>Ga0299913_10002370_pt1 | contig 14819 bp, 14 predicted proteins | sample RVTome_9_FD_201360 | JGI IMG/M metagenome (GOLD analysis project Ga0299913, IMG submission 201360) | Soil microbial communities from uranium-contaminated site in the Upper Colorado River Basin, Wyoming, United States - RVT155D38 (version 2) ...
CGCGGCGAGGTTCTTGTGCGGGAGGTCGGAGGCCACGCTGAGAACCAGCGGCCGGCCGCCCTGGCCGAGGTTCGCCGGCGGCGGGGGATCCGCGGGCGGCGGGGTGACGCCGTTGGGCACGACGTCGATGCGATCGGCGGGCAGCTTCAGTTCCGCGGCGAGGTCGGCCGCCGACGCCTGCGAGACCGTAATCACGCGCCGGGCGCGGCGGGCGGCGGCCGAGACGAGCAGGTCGGTGCCGAGCCGCATCGCGAGCGGGACGGCCTCGGGGAGCCGCCGCCACAGGACGTCGTGGATGGTGAGCACGCTCGGCGGGCCGTCGCGCACCGGCCCGAAGTTGGCGACCGCGTGGACGAGGTCGAGCCCGCTCGCGGCCCGCGGCAGCCGCCGCAGCTCACCGAGCGCCCACGAGCCGCGCGCGACGCCGGAGGAGCCGACCTCCACCACCCGGGCGGCGTCCTCCCAGAAGCCGCCGCCCGCCGCGGCGGTCTCGCGGTTGACGAGCGCGGTCAGCTCCATGTCCGGCCGCTCCGCCCGCAGGCCACCGACGAGCTCGCGGGCGTAGGTCTCGCGGCCGCCGGTCTGCCCGGGGACGAGGAAGAGGAGGTCGAGCCCGACCCTCACAGCGCCCTGAGGACGGCCCGCCAGAACGCGGCCTGCGCGGCGGCGAGCGGCCGGATCTGGGCCACCGGGCCGAGGAACGGCGAGTCGAGGCCGGCGGTCAGCGCGTCCGCGAACTCGCGCGGCGACACCGCGGCGGCGGCCTGGACCGCCCCGCGCCGCCGCAGCGCGCTCGGCAGCCCGCGCAGCACGGCGAGCGTCGCGCGCAGCTTCGCGCCCAGCCACCCGCCGCGGGCGGCGGCGACGAAGAACGCGGCCTCGGCGGCGATTAAGGCGGGCAGGAGGGCCAGCAGCAGCGGCCGCGGGTAGGCGCCGAGCACGGTCACCCAGCGGTTGCGCTCGAGCAGGAACCACTTGCGGTCGCCCTTCGCGAACTCGTAGTCGTGCTCGACCACCGCGCCGCCCGCCACGCCGACCTCCCAGCCCGCGAGCCGCAGGCGGAGCGACAGGTCGAGGTCCTCGCCGTACATGAAGAAGTCGGCGTCGAACCCGCCGATGGCGTCCCACGCCGCGCGCCGCACGACCAGCGCGGCGCCCGAGGCGAAGCCGACGAGGCCGTCCGCGCGCGCGTCAGCCAGCCGCTCGCCGTAGCCGCCCGACCAGCCGACCCCCAGCCAGTGCACCTCGCCGCCGCGCGTGTTGACCTCCTCGGACCCCGGCAGCGCCACGAGCGCCTGCCAGGCGCCCCAGCCGGGATGCTCGTCGGCGGCCGCCCGCAGCGCGCCGAGGCAGTCCGGCGCGGGCGCCGCGTCGGGGTTGAGGAAGAACAGCATCGGGGCGGAGGTCGCCGCCGCACCTGCGTTGCAGCCGCCCGCGAACCCGGCGTTCTCGGTCAGCCGCAGCACGTCCGCGCCGCCGGCCGCTGCGCCGGGGTCGTCGGTCGAGGCGTTGTCGACGATCAGCACCTCGTCGCCGTCGCGCAGCTGCGGCCGCAGCGCGGCGAGCGTGCCCCGCAGGTGCGCGGCGGACTGGTGGGCGACGATGACGACGGCGAGCGCCGTCAACGGCTGGAAGTGAGCTCCGACTCCGAGCGCTCGGAGGGCCCGGCCCCGGCCTCCGCCTCGCCGAGCCGGCTCCGCAGCACGTCGACCTCGTGCTGGAGCAGCCCGACCCGCTGGGCGAGGATCTTGGTCTGCTCGGCCAGGCGCGAGATCACCAGCGAGAAATGCAGCAGCAGTACGAGGACGAACCCGAACGCGACCGCGAACAGCGCCGACGGCGCGTAGAAGATCCCGACCGCGGTGGCCAGCTCCTCGAGCGCGCCGCGCCACACCGACAGCGCCAGCAGCACCGCGGAGGCGAACAGCCACAGCAGCGCGTAGCGCTCCATAAGCCGGCGCTGGCGCACGAGCTCGAACACGATCACGAACAGCCCGGCGGTCACGATGATGGCGAGGAGCTGCAGGCGCGAGACGTCCATGCTCAGATCCCGTGCTCCGCGGCGACCGGGGCCGGCTCGCCCGCGCGTACCGTCGGGCGCGCGCGGAACAGCCCGACGAACACGGCGAGCAGCACCTTGATCATGTAGTAGACCGAGCGCGTCGAGTTGATCGACGAGACGCCGCCCGTGCGCTCGCGCATCCGCACCGGCACCTCGACACTCGTGAGCTGGTGCGCGTGCATCAGGAGCACCGCCTCGACCTCGGGGTAGTCATGCGGATAGTCACGGGCGAACAGGTCGATCCCGCGCGGGCCCGACATCCGCAGTCCGGACGTGGGGTCGGTCACGCGCTGGCCGACGATCCGCGACAGCACGCCGGCGAAGATGCGGATCCCCAGGCGGCGCGGCGCGGAGGAGCGGAAGCCGTCGCCGTCGGCGGCGAGGAAGCGCGAGCCGGTGACCATGTCGAGCTCCGGGTGCGCGCGAAGGTGGGCAAGCAGCTCGCCGAGGCAGCGCGGGTCGTGCTGCCCGTCGCCGTCGACCTGCACTGCGATGTCGTAGCCGCGCTCGGCGGCGTACATGTAGCCCGACTGCACCGCGCCGCCTATCCCCAGGTTGTACGGGTGCCGCAGGACCGCCGCGCCGGCCGAGCGGGCGCGGTCGGAGGTGTCGTCGGTCGAGCCGTCGTCGATCACCAGGACGTCGAAGTCCGGCGCGTACGCGTGCAGCTCCGACACCACGGTGGCGACGGAGGCGGACTCGTTGTAGGCGGGAACGATCGCGAGATACCGGCTCATGAAGGCTCCAACGGTCCCGGCGAAGGAAGGTTGCGCGGGCCCGGCACAGCGCGGACAAGGCTAGCGTGCCCGTTCCGGGCGGATGACTAGCATCGTGCAGCCATGAACGTTTCGGTGGTCATCCCCGCGCGCAACGAGGCGGAGCTCATCGGCACCACGGTGACCGGCGTCGCGGCCGCGCTCGAGGCCGCCGACCGCAACTACGAGATCATCGTCGTCGACGACTCGTCGACCGACGGGACCGCCGGGATCGTCCAGCGGCTCGGCGACGAGAACCCCCGCGTGCGCCACCTGCGCTCGCCCTACACGGGCGGCTTCGGGCTCGCCGTGCGTGCCGGCCTCGAGGCCTTCGAGGGTGACGCGGTGGCGATCGTGATGGCCGACGGCTCCGACTCCCCGAGCGATCTCGTGCGCTACTTCGACCTGCTCGATGAGGGCGGCTACGACTGCGCGTTCGGCTCGCGCTTCCTGCCCGGCGGCGGCATCACGGGCTACCCGCCGGTCAAGCTCGTGATCAACCGCGCCGTGAACTTCGGCATCCGGATGCTGTTCGGACACCACTACGACGACACCACGAACGCGTTCAAGGCGTACCGCCGCACCGTCGTCGACGCCGTCCAGCCGCTCGTGTCCAACCACTTCAACCTCACCGTCGAGCTGCCGCTGAAGGCGATCGTGCGCGGCCACTCCTACGCGGTCCTGCCCGTGAAGTGGACGAACCGCACCTCCGGCGAGTCGAAGCTCGGGCTGCAGGAGATGGGCTCGCGCTACCTGTACATCGTCCTGATGGTGTTCCTCGAGCACAACCTCGCCCGCGGCGACTACCGCCGCCCGGGGTATCGCGACCAGCGCCCGGGGCTGCGTGGCGAGCTGCGGCGCCGGCAGCTCGACCGCGAGCACGCCAAGCGCGCCCCGGTCTCCTAGCCGGCGCATGCTCACCTCGGTCGCGGCCTGGGTGGGGCTGCCGCTCGTCTTCCACCTCCTGGCGAGCGGGCTCGGGATGCTGGCGGAGCGCGTCGCGCGCTTCCCGCTCCCCGCCGGGCTGCTCGCGCCGGTGGGCGCGTGCGTGGCGGTGCTGCTGACCCTCCCCGTCGTGCAGCTCGACGGCACCGCGCCGGTCACCGCCGTGCTGCTTGCGGTGCTCGCGCTGGTGGGGCTCGTGCTCGGCCGCGGCCGGCTGCGGGAGTGGCTGCTGCCGGGCTGGGCGGGCCTCGCCGGGCTGGCGGTGCTCGCGCTCAACCTCGCGCCGGTGGTGCTGTCGGGCGAGTGGACGTTCCTGGGCTACAACTTCGTCAACGACACCGGCACGCACCTCGCGATGGCCGACCACGTCGCCCACCACGGCGCGGAGCCGCCGGCCGAAGCGCGCTCCACCCGCGACCAGTATGTGCTGGCCACCATCGGCACCGGCTATCCGCTCGGGAGCTACGGGGTGCTGGCAGGGCTGGCCGTGCTCGTGCCGGTCGACCTGGCAGCGCTCTACCAGCCGTTCGTCGCCTGCCTGGCCGCGTTCGCCGCGATGGCCCTGGCCACGCTCGCGCGCGGCCTCGACGCGCGGCCGCCGGTGGCGGCCGGCATCGGGGTGGTCGCCTCGGGCGCGATCCTCACCTACCAGTACGCGCTGCACGGGGCGCTCAAGGAGCTCGGGCTCGTGATGGTGCTGGCCACGGTGGCGGCGCTCGCCCGCGTCGCGCTCGACGCCCGCCTGCCGCTCGGGGCGTGCGCGCTCGCGGGGCTGGCGCTGGCGGCGGGCATCGCGCTCTTCTCGGCGGCGGCGGCGGCATACGCCGGGGCGGTGGGGCTCGTCGTGCTGGCCGCCGTGCTGCTCGAGCGCCGCGGGCCGCGGCTCGGCGGCCTGCTGCGCGCGGCGGCGGTCGCCGCGGTCGTGCTCGTCGTCGCGGTGCTGCCGGCGATCGGCGACACGCTGTCGTTCGGGCGCGGCGCGGGCGGCGCGTTCGCCGCCGACCAGGGCCGGCCGACGCCGACCGAGTTCGGCCATCTGCTGCGCCCGCTGCCGCTCCACCAGGCGCTCGGGATCTGGTTCCGCGACGACTACCGCTACCCGATGCAGGACGCGGGGCAGGTCGTCGGCCTCGCGCTGATCGTCGTCGCAGGGCTGCTGCTGCTTTTCGCGGTCGTCATGGAGGTGCGGCGCCGCCGCCTCGGGGCACTGCTCGCGCTGGCGCCGGCGCTGCTCGTCTACGCGCTCGCAGCGCCGCGGCTGTCGCCCTACGCCGACGCGAAGCTGCTCGTGGTCCTGTCGCCGTTCGCCGTGTTCGCGGCGGCGATCGGCGCGCTGTGGCTCGCGCGGCGCAGCCGCGCCGCGGGCACGGTCGCGGCGGCGCTGCTGGCCGGCGGCGTGCTGTTCAGCGACGCGATCGCCTACCACAACGCCCACCTCGCGCCGATCGAGCGCCTGGAGGCGCTGCGCGACGCGGCCGAGCACGCCGGCCGCGGGCCGATCCTGCTGCCGGAGTGGGAGGAGCTCGCCAAGTACTTCGCCGGCGATGCGCGGCTGATCGTCGGGCCCGAGTCGTTCCCGCCCTACTCGCTCGAGACTCGGGCCCCGGAGCCGGTGTTCAACCGCTCGTTCGACCTCGACCAGCTCGAGCTCGAGTACGTCGAGCGCTGGCCGGTGCTGATGCTGCGGCGCTCGCCGGTCGCCTCGACCCCGCCCGCCAACTACGAGCGCTTCTACGCGAACGACGAGTACGAGCTGTGGCGCCGCCGCGCCACTCCGCGGGTGCTCGAGCACCTGCCGCTCCAGCGCTTCGCGCAGGCCGGCGAGCAGCCGCGCTGCGAGCAGGTGCGCGGGCTCGCGCGCCGCGCGCGCCCCGGCGAGCGGCTCGTCGCGGTGGCGCGGCCGACGCCGGCGGCGCTCGACACCATGCATCCGCCGGCGCGTCCGCGCAGCTGGCCGGACTCCCCGGACCGCACGGTGCTCGTGCCGGTCAGCCGCGCGCGGGCGCCGGGCAGCGTGCGCACGGCGTCCGGGCCGCATCGCGTGTGGGTCCGCGGGGGCGGCGGCCGCGACGTGACCGTGCAGGTCGACGACCGCCGGCTGACCGCCGAGCGGCAGATCAACACACCCGAGGGCTGGGTCGACCTCGGGCAGGTCGACCTGGCGGCCGGCCGCCACCAGGTCGTGCTGCACTGGCCCGGCGCGTCGCCGGCGCCGGGCGACGGCTTCCCCGGCCTGCTCGGCCGGGTCGTGCTCGAGCCGCTCACCGAGCCCGAGCGGGTCAGCCTCCCGCCGGAGCGCGCGCGCGAGCTGTGCGGACGCACGTGGGACTGGATCGAGCGCGTCGAGCCCTAGAGGCCGCGCCGCAACGCGACGAGCAGCAGGGCCGGGCCGCCCAGCAGCACGAGCGCGGCGAGCACCGCGTAGGCCCACGGCGACGTCCAGCCCGGGTGGAACACCGAGGCGTGCTCCGCGGCCTCGGGCAGCCGCGCGAGCAGCGAGCGCTCCTCGCGGTCGGCGAACGTCACGCCGAGGTCGAAGTTGCCCGGCTTGCCGTCGAGCACCGAGGAGGTCGACGGCGAGGCGAGCGCCGCCGTGCCCCACAGCTCGACGTCGCGTGAGCCGCGGTTCGTCACGCAGACCGTGAACGGCTCGGGTCGCCGCTGGCGGCCGAGGTCGGCGTAGCGCAGCCGCGGCGGCTCGTCGCCGCGGTATCCGCCGGGGAGCTCGCCGCGCGCGAGCGCGGCGCCGCCGTCGGCGGGCCGGATGCTGACCTCGAGCGGCGAGCCCGGGCCGCCCGGGGTGCGCGGGTAGAGGCCGATGCGCTCGAACCGCGCGTCACCCGGGAGGTTGACCGCGCCCTGGCAGGCGCGGCTGCCCGGCTCGAGCATCCCCACCGGGCCCTGGGGGGCGACGCCCAGCGTGTAGACGAGCGCGGACGCCCGCGTCAGCCCGGTGGCGAGCAGCGCCAGGAGCCCGAGCGCGAGCACGGCGAGGAACGCGACGACGCCGCTACGCATAGAAGCGCTCGATCACCAGGCCGAGCGAGAAGAGGTGGAAGACGAACAGCCCCGCGAGCGTGGCGCCGATCGCCCCGCCGCGTGCGCGCTCCGGCAGCAGCAACGCGGCGGCGGCGAGCGCGCAGCCCATCAGCCCGACGAGCGGGAAGATGTAGCGGCCCTGCATGAAGCGGTTGCCGGCCGCGAGCACGTGGTAGTCGGACCAGTGCAGGCCGGCCAGCAGCGCGATGGTGGTCAGCGCGAGGAAGGCGAGCACCGCGAGCTCGATCCGCCGGCGCGCGCGCCAGATCGCCACCACCGCGGCGATCCCGACCGCCGCCGTGAAGAACGCCAGCAGCCGGTAGACGAGTTCGGGGAACTTGACCTCCAGCCACCCGAACGCGCCCCACCCGAGCACGATCCAGACGCGGTAGGCGGGGTAGCCGATGGCGGCGGCGACCGAGGGGTCCTGGAACGGCAGGCGCGGCAGGTAGTACTGCCATACGTAGGAGAGCAGCGCGCGCAGGTCGGTCCCGCTCGCCGCCCCGACGCCCGCCGACACGTTGGCGGCGGCGGTGCGGTCGAGCCCGCGGGCGACGAGGATCCACACGCCGAGCGTGAGCGCGAGCGCGCCCGCCGCGCCGGCCGCCACCTTCGCCAGCCGCGGCAGCGGCTCCTCGCGCCGCCGCCACAGCCCGATCGCGAGCACCAGCAGCGCGGGCGGGAGCAGCGCGTAGCTGACCGACTTCACCACGCACGCGATCCCGACGAGCGCACAGAACGCCGCCGTGGTCCCCAGCGGCATCCCGCGCCGCAGCGTCCGCACCCCGAGCCACAGGACCAGCGTCCAGACCGCGTAGAGCATCCCGTCGGGGCTGACCGAGCCGGAGATGAAGGCGGGCATCGGCAGCAGCGCCGGCACCGCGGCCGCCGCGAGCTGGAGCGGGCGCCGGCGGCCGAACAGCTCGCCCGCGAGCAGCCAGGTGGCGAGCACGGTGACCGGCAGCCACAGCGCGGAGAGCAGTCGCGCGCCGAACAGCTTGTCGAAGAACTCGCCGCCCGCGAACAGCCGGTAGCCGACCGATTCCCACAGGTAGCTGAGCGGCGGGTAGCTGCTCGCGGAGTGCGGCCCGCCGCCGCTGTCGGCCGCCTGGCGCACGGTGCCGTGGCGCCAGCGCTCCTCGAGCGTCTCGCTCCACTCGGGCGGCGTCAGCGGCTGCCCCGCGACCTGATCGGCGTTGACCGACGCCGCCGCGACGGCGTGCTCGTCGGAGTAGATCGGCCTGTTGGGCTTGCCGGGCAGCTCGAAGCGCTCCCCGAGCAGCTGCGCGTAGGCGAAGTGCGACTGTTCGTCGGGCGCCTGGAACGCGGGCGTGGCGAGCGCCCAGGTGACGCTCAGGATCAGCGCCACCAGCATCAGCGCGAGCAGCGGCGAGGGGAGGCCGGAAGCGCGCGGCGGGTGCGCGTCGGCGTCCTCCTGGGGCCCCTGGCGCGTCATGGCGGGGCCACGATAGCGGCGCCGGACTTCGCCTCTAGACTGCGCGATCCCCGAGTGGCTCCACAACCCCGTACGCCTCGTTGTGTGCGGCGGTGGCGGGTTTCGTGGCGGCGGTCGTGGTGCTGCGGGCGTTGGTGCCGTGGCCGGTTTCGGTCCGCGCCGGCGTGCCCACAGCGGTCGCCGTCGTCCTCACGGGCCTCGCCGTGCCGTTGCTGTGGACGGCGATGCGCGGGCTCGATGCGGGGCGCGACGAGCTCATGCCTCCGTCCGGGATCAGCGAGCGTGAGAACTGCCTCGTCGACGGCGGCCACCACTGGGCCGTCGACTTCACGCGCTGGCTGACGCTGCGGGTGCCCGAGGACGCCCGCATCGCCTACACGGGCCGTGCGGACCCCGTCTGCATACAGCTCAACCTGCTCCCGCGGGTGATGGCCGGCGAAGGCGAGCGCGCCGAGTACTCCGTGTACGCGAACATCGTCCCCGACGAGGTGCGCGCCCGGCTGGCCGCCGAGGAGCGTCTCCCACCTGAGGCCAGGACGATCGAGCGCTTTCAAGCGACCTGCTGCTCGTGCGGGAGCGCTGATGCTGCGCACGCTGCTGGGCCTCCTCGCCTTCAACGGCCTTGCCGTCGTGCTGGGCCTCGGGCTGCTGTGCGCCTCCGGGCTGGTGCGGCCGCGCCCGGTGTCGCTGCTGCCCGCGGTCGGTGCGGCGTTGGTCGTCGGCGTCGCGGCGATCGGCACGCTCACGGTGGCTGCGCTCGCGGCGGGCCTGCACCCGGAGAATCCGCGCGATCGTGGCGGTCGCGCTCGCGGTCGCCGCGCTCTCGTTCGGGGTGGGTGTGCTGCGCGCGCGCCGCGCGGACCCCCCGCGCCCGAGCCGGTGGGCCGGCCGGACGTGCGGCTGTGGGCCCCCGTGGCCGCCGTCGTGGTCTTCGTGCTTGCCCAGGTGGTGGCGGTGCGCAACATCGGCGTCGCGTGGGACGCGGCGCACATCTGGACGGTCTAGGCGGTCGCGATCGCCGACGGACGGCCTCGACGGCCAGCTGTTCAGCGAGCGCAGCGAGCTGCCGACCTCGCACCGGGACTACCCGCTGCTGCAGCCCGTGATCGGGTCCGTGCTGCTGCGGCTGGCCGGCTCCACGTCCCAGGGGCTGATCGTCGGTCAGATCTGGGTGCTCGTGGGCGTCGCCGTGCTCGCGGTCCCGTGGCTGTGCCGGTCCGGGAGCCGCACGTGGCTCGCGCTGGTGCCGTTTGCGCTCGTGGTCGCGGCGGCGCCCAACCAGGCCATCCTCCGCGGCGACGCCGACGTCCCGATGGCCTGCCTGCTCGCGGTCGGCGCCGCCGCGCTCGTCGCCTGCGCCCTGGTCGTCACGCTGGTGGCGCGCCGCGACGTCCTCTCCGTGGCCGGCGTCGCGGCGGCGCTCGCGCTGCTGGCGGCGCCGTGGCGGCTGTGGGTGTCCGCGCACGGGCCGTCCGCGAGCGACGTGACGCCACTCTCGACCTCGCTCGACCCTGGGTTCCTGGCCGATCGCCTCGGGCAGCTGGACCTCGGCGCGCGCGAGCTGCTGGGGCACTTCGCGAACCCCGCCTACGGGTGGCTCGTGCCCGCCTTCCTCGCCGTCGCCGGCGCCGCGCTGCTGAGCCGGAGCGCAACGCGCACGGCCGCGTTCCACCTCGTCGGCTTCCTGCTCGTCGTGGCGGCGCTGCTGTGGGTCTACTGGACCTCGCAGCAGCCCGACGTGCCCAGTCACGTCTCGCGCACCGCGCTGCGCACGGTCACGACGCCGCTGTTCCTCGCCGCGGTGGGGCTCGCGCACCTGCTGCCGCAGCTCGTCCGGCGCCCCGAGCGCTAGCGGCGCGTCGGGTTGGCGAGGAACGCGCGCAGCGCGTCCTCGACCTGGTCGCCCGCGCGCTCCCAGGTCCGCGTCTCGACGAAGCCGCGCGCCCGGAGAGCCATCGCTGACGCCTCCTCGCGCCGGTCGAGCAGCTGCTCGAGCGCGTCGGCGATCGCGTCGGGCGTGCGGCGCGACAGCATCACGAGCTCGCCCGAGGCACCGAGCGCCGACCCGACGTTGTCGCCCTCGAGCTCCACCAGCGGGAGCCCGGAGGCCATCATCTCGTGGGCCACGAGCGAGTGGGTCGTGAGCGAGAAGACGATGCCCGCGCTCGCCCGGCGGTACAGCTCCGCCAGCCGCGCCGGCGGGACGACGCCGAGGTTGTCGGCCGCGAACGGCAGCCGCATCGGCTGGCGCGAGCCGAACAGCACCGGATGCAGGTCGGGGCGGCGGTCGGCCAGCGTGGCCAGCCCGGCCATCGCGAGCGGGACGGCGCGGCGCTCGGTCTCCGATCGCGCGTAGACCGCGACCATCCCGGGCACGCGCCCCTCCTCGCCCGCGTAGCCGAACGTGTCGAGGTCGGTGCCGCACTCGAACCAGTGCGCCTCCTGCGCGTAGCGATCCCGCAGGAGGTCGGCCATCCACGGCGTGTAGGCGATGCAGCGGAAGCCCATCCGGTAGGTCTCCGCCGCCCACAGCGATTCGGCCGAGGTGGCGAAGAACTCCTCCTCGTGGTCCTGGACGAGGTAGACCTTCTCGCGGCAGTTGGGGAGGTCGCGGACCGGGAACGCGGTCCAGCACTCGGTGGCGATGCAGACGTCGGCGCCGCTGAAGTCGTCGAGCCCGTGGAACACCTGCGCCTCGACGGGGACGAAGTGCTCGCGCATCTCCTCGCGCAGCGCGGCGCCGTGGCGGGGGTCGCGGTTGAAGGGGTCGAACACGAAGATCGCGCACTTGTGCCCGCGGAGCTCGAGCTGGCGGACCAGGCGGAAGATCGTCGTGTGGCCGCCCGAGCCGATGCGCCACGCGGGGACTACCCAGGCGACCGTCCACGGCGCCGCGGTCGAGCCGGCGTGCGCGACCGTGGCGATGGGCCGCTCCGGGTAGGCGCGCCGCACGAAGTCCCATGGCCAGTTGTCGACGACCTCGACGGGCTTCGAGCCGGGCTCGGGCGTGCACCTGAGCAGCGGGCTCTCCTCGACCGTGGTCGGCGTGAAGCTCGCCCGCCCCTCGAGCGAGAGCCGCTTGCGCACCGGCGCCGGCAGCCGGTCGGAGCGCGAGCCGACGATCGCGCCGAGCTGGCGCAGGAAGTGGTGGCGGGCGGAGACCGCGAGGAGCCCGACGAGCTCGGCGCCACGGACGCCGTGGCGGCGCAGCCAGCGCTTGTCGTGGCCGACGAGGCCGCGGATCGTCATCGGCGTCACGCGCCAGCCGAGCGCCTCGACGTGGCCGAGCACCTCGCGCAGCGAGCGGAACTCGTCGAAATAGCGGCGGAAGAACTGGAGCGGCGGGTAGTCGTGCGAGTGCACCACGCGCGCACCGGGGTGGTAGACCTTCGCCAGCCCGGCCTCGATCATCTCGCGGCCGAGCAGCTGGTCCTCGGCGTAGGGGACGGTGCGGTAGGGGATGCGCTCCCACGCCCACTTGGCGACGGCGCCGTTGACGTCGGAGAAGAACGCCCAGCGACCCGGATAGCCGCGGTAGGCGCGCAGGCCGGGTCCCGTGTGCTCGATCCGCTGGATGTCCGAGCCCGAACCGTTCGCCCACGTCGCGAAGTGGCGCTCCATCTCGCACTTGATCATGTGCGAGGCGTCGGGCCGCGGGTCGTGCGGGCCGAACACGAGCGCGACGTCCTCGGCCTGGGCAAAGCCCTCGAGCATCGCGGCGAGCCAGCCGTCGTGGGCGGGCGTGGAGTCCTGGGTGAGGAACGCGACGTGGTCCCCCTCGGCGAGCTGCATCGCGAGGTTGCGCGTGCCGCCGTGCGAGAACTCCGACTTCGGGATGCGGTGGATGCGCGCGCCGTGGCGCTCGGCGATCTCCAGCGAGCCATCGGTCGAGCCGGAGTCGATCACGAGCAGCTCGAGCTCGCGGTCGACGCGCTGCGCGCGCACCGCGGTCAGCACCTCATCGAGGTAACGCGCCCCGTTGTAGACGGGGATCGCCACCGTGACCTTGGCGGCCATCAGCGTCGGGCTGCGAGCCGGCGCTGCGCCTTGCCGGCCAGGACCTTGGCTTCGCGCAGCGGGCGCGTCAGCTTCCAGGACACCGAGTCGACCTGATCCTCGTAGAGGCGGCGGTAGTAGTTCAGCTCGGCCTGGTCCGCGCGGTGCTCGTGCAGCTCGGACCACAGCCGAGCTGTCTCCGTGCGAGCTTCTTCGAGTGCCGCCTCGGCGGTGAGGGCGCGCTGCTTCCAGTCGGTCTCGGACAGGCGGCCCAGTGTACTTTGCCGCCGTGGCACGGATCGTCGTGACGGGCGGCGCCGGCTTCGTCGGCGCGAGCCTGTGCGCCGGCCTGGCGGCGCGGCACCCGGACTGGGAGCTGGTGGCGCTCGACAACCTGCGCCGCCGTGGCTCCGAGCTCAACCTGCCGCGGCTGCGCGAGGCGGGCGTCGTCTTCGTGCACGGCGACGTGCGCGCCCCGGACGACCTGGCGCGGCTCGCGCGCGTCGACGCGGTGGTCGAGTGCAGCGCCGAGCCGTCCGTGCTGGCGGGGCCCGACGACGACGTCGTTGGCACCAACCTGATCGGCGCCTACCACTGCCTCGAGCTCGCGCGCCGGCACCGCGCGCAGCTTGTGTTCCTCTCGACGAGCCGCGTCTATCCGCTGGCCGCGCTCGGGGCACTGCGGCTGCGCGAGACCGACACGCGCTTCGAGCTCGAGGACGAGCAGGCGACACCGGGCGCCTCGGCGGCGGGCATCGCCGAGGACTTCCCGCTCGTGGGCGCGCGGACGTTCTACGGCGCGACGAAGCTCGCCGCGGAGCACCTGATCACCGAGTACGCCGAGTCCTACGGGCTGTCCGCCGCGGTGCTGCGCTGCGGGGTGATCGCCGGGCCGTGGCAGATGGGGAAGTCGGACCAGGGCGTGTTCAGCCACTGGCTGCTCGCCCACCACTTCGGCCGGCCGCTCGCCTACATCGGCTACGGCGGGACCGGCAAGCAGGTGCGCGACCTGCTCCACGTGGACGACCTCGTCGAGCTCGTGGAGGCGCAGGTGCTCGATCCGGGCCACTGGGCGGGCACGACGTTCAACGCCGGCGGCGGGCGCGCCGGCAGCCTGTCGCTGCGCGAGGCGACCGCGCTGTGCCGCGAGCTCACCGGCCGCGAGGTGCCGGTGGAGCCGCAGCCCGAGGGGCGCCCCGGCGACGTGCCGGTCTACGTCAGCGACTGCGCGCGGCTGTTCGCCCACACCGACTGGCGCCCGCGGCATGGCCCGCGCGAGGCGCTCGCCGACACGCTGCGCTGGATCGAGGCGCACGCTGACGCGCTCCGCGCCGCGTTACCGTGAGCGGGCGATGCCCGTCGCGATCGTCACCGGCTCCGGGGGCCTGATCGGCTCGGAGGCTGCGCGCCACTACGTGGAGCGCGGCTTTCACGTGATCGGGATGGAGAACGACATGCGCGCGCGCTTCTTCGGGCCGGAGGCGTCGACGGCCCACGTTACCGAGAGCCTGTCCAAGCTCGACGGCTTCACCTCGCTCACCCTCGACATCCGCGACACCGAGGGTGTCACCGGCATGTTCACCGAGCACGCGCGCGACATCGAGCTCGTCGTCCACACCGCCGCGCAGCCCTCGCACGACTGGGCGGCGTCAGACCCGCACACCGACTTCACCGTCAACGCGAACGGCACGCTGAACCTCCTGCAGGCGACGCGCGAGCACGCTCCCGACGCGACGTTCATCTTCTGCTCGACGAACAAGGTCTACGGCGACCGGCCGAACTTCCTGCCGCTCGAGGAGCACGAGACCCGGCTCGAGCTGCCGCGCGCCCACCGCTGGTACGGCGGCATCGATCTCGAGATGCCGATCGACCAGACGATGCACTCCCTGTTCGGAGCGTCGAAGGCCGCGGCCGACCTGCTCGTGCAGGAGTACGGCCGCTACTTCGACATGCCGACCGTCTGCTTCCGCGGCGGCTGCCTGACCGGGCCGCAGCATGCCGGCGCGCGGCTGCACGGGTTCCTCTCCTACCTGATGCGCTGCACGGTCTCCGGCGAGCCGTACTCGATCCACGGCTACGGCGGCAAGCAGGTGCGCGACAACATCCACGCGCACGACGTGGTCGCCGCCTTCGACGCCTTCCACGCCGCCCCGCGCGCTGCCGCGGTCTACAACCTCGGCGGCGGGCGCGAGAGCAACGTCTCGATGCTCGAGGCGATCGCGCTGTGCGAGCAGATCTCGGGCCGGCAGCTCGACTACGCGCTGCTCGACGAGGCGCGGGTGGGCGACCACATGTGGTGGATCTCCGACCTCGGCGCGTTCAAGCGCGACTATCCGCAGTGGCGCCTGACGTTCGGGATCGAGGACGTGCTCCGCGACATCCACGACCGCAACGTCGAGCACTGGCAGGCCGCGGGGGCGCGCTCGTCGTAGTCGGCTAGGGTCGGGCCCGTGGCCGATGCCCGCACCAAGCGCCTCACGCTCGTGGCGTGCGTGCTCGGCACCCTCGTCGTGTTCCTCGACGGCACCGTGGTCAACGTCGCGCTGCCCGCCATCCGCGACGATCT
>Ga0299913_10002371_pt1 | contig 14818 bp, 16 predicted proteins | sample RVTome_9_FD_201360 | JGI IMG/M metagenome (GOLD analysis project Ga0299913, IMG submission 201360) | Soil microbial communities from uranium-contaminated site in the Upper Colorado River Basin, Wyoming, United States - RVT155D38 (version 2) ...
GATCCGCAGCCCCGTGAACGTCCCCGGGCCGACCCCGACCGCGATCGCCTCCACGTCGTCCCATCCGGTTCCGGCGCGCTCGAGCAGGGCGGCGAGGGTCGGCAGCAGCTCCGCGGAGTGCGCCGGCGGCTCGAGCAGCCGCGCGGCCTCCGGTGCCGGCGTTCGAACCGGCGCTCCACCCGGCCCCAGCACACAGGCCGCGGTCACCGCCATCGAGGTGTCGAACCCGACCAGTGTCATCGCGCCAGGGCGGCGCGCAGCGCCCCCACGAGCGCGCTCCGCCCGCGCGCCTGGATCCGCCGCCGGCTGCCGCCCTCGTGGAAGAGCTCGAGCTCGAGCGCCACGCGTCCAGGGTCGACCTCCGCCCTGCCCGCGCCCGGCCACTCGACGAAGGCGACGCGGTCAGGGGTCAGGTAGTCGGCGAGCAGCGCCGGGTCCTCGCCCGCGAGAGTCTCGAGCCTGAAGAGGTCGACGTGCGCGACCGCCACGGGGCCTGCGTACACCTGCCCGATCGTGAAGGAGGGGCTCGTGACCCTGTCGGTCACGCCGAGCGCCTCGCACGCCGCCTGCACCCAGGCGGTCTTCCCCGTCCCCACGTCACCGGCGATCAGGACCACGTCGCCCGGGCACAGCAGCGCGCCGGCCGCGCGGGCCGCGCGGGCCGTCGCCTCCGGGCCGTCGCTCGTGAGGATCGCCTCCGGCACGGAGGCAGCGTAGAGGTGTGGGGCGAGCGCCTGTAGGCGCGAAGCAGAGGACTTTAGGTGGGCGGAGCCCGTATGTCAGAACAGGCCGAGCTGGTCCCGCTCGCCGGCGCCGACGAGCACCGGCTCCGGCGCGGCGACAGGCTCGGGCGGCGGCAGGCTCTCACCTGGCAGGGGCTGAGCCAGGAGGTCGGGCAGAGCCTGGAAGTCCCCCCGCAGGCGCTCGAGCATCGCGGGTGTGTAGAGGGCCGCGGCGGGATGGAAGATCGGGTACAGGAACACCGTTCGCCCGCCCAGCTCGTGCACCTGAGGGGCCCCGCGGACCTTCGTGATCCCCGCCGGGCTGCCCGAGAGGAGCTTGGTGGCGAAGTTGCCCAGCGAGCAGACGACGCGCGGCTGGATCAGCTCGATCTGCCGGAAGAGATGCCCCTGGCAGGCCTCGATCTCGGCCGGCTGCGGGTCGCGGTTGCCGGGGGGCCGGCACTTCAGCACGTTCGCGATGAAGCACTCCCGGCGCCCGAGGCCGATCTCGGCGAGCAGCGTGTCGAGCAGCTTGCCTGCCTGGCCCACGAACGGCTTGCCCTGCTTGTCCTCGTTGAAGCCGGGCGCCTCCCCGACGAACATCAGGTCGGCGTCCGGGTCTCCGGTGCCGAACACGACCGTGCTGCGCCCGTCCGCGAGCGGGCACTTGGTGCAGTCGGAGAGCTCGTGGTAGAGCGCGACGAGGTCGTCGCGCCGGGCCGGCTGGTCAGTGGCAGCCACAGGAGCCTCCGCAGCAGCCCCCGCCGGACTTCGTCATCGCCCGAGCGGCCGCGTTGGGGCCGGAGGAGACCGACCGCACGCTGAAGGCCGACATCAGCCGCGCCGTCCGAGCCGACCCGCACGCCGGGCAGTCGGCGCTCGGGGCCGATGCCCGCACCAGCTCCTCGAAGCGATGGTCGCAGTCGCGACAGGCGAATTCGTAGATCGGCAAGGCGGTGGTGATGCTAGGAAGCTCTGCGGATGGATGCTAGCCGTCGCGGGTATCATGATCCGAGTGCCGCTTCGTCCGGCGGCCGTCACCGACTCGGGATGGACCGGCCGGACACGTGAGGCGGACATGACCCAGCGAAGACCGTCTGGTATCCGCGACGAGGAACTGGAACGGCCACGAATGAAGCCATGCACCTGAGAACCGTGCGCACGGTGGCGGCCCTGCGAGCCGCCGTGTCGGCAGCCCGCCGCGCGGGGCGCTCGATCGCGCTGGTGCCGACGATGGGCTCGCTGCACGAGGGCCATCTCAGCCTCGTGCGCGCAGCGCGCGCGGAGAGCGGGTTCGTCGTGGTCAGCATCTTCGTCAACCCCACGCAGTTCGGTCCCGGCGAGGACTTCGAGCGCTATCCACGCGATGAGCGGCGCGATGCCGCGCTGGCCGCCGCGGCGGGCGCGGACCTGCTGTTCGCCCCTGCGGTCGCGGAGGTCTTTCCACCGGGTTTTGCGACCTCGGTCGAGGTCGCGGGACTGACCGACGTCCTGTGCGGGGCGCCCGACAGGCGCGGGCGCGAGCACTTCACCGGAGTGGCGACCGTGGTCGCCAAGCTCCTGAACATGTGCGCCCCCGACGTCGCCCTCTTCGGCCAGAAGGACTACCAGCAGTCACTCGTGATCCGGCGGCTGGTACGGGACCTCGACCTGCCGGTGCGGATCGAGGTGCTCCCGACGGTGCGCGAGCCGGACGGCCTCGCCCTCAGCTCCCGCAACGAGTACCTGGACGCCGGTGAGCGTGAGCGCGCGGCGGCGCTCAACCGAGCGCTGGACGCGGCGGAGCAGGCCCTGCGCGACGGAGCGGGCCGCGAGGAGGTCCGGGAGGCCGCGACAGGGGTCCTGAGCGCCGCCGGGATCGACCCGGAGTACGCGGAGCTGCTGCGGGCGGACACCCTCGGCGCCCCGCGCTGGGAGCCGGGCGAGCGGCTGGTGCTCGCCATCGCCGCACCGGTCGGCCGCGCGCGGCTGATCGACAACAAGCTGATGGAAGTACCGGCCACGAGCGGGCGCGGCACCGGCCGGGCGGCGCTCGTGGGCGGCTGACCCCGAAGGAGGGCGACCACCTCGTGCAGCGACACATGCTGAAGTCGAAGATCCACCGGGCGACCGTGACCGGCTGCGACCTGCACTATGTCGGCAGCATCACGCTGGACGCCGAGCTCATGGAGAGCGCGGACCTGCTCCCCGGCGAACTGGTCCACGTGCTCGACGTGGACAACGGCAACCGGTTCGAGACCTACGTGATCGAGGGCGGCCACGGCTCCGGTGAGGTCTGCCTGAACGGCGCCGCGGCGCGGCTCGTGCACCAGGGCGACCGCGTGATCGTGGTCTCGTACGGCGTCTACGACGAGCACGAGCTGGAGTCGCACGAGCCCCGGGTCGTGCACGTGGACGAGCGCAACGCGATCGTGCAGGTCGACTCTGACCCCACCTTCCTGGTCGAGGCCGCGCGATGAGCACCGCCCCCCGCCGCCCCGACGCACCGCCCGGCGGGCGCAAGCCGGTCACGATCCCGCACCTGGCCGAGCTCAAGTCCCAGGGGCAGCCGATCGTGATGGTGACCGCCTACGACTTCCCGAGCGCGCAGGTGGCCGAGGAGGCGGAGGTGGACGTCGTCCTCGTCGGCGACACGGCCGCGATGACAGTGCTCGGGTACGAGTCGACCGTCCCGGTGTCGATGGACGAGATGGTGATGCTGGCGAGCGCCGTGCGCCGCGGCGCGCGCACCCCGCTGGTGGTCGGCGACCTGCCGTTCGGCAGCTACCAGGCGTCCAGCGAGCTCGCGGTCGCCTCGGCGGTCCGCTACATGAAGGAGGCCGGCTGCGACGCCGTGAAGATGGAGATGGCCGGCGTCTCCGGCGGCGTGGCCGACAAGCGCGAGTCCGTGGCGCGCGCCCGCGCGGTGGTGGCCGCCGGGATCCCGGTGATGGGGCACGTCGGCCTCACGCCCCAGAGCGCCTCGGCGCTGGGCGGATACCGGACGCAGGGGCGCACGATGGAGCAGGCGGTCCAGGTCGCCGACGACGCGCTCGCGCTGCAGGACGCGGGTTGCTTCGCGGTCGTGTTCGAGGCCGTCCCCGCCGCGGTCACGGAGGTGATCATGGAGCGCATGCGCATCCCGGTGATCGGCATCGGCGCCGGGCCGGCGACCGACGGGCAGGTGCTGGTCTTCCACGACATGCTGGGCCTGCACGAGGGGCGCTCGCCGAGGTTCGTGAAGGCCTTCGCCGAGGCCAAGGACGTGATGGTCGAGGGGATGCGCGCCTACGCCGACGAGGTCCGTGACGGGCGCTTCCCGGCCGAGGAGCACACCTACTCGATCGACCCCGGCGAGCTCGAGCGCTTCCGCGAGGTGATCGCGCCGGGCAAGCCGTGGGACGCAGCGGACTTCATGGCGTAGGCCGATACCGTGGCGTACTTCCCGCTGTCGGTGCTCGAGCAAGGCGTCGCGGAAGTCCGCGACTCACCTCCGGATGGAGGCACCGTCGAGCTGATCGTCCGCCGGCCCGCCGAGGGTGAGCGCGAGGTGCTCACCGAGGCAACGCTCGACGAGGAGCAGGGTCTCGTCGGAGATGGCTGGCACGGGCGGGGCACCCCGCATCCCGACCGGCAGCTCACGCTGATGAACGCGCGCGCCGCCGCGCTCGTGGCCGGATCGCGCGAGCGCTGGCCGCTCGCCGGCGACCAGCTCTACGTGGACCTCGACCTCGGCGAGGCCAATCTCCCTCCCGGGACGCGGCTATGCGTCGGGTCGGCCGTGATCGAGGTCACCGCGGAGCCGCACCGCGGCTGCGGCAAGTTCTCGCGGCGGTTCGGCGTCGATGCGATGCGGTGGGTCAACTCGGCCGTGGGCCGGGAGCTGAACCTGCGCGGGATCAACGCGCGGATCCTTACCCCCGGAACCGTGCGCCCCGGGGATTCGATCGGCAAGCGTTAGCTGAATATCGGGCGCTCGCTAGCTAACGACTTGGACCATCACCGTCCGCTCGCGCGGGGTGTCGTCGAAGTCGACCAGGACGAACTGCTGCCACGTGCCGGTCATGATGCGGCCGTCCTTCAGCGGGACCGTCTCCGAGGGGCCGATCACTGCCGCCTGCAGGTGAGCATGGGCGTTCGTGTCGCCCTGGACCTCGTTGTGGTGGTAGCGGGCGGCCGGCGGCACGAGCCGGTCCATCAGCTCCTTCAGGTCGCGAATCCCGCCGGTCTCGTACTCGATCAGCCCGATTGCCGCTGTGGAGTGCGCGACGAACACGTTCACCATCCCGTCGCGTGCGCTGCTGGTCTGCACGACCTCCTGGACGCCGCGAGTGATGTCGATGATGTCGCCGTTCCCCTCGGTGGAGACGCGGAGCTGGGCGCTGTGGACGGGCATCGCGCAAGCGTATATGGCTCAGACGCCGTCGATTGAACGATTGGTGGCTCTATGCGCCGCCAATCGTTCAGGCCGCCGGCTTCTTGAACTCGATCTCCTTGATCACCTTCGCCGGCGCCCCCGCTGCCACGACCCCCGGCGGCAGGTCGCGCGTCACGACCGAGTTCGCGCCCACCACCGTGCGCGCGCCGATCGTGACACCGCTCGTCACGACGCAGTTCGTGCCGAACCAGCAGTTGTCGCCGATCGTGACCGGCCCGCGGACCTTGAACCCCTGCCAGGTGATCGGCAGCTCCGGGTCGTCGAAGGCGTGGTCGGCGTCGGTCACGAAGCAGTTGTTCGCGAACATGCAGTGGGGGCCGATCTCAACCCGCTGCGCGACCGCGACCATGCAGCCGAGGTTCAGGATCGTCCCCTCGCCGATCGCCAGCCTCGCCGACTCCAGGTCGAGCGTGAACCAGCAGCCGCGCTCGACCAGCACCCACGGCCCGATCTCCGCCCGGCCGGCATCGAGAGCCTCGAGCAGGTTCCCGTTCACCGGGAAGCGCAGGTAGGAGTCGCGCCGCAGGAAGTGCCAGTGCAGGCGTGCCTTGCGGGCCAGTCTCTCGTTGCGCTCGTACTCGCGCCGCTTCTGCCACCAGAGCCGCATCTGGCGATGGAGCGGGAACTCCGCCATCAGGATCGCTCTGCGACCGCCGTCAGCGCGAGGAACTCGTATGCGACCGACGCGCCGAGCAGCGCGGTGGTCTCGCCCGGTCCGTCGTAGGCCGGCGACACCTCCACCACGTCGAAGCCGGTGAACCGCATTCCGGCCAGCGCGCGGATCAGCGCGAGCGCCTCACGCGGGCCGAGACCGGCGACCTCGGGCGTGCCGGTGCCCGGGGCGAACGCCGGGTCGAGGACGTCGATGTCGAAGCTCATGTAGACGGGCGCATCGCCGACGCGCGAGCGCACGCGGCGGCCGTACTCGGCCGGGCCCAGCTCGCGCAGCTCGGCGTCGGGGACGATCTCGAACCCCATCGTGCGCGTATCGGAGATGTCGGAGCGCGAGTAGAGCGGCCCGCGCATCCCGGCCATGATCGAGCGCTCGGGCCGCACGAGGCCCTCCTCGAGCGCCCGCCGGAACGGCGTGCCGTGGAAGTAGCGCTCGCCGTAGTACTCGTCCCACGTGTCGGCGTGGGCGTCGAGCAGCACGAGCGCCACCGGCCCGTGCACCGCCGCGTGCGCGCGCAGCTCGCCCAGCACCACGGAGTGGTCGCCCCCGAGCACGACCGGGACGACGCCCGCGCGCAGGAGCGGCTCGAGGCCGGCCGCGATCTGTGACGTGGTGCGCTCCGCGTTGCCCGGCGTCACGTCCAGGTCCCCCCAGTCGACGACGGACAGCGACCCGAACACGTCCACGTCCAGCGGCGGGTGGTAGGGCCGCAGGCCGATCGAGGCCGAGCGGATCGCCTCGGGCCCGAAGCGCGCGCCCGGGCGCCGGCTGGTCGCGGTGTCGAACGGCGCTCCGACGACGGCGACGTCCACATCCTCCGGGGCCGTGACGTGCGGGCAGCGCGCGAACGTGCGCACCCCGCTGAAGCGCGGGGCGAGCGCGGCGTCCGGGGGCCCGTATCGAGGCTTGCCCTGCACGGGCGGGAACCTACCCCGAACCGCCGTCTGCCCCCGCCGCACGCAGGGCCTCGTCCCGGTCCCAGAACATCTCGAGCCGCGTGATCCGGCCATCGCGCGTCTGGACGAGGTTGGCGACATCCTGCGCGATCGCCAGGTGGCTCCCCTTGCCGCGTCCGTGCAGGCGCAGCAGCAGCACGTAGGTCCCGTCGCCGCCCGGCACCGCGCGCTCGCCCTCGATGCGGAAGTCGTCCCAGGCGCCCAGGAAGTCTCGCCACGCAGCGGCCAGGCCGCCACGGCCGTGGTACTCGCCCCCGTCCGGCCCCGACCTGACGAACACGACGTCCTCGGCATAGGGCTCGGGGTTCCAGAACTCGCCCCGCTCCCACTCGCGGAACATGCTCTCGAAGAGCCGCATGTCGTCCTCGACCGTCACCGGGCCTCCACAGCCACGCGGGCCGTGCGCAGCGTGCGGTCGCTCGCCCCGCGCAGGCTGCCGCCGTGATCCAGGATCGCCTGCACGTACTCCCACGTCTCCGCGGTGAGCCGCTCGCCCGGGAGCACGTTCGGAATGCCGGGCGGATACGCCGCCAGCGACTCGGCCGCGATCCTCCCGACCGCGTCGCCGATCGGGACCGCCTCCTGCGCGCCCAGGAACGCTGCCCGCGGCGTCATCTCGAGCGGCCCCCAGGGAGGTGGCGGCACGAGCTCGCGGCCTTCGGCCGGGCGCTCGCCCGGAAGCCGCGCGACCGCCTGCTCGAGCGCGGTCACGAGCCGCATCGCGCTCTCGGTGGCCGTCTCCCCCATGCCGAACACCGCCACGATCACGTTCTCTCCGGCCAGCTCGGGATGGACGTCGCGCTCGCGCATGAGGCGGGCGAGCTCGTAGCCGCTGACGCCCGTGCCGCGCACGTCCACGACCAGGCGCAGCGGATCGTATGCGTGGACCCCGGGGCGCCCGGCCAGGTGCCCGTCGAGCACGTCGAGGCCCGGGATCCGCGCGATCGCCTCCCGCGCCCCGGCCATCGCCGCGACGGTCCGCTCGAGCAACGGGGCGCCGTCGGCCACCGCCCACGCGCGCGCCGCGTCGAGCGAGCCCGACAGGAGCGAGCTCGGGCTGGTCGACTCGAGGAGGGTCACGGCGCGATCCACCACGTGCTCGTCGAGCCGGCCGCCCACCCCCAGGTGGAGCATCGCCGATTGGGTGAGGCTGCCGATGATCTTGTGGGTGCTCGAGACCACCAGGTCGGCGCCGCAGGCAAGCGCATGCCGGGGCAGCGACGAGCCGAACGCGAGGTGGGCGCCCCAGGCCTCGTCGACCACCAGCGGCACGCGATGGTCGTGGGCCACGCCCGCGAGCGACTCGACGTCGGCGACCGCGCCGAAGTACGTGGGGCTCACGACGATGGCGCCGGTCGCACCGGACACTTCCGCGAGCGCGCGATCGAGCCCGGCCGGCGTCACGCAGTGGGCCACGCCGAGGTCGGGATCGATCTCGGGAGGGACGAAGGTGGGCCGCAACCCGGACAGGACGAGGCCGTCGACGGTGCTCGAGTGGACGTTCCGCTGCACCACGACCCGGTCGCCCGACTGGGCCAGCGCCATGCACGCTGCGTGGTTGCCCTGCGTCGCGCCGTTGATCAGGAACCAGGTGCGCCCCGCCCCCCACGCCTCCGCCGCAAGCTGCTGCGAGCGCTGGAACGGCGTCGGCTCGGGGCCCGCGTCGATTCCCTCGATCAGCGCCGGTATGTCCAACTCCAGCGCACGCTCACCGAACACCTCGGCCAGCGCCGGGTCGGCGGCCGCGCCGCCCTTGTGCCCCGGGACGTGGAAACGGCCCGGGGAGCGCGCGGCGTACGCCCGCAACGCGTCGAGATAGGGCGTACCGGCCTGCACGCCGTGGTGCGCCATTGGGCCGAGTGTAGGGGAGCCGTTCGCTGGGAAATGGTTTCATTCATCGAAAGTTCTTCCCGCGAGCAAAGGAGTTCCGGTGGCAGGCAAGTTGAGGGCATGGCCCGTGGTCGCGATCTTGGCACTGGCCGCCGCGCTGCTCGTGGCAGCCGGCTGCGGAGACGATGACGGCGGAGGCGGCGGGGGCGGCGCCGGCTTGAACACCATCACCGAGGGCGAGCTCCGCGTCGGCTCGGACATCCCGTACGCGCCGTTCGAGTTCGGCCGCGCGCCGGACTACGAGGGCTTCGACGTGGACATCGTGAACGAGATCGCGAGGCGGCTCGACCTCGAGCCGCGCTTCGTGAAGACGCCGTTCGACCCGATCTTCCGCAACCTCGCGCAGGGGCGGTTCGACATGGTGGCCTCGGCATCGACGATCACGCCGGAGCGCCAGCAGACGGTCGACTTCTCGGACCCGTACTTCCCGGCCGACCAGTCCCTGATGGTGAAGCGCGGCAGCGACGTCAGGACGGTCGACGACCTGGCGGGCAAGACGATCGGCGCCCAGCTGGGCACGACCGGCGCGGAGTACGCGCGGAACGAGACCGACGCCGAGAACGTGCGCACGTACGACCTGATCGATGACGCGTTCAACGCGCTCCAGTCGGGCCAGATCGAGGCCGTGATCAACGACTTCCCGGTGTCGAAGTACGCGGAGCGCTCGAAGCAGGACCTCGTGGTCGTCCAGACGATCCAGACCGACGAGAACTACGGCCTCGCGTTCGCGAAGGAGTCGACCGAGCTGCAGCGGCGCGTGAACGAGGCCCTGCAGGAGATGAAGGACGACGACACCTACACGGAGATCTACCGGAAGTGGTTCGAGGAGGACCCGCCGGACCGGATCTTCGAGGTCAGCACCGAGGGCAGCTGAGCACCGCGCGACAAGCGATGTGGCAAGGGGCGTCCGCAAGGGCGCCCCTTCTGCTTCGGCGCGCCCCAGGATAGAAACACCACGACCCCCGACCAGGAGGACGGCAGATGGACATCTTCTTCGAGCAGTACTTCGACCTCGACATCATGCGCGACAACTTCAGCTACGTGCTCGAGGGGTTCTGGATGACCGTCCAGATCGCGCTCGTGGCGGGCGCGCTGTCGCTCGTCTGGGGGCTCGTGCTGGCGCTGCTGCGCGCGGCGCCCGGACGGCCGATGAAGCCCCTGCGGGGGCTCGCGATCACCTACATCGACGTCTTTCGCGGCATCCCCCTGCTGCTCGTGATCCTGCTGATCGACGGCAGTCTCCCGGTCCTGGACATCTTCCCGCAGTGGCTGCGCGCGCCGGACTTCCTCGGCAAGCCCGAGATCTTCTGGTACGGGGTGATGGCGATCACGCTCACCTATGGCGCCTACTACGCGGAGGTCTACCGGGCGGGGCTCGACGCCGTGCCCTACGGGCAGATGGAGGCCGCTCGCTCGCTCGGCATGAGCCACGCGCGCGCGATGCGCCACGTGATCGTCCCGCAGGCGATCCGGAAGGTGATCCCGCCGATGCTGAACGACTTCATCGCGCTGATGAAGGACACCTCGCTGGTCGGGGTGATCGCGCTGGTCGAGGTCGTGAAGGCGGGGCGCGAGATCCAGGCCGAGACGTTCAACAGCTCCGCGCTGACGGTGGGCGCGCTGATGTTCATCATCGTCACGGTCCCGCTCGCGCGGCTCGTGGACCGGTTGATCGCACGCCAGCAACTCGCGCTGCGGCGCGCCGCGCCGTAATACGGTTGGCAGCGATGGAGTCCATGCTGCGACTGGAGGGCGTGCACAAGAGCTTCGGCGACCTGCACGTCCTGCGGGGCGTGAATCTCGAGGTCGCCCGTGGTGGCGTCGTATGCGTGATCGGCCCGAGCGGGTCCGGGAAGAGCACGCTGCTGCGCTGCCTCAACCTGCTGGAGCCGCCCGACGACGGCCGCATCTATCTCGAGGGGGTCGAGATCACCGGCCGGGACCGTCGCGGCGTCGACTTCGTGCGCCGCCGGGTCGGGATGGTCTTCCAGCAGTTCAACCTCTTCCCGCACATGAGCGCGCTGCAGAACGTCGCGCTCGCCCAGCGGACCGTGCTCGACCGGCCCGAGCCGCAGGCGCGCGAGAAGAGCGTCGAGCTGCTGACGCGGGTCGGGCTTGCCGACAAGGCGGACGAGTACCCGGAGCGGCTCTCGGGCGGCCAGCAGCAGCGGGTCGCGATCGCCCGCGCGCTCGCGATGGACCCGCATGTGATGCTGTTCGACGAGGTCACGAGCGCGCTCGACCCCGAGCTCGTCAAGGAGGTCCTGGACGTGTTGCGCGGACTCGCCGCGGAGGGCATGACGATGGTCGTCGTCACTCACGAGATGGGCTTTGCCCGCGACGTCGCCGACCGCGTGGCGTTCATCGACGAGGGGGTGGTGGTCGAGGAGGGCGAGGCGCGCGCCCTGCTCGACGACCCGCGCGAGGAGCGCACGAAGCGCTTCCTCGGCGCGGTGCTGGACCACTAGTCGGTCAGTGGCGAGCAGCTAGTCGCCCTCACCCTCCTCTCCGCCGCCTCCGCCGCGGCCGCGGTTGTCGCCGCCGACGCCGGCCTCGCGCCGTGCCGCTTCGAGCTCCTTCTTCACCACGCCGCGCTGGTTCTCGAACTGCATGCGCCGCTCGAGCACCGGGATCGCCTCGTCGGGGCGGCCGGCGAGCCGCAGCGAGCGGCCCAGGTTGTAGAGGGCGTACGCGAGGGTCAGGTCGCTGCTGCCCTCCGGGAAGCCGGCGACCGCCTGCTGGAGGACCGGGATCGCCTCGTCGTGGCGGCCCTCGTTCATGAGCGCGAACCCCTGGTCGTTCAGCTCCGCGGGCGAGGCGCTGCTCTGCTGCTCCTCCGGCGCCGCCTGTTGCGGCTGCTGCTCCTGCTGCTGCGGACGCTCCTGCTGCCGGGACTCGGTGCGCTGCGCCGGCGCCTCACGCGCAACCGGGCGCTCGCCCCCGCCGCTGTCGCCGCCGCTCAGGACAGTGAGGCCGGCGATCAGTCCCACGGCGATCGCGGTCAGCCCGAGGAGAAGCGGCGCGACGCGGATGCGGCGGCGCGGGCGGCTCCAGCTGACCGGCGTGGTCGCCTGCGGGTCTGTTCCGGGCGCCGGACTCTCGAGGGCCCCCTCCAGCGACTCCACGAACCCCGTCGCGGTCGGCCAGCGCTCGGCGGGCTCGCGCGCCAGCGCGCGCAGCAGCACCTCATCCACCTCTGCGGGCAGCCCTGGCGAGCGCTCACTGGCCCGCGGCGGGTCCAGGGTGGTGCGGCGGTGGGCGATCTCGACCACCGTGCCGCCGCCGAACGGCAGGCCGCCCGTGAGGGTCTCGAACGCCACCACCGCGAGCGCGTAGCGGTCGCTGGCCGCGGTCGCCGGCTCGCCCAGCGCCTGCTCGGGGGAGATGTACGCGGCGGTCCCGAGCAACTCGTTCGTCGCGGTGAGGGACTCCTCGAACGCCGCCCGCGCGATCCCGAAATCGGCCACCACCAGCCGGTCGCGGTCGTCGAACAGCAGGTTGCGCGGCTTCACGTCGCGGTGCACGACCCTCTTCTCGTGCGCGAAGTCCAGCGCGGAGGCCGCTTCGCGCAGCCAGCGCATGACGTCCGCGCGACCGGGCCGCCCCGCGGCCATGCGCTCCGCCAGCGTTCCTCCGGCCAGGTGCTCCATCACGATGAACGGCCGCCCGCCCGCCTCGCCGACGTCGTAGATCGTCACCACGTGCGGGTGGCCGGACAGGAGCGCAGCCGTGCGCGCCTCGCGCTCGAAGCGCGCCACGAAGCGCGGCTGCTCGAGGTACTGCTCCGCCAGCACCTTGATCGCCACCGCCCGCCCCAGCACGGCGTCGTCGGCGGCCCAGATCGATGCCATGCCTCCGGTCCCGATCAACCTCACGACGCGATAACGCTCGGGAAGGTCCGGTCCGGCCGCGGCGGGGGCGTTCCTGCCCGTCACGTGAGCCATCTAGCGCGTAGTACCCGCTGTCGGGCCCGGCCGAACGCCACTATCCCTCCGGCAGCGGCCGCGGCGGGCGCAGGCGCGGGATCGCGTCAACCGCCACGATCGCCAGCACGATCAGTGCGGCGCCCGCCCAGCCCGCCGCGGACAGCCGGTCTTCGGCGAGGAGATACCCGAACAGCCCCGCGAAGGCCGGCTCCGCCGCGAGTATCAGCGCCGTCCGTGCCGAGGAGATCGTGCGCTGGGCGTAGCTCTGCACCATGAAGCCGAGCGCGCTCGCCACCAGCGACGTGACCAGCAGCGCGCTCCACACGGTGGCGCCGCGGGGCGCCTCGAGGTCGCCCGCGATGGCGGCCGCCGCCAGGCAGAAGAGGCCGCACGCGCCGAGCTGCACGGCAACCAGCGCCCCGACGTCGTGCCGCCGCACCGCACGCTCGGTCACCAGGATGTGGATCGCGAACGCGCATGCACACAGGAACACGAGGCCGTCGCCCCGCAGCGTCGCCTCCCCGCCGGCGCCCGAGAGCAGGAACAGGCCGAGGGCCGAGACGCCCGCGGCAGCCCACGCGACGGCTCCCACGCGGACGCGGAAGAGCAGCAGCCCGAACAGCGGCGTCAGCACCACGAACAGCCCCGTGATGAACCCGGCATTCGACGCGCTCGTGTCCTGCAGCCCGAGCGTCTGGAACACGTATCCCGCCGTCAGGAACACCCCCATCACCAACCCCGCCCGCCACCCGTCGCGGCCGAGCGCCCGCAGGGCGGTCCACGAGAAGACGGCCACGAGCAGGCCCGCGGGCACGAAGCGGTAGGCGAGGAAGGCGAGTGGCGGCAGCTCCGCGATCGCGTCCTGAACCATCACGAACGTGAGGCCCCAGACGGCCGCGATGCCGACCAGGGCAAGCTCGGCGAGGCGCCTCAAGCTGCCGCGTGGTCAGGCTGCGCGGCGTTTGGCCGGAGCAGGGGGAGCGCCCACGATCTCCCGCAGGAACTGGCCCGTGTAGGACTGCTCGACGGCGGCGACCTCCTCCGGCGTGCCGGCTGCGACAAGCTCGCCGCCGCCCTCGCCGCCCTCCGGCCCGAGGTCCACGACCCAATCGGCCGTCTTGATCACGTCCAGGTTGTGCTCGATCACGACCACCGTGTTGCCCATGTCGACCAGCTTCCCGAGCACGTCCAGCAGGCGCTGCACGTCGGCGAAGTGGAGCCCCGTGGTGGGCTCGTCGAGGATGTAGAGCGTCGAGCCGGTCGCCACCTTGCTGAGCTCGGACGCCAGCTTCACCCGTTGCGCCTCCCCGCCGGAGAGCTGCGTCGCCGGCTGACCGAGCCGCAGGTAGTCGAGGCCGACGTCGTGGAGCGTCTGCAGGCGCCGCTTGATCTTCGGGATGTGCCTGAAGAACTCGAGCGCCTCCTCGACCGACATCTCCAGCACGTCGGAGATCGTCTTGCCCTTGAAGCGGATGTCGAGCGTCTCGCGGTTGTAGCGCTTGCCGTGGCATTGCTCGCACGGCACGTAGACATCGGGCAGGAAGTGCATCTCGATCTTGATCTGCCCGTCGCCGGCGCAGACCTCGCAGCGGCCGCCCTTCACGTTGAACGAGAACCGGCCGGGCTTGTAGCCGCGCGCCCGGGACTCGGGCGTGCGCGAGTAGAGCTCGCGGATGTGGTCGAACACGCCCGTATAGGTGGCCGGGTTGGAGCGCGGCGTGCGGCCGATCGCCGACTGGTCGATGTTGATGATCTTGTCGACGTCCTGGGTGCCCTTCACCTTGCGGTGCTTGCCGGGGCGCAGCTTGGCCCGGTGCAGCCGGTTCGCGACCGCCCGGAACAGGATCTCGTTCACGAGCGTGGACTTCCCCGAGCCCGACACGCCCGTCACGCAGCAGAACACCCCCAGCGGGAACTCCACGTCGATCCGCTTCAGGTTGTGCTGCTCGGCGCCCAGCACCTCGATCCCGCCCTTGGCCGCGCGGCGCTCCGCCGGCACCGGGATCTGCCGCTTGCCGGCCAGGTATTGCCCGGTGAGCGACTGCGACACGCGCTTCACCTTCGCGGGCGGGCCCTCGGCCACGACCCGGCCGCCGTGCTCGCCCGCGCCCGGCCCGAGGTCGACGATGTGGTCGGCCGCGCGCATCGTGCCCTCGTCGTGCTCCACCACGATCACGGTGTTGCCGAGGTCCCGCAGCCGCGCGAGCATGTCCAGCAGCTTGTGGTTGTCACGC
>Ga0299913_10002372_pt1 | contig 14813 bp, 12 predicted proteins | sample RVTome_9_FD_201360 | JGI IMG/M metagenome (GOLD analysis project Ga0299913, IMG submission 201360) | Soil microbial communities from uranium-contaminated site in the Upper Colorado River Basin, Wyoming, United States - RVT155D38 (version 2) ...
CAAGGCGGTCGCGAACTCGCTGGCCAAGAAGGTCGCCGCGAGGACCGGTCAGGAAGGCAAGTCCTACTTCCTGAACATCAAGGGACCCGAGCTGCTCAACAAGTACGTCGGCGAGACGGAGCGGCACATCCGCCTGGTCTTCCAGCGGGCCCGCGAGAAGGCCAGCGGCGGCACGCCGGTCATCGTGTTCTTCGACGAGATGGACTCGCTGTTCCGCACCCGCGGCTCCGGCGTCTCCTCCGACGTGGAGAACACCATCGTCCCGCAGCTGCTCAGCGAGATCGACGGCGTCGAGCTGCTCGAGAACGTGCTGGTCATCGGTGCCTCCAACCGCGAGGACATGATCGACCCGGCCATCCTCCGGCCCGGCCGGCTCGACGTGAAGATCAAGATCGAGCGCCCCGATGCCGAGTCGGCGCGCGACATCTTCAGCAAGTACCTCACCAGCTCGTTGCCGCTGCACGCCGACGACCTCGCCGAGTTCGGCGGGGATCGCGAGGCATGCGTGGGCGGAATGATCAGGGCCACGGTCGAGCGGATGTACACCGAGACCGAGGAGAACCGGTTCCTCGAGGTCACCTACGCCAACGGGGACAAGGAGGTCCTGTACTTCAAGGACTTCAACTCCGGGGCGATGATCCAGAACATCGTCGACCGCGCCAAGAAGATGGCCATCAAGGACTTCCTCGAGCAGGAGCAGCGCGGCCTGCGCGTCTCCCACCTGCTGCAGGCGTGCGTGGACGAGTTCAAGGAGAACGAGGACCTGCCCAACACCACCAACCCGGACGACTGGGCGCGGATCTCCGGCAAGAAGGGCGAGCGGATCGTGTTCATCCGCACACTCATCACCGGCAAGCAGGGCACCGAGCCAGGTCGATCGATCGACACGGTCTCCAACACCGGCCAGTACCTCTGATCGGCGCCGCGGCTGCGGTTTGGTCACCAACGACAGCGGACGACGCCCATTTGGTGCCGTTGGTGACCAAACGACATCAGCCGCGCGCCTCGATCAGGAGGTTGTACGGCGTGGCCGCCGCGATCCGCGCGGTGGAGAATCCGGCGTCCACGAAGGCGGCCGTGAGTCGAGTGGGCCCCGCCTGGGCGCCTAGGGCGGCGCCACCCTGCGACACGCTGTTGGGCACGCAGAGCGATGAGCTCGCGGCGAAGTAGCTCAACGCCACCGGGCTGCCGACGGCGTCCTCGAGCCGGTCGTGGGCGAACGGCTCGACCGCGAAGACCTCGCCGCCCTCGGCGAGGACACCGCGGGCATGACGCAGGGCCCCGACGGGATCGCCCATGTCGTGCACCGCGTCGAAGAAGCAGACCAGGTCGAAGCTGCCGGCGTACGACGAGGCGTCGCCCACCTCGAACCGCACCCGGTCGGCCAGGCCCGCCTCCGCGGCGGCCGCGGTGGCCTGTCGGATCGACTCCTCGTGGTAGTCGACGCCCACGAAGGTCGAGGCCGGGAACGCCTCGGCCAGCAGGATGACCGCCGAGCCGAGTCCGCAGCCGACGTCGACCACGCGGATCCCGGACTCGAGGCGCTGGACCAGGCCGTCGACCGCCGGGAGCCACTCGGTGAGCAACGAGGTGCGGTAGAGGGTGCGGAAGAACCGGTCCACGCCGGTGAACAAGCGCGGGTCGTGCTCATGCCATCCGACCCCGTCGCCGGTCGCGTAGGCGTGCGCGAGGCGGTCCGACGCGGCCCAGATCGCGGCGGTGACCTCGAAGCCCGCCACCTGGGTCGCCGGGCCGTCGTCGTCGGCCAGCACCATCGCGTGCTCCGCCGACAGGGAGAACGTCTCACTCTCGCCGTCGTAGTCGACGTATCCGGCGGCGGTGTGGGCGGAGAGCCACTCGCGGACGTATCGCTCGGCCAGGCCGGAACGCTGCGCGAGCTGCGCACTGGTCGCGGCGCCGACCGAGGCGAGGGCCTTCCAGAGGCCGAGCCGGTCGCCGAGATAGGTGAGCACCGCGTGGGAGGCGGTCGCCTGGTCGATGGCGACCTTCGTCGCAAAGGCCTCGACCTTCTCGAGATCGATCTCTGGGGCTTCGAGCTGGGTGGTCATGCGGGTTCCTTTCGCTGCCGGCGCCCGGGCGGCGCCGCTTCGAGGTCAGCGTCGCTTCCCGCTCTGTCACGTCGCTGTCGGTGCCACGGCCCCACCCCCGCCACCCGTGACAGCCCCATGACAGCGCGAACCGTCATGCTGCGGGCATGAACGACGCGCTTGCTCTGGGCACCGTTCTCGCCGTCTGGGCGCACCCCGACGACGAGGCGTACCTTGCCGGCGGCCTGCTCGCCACCCTGCGCGACGCGCGCAACCGGGTCGTCTGCGTGACCGCCACGCGCGGTGAGGCTGCCGACCCGGATGCGGACGCCGCCCAGCGGAGGGAGCTGGCCGCCGTCCGCACCAGCGAGCTCGAGGCCTCGCTCCGGGTGCTCGGCGTCGTCGAGCACCACTGGCTGGGCCACCCCGACGGCGGCTGTGCGGACGTCGATCGTGCGCCGGTGGGCAGGCTCGCGACCCTCGTCGACGAGGTCGGTCCGGACACCGTCATCGGCTTCGGGCCGGACGGGTTCACCGGCCACCCCGACCACCGGGCGGTCAGCCGGTGGACCGACCTCGCGCTCGAGCGGGCGGCGTACGGCGGCTCGGCGCGACTCCTGCACGCCGTCACCCAGCAGGAGCTGGTGGATCACGAGCTCGACGAACGGTTCGGGGTCTACGCGCTCGGGGAGCCCCGCTTGTGCGCCGATGACGAGCTCGCGGTGCGGCTGACGCTGCACGGGGACGCGCTGGACCGCAAGGTGGAAGCGCTCCTGGTGCAGGAGTCCCAGACCGCCGGGTTGGTCGCGGCGATCGGCCGCGAGCGGTTCGCGGCCTGGGTGGCCACCGAGTGCTTCGCGCCACCTGCCCAAACCACATGACGCGGGGCCTCCCGCTCGGGCACGCTTCACTCCACGTGCCCCAGGTAGGAGACGACGATGAGCCCCGACAGGTCCGAGTCCGCGCTGTGCGTGGACGTGCTCGGTCCGCTTGTGCTGCGTGTGCACGGACAGGAGGTCATCGTCCCCGGCGCGCGGCGGCGGGCCCTGCTCGCTCTGCTCGCGCTGGCCGGTGGGCGGGTGGTGGGGACCGAGCGGCTGGTGGCGGCTCTGTGGCCCGATGACGCGCCGGACAACGCGGCGCAGGCGCTCTACAACCACGTCTCCCGGCTCCGGAAGCACCTCGGGCCGCTCGCCGACCGGATCCAGCGGCGGGGCGGCGGGTACCGCCTGGACCTGCGCCCGGACGAGGTCGATGCCGAGGTCGCGCGCCGGCTGGCAGACCTCGCCGGCCGTCCGGAGACGTCCGCAGCCGCCGCGGTGGCGGCCGCCCGCTCGGCGCTCCAGCTGTGGCGGGGCCCGGCCCTGGAGGAGTTCCGCGGTTGGCCGGTGCACGAGCCTTCGGCGGTGGCCCTGGACGAGCTGCGGCTCCGCCTGGTCGACGGCCTGATCGAGGGGCGCCTCGCCCTGCGCGAGCAGGGGGTCGCCGTGGACGCGGCGACCGCGGTGGCGGAGGAGCCGCTCCGGGAGCGAACGGTCCTCCTGCTGGTGCGCGCTCTCGCCCACGAGGGCCGGGCGGCCGAGGCGATGGAGGTCGCGCAGGGCTACCGACGCCGGCTCGCCGAGGAGACCGGGCTCGACCCGGGGCCTGGCCTCGCCGACCTGGAGCAGCAGGTGGCGCTGGGCGGGTTGACCGCACCGGCCGCGGCTCCGGCGGGCTCGGCTCCCGGGCTGGTGGCCCGTCCGGACGGCCCGTTCGTGGGCCGGCAGCACGACCGCGAGGAGGTACGCCGCCTGCTGGGTCGCAACGCGACGGTCACCCTCACCGGTCCGGGCGGAGTGGGCAAGACCCGGCTCGCCCTGGAGGTCGCCGCGGACATCTCGGCGGACCATGAGGAGGGGATCGGCGACGTGGTCGTGGTGGACCTGGCGGCCGTCGACCGGGCGGACCGGGTCTGCCAGGCGGTGGCCTCGACGCTGGGGCTCCGCACCCCCGGGGACGTCCGCCCCGCCGAGGTCGCAGCGGCGCTCGCGGCCCGCCGGTTGCTGCTCGTCCTCGACAACTGCGAGCATGTTCCCGACGCGTGTCGGGAGCTGGTCGTCACGGTCCGCCGCAACGCCGGCGGCGTGCGGGTGCTCGCGACCTCCCGGACGGTGCTGCACGTGCCCGGGGAGCACGTCGTACGCCTCCAGCCGCTCCCGGTCCCGCGCGACACCGCCGACCTGGACGCGCTGCGGCGGCAACCGGGCGTGCGGGCCTTCCTGGAGCATGCCCGGCGTCGTCGGCCGGACTTCGACCTCACGGAGGCGGACGTCGAGGACGTGGTCGAGGTGCTGCGCCGTCTCGACGGGCTGCCGCTCGGCATCGAGCTCGCCGCACGGCAGGCCGCACTGATGCCGCTGGCCGCCGTCCGAGAGCGGCTCGACCGGGCGCTCGACCTGGCGATCGGCCAGAACGCTCCCGATGACGAACGCCAGCGGACGCTGCGCGCCACCATCGGCTCCTCGTACCGGTTGCTCCGAGCCGGCGAGCAGTGGCTGCTGCGTGCCCTTGCGCCCTTTCCGGGCGGCGTCGACCTCGCGACGGTCGAGGCGCTCGCCGCGGACGGCGACTCCACCGACGACCCATTGGACGTCCTGCACCGGCTGGTCGACGCCTCACTCGTCGTCGCGGACGCGGGGGCGGGGCGCTACCGGTTGCTGTTCACAGTTCGCGCCTTCCTGATCGACGAGCTGGGGCTTCGCGGCGAGTCGGAGGAGGCCGACCAGCGGTTCCTGGATCGCTGCCTGACCCTCGCCGAGGAGCTCGGCAGGGCAGTGGTCGGCCCGGAGGAGGCCCGAGCCGACCGCCAGCTGCGCGCCGAGCTCGACAACCTCCGGGCCGCCCGTGACTCCGCACAGGCACACGAGCGTGTGGACGTCCGGACGGGCATCACGATCCATCTGGGCGAGGCCGCCACCTGGCGCGACCTCCGGGAGCTGTGGGCCTGGGCGCTGGAGCTCGCGGCCGACCCGGCCCTCGCCGACCACCCGGACCGGGCCGCGGTGCTCGGATGTGCCGCCGAGGGCGCCAGGCTTCTCGGCGATCTCGACCGGGCCGCCCTGCTCGCTGCCGAGGCGTTCGACGTGGCGGGACCGGACGCGCCTTCGGAGCAGGTCCACCGCGCATGGGTGGCCCACGGGTCGGTGGCACACATGCGGGGCGACTTCGCCCTGGCGAGGGACGCCTGGATCCGGTCCGGCGAGGGCCGGCCGGTCCCGTCGGGCGGCTGGCTGGCCTCGGCAGCGCTAGCGGCGGCGTACGGCGGGGATCGTGGCGAAGCCCGCGAGCTGCTGGACAAGGCGCACTCCGCGATCGACGCCTCAGGGTGCGCGTCCCACGCCGCGTTCGCCTCGTACGTCGAGGCCGAGCTGCTGACGATCGACCATGCCGAGGAGTCGGTCCCGTTCTACATGGACGCGATCGAGCAGGCGCGCGGGTGCGGCGTGGCGTTCGTGGCGGGGGTGGCCGGCGTGAGCCTGGCGTCCGCCCGCACCCGGACCGGCGACGTGGTCGGCGCAGCCGAGGTGTTCGGGCCGCTGCTGGACACCTGGCGGCGCAGCGGGCACACCACTCAGCTGTGGACCACGGCACGCAACGCGGCCTCCCTGCTGGCCAAGGCCGGGCGCTGGCGCACCGCCGCGCTGCTGCTGATCAGTGCCGATCGGCAGCCCGGGGCGGCCGCAGTGAGCCCGGCGATCGCCCGGCACAGCGCGCGCGTCTACGTGCCGCTCGAGGACATCGTGCCGGCGGACCAGCCGCTGGCAGCGCTGCATGCCGAGGCCGACGCGCTCGGCGGCGAAGGGGTGCTGGACCTGGCCCGTGCGGAGCTGGCCGACCTCAGCGGACGGTAGCGCCGGCCCAGTCGCGGATCCGCAGCGAGCCGTCGCCGCGGTCCTGCACGGCGTCCGGGAACACCTCCCCCAGCAGCCGGCGCATCGGGCGGTTCTCGGGTAGCACATCGGCGTGCACCTCGACGTAGCCGAGCCGCGCCGCCTCGCGGCTGATCGACCTCAGGAGCATCGACCCGACGCCCCGACGGTGCCAGGCGTCCACCACCTCGAGGGCGACCTCGGCACGGCCACCCCCCAGGTCGTGGACGCGGGCGATGCCGATGGCACGGGGACCGTCCGGGCCGGCGACCTCCGCCACGTGGGCGAGATGCCGCGCGCCGTCGATGTCGAGCAGCGCCCGTCGCATCCGTCCGGTGAGCCGGGGCGTCGCGGAGTGGAAGCGCAGGAAGCGGCTGCGCTCCGAAAGCCCGGCGAACGTGTCGTCGAGCGCGTTCTGATCGGCACGGGTCATCCGGCGAACACTGACGTGCGGGTCGGAAGCCCGATCGGAGGTGGTGACCGGGTCGCGGTCGAGCACCAGGGACATGGCTGGCTCCTGTTGTCGGCGGCCCGGGTTCGGGGCCTGGTCGCACCAGGCTGCGGGGCCTGCCTGTCACCCGCCTGTCACCCGGTTCGCGCGGTCGCGAACCTCGGGGGAACTCCGGTCACGGGGCCACGGCGCGACCCAGGTAGCCGTACATCCACGGCCGCGAGGGTGCCGGTCCGGGGAGGTACTCCTGTCGCAGGTCCGCGACCTCCAGACCCGCCGCGGTCACCAGTCCCGGGACATGGCGGGTGAGATGGCAGCCGCCGGCGACCCGCTTCTGGATCGGCTCGAGCCGTCGCTGCCAGCGCGCCACCCCCGGCGACGGTGCGCGCCCGTGCTCGAGGAAGTGCAACGACCCGCCCGGCCGCAGCACCCGGCGGACCTCCAGCAGCGCCTGCTCCACGTCCGGGATCGTGCAGAGGGTGAACGTCGAGAGCACGCAGTCGTAGGCGTTGTCGTCCGCGTCGAGCCTTTGGCCGTCGAGGCCGACCCTGTCTATCGGGATGTTGCTGCGTGCTCGTCGTCGTTCCGACAGCTGCCAGCCCAGGTCCGAGGGCTCCACGGCGCCGACCGCCATCACCTCGGGCGGGTAGAAGCGGGTGTTCAGGCCGGAGCCGAATCCGATCTCCAGCACCCGCCCCGTCAGCCCGGCGCACGCCTCGATGCGGAGGTCGCCGATGTCCTTCCCGCGTAGCGATATATCGACGAGTCGTGGCAGGAGCCGTTCTTCCCAGAAGCCCACCCTGATCGTCTACCGTGCCGAGCGTCTGCAGCGCAACCGGCCACCGGACCGTACGCTCTCAGTATGAGCGTGCGCAGGGTCATGGGCACCGAGGTGGAATACGGCATCTCGGTCCAGGGGCAACCGCTCGCCAACCCGATGGTGGCGTCCTCCCAGGTCGTCAACGCCTACGCCTCCGCGACCATCCGCGCCCGGCGGGCCCGCTGGGACTTCGAGGAGGAGTCGCCCCTGCGTGACGCGCGTGGGTTCGACATGTCCCGCCAGGTGGCCGACCCCAGCCAGCTGACCGACGAGGACATGGGACTGGCCAACGTCATCCTGACCAACGGCGCGCGGTTGTACGTCGACCACGCCCACCCGGAGTACTCCACGCCCGAGGTGACGACGCCGCTCGACATCGTCCGCTGGGACAAGGCGGGGGAGCAGGTGATGCTCGATGCCGCGCGCCGGGCGGGCCAGCTGCCCGGCGGGGCGCCGATCGTGCTCTACAAGAACAACACCGACAACAAGGGCGCCTCCTACGGCGCCCACGAGAACTACCTGATGCGCCGGTCGACGCCGTTCGCCGACATCGTGCGGCACCTCACGCCGTTCTTCGTGAGCCGCCAGGTGATGTGCGGCGCCGGCCGGGTCGGGATCGGCCAGGACGGGCGGGAGCACGGGTTCCAGCTGAGCCAGCGGGCCGACTACTTCGAGGTCGAGGTGGGCCTGGAGACGACGCTCAAGAGGCCGATCATCAACACCCGCGACGAGCCGCACGCCGACCCCGAGAAGTACCGCAGGCTGCACGTGATCATCGGTGACGCCAACCTCTCCGAGGTCTCCACCTATCTCAAGCTCGGCAGCACCGCCCTGGTGCTGTCGATGATCGAGGAGCGGTTCATCGGCGCCGACCTGACGATCGACGGGGCGGTGTCGGGTCTCCGCGCCATCTCTCACGACCCGTCCCTGACGCAGACGGTCACGCTCACCGACGGCCGCAAGCTCACCGGGATCCAGCTTCAGCTGGAGTACCTCGACCTGGCCCGCAAGTACGTCGAGGACCGGCTGGGCAGCGACGCCGACCCGCAGACGCTGGACGTGCTCGCCCGGTGGGAATCCGTGCTCGACCGGCTCGAGCGTGACCCGATGCTGTGCGCGACGGAGCTCGACTGGGTCGCCAAGCTGCGGCTGCTGGAGCAGTACCGCTCCCGGGACAGCCTCGAGTGGAACGACGCGAAGCTGCACCTGATCGACCTGCAGTACGCCGACATCCGGCCCGAGAAGGGCCTCTACCACCGACTGGCGGGCGCCGGGCGGATGGAGCGCCTGCTCGACGACGCCACCGTCGAGGTCGCGATGCACGACCCGCCCGAGGACACCCGGGCCTACTTCCGGGGCCGATGCCTGGAGAAGTACGCCGAGCACGTCGCCGCGGCGTCGTGGGACTCGGTGATCTTCGACCTGCCGGGGCGCGAGTCGTTGCAGCGGGTGCCGACGATCGACCCGCTCCGCGGGAGCAAGGCGCACGTCGGGGAGCTGCTGGACCGATGTGAGACGGCGGAGGCGTTGTTCACCGCGCTCACCCGGTGAGTGGATAGGGTCGACGTATGGCCCAGGAGCAGAAGCAACCGCGCAAGTCCTCGGAGACTGAAGAGGCGACCGAGGTCGCGCCCGAGAGCGACGTCGCCGAGCGCAAGGAGGCGCTGGACGACGACGTCGACTCGATCCTCGACGAGATCGACGACGTCCTCGAGACCAACGCCGAGGACTTCGTGAAGTCGTTCATCCAGAAGGGCGGTCAGTAGTGCCCGAACCCCGTCTCCCGGCTGCGTTCCTGCAGCCGGGCAGTTCGTCGTTCAGCGACTTCCTCGCGGAGCAGGCACCCGACCTGCTGCCCGGCCGTCGCGCCGTACCCCAGGGCAACGCCGGCGACCTGGCCCCGCACGGCACCACCATCGTCGCGGCGACCTTCCCCGGGGGCCTGGTGGTCGCCGGTGACCGGCGGGCGACGATGGGCAACATCATCGCCCAGCGCGACATCGAGAAGGTGTTCCCGGCCGACGAATACTCCGTGGTGGGCATCGCCGGCTCGGCGGGCCTGGCCATCGAGCTGATCAGGCTGTTCCAGACCGAGCTCGAGCACTACGAGAAGATCGAGGGCAGCACGCTCTCCATGGACGGCAAGGCCAACCGGCTCTCGGCGCTGATCCGCGGCAACCTCGGCATGGCCATGCAGGGGCTCGCCGTGGTCCCGCTCTTCGCCGGCTACGACACCGACGTCGACCAGGGACGGATCTTCAGCTACGACGTCACCGGCGGCCGCTACGAGGAGACGGCGTTCTACTCGGTGGGCTCCGGGTCGCTGTTCGCCAAGGGATCCCTGAAGAAGCTCTACCGCGAGGACCTCGGCGAGACCGACTGCATCACCGTCGTGCTGCAGGCGCTCTACGACGCCGCCGACGACGACTCCGCCACCGGCGGTCCCGACCTCACCCGCCGGATCTTCCCGGTGGTGCGGGTGGTCACCGCCGAGGGCGGCCGCCGCATTCCCGACGCCGCGGTCGCCGAGCTGGCCGACCGGTTGATCGCCGGACGGATGGACCGGCCCGACGGCCCGAACGCTCCGCTGACGGGTGGTGGCCCGGCATGAGCATGCCCTTCTACGTCTCGCCCGAGCAGCTGATGAAGGACCGGGCGGACTTCGCTCGCAAGGGCATCGCCCGCGGCCGGTCGGTGGTGGTGGTGCAGTACGCCGACGGGATCCTGATGGTCTCGGAGAACCCCTCCCAGGCACTGCACAAGGTCTCGGAGATCTACGACCGGATCGCATTCGCGGCGGTCGGCCGCTACAACGAGTTCGAGAACATGCGGATCGCGGGTGTGCGGCTGGCCGACATGCGGGGATACGCCTACGACCGGCGCGACGTCACGGGCCGGGGCCTCGCCAACGCCTACGCCCAGACGTTGGGCACGATCTTCTCCAGCGGCGGCGAGAAGCCGTACGAGGTGGAGATCTTCGTGGCCGAGGTCGGCGACCGCCCGGAGGACGACCAGGTCTACCGGCTCACCTACCAGGGGCAGGTGAGCGACGAGCACGGGTACGCCGTCATGGGCGGCGAGGTGGATGCCGTCGAGCAGTACCTCGCCGAGCACTACACCGAGGGCGGCACGCTCGAGGAGGCGCTCCGGCTCGCTGTCGCGGCCCTCGGGCACGCGGAGTCCGAGGACCGGGTCATCCCCGTCCGCGACCTCGAGGTGGCCATGCTGGACCGCACCCGCAGCCAGCCGAGGAAGTTCGTCCGGCTGCCCCCGCCCCGGCTCGAGGCCCTCCTCGGGGAGCGCGGCCCCGACTCCCCGGGCAAGCCCGCTGACGAGGACAACCGGCCCGGCAACGCGCCGATCCCGCCGGTCCCGGACGACCCCGCCGATCCCACCGACCAGACCAGTGGCAACGTGCCCCCGCTGGAGGACCCGACCTCCGGCGAGCCGCCCATCGCTCCTCCCGGGCCGCCTCCTTCAGACTCCGCCGACTGAGCGTTCTCGCGGCCGGAGGGTGCAGTTTGGTCCCCAACTGCATGAATTCGGCTCGGATGCGCGCGGTTGGTGACCAAACCGCGAGCCGATGGTCGCGCAGGCGTTCCTCCACAGGCCGGCGAAGTCGCTGTTTCACGATCTCGGCGGCTGCGCATCATTCCCCGCATGCCGGACGATCAGGACAAGGACAAGCCCATCCGTGGACAGCGGAGGTGCAAGGGGTTCCGCCGTGTGAGCCACGGGCTGTTCCTCCCCGAGCGTGACGATCTGTCGCCAGAACAGGAGTTCTTGCGGGACCTTCGGGCCTGGCAAGCGGTGCTGCCCGAGGACGCCGTGTTCACGCACGTCACCGGAGCAAGGCTGCGGAACTGGGCGCTGCCCAAGCTTCCCGAGCAGGTGCCGGTGTTCGCGGCGGTCGAGGGGGATCCGTCGAGACCGAGGCGCCCCGGACTGATCTGCTCACGTCTTCGGCGCGCGGCAGCGAAATCGACGCGACACGGGCTGCCTGTGGACTCCGCGGAAGAGACTCTGCTGCGCTGCGCGCGGGACCTGGGCCACATCGACCTGGTGATCCTCGTGGTGTCCGCGCTGCGCGCCGGCGATGTGGACGAGAGCGCAATGGAACTGACGTTGGCGTCTCGTCGACCTGGAGTCGTCGCTCTGAAGGCCGCCTGGGGCGAAGCGCGCAAGGAGCTCCAGTCGGTAGGCGAGGTGGTCCTCTACCTCTTCCATCGCGCCATCGACGTGCCGGTCGAGCCCCAGGTCTCGCTCTATGACGAGCGCGGTGTCCTGATCGGCGTCGCGGACCTGCTGGTCGTTGGCACGACGTCTGTGCACGAGTTCGACGGCGCCGTACACCGCGACAACGTGCAACACCGCACCGATCTACGCCGCGAGCGTGGGTGGGCCGGCACCGACTATGTGCGCCGAGGCTTTGTGCTCGATGACCTGCTCAACCATTCGATGGTGGTGATGCACGAGATCGACCGGGCCCTCGGGCACCCTCACGATGCCCGCCGCTACGAACGCTGGCGCGCCCTGGTCGAGAACTCGCTCTACTCCGAAACCGGCCGCGAAAGGGTGCTGAACAGGTGGCATCGGGCGATGGGGGTCGTCGATTGGTCGCGAACCACATGAATCGGCGCCGTTTCTCTGCGGTTGGGGACCAAACCGCAACTCCCGGTCTCCGCGAGGGAGCCGCACACCCACCACGAACCGCCTAGGCTGCACACGTGGACCGGCGGATCTTCGGCATCGAGAACGAGTACGGCGTGACGTGCACGTTCAAGGGCCAGCGCCGCCTCAGCCCGGACGAGGTCGCCCGCTACCTGTTCCGCAAGGTGGTCAGCTGGGGGCGGAGCAGCAACGTGTTCCTGCGCAACGGCGCCCGCCTCTACCTCGACGTCGGCAGCCACCCCGAGTACGCCACCCCGGAGTGCGACGACGTCGTCGAGCTGGTCACCCACGACAAGGCGGGGGAGCGGGTGCTCGAGGGCCTCCTGCTCGACGCCGAGCAGCGCCTCCATGACGAGGGGATCTCCGGCGAGATCTACCTGTTCAAGAACAACACCGACTCCGCCGGCAACTCCTACGGCTGTCACGAGAACTACCTGGTCAGCCGCGCCGGCGAGTTCAGCCGCCTCGCCGACGTCCTCATCCCGTTCCTCGTCACCCGCCAGATCGTCGTGGGCGCCGGGAAGATCACCCAGACCCCGCGCGGCGCCAGCTACAGCGTCAGCCAGCGGGCCGAGCACATCTGGGAGGGCGTGAGCAGTGCCACCACCCGGAGCCGGCCGATCATCAACACCCGCGACGAGCCACACGCCGACGCGGAGAAATACCGCCGGCTGCACGTGATCGTCGGCGACTCCAACATGAGCGAGACCACCACGATGCTGAAGGTGGCCAGCTGCGACCTGGTGCTGCGGATGATCGAGGAGGGCGTGGTGATGCGCGACCTCACGATGGAGAATCCGATCCGAGCGATCCGGGAGATCTCCCACGACGTCAGCGGCCGGCGCAAGGTCCGGCTGGCCAACGGCCGCGAGGCCAGCGCCCTGGACATCCAGGCCGAGTACCTCGGCAAGGCCCGCGACTTCGTCGACCGGAAGGGCATCAGCACCCCGGTGCTCGAGCGGGCGCTCGACCTGTGGGAGCGCGGCCTGAAGGCGGTGGAGTCCGACGATCTGGGGCTGGTCGACCGCGAGATCGACTGGGTGATCAAGTGGAAGCTGATCGACCGCTACCGCGCCAAGCACGGCCTGCCGCTCGGGCACCCGCGGATCGCGCAGCTCGACCTCGCCTACCACGACATCCACCGCAACCGCGGCCTCTACTACCTGCTCGAGAAGCGCGGCGCGGTCGCCCGGGTGACCACCGACCTGAAGGTGTTCGAGGCCAAGACCGTGCCACCGCAGACGACCCGCGCCCGGCTCCGCGGTGAGTTCATCCGGCGGGCTCAGGAGCGGCGCCGCGACTTCACCGTCGACTGGGTGCACCTCAAGCTCAACGACCAGGCGCAGCGCACGGTGTTGTGCAAGGACCCGTTCCGGGCCCACGACGAGCGGGTGCAGAGGCTCATCGACGGCATGTGAGTCTCCCTGAGAGCCGCTCAGGGCGCCCTTGTAGGGTTCGCACTCGAAACCGACCCAGCTCCGAAGGTGGATCCTGTGCTCCGACGTGTACGACGTCCCGCTGCCGCGGTCGTCCCGATCCTGCTCGTGCTCGGCCTCGCAGGCTGCGGCTCCGAGGACGGCTCCGACACCGATGCCATCACCGGTGCGAAGACGCTGGAGGGTTTCGACGCCGTGAGCGTCTCCGGCGATCTGGGCAGCAAGCCCGAGGTCGACTGGAAGGGCGTGCTCGAGGCCGGGAAGACCGAGACCAAGGTCCTGGTGGAGGGCGACGGGGAGAAGATCGAGGACGGCGACCAGGTGGAGGTCAATGTCTGGATCGGCAACGGCTTCACCCAGGAGGAGGCCTACAGCACCTACGCGAAGGACGGCAAGCCCGAGACCTTCACCGTGGGGGACGAGCTGAGCCCGGTCTTCAAGGACGCCCTCCTCGGACAGACCATCGGCTCCCGGGTGGCGGTGGCCGCGTCATCCTCCGAGGTGTTCGGCGAGACCGGCAACCCCGAGATGGGCATCGGCAACGAGGACGGCGTGCTGATCGTTCTCGATCTCATGCAGATGTACCAGCCGCCGAAGCCGAAGGACGTGGCGCCGTCGAAGCTTCCCAAGGTCGTCGAGGAGAAGGGGGAGCCCACCGCCCTCGACTTCGCCGGCGTGGCCAAGCCCGCGGTCGACGGCGACCTGCTGCGTGCCGTGGTCACCGAGGGCAAGGGCAAGGCCGTCACGACGGACATGACGTTGACCGTCGACTACCTCGGCATGGTCTACAAGGGGGAGGCGCCGTTCGACGAGAGCTACTCGAAGGAGCCCGCCGAGTTCGCGCTGACGGGGGTCGTCCAGGGCTGGACCTACGGGCTGGAGGGGGTCAAGGTGGGCAGCAGGGTGCTGCTCCAGATCCCGCCGGACCTCGGCTACGGCGCCCAGGAGCAGGAGAGCATCCCCGCGAACAGCACGCTCTACTTCGTCGTCGACATCGTCGCGGCCAAGTAGCTTGGGCGCGACGTCCTGACGACGGAGGCGGCATGAGCCCGGCGGCGAAGAGCGAACGACTGCTCAACCTGCTGATCATGCTGCTGGTCCAGCGGCACTACATCGCCAAGGACCGGATCCGGTCGATCCTCTATCCGCACTCGAGTCCCGACGGGTTCGAGAAGATGTTCGAGCGGGACAAGGAGGAGCTACGCAGCCTGGGCGTGCCGATCGAGGTCGGCCAGATGGACGCCTACTTCGAGGACGAGCCCGGTTACCGGATCCGCCCGGACGAGTTCGCGCTCCCCGAGATCGACCTGGAGCCCGACGAGGCCGCCGTGGTCGGTCTGGCCACCAAGGTCTGGCAGCACGCCACCTTGGCCAAGGCGACCACCGAGGCGGTCCGCAAGCTCGCGGCGGTCGGGGTGGACGTCGACGTCGCCCAGCTCGAGATCGCCCAGCCGCGGCTGAGCGCCGACGAGCCGT
>Ga0299913_10002373_pt1 | contig 14812 bp, 12 predicted proteins | sample RVTome_9_FD_201360 | JGI IMG/M metagenome (GOLD analysis project Ga0299913, IMG submission 201360) | Soil microbial communities from uranium-contaminated site in the Upper Colorado River Basin, Wyoming, United States - RVT155D38 (version 2) ...
CTCCAGATCCAGCGCCCGGCGGGGCGCTATCTCCCGTCTCCGGCGATCGGCAGCCGGGGCCTCGGTGTGGACCAGCTCGAGGATGTCAGAGACCCGCTTGCGGACCGTCTGCGGGTCGATTCCGTGCGCCTTGTTCCACTCCGCCTGGCGACGCCGGCGACGGTTGGTCTCGTGGATCGCCCGCTGCATGGAGGCAGTGATGTTGTCGGCATACATCACCACCTGGCCGTCGACATTCCGGGCCGCCCTCCCGATGATCTGAATGAGGGAGGTCTCCGAGCGGAGAAAACCCTCCTTGTCGGCGTCGAGGATGGCGACCAGTGACACCTCGGGCAGGTCGAGGCCCTCCCGGAGCAGGTTGATCCCCACCAGTACGTCGAACTCCCCGAGGCGGAGATCACGCATGATCTGGACCCGCTCCAGGGTGTCGATCTCGGAGTGCATGTACCTGGCCCTGACCCCCATCTCGAGGAGATAGTCGGTGAGGTCCTCCGCCATCTTCTTGGTGAGCGTCGTCACCAGGACCCGTTGCTCCCGCACCGCCCGCTCCCGGATCTCACCGAGGAGATCGTCGATCTGGCCTTTGGTGGGCCGAATCATCACCTCGGGGTCGACCAGGCCGGTGGGCCGGATGATCTGCTCGACTACCTGAGTGGAATGGCTGATCTCGAAGTCGGACGGGGTGGCGGAGAGGAAGACAACCTGATTGGCCCGCTCCAGCCATTCGTCGAAGCGAAGCGGGCGGTTGTCCCGCGCCGACGGGAGACGGAAACCGTGTTCCACCAGGACGTCCTTGCGGGACTTGTCTCCCTCGAATTGGCCCCCGATCTGGGGCACGGTGACATGGGACTCGTCGACGATGGTGAGATAGTCGTCGGGGAAGTAGTCGAGGAGGGTGTAGGGGGCCTCACCGGGCTCGCGGCCGTCGAGGTGGCGGGAGTAGTTCTCGATACCGGAGCAGAAACCGACCTCGCGCATCATCTCCAGGTCGTAGTTGGTCCGCATCCGCAGCCGCTGGGCCTCGAGCATCTTGCCGTCACGCTCCAGCTCGGCGAGACGATCGACGAGCTCGATCTCTATCGCCGAGACCGCCTTGAGGAGACGTTCCCGCTCGGTGACGTAATGGGTGGCCGGGAAGATGAAGAGCTCGGACATCTCCTCGACCACTTCGCCGGTGACCGGGTTGAGGCGGAGGATCCTCTCGACCTCGTCACCCCAGAACTGAACCCTGACGATGGTCTCCTCGTAGGAGGGGAAGACCTCGACGGTGTCACCCCGCACCCGGAACTTGCCCCGGATCAGATTCACCTCGTTGCGCTCGTACTGGATGTCGACCAGCCGGGTGATGGCGTCCTTCATGGGGTACTCGACGCCTTGGACCAGCCGCAGGAGCTGGCCCTGGTATTGCTCCGGTGAGCCCAGGCCGTAGATCGCCGAGACCGAGGCGACGATGATCACGTCGTCGCGGACCAGCAGGCCGGCGGTCGCCGAATGACGAAGTCGGTCGATCTCGTCGTTGATCGTGGCGTCCTTCTCGATGTAGGTGTCGGTCTGGGGGATGTAGGCCTCGGGCTGGTAGTAGTCGTAGTAGGAGACGAAGTATTCGACCCGGTTGTGGGGGAAGAGCTGGCGGAACTCGTTGGCGAGTTGGGCGGCCAGCGCCTTGTTGGGCGCCAGCACCAGGGTCGGCTTCTGGACCGACTCGATGGTCCACGCCATGGTCGCCGACTTCCCCGACCCGGTGATCCCGAGCAGCGTCTGAAAACGGTCGCCACGATTGATGCCTTCAGCCAGGGATGTGATGGCCTTGGGCTGGTCACCGGCAGGGGCGAAGTCGGACACGACCTTGAAATCGGGCATCATCGGGAGGGTACCGAGGGCCAGGGACAAATCCTTGACTGGGCAAGCGGCACTGCCGATGCTGGATGGTCAGCTTTCGCCACATGTTGGGATAGATCTTGAAATTCGTCGGACCGGTGATCGTCGTGGGGTGCGCCTTCATGCGCCCGCTCGAGGTCTGGGCAGTCAACGCATGGGATATCGGCCTCCCGCTGAGATTGCTCGGAGTTGGAGCGGTCCTCTCGGTGTTGGGCCTCGTCCTCTACTGGATCGGCCTCAAGGTGGGGCTGGAAGTCCTCCCGGCAGCCATCGCCGCGGGTGGCGTGGTCCTAGTGCTGATGCTGTGGAGCAACCTCGCCGTCCATCCCGCACTGTGGCTCGGGATCGCGGTTGGCGTCCCCTGGTTCCTTCTCTCTGATCTCAGCCCCCGAGCCAACCGGCTGGTGGTGACTCTCTCCTTGGGCTTGGTGGTCGTGTACCCGCTCGTCAACCTGATCGCAGAGCACATCACCACCACCGAGAAGTTCGCCATCCTCGCCCTGGCCCCTCGGGTCGGGGCCACGCCGACCGGTGACGCCGAGGACCTGGTTCTCATCGTTCCCGACAGCTACCCGGCGCCCGTCATCGCCAGCGAGTGGTTCGGGCATGACATGGAACCCTTGCGAACGGCGTTCGAGGATGAGGGCTTCGTCTGGGAGGAGGCGGGCGTGAGCAGGCACACCTTCACCCTTCTCACCCTCTCCTCGATGTTCGAGCTCCAGCCGGTGGTCGACGACTCACCGACCCCGCCATGGGGCAATCTGACCTCCCTGTATGAGATCGCCGGGGGCGACAGCTATCTCCGACACGCCCTGGCCAGCGCCGGCTTCAACTACATCCACGTCGAGTCGGGTTTCGACGGCACCAAATGTGGCGACCTGGTGGATCAGTGCTATCGGGCCGGGCTCCTCGACGAGTCGACGTGGAACCTGCTGGTGCCCAGCGTCTTCTACGGATACCTGGCCGAGCGTCACGGCAGCTATTCGGTGGACGGGACGCTGCGGGCGACCGAAGACGCCCTCGACATCCTGGAGACGGTGCAAGGAAACGGGCAGAACGATTTTGTCTTCGTCCACCTCCTGTTACCCCATCCACCGGTGGTGGTCGACGAGTCCTGTGACGTGACCAAACCGGAAGGTGACCCGGTGGTGACCGGTGCCGATTCTCCGTTCACAGCCGGTTACGAGCCCCAACTCGGCTGCGTCGACATCCACCTGACCCGTCTGGCTCAATCCGTCGAGGACACCACCGCGGTGCTGATCGCGGCGGATCACGGGAGTGGGCTCGGTGGGCAAGTCTCGGAGGCTCCCGCGGAATGGTCGGACTCGGACATTGCGGAGCGTTTCAGCATCCTTCTCACCTACCGGATGCCAGAGCCCTGCCCGGCGCCGGTCGAGGCGACGAACCTCGATGCGATGCGGGCGATGGTGGCCTGTGTCGTCGACATGGAGATGCCGTCTCCGAGCACCGGATACCTGATCGGAGCCCTCGACCCGAAATGGGTCGACCCCGAACGGATGGAGGGCATCCTCGAGCAGATGCAGTCGGGGTCCCCACCTTTGCCGGACAACGTCCCCAGCTAGTCGTCACCGACCAGATGGCCGGCCAGCTTGGCAACGGTGGCCTCGAGTTCCTCTCGGGACCCATGATTTGGGATCACCGCGTCCGCGCTCGCCAGCCATTGCCGCCGACTGGGCTGAGCGGCGATCCGTCGCGCGACGTCCTCCTCGGTCTCCCCACGGGCGAGGAGCCGCTCACTGCGCAGGCCATCGTCGGCGTCGACTACCAGCCGGGGCCAGCCGAGCACACTTTCGAGCAAGGGGACTTCGACGATCGCAGGGGCCATATAGCCATCCAGATCGGCCGTTATCCGGCCGAAAATGAGAGGATGGGTGATCGATTCCAACTCCCTGAGCGCATCCGCGTCCGAAAAGACTATGGCTGCCAACGCGGATCGATCGATGGTCCCGTCGTCGACGACACCGGGCCAGCGTGCCGACACCTCCTCGATCGCCTCCTCCTGGAGCACCCTGTGCCCGACGCTGTCGGCGTCGATCGTGCGCAATCCCACCTTTTCCAGGAGCTTCCGAACCGTGGACTTGCCGGAGCCGATGCCTCCGCTGAGGAGCCAGCGCGGGGGTCCGGACGTCATAGGCCGCGACGGTAGCCTCTGAGCATGCCTGCCCCTGCCCAATGGGAGATCAGGGTCCACAAGGCCGTCATCGGCGGCCAGTTCGTGGCCCTGACCATCGGCGTCATCGTCGATTTCGTGTCCAACGGGATGAGCATCGTCTCGATGATCGCATTGGTGATCGCGGCCACCTACACCGTCGGGACCTTGGCCGTGCCCATCGAGAACTTCCACGTGCGTTTCGGAGCCGAGGCGGTCACCCTCACCGGCGCCATGATGACCGGTCTCGCGGTGACCCTCACCGGTGGCCCGCTCAGCCCCTACCTCTTGCTCTCCATGGGCCCGCCGGTCTTCGCCACCCTTCATGGCGGGCCTCGCGTCGGCGTGACCACCGGTCTCCTCTCCGGTGGGCTGATCACATTGATCACACTGTCGGCCAGCGACGACCTCACCGACGCGGCGCCCGCCGTGGCGCTCTACCTGGTCTTCGTCCTCCTCATTGCCGTCATCCGCCGTCTCCTGGAGGACATCCATCAGCGGGCCGAGGAGCTCGCGCTCGAGACTGCCAGCGCCACTAAACGCCTGGAGAATCTCGAGGAGATCCACAGCGTCCTGGTCCGTCTCTCCGAGGATGTGTCAGCGGGCCGCCTCAACGCGGTGGAGGTGGGTGCCGAGACCCTGGACACCGTGCTCCGCCGGGTCCCCGGCTCCGCCGGCAAGCTCTTCGTGGAGGGCGAGAACGGTTTGGTGACCCTGGCCTCGCGCGGCGAGCCGCCTCGAGGCGGGCACGACTACGAGCTTCCGATCACCACGATCGACGCCGAGGTCGGGGTGCTGGAGCTGGTCACACCGGATCCTCTCACCGACGACGACCGCACCGAGATCATCGCCTACCTCCGCCCCCTGGGGATCGCCTTCGCCAACCTCCAGCTCCTCCAGGACATCGCCGGATCCGCGGTGGCCGAGGAAAGGGTCAGGCTGGCGAGGGAGCTCCATGACGACATCGGCCCGGCTCTCGCCTCCTTGGGGCTCGCCTTGGACATGGCCGCCATGAGCCAGGCGTTGGATGAGGATTCCGCGTCGAACCTGAAAGTAATGCGCACCAACGTCACCAAGCTGGTTGAGGACGTCAGGGCCAAGGTCGCCGACCTGAGGAGCAGCCCCGGTCCCACCCTGACCGCCCGACTCCTCGACACCACCAGCAAGTTCGAGGGAGATCCGACCATCGTCGTCGATATCGACGAGAGGCGCCCGCCGCGCCCGGCCCTGATCGGCGACCTGACCTCGATAGTCACCGAGGCCGCCCGGAACGCCCACAAACACGCCAAAGCCAGCAAGATCCTGGTGTCGGGCCGTATCCATCGGGATTGGGGAAATGTCAATGTTCGCGACGACGGGACCGGCTTCGACCCGGTTCACGAGCCGGAAGGCCATTTTGGGCTTATAGGGATGCGGGAACGTGCCGAAAAGATAGGGGCAACGATCAAATTCGACTCTCAAAAAGGGCTGGGGACGACAGTTTCCATCGATTGGGGTAACCGATGATTCGCGTGATGATTGCCGACGACCACCAACTGTTCGCCGAGGGCCTCAGCCAGGCTCTCGACACCCTGCCCGATGCCCGTGTCGTGGGAGTGGTCAACTCCGGCCCCGCGCTCGACGATGCGCTGTCCAGTCAACCGGCAGAGGTCTCGATCGTGGACATCGAGATGCCCGGTGGGGACGGCATCTCGGCGATCCATGCCCTGGGTGACCGAACCCGTTCGATCGTCGTCTCGATGTACGCCTCCGACGAGCAGAAAGCAAGGGCTCTCGGCGCCGGGGCGAAAGGCTTCTTCTCCAAGGCCGTGCCTCTGGCGACGCTGGCCGCAGCGGTGCGGGCGGTCGCCGATGGACAGGACCTGATGGAGCTCGAGGATCACGAGAGGGACGAGGTCCTCGACGGCTACACCCAGGCAAAGCTGGATCCGGGGGCGGCATCCCTCACCGAGAGGGAGAAGGAGATCCTCGCTCTGCTCGCCCGGGGGGTTTCCGCCACCGACGAGCTCTCCGAGCGGCTCTACATCTCGCAGAAGACGGTCAAGAACCATCTCGCCTCTATTTTCCAGAAGCTGGCGGTCAGTGACCGCACCCAGGCCGCGATCGAGGCGATCCGACTCGGGATCGCCCGTCCCAATTGATAAAAACCTCAAGTTTCGATTGGGTCTGCCGACCCATGACCGACAGTTCGATCCCGACCTACGCTATTCCCCACGGGTTCTGGCAAGGGACATCAAATGCTGACAAAACTGTGGGTAAAGATTCAGATGGACGACCGGGGCGCCTCCATGGTGGAGTACGCGCTGCTGGTGATACTGGTCGCCATCCTCGCTTTAGTGGCCGTCCGCTTCGCCGGCCAAGAACTTTCCGAAACATACTCCGACATCGCAGTCGAGGTAAGCAATGCAACTGGGTAGACGGTCCCATGGGGCCGCAGACCCATTGTTTCGGGAAACGATTGGGCTAATTTGCCCAATGCAAGCCAAGTGCACCTGGATATAAGGAGGGGTTCCATGCTTGCTCTGTGGACCAAGGTAACGAGTTGGATTGAGTCCGAGAAGGGCGCATCCATGGTGGAGTACGCACTTCTAGTCGTGCTCATCGCCATCATCGCCCTGATTGCCGTGCGTTTCGCCGGTACTCAGGTCTCGGAGACGTTCAGCACCATCGGCAACGAGTTGTCGACCAACAGCTGATCCAACCATCACTAGAGGAAAGGGCCCGCTCCGGCGGGCCTTTTTCATTGGGTTTCCTCCCCCAGGAGCGAAGCGACCCGTTTCCTCCCCCCAACCTGGCCTACGGCCGGGCCCCCCTCCCGGCTACGCCGTACTCCCCCCAACGCTCACTTCGTTCGCTGGGGGGAGACATGCGCTCACTGCGTTCGCTGGGGGGAGACATGCGCTCACTGCGTTCGCTGGGGGGAGACATGCGCTCACTGCGTTCGCTGGGGGGAGAAATCGGCTCGGTCAGGGTCGGAGCACGACGTAGCTCTCGTCGGCGTACACCTCATGCCACCCGGCCGCGGCGAGCTCTCCGATCAGCTCCTGGTCGGTCTGTAGCAACGCCTGTTCGATCCCCTCGCGATCGAACACCGGCATCCAATCGATCTTCCCGTCCCTGACATTGGCGTACTCCACGATCCGATCACCGTAGAGCTCGGCACGGTCGTCGACGTAGACCTGGAAATCCGGTCCCTCGGCGTAGATCAGATAGCCGCCGGCCCGGTCGTCGTGAAAGGTTGGGACGTCCGCCAGCGCCGCCGACGCCCCCACCGGGAAATGCTCCTCGTCGAGGCCTTCGGGCGTCTCGAGGAGGAAGGGCAGGGTGACAATGGCCACTGAGAGCACCAGGGCAGGAACAGGCCCGAAACGACGTGGGTACTCACGTCCCAGCCCCTGGAGGCTGGTGGCGACGAGGGGAAACAGCGCGATCCAAGCCGGGGGGACCGCACGGGCCGAGCCGAAGGCCAGGGCCAGGAACGGCGCCAGCAGCCAGATGTCCCCGAGGCGGAGCCGGCGCCGGTATCCCCCGACGACCAGCAGGCCGACTCCCACCAGGAACGGGGTGAAGATGAGAGACCAGAGGGGAGGGCGGCGCCATTCGCTGATCAGCGCCAGAGCGTCACCCGCTTGAGAGAAGTCGACCAGCATCGTGATCACGCCGAGACCGTGGGCCGTGGCCAGGGTGGCGAGCCCGGCCACGACGGCGGTGGGCAATCCCCTCCAGTCCTTCCTGGCAAGGATCATGAGGCCCACATAGGCGAGACCGAGGGCGAAGCTGCCGTGCACCGAGGCCCACACCCAGAACAGGAGCGGGACCGTCCATCGGGTGACCGGCCGATCCCAGGCGACGACGACCAGGACCGCGAGGGCGTAGGAGAAGATCACCGGTCTCGGAACCAGGAACCCCATCAGCAAGAGGATGGAGAGGATCAGGGTCACCAGGGTCCACGAGACGCTCGAGGAACGCCGGTAGGCCATCAGACCGATCCCGGTGAGGGTTATGGCACCGAGAACGAGCACCATGAGCGGGACGAAGCCAAGCCCTGTTGCGTTCTCCCCCACCGCGTAGACCAGTTCCGCCAGCCAGCTCTGGGTCAGCCAGGCCTCCCCACCCGCGGTGAACGAGAACGGGTCGGTGGTGAGGACCTCCCCGGCCTCGAGCTGGATGGTGCCGGCGCGGACGTGCCAGAGAAAGGAGTTGTCCCTGATCGGCCTCAGGGCCACTATGACCAGTGGAACCCATGGGAGCAGCAACAGCAGCTGCGGAAGTGAGAACCTGGTACCGGACGGCCTCTCAGCCGTGATGCTCACGTGGTGGCGAAGGCGTCAACGATCTGGATGGCGGCAGGACCGAGCAGCACGATGAACAGGGCCGGGAAGATGCAGAACACCAACGGGAAGACCAGCTTCACCGGGGCGGCAAATGCCTTCTCCTGGGCTCGCTGACGCCGCTTGACCCGCATCTCGTCGGCCTGGACCCTGAGGACACGGGCGATGGTGACACCAAACGCCTCGGCCTGGATCATCGCCAGCATGAAGGAGCGCAGCTCGTCGAGGTCGGTGCGGTCCATGAGATGGCGCATCGCCTCGCGGCGGGACACACCGACACGGGTCTCTTGGAGCATCCGGAAGAACTCCTCGGAGAGCGGTCCGGGGACGGTGGCCACCACCCGGGACAGGGCGGCGTCGAAGCCGAGCCCGGCCTCCACCGAGATGACCAGAAGATCGAGGATGTCGGGAAGGGCCCGCAACATCGTCTCCCGCCGCTCGGAGATCTTGCGTTGCAGCCACGCGTTGGGCCCGAAGAGACCGAGGACGATCGGCAGGATGAAGAGGATGGTCTTCTGCAGCCCGTCGGAGCCCAAGTCGCGGACGAAGAAGCCGGCGACGATGCCGAAGATCGCGGTCATGGCCTGGATCACGACGAAGGACGCCGAGTCGAGGTTGGCCGGGCTCCCGGCATAGACCAGTTGCTGGTCGATCCGCTCCAGATAGCCGACCGGGGTGAACCGCTTGAGGAAACCGGAGACTTTGATGATCGCCGGACCGACGGTCCGCTGGGCGAGGGGCTTGGCCAGTTCGTCGTCACGGACGGTGCCGACCCCGGTCTGCCGCCCGTAGACGGCGAGACGGGTGTTCATGTCCTCACGGGCCCTGCTGACACCGATACCGGCCCAGACCACACCGAAGAAGACGAAGGCCGCCACCGAGATCACCGCAAGAAGTTGTCCGTCTATGCCAGCCATGCCTATACCTCGATGTCCACGATCTTCTTCAACCAGAGGAATCCGCCCAACATGAGGAGAATCCCGACACCTATCGCGATGAGGCCCACCGTCTCGTCCAGCAACGGCTGGAGATAGCCCCGGTTGGTGAACCACAGGAACCCGCCCATGAAGAGGGGAAGGGCGCCGATGACGATGGCCGACAGCCGGCCTTCGGCGGTCAGGGCCTTGATCTCTCCCTTGAGGCGGTTTCGGGCGAGCATGGTGTCGGCGACGGTCTGAAGCACTTCGGCCAGGTTTCCACCGACTTCACGCTGGATCTCGATCGCCATCACCGCCCACTCGAAGTCCTCCGACTGGGTCCGGTCGACGATGCTCTGCAGGGCATCGGGCACGGAGCGGCCGAGCCGGGTCTCTGCGACGGCCCTGCTGAACTCACGAGCGGTCGGGTCGGGGGCCTCGGAGGCGACGGCCTCGATGGCCTGGAGCAGCGAGTAACCGGCCCGCAGCGAGGTAGAGAGCAGGGTCAGGGTGTCGGGAAGCTGCTTCTCGAATCTCTTCTTCTCGCGCGCCCCGGCGAAGTTAATGAAAGCGGCGAAGAACAGGATGGCGATGACGAATGCGATCAGACCCGCGATCGGGCCGGAGAAGATGCCAAAGAAGATGCCGATCACGGCGGACAGCCCGATCATGGCCATGATCGCCTCGCCGGCCGTCAGGGGGAGGTTGGCCTGCTCCAGCGCCGCGTTGAGCCCGGACATCATCCCCCGTCTCCGCACTTCTTCCTCGGCGGCCTGGGAGAATCGCTTCAGGATGGGGAGACGCTCCAGGAACGGCTTCTTCTCTTCGTCCTGGGGACGGCCTCGCCGCCCATAGGCCTGGAGACGCTTGGCGAATCGATTGCCCCCCTCCTCCTCCTCGCGTCCGAAAAGGATCACGATGAAGAGGAACATAGTCAGCCCGAGGCCACCTGCGGCGATCAGGGTCAGGGTCGCTCTGTCGAAGGCGGCCCCGCTCTCGATGACAGAAGTGGACGGTGCCGGAGGAATCGTGGTCGTGGTGACCACCGCACTGGCAGTGGTGGTGGTGGCAAACCCGGAAACGGCGTAGACCTGGCCGGTCGGCTCGATTCCGGGGTAACTCACCTCGAACTCGACATCGCCCGGAGTCGAGATCGGGGAGGTGAACCGGGTGACGACGGTGTTGCTGATCTCCCGCACGATCTGGTCATACAGAGAAGAGAGCTGCTCGGGGTCGGGCGTGGAGAGGAACAAGCCATTGCCGGCGTCGGCGACCCTCCCGACCGGCTCGGGGTTGAAATCGGGTGACTCCAGCGCCACCCCGAAGATACGGACATCGCTGTCCGATGCGGCCGCGACTGCGTCTTGGAGTGATGCCACCGAGGCGGTGTCCTCGCCATCGGTGAGCACGATGATGTTGGCCAGCAGGTTCTCGGACGACGACTCGTCGTACATCTCGATCCCCTTGATGACGGCGTCGTTGAATGCGGTCTCGCCGTCGGCCTCGATCGCATCGATCCTCGATTGGAGGTCGTCCCCATTGGTGGTGAAGCCGGACGCCACCACTACCTCATCGGCAAATGTGACCAGGGCGATGGAGTCCTCGGTCCGCTTCTGGGAGACGAACGCCTTAGCGGCGGTCTTGGCCGCCTCGAGCGGGGCTCCCGCCATGGAGCCAGATGAGTCGATGACCAGGACGACTCCCACAGGCACTGAGGTCTCGCCGACGAGAGCCGTCTCCAGGTCGGTGACGGGCTCTCCGTTGGCGGTGACCACCAGGCCCGAGGTATCGGGTGGCTCCGACAGGTTGCGGAACTCGATGACGATCGTCGTGGTGCCGCCCTCGGCGTAGCGGGAGCCGTTGATGTCGACGATCTCCATCTCCGGTGAGCTCGCCTGGCCAAGGGCCACCGAGCTCAGCCCCATTACGAGGGCTGCCGTAAGCGCGAGGAGTCGCTTCACCTACGTCCCCGGGCGAAGGGCTCGGGATCGAACAAGTCGGCGGGAAGACGGATGCCGCGGTCCTCGAGCTCTTCGGAGAACTTGGGACGAAGGCCGGTCGCCTTGAGACGGCCCTTGTATCGGCCGTCGTCGTCGACACCCATGCCATAGTCGAACAGGAAGAGATCCTGAAGGGTGATGATCTCGCCCTCCATGCCCTCGACCTCGGTGATATGGGAGATCCGACGGGTGCCGTCCTTGAGCCGGCTGACATGGACGATGAGGTCCACGGCCGAGGAGACCTGCTCCCTGATCGCCCGGACCGGAAGGTCGAAACCTGCCATCAGCACCATCGTCTCCAGACGGGACAACGTGTCACGAGGCGTATTGGAGTGGATGGTGGTCAGTGAGCCGTCGTGGCCGGTGTTCATCGCCTGCAACATGTCGAGGGCCTCGCCCCCACGACACTCACCGACGACGATGCGATCGGGCCGCATACGCAGGGTGTTTCGCACCAGGTCGCGGATGGTCACCTCACCCTTGCCCTCGATGTTGGCCGGCCGCGACTCCAGGGTGAGGACATGGTCCTGGTGGAGCTGGAGCTCGGCAGCGTCCTCGACGGTGACGATGCGCTCGTCGTCGGGGATGTAGGACGAGACCACGTTCAAGGTCGTGGTCTTACCGGAGCCGGTACCACCGGAGATGATCATGTTGAGACGACCCCGGACACACGCCCGGAGGAAGTCGGCCACTCGCTGGGTCATCGTCCCGAATCCGATCAGATCGGCTTCCTGGTAGGGATCGACTGCGAACTTACGAATGGTGAGGAACGGCCCGCCGATCGCCAGTGGGTGCACCACGGCGTTGACACGGGAGCCGTCGGGGAGACGGGCGTCGACCATGGGTGTCGCCTCGTCGATGCGACGGCCGATCTGGCCGACGATCTTGTCGATGATCCGGCGCAGGTGCACCTCGTCGACAAAACGGACATCGGAGAGAAGGATGCGGCCGCTCTTCTCGACGTAGACGTCGTAGGGGCCGTTGGCCATGACCTCGGTGACGTCCGGGTCGTTGAGCAGCGGGTCGATGGGCCCGTACCCGAGGACATCGGAAGCGATCTCGTTGAGGAGCGCCCTGCGATCTGCGGAGGTGAGGGGAAGACCCTGCTCCTGGTCGACCGCCCACTCCAGCATCTCGATGACACGGAGACGCAGCTCCGCGTCGGACATCTGACGGTCGTAGAGGGTCGGCCCCAGTTCTTCGACGACCTTGAAATGAAGCCGGCCCCGCAACTCGGCGAGCGCGTCTGTCCGGTTCCCCCCTACTTCTGCGGTTTCGCTCTGCCTCGCGGCTGCGACTCGTTCTGATAGCGATGGCACGTCTTAGCCCCTTCCCACTACTTGCGACCGAAGGGCCCTCGCTTGGAGGACACCTCCGGGATCTTCCCGGCGACCAGCTCGGCTACGCCTTCGAAGCCTTTGGCCACCTTGCCCTTGGGGTCGGCGTCGACGACCGGGCGACCCTCGTTGACACTGCTGGGGACGCTGGCGTCCGACGGGATCGCCGCCGAGATCCCCATCTTCAGCGCCCCTTCGATCTCCTTGTTGTTCAGCCGGTTCCGGGCGTTGCTCCGGTTCATCACCAGCTTCACGTTGTGCGTCGAGAACTTGAGGAGACGCAGGGTCTCCAGGGCGAGCTTGGCGTTCTTCAGGGACGGGAGGTCCATGTCCACCAGCATGAGCACATCGTCGGACTTCTCGATCAGCGACAGGATCAACTCGTCGAGCATCGAGGCGGTGTCGACGATCACATAGTCATAGCTTTCGACGAGGAGGTCGAGCATCTGCATCAGGCCGGCGGTGGTGATGTCATCGGCGAAGGCGGGCTCGAGTGGCGCCGCCAGCACCTTCAAGCCGCTCGGGTGCTCGGTGAGCAGAGAGTCGAGCATCTCGCCGTCGAGATGATGGAGCTCATGGGCGGCGTTGACCATAGTGAAGCGAGGCTCGATCTGAAGGAGGAGGCACACATCGCCGAACTGGAGGTCGGCGTCGACCAGGACCACCTTCTTGTCCTCGAAACGGGCCAGCAACACGGCCAGGTTGGTGGCGAGGACGGTCTTACCGCTGCCGCCCTTGGCCGAACTTATGGTCACGATCTTGCCCCGCTCGCCTTCGGGATGGTCGACCGGCTTGGTCGGGCGCCGCTTGAGGACGTCATGAGCGAATTGCTCGATGGCGGTCTCGATCTTGGCCTCGTCGAGGGGGGCCTCGAGGATGTCGGAGACGCCGACCCGCATCGCAGAGCGAAGCAAGTCGGAGGTGACCTCGGCGGCCACCAGCATCAGGACCAGAGCCGGATCCTGGTTGTGCAAAGACCTGATGGCGTCCATCGACTCGGTGGTGGAGTACGACGGGCCGAGCAGAAGCATCTTGAGCTCGCCCGACTCGATCGTGGAGCTGGCCTCCTCGATCGAGCGGGCTACAGGAAGTCTTCCGTCGAAGAGCTCCTTGGCCGCAGAGACGAAGTCATCGTCCTGGTCTACGACCAACAGATTGTGCTCAGCCATCGACATTATCGAACCTCAGATCATCCAAAGATGTCTTCGACAAGGTCGCCACCAAAGAGAGTATCGAGAATGACTCCCTGTGTCTCGACCGGGACGAAGTCCTCGGGAACCAATGTCATCCAGATGCTCCCGGTGCCGAATGCAAAGGCAAGACGCTCCGCCTGCTCCGGGGTCACCTCGACGGTGAACACCGTGGCGTTGGCGGCTGCGGCCGGGTCCTCACCTTCGGCAGGCACCTCGGGACCTTCGACGTCGACGGTCGGTGGCGCCTCTTCATCGGGCCGCACATCGCGGCCGGTGGCGATCACCGGGAGGTCCTGCATCACAAATCGGGTGTAGGTGACGACTCTGGTCTCGGTCTCACCGTCGCCCTCCTCACCACCGGTGTCCGGCGGGTCGATGATCGGCCCCTCGAACTCCTCGGGGATGAGATCGAAGGCGAGATCGAGGGTGATGATCAGGTTGACGTGATCACCGGCCTCGACGAAGCCGTTGACACCGGTGACGTTGTCGAGCGAGATGGTCATCGCCTGCTTGCCCGACGGGATCTCGTCCCGAATTGGGGTGTCAGTCACGGTGAGGGTGACCCACTGCGAGGTGGTCAGGATGGAGTTCGCGGAGATCGGTCCGGCCGCAACTTTTCCGGTGAGCACCTGATTGAGCTGTTCGACCGTGCCGATCGCGTCGGCCGGCACGTCGCCCACCTGGTCCTCGCTCTCGACGACGAGAGGGCCGCCGCTGTTGAAGTCGCTGAAGAGGACGCTGCCGTCGGCACCTTCTTGAATCGCCTGACCCGCGCGAAAGACTGGCGTCACGATCAGGTCCGCTTTGATGTCCTCCTCCAAGGTCGTCATATAGTTCCACACGGCCCAGCCGGCCAGACCGGCAAGTATCAAGGCCACAAGCAGAACGATGGCTCTCCTACCCATTGAGTCCCCTTCGTTTGTCCCCTCGGTTGGGCACCGGCACCGTGCCGGCGCATGCTGGGTCGCATGCTACCGCCGGCGCGG
>Ga0299913_10002374_pt1 | contig 14810 bp, 12 predicted proteins | sample RVTome_9_FD_201360 | JGI IMG/M metagenome (GOLD analysis project Ga0299913, IMG submission 201360) | Soil microbial communities from uranium-contaminated site in the Upper Colorado River Basin, Wyoming, United States - RVT155D38 (version 2) ...
GAGATGACGACGACGACACGACGACCGGCGCGAGCGACGGAGGCGCCAATTTGACCGCAGTCAAGGACTACCTCACCGACCATTCCGCGTCGCTCTCGGAGCAGAGCACGCAGCTGCGCGAGCTCGGCGAGGAGTACTACGAGCTCGCCGAGCAGGCCGACTTCGACTATCAGCGGCTGCTGAGCGAGAACCGCGCCGAGGTGCAGCGGATCCTCGAGGAGTCGAAGCAGGCGTTCACCGAGGCGAACCCGTCATACGAAGAGATGGAGGGAATCGTCGCGGGCGTGCCGCGCCTCGCCCAGTACGACGTCGACATCGACGCCGGCGCCGACGGCTCCGATCCCGAGAACGCCGTCTCGTTCAGCCTCGAGCTTCCGAACGGCGAGACCCTGCGCCAGCCGGGGAACCTGTTCTTCGTCACCGAGACGTCGCTGTACGGCACGAACCCCGACTTCCTCGCGAAGGGCGTGAAGGCGGACATCGACGGCAACGGCGAGGTCGACTTCGGCGAGGGCCTGCCCGACGCCGAGATCTACGTCGCCGCGGTCCGTGAGTTCGAGCGCCAGGCCGACTCGCTCGACGCCGACGCACAGGAGTTCGAGCCGACCCCTTCGGACGCGTTCACCGCGATCACGGTGATGACCCCGACGATGAGCGAGTACTTCGAGGCGTGGAAGAACTCGCGCTTCATCGCCGGTGGGAAGGCGACGGAGCAGGGATTCGTCGCCGCCTCGCGACTGCAGGACATCGCCGACATCCTCGAGGGCCTCGTCCTCACCTACGACCAGGTCGAGCCGCTGATCGCGGCCCAGAATCCCGAGCAGGCCGAGCAGACGAAGGCCGAGCTCGAGGGACTGCTGGCGTACGTCGAGGACCTGCGCGACCAGGAGGAAGGCGGCAAGCAGTTCACCGCCGAGGAGGCCGACACGCTCGGCGCCGAGGCGCAGCGTCAGGCCGAGGCGATCGCCGGCCAGGTCACCCAGGCGGCTCAGCAGCTCGGGATCGAGCTGCAGGAGGCATAGCGCCCAGGAGTGGTGTGAGGGCCGACGAGCCACATCCGCTGACGCGAGCGAGGACCAATTCACTGGTCCTTCGGGCCGCCGTTGCCGCAATCGCGGCGACGGCGGCCTTCGCGTTCGCGCCCGCGGCGAACGCGAGCCCGCCCTGGCAGCACGCGGAGGACATCCGGGCCGCGCTCTTCGCCGCCCAGACCGACCTCCTGCTCGGTCAGGGCGGGACCGCGGCCGCCGACGTCGCTCGAGCCAAGGGTGCGATCGGCGACCGTCTCGAGCGCGGCCTGCGCCGCTCCTCCCCGGCCTCCCTGCGCGAGCTCCGCGCCGACGTCGACGCCGCCGGCCGGGCGGCGGCGTCGGGAGACGAGGTCGGCCTCGCCGCGGCGCGAGGGAGAGTGATCGCGGCGCTACGCGCCGGCGCCTTCGCGGCCGCGGTCGACGCCGCCGGGCGCGGCGACGTCGCCCAGGCCCGCGGCTGGCTGCTGATCCGCGAGTTCCGCCAGGCGACCCGGTTCACCCGCCCCGGCGTCGACGCCACCGACGCGCTCGCGGCGCTCGAGGCCGGCGACGCTACCCCGCAGGACGCGGTCGTCGGGATTCGCAAGGATCTGCTCGACGCCTACCAGGCGCGGCTGCTCACCTACCTTCAGGACGCGACGCAAGCCGACGAGCGCGGGTTCGAGCCCGCGTTCGCCGAGAACGCGGCGATCGCCTCGGGCTACTGGCGGATCCTCTCCCCCACGCTCCGTCAACAGCGCGGCGCCGCTGCGCAGCGCCGCGCTGATCGGCTGTTCGCGGCTGCCGCGGCGGCCGCGGCACGCGGCGACTCGCGCGCGTTCGCGCGCGCCAGCGACGCCGCCCTCAGCGAGATCGACGCCTTCACCGCGGCGCCGTTCACGCCCGAAGAGCAGGCGCGGCGCGCGCAGCAGCTGATCCGGTTCCTCGACCTGATCCCGATCGAGTACGACCACGGCACCGACGACGGGCACGTCACGATCCCGTTCGAGATCCAGGAGGCGATCGCGTTCAGCGAGGGCGCGCGCTCGGCCTTCAACGACCTCGAATCCGAGCTCGCCGAGCGCGACCCCCAGGCGGTCGCCGAGTTCGAGGCGGCGCTGGAAGAGCTCGACCGCCACAGCCGCGACGCGAACGAGGGCGGCGAGATCGTCCCGCTCGACGACGTCGAGGCCGCCCACGACCGCGCCAGCGACACGCTCGACGAGCTCTTCCCGGATGAGTGGAAGGAGTCCGACACCGAGGCCGACTTCGACCTGATCGCGATCAGCCTCGACCAGATGGAGGCGGCGATCAACGCGGGCGAGCGCGAGCAGGCCGAGCAGGCGCGGCTGAGTGCGTACGCGTTCTTCGAGTTCGGGCCCGAGCGCTTCCTGAACAGCCTCGACCCCCAGCTCGTCGCCGAGGTCGAGGGACTGGTCTGGTACGGCGCCCGCGACAAGCAGGGGCTCGCGGAGCTGATCGCGAACGACGGCTCCGGTCGCGACATCCGCGACACCCGGCTCACCCTCGACGAGGCGCTGGACGAGTCGCAAGCTAAGACCGGCGAGGGCGCGAGCGGGGTCACGGTCGTCACCAACGCCGCCCTGATCGTCTTCCGCGAGGGGCTCGAGGCGATCCTGATCATCGCCGCAATCACGGCGAGCATGGTCGGCGTCAACCGCCGCCTGCGCCGTCCGATCCTGCGCGGGGCGCTGCTGGCGCTGCCCGCAAGCGCGGCGCTGTTCGTCGTCTCGGTCCTGCTGCTCGACCGGCTCTCGCAGTACGGCGAGAAGCTCGAGGCGATCGTCGGCCTCGTCGCGATCGGGGTGCTCTTACTCGTGCTCAACTGGTTCTTCCACCGCGTCTACTGGACCGAGTGGATCGCCGGACACCGCAAGCGCGGCAAGGTCCTCGCCGGGCAGGCCGCGGGAGCCGCGGCGGTCGCGGGGACGACGGTCGCCGGCCTCTACGTGCTCGGGTTCACGTCGGTGTTCCGCGAGGGGTTCGAGACCGTCCTCTTCCTCCAGGCGCTGCAGCTCGAGGCCGGGATCGGGATCGTCCTCGCCGGCGTCACCCTCGGTCTCCTCCTCACCGCGGTCGTCGGCGCGGTCACGTTCGCGCTCGAGCGGCGGCTGCCGTACAAGCGGATGCTGATCGTCACCGGCGTCCTGATCTCGCTCGTGCTCGTGGTCCTCGTCGGGAACACGATGCGCACGCTCCAGGGCGTCGGCTGGGTCTCGATCACGCCGCTCGACGCCGAGTTCCCGCTGTGGATGGGCACCTGGCTCGGCGTGTTCCCCACCTGGGAGACGATCGGCGCCCAGATCGGCGCGGTCAGTTTCGTGATCGGCAGCTACTTCCTCGCCGAGTGGGTGCGCAAGCGCAGCGTGCGGAAGGACGCCGCCGCTCGCGCCGACCGCGATCGGCCCGAGCCCGCCGGCGTGTCCGCCGGGAACGGCTCGGGCGGGAACGGGGACGGCCGCCGCGCCGGTGCGATCGACCCGGCGAAGCCGCCGCGCCGGATCGAGCTCGAGCGCGAACGGGAGCCGGCCCGCCGCGAGTAGTGGCGTCCGCCCCAACCGGCGGCGCCCGCCGCGGCGTGCGAGAATCGCGGCCGTGCCCGGCATGGAAGCGATCGGGGTGATCGTCTCGGACCTCGAGCGGGCCGTTGACTTCTACCGCCGGCTCGGACTTGAGTTCCCGGATCCGCCCGACCCCGAGGGCAGCGGGCACGTCGAGGCTCCCCTGCGCGGCGGGATCCGGCTGATGCTCGACAGCGAGGAGAACGTGAGGTCGTTCGATCCGGACTGGTCGCCGCCGTCCGGACGGCCGCGGATCGCGCTCGCGTTCGAGTGCGAGTCGCCCGAGGAGGTCGACAAGGCGTATTCGGAGCTCACAGGCTCCGGGGGAACGGGCGAGCGCGAGCCGTTCGATGCGCCCTGGGGCCAGCGCTACGCCTCGGTCGCCGACCCCGACGGCAACTCGCTCGACCTGTTCGCGGCGCTCCAGCGCGCGGCGAAGCCCGCGCCGGGCTAGCCGACTACCGGCAGCTCGGTGCCGCTCTCGGCGCGGTCGGCGAGGCCGCGGCGGATCTGCGTCGGGAGCATGAAGCGGACGTCCTCGTCGACGGTGCGGAGCTCGGAGACCTCGCTGGCGCCGCGCTCGCGGAAGAAGTCGACGAGCGCCTGGACGAGCTCCTCGGGGGCGCTCGCGCCGGAGGTGATCCCGATGGTCTCGACTCCCTCGAGCCAGCTTTCGTCGACCTGGCCGCGGTTGTCGATCAGATGCGAGGCGATGCCGTGCTCGCGGACGACCTCGACCAGGCGGACCGAGTTCGAGGAGTTGGTCGAGCCGATCACGAGAACGAGGTCGCACTCGCGCGCCAGCTCCTTCACCGCCTGCTGGCGATTCGTCGTCGCGTAACAGATGTCGTCCGTCTTCGGCCCGGTGATGTTCGGGAACTTGCGCTTGAGCGCGGCGATGATCGAGGTGGTCTCGTCGACCGACAGGGTCGTCTGGGTGATGTAGGCGACGCGGTCGGGGTCCGCGATCTCGAGCGCATCCACGTCCTCCTCGGTCTCGACGAGGACGATGTTCTCCGGCGCCTCGCCGGTCGTTCCCTCGACCTCCTCGTGGCCATCGTGGCCGATGAGGACGATCGTGTAGCCGTCCTTGGCGAACTTGCGCGCCTCGACGTGGACCTTGGTCACGAGCGGGCAGGTGGCGTCGATCGTGCGCAGCTGCCGCGCCTTCGCGTTCTCGTGCACGCTCGGGGCGACGCCGTGGGCCGAGAAGACGACCATCTCCCCCTCGGGGACCTCGGTCTCCTGGTCAACGAAGATCGCGCCGCGTTTCTCCAGTTCGCTGACCACGTGCTTGTTGTGGACGATCTCCTTGCGCACGTAGATCGGTGCGCCGTGCAGGTCGAGGGCGTGCTCGACCGTCTGCACGGCGCGGTCGACGCCGGCGCAGTAGCCGCGCGGCGCCGCGAGCAGGACCCGCTTGGGCCCCGCACTGATGCGAGGGTGCTCCGCAGGAGCAACCCGTTTATCCAGGCCGGAGGAGGACAAGCTGAGCACAAGGGTACCCACTGTTCGGGCGCGGTTACTGGCGTTAGGCTTGCGCCCGAATGGCGCAGCGGCACCTCGACAGGCTGAGCTCGATCGACGCCTCGTTCCTGACGAACGAGAAGTCGAACAGCCACATGCACGTCGGTGCCGTCCTCATCTTCGAGGGTCCGCCGCCGGCCTACGAGGACCTCGTCGAGCACGTCCGCTCGCGCCTGCACCTGGTCCCGCGCTTCCGGCAGAAGCTCGTGTTCCCGCCCGTCGAGACCGGGCGCCCGTTCTGGGTCGACGACCCGAATTTCAACCTCGAGTACCACCTGCGCCACTCGGCACTGCCGGCGCCCGGCTCCGAGGAGCAGCTCCGGAACATCGCCGGGCGGATCTTCTCGCAGCGGCTCGACCGCTCGAAGCCGCTGTGGGAGCTTTGGCTGGTCCAGGGCCTCGAGCGCAACCGGTTCGCGCTGATCAACAAGACTCACCACGCCCTCGTCGACGGCGTCGCCGGCGTCGACATCGCGACCGTCCTGTTCGACGTGAAGCCGGTGCCCGAGCGCCTCGAGGCGGAGTCGAAGTGGGTCCCGAGCCCCGCCCCCTCGACCGCCGAGCTCGCCGCGCGGGGGGTCAAGGAGCTCGCCGAGACTCCGTTCAAGCTGGGCTTCCGCGCGCTGCGCGCGGTCAGGCATCCGTTCGGCACGGTGAAGCGGGTGACCGACGCCGCCGAGGCGATCGGCGAGGTCGCCTGGAACTTCGCCGACCCCGCCCCGGATGTGCCGCTCAACGTCGAGATCGGCTCGCACCGGCGGTTCGCCTGGACTCGATCGAACCTGCAGGACTTCAAGCGGATCAAGGACGCGCTCGGGGGGACGGTCAACGACGTCGTCCTCACCGTCGTCAGCGGGGCGCTTCGTCGGTGGCTGCACGGGCGCGGGATCCGCACCGAGGGGCTCGAGCTGCGGGCGCTGGTCCCGGTCTCGATCCGCGCCGAGGGCGAGCACGGGCAGCTCGGCAACCGGATCGCGGCGATGCGCGGGCCGCTCCCGGTCTACGTCGAGGACCCGGTGCGCCGGCTCGGGATCGTGCGCGCGGCGATGGACGACCTCAAGGACTCGAAGCAGGCGCTCGGGGCCGAGGTGATATCGCGCTTCAACGACTTCGCGCCGCCGACGCTGCTGGCGCAGGCGGCCCGGATCAACTTCTCGACCCGGCTGTTCAACCTGATCGTCACCAACGTCCCCGGCCCCCAGATCCCGCTCTACGTCCTCGGGCGCGAGCTCCAGGACGTGTTCCCGGTCGCCTTCCTGCCCGAGCACCACGCGCTCGCGATCGCGATCATGAGCTACAACGGCGGCATCAACTTCGGCCTCCTCGCCGACTACGACGCGATGGAGGACGTCGACCCGCTCGCGGACGCGCTCGGCTACTCACTCGCCGAGATGCTCGAGGCGGCGGCCGCCGTCGAGGCGAAGGCGCAGGCCGACCTCGCCGCCGGCGCCGACCTGCCGGGCTGAGCTGGCCCGCGGCTACCGCCGCTTGCGCTTAGGCGACTTGCGCCCCAGCTTCGCGTCGGACTTGGGCGGCGACGCCTCAGCGTTGCCGGCCTCATCGACCGCAACCGAGAAGAAGCGGTAGCGCTTCCCGCGCTTGGGCACGAAGTCGAAGCCCTCCTTCTTGCGCTTCCTCTTGAACCGCCAGACGTCCTTCCTGGTGACCCCGATCAGGCGGTACTCCTCGGACTTCTTCGGCGCGACGTAGATGCTCACGGTCTTCACGCCACTCGCCGGAATCGACAGCTGGCACGCGGATCCGCCCGTATCCGCGCTCTCGACCTTCAGCTTGCGACGGAACGCCCTCTTCACCTCGGAGGCGGGGGGAACCCGATCCAGCTTCCCGGCGGCGATCACCGCCCTGTAGGCGTTCACCGTCCCCCACCCGAGCCCGTTCCCGTAGCTGCCGCAGTGGCTCGCGGTCTGCTTGATCAGGTTCGCGACCTCCGCCGCCGGCTGCGAGTTGTTCACCTGACGCATCAGCGCCACCACTCCGGCCACCTGCGGAGCCGCCATGCTCGTCCCCTGCAGGTAGGCGAAGCGGCTGTCGCCGTTGACCGTCGTCAGGCAGCCAGGGCTGCAGCCGAAGTTCGGCCAGGTCGAGAGGATCCCCTGCTGGCCGCCGATCGCGTTGGTGGCGGCGCCGAACGCGGCGACGCTGACGCCGGTGTCGAGCTGCGCCCAGCTCGCCCGGGCGCCGGAGTGGATCGCGGCGGTGACGACCAGCCCGCGGTTGAAGCCCGCCGCCGAGCCCGTCCCGAGCGGCTGGATGAACTGCGCGGGATAGTTCGTGTTCGGGTTCGGGGTCGGGACGTTGTCGCCGGCTGCGACCGGGACCGAGTTTCGCCCGAGCGCGTAGGTGAGCTCGTTGTTCAACTCCGGGCCGCAGCCGCCGAAGCTCATGTTGATCGCGTCTGCGCCGCCGTTCGCCGCGGCGACGATCGCCGCGGCGGCGTCGCTGCAGAGGGCGATCCGGAGCGGGCGCAGACCGCATTCGAACCCGACCGAGGCGATCCCGTAGCCGTTGTTCGTCGTCGCGCAGGCGAGCCCCGCTACGTGCGTGCCGTGGCCGTCCGAGCTGGCGACGTTGGTTCCCGAGCAGCCGCCGGTGCAGTCGAGCGGCGCCGAGATCCGCCCGGCGAGGTCGGGGTGTGTGACATCGACGCCGAGGTCGACCACGGCCACGTTCCTGCCCCTCCCGGTCGCGAGGTCCCACGCCGGCGGCGCGAACAGCCGCGACAGGTTCCACTGCCGGAAGTCGGAGCTGGGGGCGTTGGGATCGACCGCCAGGAACCCGGGATCGTTCGGCGTCAACCGGGGCTCGATCGGGCGGTCGGCGAGGACCCTCCTCACTCGTGGGTCATCGGCGAGCCGGCGTCGGAGATCCGCGAGGTCCTCACCAGCGCCGAGCGGAACGGCGAGCTGACCCGTCTCCGGGATTCGCGAGGCGACGTCGAGCCCGTTGCGCTCGGCCACGATGGTCAGCAGGGCCCCGGTGGCGGCGCGCAGGTTCCGCCACCGCCGCGATCCCGTCTCGGCCGCGGCGGGCGGGGGAGTCGTCGCGAGCTCGACGATCGCCTGCTCCGGCACGGCCGGCTCGCCCGCCGGCGCGGCGCCAGCGACAGGCGCGAGTACCGCACCGACGAGGCATGCGGCGGCGACCGCCGCCGCATGCGCGGCGCGGTTTCGCCTCCGCCGTGAGGGCGCCACGCGAGCTGAGCCGGTCCTGTCCATCCCACCCACCGAAACAACTCTAAGCGCCCGATGACGCGCCTGCGCCGTCTCCGCGCGGGCTGAGCGAGGCTGCGGCCGCTGTACCCTGCCGCGCCCCGTGCCGCTCGGCGTCCAGATCGGCCTGCTGCTCTCGCTCGCGACCGCGCTTGCCTCGATCGTCGGGTTCCTCTACAAGCACCGCGGCGCCGTCGACCGCCCGGACGTCGACTGGCGGCGGCCCGTCTGGAGCTCGCTGATGCTGTTCCGCTCGCGCTGGTACACGCTCGGCGTGCTGATCGCGATGGCCGGCTGGGGATTCCACGTCGGCGCCCTCGCGCTCGCTCCGATCTCGCTCGTCCAGGCGACGATCGCCGGCGGGCTCGTGATGCTGACGGTGGTCGCCGATCGCTTCTTCGCCCACCGCGTCAGCCGCCGCGAGTGGATCGGCGTCGCGCTCGCCGCGGCCGGGCTCGCCTTCCTCGCCGGGACGCTCGACGGCGGCGCCGACGAGGCCCACTCCGACTACGAGGCCGCGACGCTCGCGATCTGGGTCGGGCTCGTCGCCGCCTCGGGCATCGCCGTCGCCGTCGCGGCCTCGGGGGCGCGCGCCGGCGTCCTCCTCGGCGCCTCTGCCGGACTGCTGTGGGCGGCCTCGGACACCTCGATCAAGGCGCTCACCGACTCGCTCGGATCGGCGAGCGCGGTCGCGATCCTCACCCATCCGCTGGCGCTCGTAATCCTTCTCATGTCCCTCGGGGGGATGCTGGTGTCGGCCCGCAGCCTCCAGCTCGGCCCCGCGGTCCCGGTGATCGCGGTGACGAGCGTCGCCGCGAACGCGACCACGATCGCATCCGGCCCCGTCGTCTTCGCCGAGCCGCTCCCCGAGGACGAGCTCGGCCTCGCCGTCCGAATGCTCGCGTTCGCGCTCGTGATCTGCGCGGCGGCGCTGACTCCGCCGCCGCTGGAGGTCGAAGAGCAGCTTCCGTGAGCGGCGACCCTCGACCGGTCGAGACATCGAAGCTGCTCCAGGACGCTAGATACGGCGAATCAGTCGAGCACCGGCCACGCGGGCTCGGGGGACCCGGGAGGGCGGCCGGCGGGCGGACCGATGCTCGGCGGCTCGCGGGGCGGCATGTGGACCGAGCTGTGCACGCGCTCGCAGGTCGAGCCCTTCGGCGTGTGGTCGGCGGTGAACTCGCGAACGGGCACAGTCGCCGGCCCGGTCCCCGGCCTCATCACGATCAGATCAGCGGGATCGGCGATCACCATGTCCGTGCCCGAGCCGCAGTGGACCCGGTCACCTCCGCGCTTGTCGCGTACGACGATCCGGTCGTCGCCTCGGCCGGCGAACATGCGGTCCTTGCCCTTGGCGTCGAACAGCGAGTCGCTGCCGCCGTGGCCGATCGAGACGTCCTTCCCGGAACCGCCCTGCAGCATGTCGTGTCCCGAGCCTCCCTTGAGCCGATCCTCTCCAGCGAAGGCGGTGAGCTCGTCGCTGCCGCTACCCCCGTGGAGGCGGTTGTCTCCCCCACCGGCGAGAACCTGATCGTGGCCGCCTCCGACGCGGACCTTGTGATCGCCCCTGGTTGCCCTGACCTCGTCGTTTCGGCTCGTTCCCGTGATCGAGCGCTTTGCTCTGGAGGTTTCAAGGATCGCCTTCCCGGCCCCCCGCTCGTGCCGACGCCGGGAGGCGGCTGCGCTCGCCCTCGCGGAGCTCGCGAAGCCGCCGGCGAAGCAGCTGGGAACTGGGCGGCCGGCGCATGCGCCCTCATCGTCGCTTGCTTCGCTGGCGAGAGCCTTGGCCGTGTTTGTGATGCCGGGGCCCTGCTTCAGGGTCACCCGGGTCGCTCCGAGGAACACACGGGCGTACGGGGCGGGCTGCCTGTCCTGGTAGTAGTCGTCGCCGGGGTTGTAGGTGTACCAGTTCTCCAGAGCCGGGTTGACCGATGACGGCGTGATCGCGGGATCGCCCGAAGGGTTGACGCCAAGAGCGCCACCCGTGCCCAGGAAGGAGAACCACTTGTACCAGTTGCCCGTCGCCGTGCTGGAGGGCACCGTCCAGTCCCAGTCAGCACCCTGCAACGCTTCCTCTTCGGAGATCAAGTCCGAGATCACCGCCTTGAGCACGTCGACAAGCGCATCCGCGATGATCTCTCCGGCCTCAACGGCCTCGCTTTCCGGCGGGAACAGGTTGCCCGCGATCGCATCCTCGGTGAGCGAGCTGCCGATGCTTTCAAGGAACGTCTTGAGGATCTGACTCGCCGTGATCGCCGTGTAGCTGACCTCCTGTCCGTCAGGGCCGATCATGTACGGGAACCCGGTCTTGAAGGCCGGGTCGACCTGGCCCGCGTCCGGCGCCTTGACGGACACGTCCTCGGGAATGACGTCCGGGAAATTCGTCTGCTTGGGGCCGCACTGAAGGGCCGCGGGACCGGATCCGGTGTCGAAGCCGAGCGCAGGGTTCACCGGCGTCGTCGATGGGCCTCCGGTGCCGCACGGGTCGTTGGGTGTGGCTGCGCGAGCGTCACCCACCAGGCCGAGCTCGGACCCGACCGGGGTGAAGAGGAGCGTCGCGGCGACCATCAGCCCGATCGCGGCGAGCGCGAACCGGCGCCCGATCGACCGACCGTGGTCATTCGGCGCAAATCTCCCCGCCAAGACACCTCCCCCTCCGAGCTCCCCGCGTCAGGGGCGCAGTGCCGTGACCCTAGCCGCTCTCGCGAGCCTGCGCAACCGGCATCCGCAGCGTCAGAACCCGAGCGCGAACTTCGCGTCCTCGGTCATCATCTCCGGGGACCAGGGCGGGTCGAAGATCATCTTCGGGTGGACCTTGTTGATTCCCTCGAGCTCGCCGACGAACTCCCGCATCTGCTCGGAGACCTGCGGCCCGATCGGGCAGGCGGGCGTCGTCAGGGTGAAGGTGATGAAGGCCTCGTCGCCCTCTATGTCGACGTCGTAGACGAGCCCGAGCGAGACGAAGTCGAGCCCCAGCTCGGGGTCGATCACCTCTTCGAGCGCCTCGTAGACGGCCTCCTCCTGCGCCTTCGTAGCTTCGGCTGACATGGGTCAATCGTAGCCGGGACGTCGGCTCGGCCCGCTCTGCCGCATGAGTAGCCTTCGGCCCGTGCCGCTCCTGCTCGTCCTGGTGCTCGTCGTCGTCCCGCTGGTCGAGCTGTACGTGATCATCCAGATCGGGGGGGCGATCGGGATCGTGCCGACGCTCTTCCTGCTGGTCCTGGACGCGGTCCTCGGCGCGGCGCTCCTGCGCTCGCAGGGGCGAGCCGCGTGGGTGCGGTTCAACCGCGCCGTCGCCGAGGGACGGATGCCGGGGAAGGAGGTGCTGGACGGCGTCCTCATCATCTTCGGCGGGGCGCTGCTGCTGACGCCCGGCTTCCTCACCGACATCGTCGGGGTGATCCTTCTGATCCCGCCCACCCGCGCTGGTGTGAGGGCGATGGTGCGGCGGGTCGCGGTCGCTCGGCTCGCGCTCGGGGGCCGCGCCGCCGGCTGGGGATACGGGCGGGTCCGCGATCGCCGCGCGTCGCGCCGGCCGCGGCCCCAGCCCGAGTCCGGCCCCGAGCCCGCCGACGAGCAGCCTCCGCCTCGACGTCCGGCCTGGGGCCCGGACGAGGACTTCGGCTGGACGAGCCCGCAGCGGCAATCCGGCCCGCGACCCGACGACATCGAGGGCACCGGGCACGAGGTGGGCGACGACGACGAGCAGTCGCTCCCGCCCGGCGATCGGGGCGTCTTCCCCGGATGAGCGCGGCAGCCGCCGCCGTCTGCGGATTCGCCGACGAGGCGACGGCGACCGTCGCCCTCGCCTGGTCCCTGGCCGGCTCCGAGGGCGGGATGATCGTGCGCGAGGGCGAGACCCTCGCGGCGGACGCGGCGATCGAGGGCGAGGGCGACGCAACCCGGTTGACCCTGCGCGCGGAGGGGGTCGAGAGCGAGGCCGACCTGAACCCGCAACCCGGGCTGCTGCCGCTGCCGGCGGCGCCGGTCGAGATCGGCCTCGGCGAGCCGAGCGCCGCCGCCTGCGCGGTGCGGGCCACGATCCGGGACGGCGCCGAACGTCGCCTGGACTGCGAGGGGCACGTCACGCGCTGGGCGTCGGATCCGACCGAGGGTGTCTCGGTCTTCCGCTTCCTCGCGCTCCCCGGGCCGGACCGCTCGCTGCTGGTCGCGGCGGCGGCCCGCCCCGATGGGGCCGAGACCCATGGAGACGAGGGCGTCGCCGCCTGGCAACTCGATCCCGAGGGCGAGGCGAGCGCATTCGGCGAGGCGCTGCTGTCGACCCAGTACGACGGCGACGGCGTCCAGGTGCGAACCGGGCTGGAGCTGTGGCGCCCGCAGCCCGATGCGCCGCCGCTGCGCGCCGCCGGCAGGCTCCTGCACGGGACCGTCGTCGAGCTCGGCCCGGTCACGACCGCGGCATTGCATACCTCTGCCGAGGGCAGCGAGGGAATCGGCGGCTACCTGATCTGGAGGCGTTGATGCGGCGGCGGTTTGTGGGGCCGCCGAATGTGAGGCGCAGCGACAGCGCCGGAATCACCACCGTGATCTCGGACTTCGGCGGGGTGCTTACGACGCCGCTGATCCAGTCCTTCGCGGCCGTCCAGGACCGGACCGGGATCCCGATGGAGGAGCTTGGGAAGGCGATGGCGCGGATCGCCGAGCGCAACGGAAGCCATCCGCTCTTCGAGCTCGAGAAGGGGCTGATCAGCGAGCCCGACTTCCTCGACGGGGTCGGCGAGGAGCTGGAGCCGGCGCTCGGCCATCGCCCCGAGATGCACCAGTTCCGCGAGATCTACTTCGAGGCGCTGGAGCCCAACGAGCGGATGATCGAGCTGATGCGCGAGCTCAAGCGCGACGGACTCCGGATGGCGATGCTCACCAACAACGTCCGCGAATGGGAGCCGCTGTGGCGCTCGATGCTGCCCGTGGACGAGATCTTCGAGCTCGTCGTCGACTCCGCCTTCGTCGGGATGCGCAAGCCGGACCCCGAGATCTACGAGTTGATCCTCGAGCGCCTCGGCGGAGTCCCGGCGGGCGAGTGCGTGTTCATCGACGATGTCGATGCCAACGTCGAGACCGCGAGGTCGGTGGGGATGACCGCGGTCCACTACCGGGAAAACGACCAGGCGATCGCCGAGGTCCGCGCCGCGCTCAGCGGCGACTGAGGGGTTCCGCCCCGAGCCGGAGGCCGTCGGCGGCGAGCTCATCTACGCGCGAGCGGAGCGCCTCCAGCCGCGCATGAGCGAAGAGGCCGTAGGCCGGCGGCGGGTCGCTCTGGTCGAGGTACCGAGCAACCCAGAACCCGTGCTCGCCGTGGAGCAGGCGGGCGCAGTCCTCCGCGGTCGGCGGCTCGAACGCCGCCTCGGCGAGCTCCCGTGCCGCCGAGTCGAGGTGGCTCAACACCGGCTCGAGGCGAACGGCGTCCCACTCCTCCCAGCCGCCTTCGCCCTTGCCGTACGACGTTCCGTCGCAGTGGGCGACGAAGCCGCACGCGGAGAGCTCGCGCGCTCGCTCCATCTCGGCGTGGGCGGCGACGCGGGGTCCCCGGAACGACTGAAGGTCCGCGTACAGGTCGGGGCGCAGCCGCAGCGCGAACCGCTTCACGAGCCGCGACGATCGGTAGCCGCGGCCGTGCTGGTCGAATCGCTCCTCCGGGCTGCACGCACTCGACCCCACGTAGACCCACGGCAGACGCGGGTCGCGCCTCCTCCCCGCCGCACGGTCGAGCTCGATCACGTACACGCAATGGGCCATGACGGTTGATTCGGCGCGGCAGTCCGCGGCCCTTCGCGTCGTCCTCGGTCACCCTGGTTCCGCCTCAGCGACGTCGGCGCGAGTCGCGGCGGTGGCGAGGGCGACGCCGGCGAGGAGGGTGAGAACGGCGGCGGCGCCGAGGGCGAGGGCGAGCGACGTCTTCACGAGCAGCGCACCGGCGAGGGCGCCGACGAGCATCACGACGACCGCGGCCGCGCGCGGGACGAGGTGCTCGGGCGAGGCGCCCGCGAAGCCGGTTCCGGCGCGGAGGCTCGAGACGGCGACGGTCAGCACGGTCGTCGGCAGCTCCGGGACTCCGATCCTGCGGACGATCGTGTTCCTCGCGCCCATCGCGAAGGCGAGTACGGCGATCGTCGCGATCCCGGCGGCTTCGCCGCTGCGGACGGTGACGAGGGCCGCGAACAGGGTCGCCGCGGCGAGCAGCGCCGCCTCGAGCGAGATCGCGGCGCCGAGGTAGTGGCGCTCGCGGCTGACGCGGGCGGCGGCGATCGTCCCGCCGAGGGCGCCGCCGAGCAGGAAGGTTGCGACCGCGACAGCCGGCTCGGCAACCGAGGACCCGGCGCTGCCCGCGAGCCCGAAGCCGAGGAAGAGGACGTTGCCGGTCATCATCGCCGCGAATACCTCGCCGAGGACGAGGAAGCTCGCGGCGTCGACGATCCCGGTTACGAACGTGAGGACGAGCA
>Ga0299913_10002375_pt1 | contig 14809 bp, 13 predicted proteins | sample RVTome_9_FD_201360 | JGI IMG/M metagenome (GOLD analysis project Ga0299913, IMG submission 201360) | Soil microbial communities from uranium-contaminated site in the Upper Colorado River Basin, Wyoming, United States - RVT155D38 (version 2) ...
TGAGACCACAGTACATGCAATAGTAGTTCACTCCACCGGAAAAGCCGTCAGACCCAGAGCTCATGAATCCACCCTGACTTCCAAATGTGGTTGCCCTTCTCAACATTCTTTTTCGCTGATAGTAACTCAGTGCAATGAACACGCTAAAAATGGCTATAAGATTTACTGGAAATGGAAGTATTATTGAGAGGGCGATGCTGATGGCTAGAGATATGCCTATCCATGCTAGCTGGACTTTGAAGAAATATCTTGTACTTGGATCCATTTTGTGCGTTAGCTGTATGCAGGATGAGTAAAAGGCTGTTGTTCTGTAGCTTTGCATGACATACGGAATTACTACCCGATTTAGGCCAGCAATATGACCATCATTTGCCACGCGAGAAATGTTGTAGTATTGGTTCCGGGAATATGCACGCTACACCACAGATGATAACAACTGCCACGCAGATATCTTCCACTGGTGAATCACTAAGGAAGGCTCTTCAATCTGCGGGTGGTCGCTAGCGATATCATGAAGGAGAAAACAGCAAATCACCCCAAGATTGAACAGTATCGAATTACTGATTGAGCACGATTCTGATGCAAGAAATGTGGAACCGAGCCAGCTAGCATAGAACATTAGACGAAACAAAAGAAAATTCATAACAAGCAACGGTTCAGAGAAATGTGCAAATAGTTATCTTCTGAGAGATGAGCTCGGGAATACAGCCGAACCTACTTCAGAGATACCCCTCCCTTCAGGTCTTGATCTCAATATAATTGCAAGAAGGTCAAGGTTACCTTCGGTTTTCTAATGCCTTGATTCTGACTTCTAGTGCAATTATCTGCTTCTCCTGATAGTCTATGGTTGATCTCATCTGCACAATCTCCTCAATGGTTCGTTTGAAAAAGTAAAGCGGCAATTGGACCAATTTTGCGATCTCTGCAGATCCTGGTATTGGGGAAGCCTTTGCTATTTCATCGACAGTCCGCGAGGTCTTGCTCAGGTCTTCCCTAATCTTGTCTATTGATTGTTCGGCGGTGGTATAGGTCAATTTCCGTATTTCTTTGTCCAAGTCTCCATCCATAGCGAATATCAAGACAAATGCCTATAAAAAATAGCTACATTCTTTTCATGTCAACTGCCTTGGTCTTGTGCCAAGGCCTTGTTCGAACCTTTTGATTACACTGGGGGCATCGCAACATTTCTTTTGGAATATTGGATATGCATATTGCGCAGTAATTGAACGATTCATAGTTTACCAAGTGTCGTCGCGCTCTCCCTCTCCTTAAGCGCCAGCTCTTATAACCAGCTGCTTTTAGCTTGGGACATGAGCAGGACGATACCGACCGTTGCTATGTCCCTCAGCCAAGCAGGAAAATTTCCTTAAATATAAGCACTCCTTTATTTCGATGGACATGCCAACTTACATGATCTAGGGAGCATATACTCCAGAAGGATTGGCGGCCATAGTAAGAAATCCACAGGACAGATTTCAGGCGGTCAGGCCCTCAATAGAAAAGCTGGGTGGCAAGCTGAAAGATGCATACTTTAGCTTTGGTGATTATGATATCGTTCTCGTCGTAGATATGCCTGATAACATCAGTGCAGCGGCTATTTTACTAGCATTCGGTGGTGGAGGAGCGCTCAAGTCAACAATGACAACGCCCCTTTTGACTGCTGCTGAGGCAATGGAAGCAATGAAGAAAGCCTCTGGAACGGGCTACAAGCCTGCCACAGCTTAGCAATCGTGGTGTATCAACTGCCATACCAGACAAGCGTCGCTTTTTTATGTCAAATTCTGACACATCGAGCTAAAGGAGCTGATTATAATGGAGCTGGCACCTTGAGGGGGCACTATGCAGCTCCATCATGATTCTCGGTTAGATGAATTCAACCTTTTAACGAGTTCTTCACTGTTCCCTGCTTCAAGGACGAATCGTTTGTAAGACATCTCCTTTGCTTCAATGTTCAAGAACTGCTCGCATTGTTTCTGCTGCAGCCAAAATCTCAGGGTGGGGAGTAGAGCAAGCTATTGGAAAAGGTTAGGAAACCTGCCTAAGCCAACCTCGTGTCATTGGCTTCCCGTTTCTTCTATTATCGCCAACACTCCCATGCATTCATTGCACGAATATCGTTGCGTTGGTGTGCTCCTGCCGGGAGTGATGATTGAAGTTTCTAGATTTCTTGTAGTTCTCATGCAAGCCAGTAATCACAATAACGAAGGGGCCTTCTAAAAAATAGCTCGCAGGGATCCATAGGTATCAGCTAGCGACATGGGATCTATTGATTTCACTTGCGAAACCTGTTTAGTCAATGTGTTCTACCTTTAATCGCCAAAAGATCAGAAACGAGGTTCATTCGGACCCGAAAACCGATCCCGTCTGCTCCGGTGAGTAGGATCCGCTCATGATTAACGTAGAACTATAGAATTCGCATCCACATCCCTAAAATGCTCGTATTGCATTGATGAAACTATTGTTATGCAATTGAAGCTCACTAAACTATTCGACAGGAAGCAGTGCCGCTCATGCGGAGGCAAAACCGTCCCGAAAAGAGTCTGTCTTGACTGCAGCGCAGCCTACCGTTATCTGGTGTGAGAGATGCTTTACGATTGAAGAGTTCTTGCACGTAGGTCATTCTGAATTATACCTGTTCTAGGAGATACTCCAAATTTGCGCTTCCAAGCGTCGAGATACGAATCGCGAACATATTCCCTTCTCATTCCGCGTTGTCTTGCCTTGCTGGTTTGGAATGCTGTAGAGAGAACATTTCTTCACTAGTTTGTTTATTGTAGCAAGTCTCTTGTTTTTTCTGGGGGAATTCAAGATAGCCTGACAACAATCGTGTCAAGCCTTGTGAGGGTTCCTGCATTGAGTAGAAGGAAGGTGTTACTTTCAGCAATTCTCTCTTTATTGCTGTTAGCCGGGGTTGCTGCTAGCTCCCTCCCTCTGGCGTCTGCAGACACTCTTACTACAACAGTAATGAATGATACTACAGAATCTCATGGGCTATCACTTTATTCGGGCAGGTCCATGCATGTCGAAACAGTTGGTTCAGGCTCCGTCTTGGTTGGCAAAGAGATAGACAGTATCACGCTAAAGCTGCGCAAGGTGGGAAACCCCTCCGGGACAGCTGAGATAGGGGTGTACGACTCTAATCGTAATCTCAAGAAAAAGTTTGGAACGCTGTCAGTATCATCTCTCAGCGGAACATACAAGGACTACCAATTCTATCTCGGGGAGAGTGTCCCGGGACATGTCATAAAGTCCGGTGATCGGATCGGAATAAAATACTCGGGAGGTAGCTCCCAGGACATCGTCGCAGTAATGATCGACGCTGTGCCGGGTGGTTCATTTGACGGCACAAAAACGTATCACTCGTACTATACTAGCAGTGGATGGAAAAACTACTTTGATTACGACCTGCGCATGAAACTTTCCAATACAAAGTCCGCAACGAGTTCTGGCAGCATCAAGCAACCTGTCCTCATCCAATTTGACGATGGAACAAGTTCGCAATGGACAAAGGCCAAGCCTGTTCTTGATGAGTACAACATAAAGGCGACTTTTTACATCGTCTGTGGCAAGGTTGGAACCAGTGGATACATGAGCTGGTCCCAAATCGACGCGCTGAAGGAGCAGGGACACAGCATCCAGGATCACACCATGACACATCCTCATCTGCCCGATCTCAGCAACTCAAAGCTGGAATACGAGGTCAGCGAATGCAAAGCCATGATCAAGGAAAAACTCGGTTTCACACCCTCGCATATGGCCATACCCTTTAACGATGGCGAGGATGACCCAAGGGTTGTCAGCATGATTTCAAAATATCACAAGTTTGCAAAGGGAGACAATACCGCAGGAGTATGGGAGCTGGACTGCGGCACGAGCTGCGAGACAACAGTTGATGGCGATTTCAATCCTGATTCAAGATATGCCATCGCTCAGTTCAGCCATGACTATTATCTGGATAAGCATGGTGAGAGCGAAACATTCAACAAGTTTGTCAGTCTGGTCGACAGCGAAAAGTTTGATTCAAACGGAAACGTGATATCAGTTCCTATTATAACCTATCACAAGATAGGAGGATCGGGCGGTGTGCCTGAAGACATGTTTGAGAAGGAAATGAAATATCTACGCGACAACGGCTCCTGGACACCTACGATGGATGACCTAAAATACGATAGCGGGGACCACGAATTCTACGTCGATGAGTAGGAACAAATCATCTCATCTATTATGAGGTGGGTTCTCCTATTTTCCTTTTTCTAATCCTTCTGTGAATCCAGTAGCAATATGGTATTCAGTCAGTACCTGTCCAGTACTCATGTCAGCATATTCAGAGCCATCCTTAATTCTCTAATTTCTTTTTCTACCACGGATTGCTCAGATTCGTTCGTCGCACATCCTAGCAGCCTCTCGCAGGCCTGAATTTCTGCTTCAATAACTGCCTTCTTGTCTATGCACAAACCATGGAAAGATTCAGAAAATGCATAGGTAACACTCGTATTATCTCTACATCCACAGGTCTTCGCCGTTACCAATTCTGATTCTTGTGCAAAAATGTTCATATTCCATAAAGGTGCTGGGCGGGATAAGAGCTTTGTGTATATTGATATCTATTATGTAATGTAAAATCATATTGTTCCTGTATTTGATAATACGTCATCGGTTGAAACGGCGACGAATGTGGATGCAGATATCGAACTATTCTATAGGCGGTAAAGGTCCTGTTAACTTATTGTCGGCCAGACTTTCATCTCAAATATCATCGAGCCAACGGTAAGTTAACAGTGCCACTGGCGACAATCAATATTACTTACCAATAGCTCTACAGAGTCGGGCAGCCAATCCGGATCAATTATTCCGCATGATGTGAAGACCTTGTATAAGACGTTTGACACAACAAGACGTTTGACACAACAAGACGTTTGACACAACAAGACGTTTGACACAACAAGACGTTTGACACAACAAGACGTTTGACACAACAAGACGTTTGACACAACAAACGAACAAGCTTTGCTCATGGAAAATGTCGATACATCCTACAGTCTACTTAAATTGAAATTAACAAGGTGCGATGGGATTCTGCTTGCCATATTGCTTCTGAGCCTAAGGCTACAGTGACTAAAGATAGTTTTCATTATGGACAGCGGTTATGAGGCACGAGTTTAAATAAAATCATCTCGGTATTGATGCCATGGGACGCTTGTCATGTCCACATTGCGACGGGACGCTCAATACGAAAGAGCTAGGAGGCTTTGAAGACCGCCAAAAAGACGACAGGCCGTATTCAATGGTCTGCAACAAATGCGGCCATTCTCCTTATGCTATTGACCCGATGACAAACAAGATACTCTATAGAAACAAGAGGTTCTTGAATTATTGATGTCATGCTCATCCAGCATTAAGTAATAAAGCTGGATCAAAGCGTAACGAAGTAAATTAACACACCGTTCAATCTTCGGGTGGTCGGTAGCGATATCACTAAGGAGAAAACAGCAAATCATCCCAATATTGAACTATTACGGCATAGGCTGTGGAACAAAGCATAACCAAGGGCAATGTCCAAAGTGCGGCTCAGGAATAAAAAGGGGAGGCTTCGATGGGCGATTAGGCGTCGTAATAAATCACTCTCCTTATTCAATCTTGCAGGATGATCCTTAAATCAGGCATCCAACTAGTGTTCTTGGAATGGCATATGAAATAACGATAACTATCAATGAAGAGAAGGCCACTGCAGAATCGATTCTTTCAGCATGCAATTACCTTAGCGATGCATTGGATACAATGCAAATAGCTCACACGATTCAATGTCAGAAGGAAGGGATGATTTTGGCAAAGATGACAAAGCCGCTACAGGCTTAAGCCCGAGCGCCATGAAAGATAGCTATGACGCTTGAAGAGCCCAAAAGCGGGGAATGACTCAGGTCGAGCGTGTACGGAATGAGTCGTTATGTAATCGCTGGCGGATCTTTGAGCCAAAGAGCACGTACCCCATAGCGGCGAGTAATCCGCCTATTCCGACAAAGAGGACCGTCAGTAATGTGTCCATTGATCTTCACTGTACTATACGCATCCATTGCATATACACTATCCCTTTTGCGCCAACCCCAGCTATCCAACTTCAATCTTGCAGATATGGCCCTTGAATGTCATTTCATGGATGCCCTTGAGGGTATCGAGGATACTGTAACACCTTCGGCTAATGACCCAAAATGAGAGATCTTGGACCAGCCGATAATCTTACACTTCCTTTGCCATCACCATCACCATTAAAAGCAATGGAGGTTGGTTCCAAAATTTGTTCCACTCGGCCCGCTCCATCCCAAGCAGCATTGCTAAAGTTGGCATTGTACGAACCATAGAGCCAGCTGAAGGCAACTGGTTGTGATGGAGCTAGCACCTTAGAGGGAGTGGGGTATGGCGGTACTAGTGTGGACCCATCACATAGGTGGCGTTCGGTAGACACCTGTCACAGTATCTCTGAATTATGACTGCACCGTCAAGCTGGAATAATGCTTCTGTTGTCGCTACTGCTGCGCATGTCACGCAAAAGCCCGACGCTTTTTTTGTGCTTGATGACGCAGGTCGTGTTTCGAATGGTTTTACCACTATCTAGCTAGGCTAATGCTAGTACAAATGCCGTGTGGTCCTAAAGGAGCTACTAAATGGCTCAAGGCTTACTAGTATCAAGAGAAATGGTTCAATCGCTCATCTTGGCAGGAAATCAACAAAGTCGACGACTGACTCCAACTTCCTCAAGTATCTCTTCGAATCAACCTATCTGACTATTTCCTTGTAAGTATCTGACGCTTCTTTGATCGTCTCTTCAATATTGCGAATTGTTTCGGATTTTTTAGAAGATGCAACAGTTATTTTTAGTTCATCCATCAGACCCTTGATGGATACCAGCATTTCTCTAATAGAGGTAGTCACGTCGCGCAGGTCTTGACCACTTATGCTACCCTCACCGCCATCGCCAAATGAATTAATTTTGCCTTTGGCTGATTTTATTAGCTCTCTTGCCTCCTCAATTACACCAGTCTCTTTTAGCTCTTTCATGGTATTCTGCATCTTTGTGGATGCTTCGTTCAAGTTCTCTGAAATCAAGCGAATATTTTCTATGTTCTTGACGATTTCTGGTGTTTTGAGAGCTTCCATGATCTCCTTGGCGATTGTCGCAGTGTCCCTGACCTTATCCATGGATTCCTGAACTCCCGGCGTTCCAATCTGGCGCATTATTTCTACCGCATCAGAAGCAGTTTCCTTGATATCACGCAATTTGCTAGTTTTTTCTTCCGCTACCATATATTTTCCCTTTCTTTCCTAGTGCCTGCACAATACTCTTGTCGCTTCTTTTCTTGTAGTTGTAATAGTATTCATGTGAATGGATTTTGCGCCTTTGGTGCAATTGTACAAGAAAGATAAAACCCCCAAGGGCAAATAATGAATTAAGTATCCCAAAACCAGTATTGCTTATGAGGAAATCATTTACAGCCAATAAAAGGTTCAGGCCGGCGAAGGAAACTACGATGACTGGAAGATATTTGCCAACTTTCATTCCTATTTCCAAGAACTGAATCAATGCACCAAGCTTTGTGGAATCTGATAGCCTGGACGAATTTTGCATCGAATAATATTGTAAGGACTCATTGATAATAGTGTGGTTCTCTTTGTGATGTAGACTTGGTCTTGTTGACTAGTTTTATGATTCCCATAAGCATTTCGCCCTACATCCGAGTTGTTCCCGAGCGCATGACATTTGTATCTCGAACGCTCTAAGTTAATGTAATGACATTGCTAGAGCCTGAAAAACGAACCGAAGTTCATAGTGAAGCACCACAGAAACGAATGACTGCAGAAGATGCTGTTAATAATATCCAACATGTTTCAAAGAGGATCAGGGAATATTCAATCATAATAAGAGATACAACAAAGACTCTTCGTGAAAGCGGCGCAATTCCAGAGCTTGTTGATGCAATACGTGAAATCTCTTCTGTAGTGCGAGATACTGCGAAAGATATTCACCAGACAGCTACAGAGCTGAAAGAAAGCGGTGCTACAGGTGAAATAGCTCGTTCCATAGAAGAAACTGGCAAGGCAGCACAGGATACAATACGAACTGTGAGAGCTACAGCCAAACAGATTGGTGCAGCGGCTCCCCAAACAACCAAAGCAGTACGGGCGGGCGCTGAAAGAGTAAGAGAGGAATCAGCACATTCAGCAGAGAAAATAAAGCTAGGCGTTGAAAGATTAAAGCAAACCGTGAAAGACAAGGCAGAGCATGTCTGAAATCAAAACACATACCAAATGAGCATGCCACTCGGCATGCTCTCCCCAACTTGTGGTTCAGTTCGAGATATCCGGGACCAGAGCTGAGGGGCGCCAGGAAATAGTCATCTAATGGCAAATTCGACGGTCATATTTTGTTATGTTTTTTGATTATTTTGGAGCGGTGCCATGACCTAGTTCTGACGTTTTGCTTACACTCTGGGCATCGCAAATATTCCTTGGAAAGTTTTAGTTCGCAAGGCGCACAGTAATTAGAAAGATAATAGCGGATACTAGCTCATTGGCCATAGCGTGATGCAGACTAGTATGGCATTCAAGCTACAAGTGTCATACGCTCTGAAACGACGTGAGGTTGTGACATAATGAACATTAGGAATAATAAAACTAGTCCACAAGACCACAAAAGCAGAATAAATGTATTCATGCAGATGAAAGAAACCTAATAGCTATCACTACAATTCTAGAGCGGATATTATTTTCTACTCTATGGTTAGATAGATGACCACAATAGTCCGAGTTTCATGCAAAGATATTCTATGCACTACAGATTAGGCTAGTAACCCGAGGTTCAGATGCATTTTGCACTCTCTTTGGGCTTTCCGACTGGTTCTGTGATCTTCACAAGCATTTCATCCCACTCTTGGGGCGTTTCTGGGCGTATGACACTTGTAGCTAGGATTCTTAGAGGATATTGATGGCAAAGAAAACAAGAGGCGGTAGAATGACGGCAGCTAAAAATCGTGCGGCCAAGATGCCAGGTGGAAGGGGTACAATTAAGAAACGCGCAGCAGGCAAGAGAATTATGACGACCTGACCCTCACCTCTTAAAAACAATCTCGCTTAATTAGGATCTTCTGCAGATCGGACACATCACGTTCGGGTCGGTGTTAACGGTTTCCTGAAAAGAAGCCGTGCCAGCTGCGACGTTGCTCGATACGAGCTTGGCATGCATTATACAGCCATTCATGGAAGAATCGCCTATCTCTAGGCTCACTGCCCAGCCTTCAGGCACGTACTCCACAGCTGTAAAGTCATGTTAGATTCTTTTCCTGTGTTTTGCAGCTCTGCGCTTGTACCTGAGGGAGCATGCACGACAGAAGCAATGGGTAACTCCCATGCGACAAAAGATAGCATCTTTGTACCATTCTTCATGCCAAGCCAGCATAGGTCGGCATTGCTTCCCCTGATGCCAATCCTCCCACAAACATTCGTGTTGAGGAGAACTAGCGCTGGCAGACTGGCAAGCGCTTGGTCTGGGGAGAGCGGAGTTATTGCCAGTCTGCAGCTTGTCTACGTGAAGATATTATGAAGGGCAGAGTATGAATGTCATGCGCTCCGAAGGGACCCAGTCAGAGGATTGAAAGCTTGCTAGCGCCAAAAGAAATGGTCCAATAGCTCATTTTAGAAAGAACGGTGGAAATTCTGAAGAGGATTCGTGGAATTTCTATGCAAGGCTGACCGTGGCTGAGCTCCATGCTACTAGGATAAACGATGAAAGTCAAGTCGAACAAGCAAACCAATCCCAAACAGGAAGCGTTGCAATGTAGGTGCAATGTGCACGGGCTCTCTCTCGGAGACATCCATCTAAGTAAATGGCGAAAAATAATATCCGCTCTAGATTTGTAGTGATAGCTATTAGGTTTCTTTCATCTGCATGAATACATTTATTCTGCTTTTGTGGTCTTGTGGACTAGTTTTATGATTTCCATGAGCATTTCGTCCCACCCGATCGGCGGTTTACCCCATTCGTAACCTAAATGTTGTCGATAATTCCGGTCGGAATTGACATTTTTCTACCCAATACCTGAACAATCTCGCTCCAAATCACATCTTTCACACCTGGCATGGCCTTCACCTCTTCGAGTAAGTCAAGCAACTGCGAATTATCTTTGACGATTACCTCCGCTCTTAGGTCAATTGTATGCTCCCCTATGCTTGTGCCGACACAAACTGCTTCATCGCGTTCCAGCAACTTTTGTGCTATCCTGATGGAATTACCCCCTCCTACGTAAATCAACAAATCAATCCGTCGGTATCCCAAGTCTTTCAGATCTAGAGTGTAAAAGGATTGGAGATACTGCTTTTCCAAGTATTTTCGCCTTCGATGAATCGTACTTCGAGGAAGCCCAAGTTTTGCTGCCAACACATTGGAGCATACTCTGCCTCCAGGGATGAGAATCACTTTCAGTATTTGCCTATCTACTCCGGATAGTCTCTTCGATCTCGGAGTGTCCAAAACCCCTCCTTCGTCAAGATATAGACGAGGCTGGAATATTTAAGCTCGCTCCATTCTGAAGGAATCTGGAAGTTTGTTACGCCAAACGTGATCATACGGTTAGGGTGCGGCGCGATCATTAAGCCAATACGCAGTTTTGCTATTAACTTCAATTTCGACACCGCAATTCTTACATGTTTCATTCGTCGCTTCCATTCTATCCCTCATCGCTTCAAAAGTTCCTTGGCTTGTCATTTGGATCGTCTGGGATTGTTGCTCCTTTTCACACTTCCTGCATCTTATGAACACCGGCATATACGGAAGATATCATGTCGTTTCATACTACAAATAGCTTCGCCCACGTAGAATCATGCCAGAAAGTGCTGCAGTCCTAGTCTGTTATTCTTCCAAAAGGGACCGTGGATTTCGTGCCTAAAATACACGGCCCGGGAATTGATGGTGATCGTTATGCTTGATTTCGTTCTTTGCGACCATGCCGTAAGCCAAATAGATTATACCACATACCACAAAGACCGCCGAAAGAAGTTCTAGCATTTGCCATTCGTTGTATTTTTGCTGTGCTTCAGCCGAATAGAATCTAGCCAGCTGGCCTAATGAAGAATCGAACTGCGCTAGACCATTTAGCGAATAAATAATCAAGGGAACAGTCAAAACTAGCCCTATGGTACCCGTAGCTACATAGCCAGTTTTCATTAAGCAAAGTAGCAAATGTTTGCTAAAAAGCCAAATTATGTAGCGAAAATTACAGACAGATTCCCCGGCTCGGCCGTTTCCTTAAATTGAACGAAAAAGGGGAAAAAGTTTGTGTTTGGATAAGCAATCCTTATCACGGGTGCGAAGAATCCAGGTGCTGGTGGCGCTGAAAGATGGCGGTATGCAATTGCACTAAATGTAGTTGCATATTCACACACCAATGTCTAGGTTGGTGCAAGTGTTGCACCGAACGGGACGAACACGGCAAGCCCCAACATAGGCAAGAATTTACAGGCTAACGCACAGATTTATTTCGGCACAGCCCATCTAAAAGAAACGCCCTTTGTCGGGGGGGAATTTATTTTTCCTAGTTCTTCAGCCACGCTTCCATGCATGGGACGATCGGATGCATACACCTACGGGTTTTTCTGCTATTACGAGCGAAGGAGCGATTTGAATGACAAGAAAAGGAAGCGAATCGATTAGCTGCGCACACCGACGAAGTAATCGGGGTGTGGCCGACGATTTCGCCGGATTCGTTGATCGGTGTCCCCGCTGTTGGAAGGCGATAACAACGGTTCAAGTCGGCCGGCAACTGTTCGCCCTTACGGATGATTAGCGCAGCTTGGATTAATTCTTGTGCATGCGATCCCTTATGATGCCGCCCACTATTAGCACACCAATGCCGCACATTACTACCGCGAACCATATCGAAGCAAAAGGATCACTTGACATAATACACAAACGATTTTTGCCAACCTATAATGACGACTTGCATCTCAAGGTCGAAATGTGGGTAATCCAACCGGGCGGCGCTAATGAATCCTAGTCTAGAAATCGTTGACTTGGGCGGCTGCTAACGGATTATTCAGACTTTCCCTGAGGGCGGCGAAGTGGCTGCAAATCTTTCGTTATATTTTTTGGCGTAATGCCATACTAGAAAGACAGAGATAGGGACCGACACAAAAATTCCATACCAGCCAACTAAATAGGCTGTAACCGTTCCTACGACAAAGTTAACAATGAATAGCAGCCAGAACTTCTGTATTCTCCATCCAGCATAGATCGAAAGGATTGGAATGAGCGAATAAATGATCATGCGTGTTACATTTACAGGCTTATTCGGAGGATCCCAGACCATTGAAGATGGCTTCTTTTGCTCTTATTTTAGCTAGCTTCGGACGTTAACTGACCTAGAATTCTTGTCAACTATTCTGCCTTTTTGCCCTGGCCTCGAAGTATGACTAGGTCAGCTTGATCATCCAGCCCAAAGTACTTCAGGAGGGCTCTGAGCTGTTCATAGCTCAGCTCCATTTCGCCACGAGTGACCTCTTGCTGATTCATATCCTGATAGCTATCGACAAACGACAAAAGTGACCTTTCCATAATTTGCTTGACTTGTGGTTAGTTTAACCATGAGATTTAAAGCTCTTGCCGCTTGTCAAGCAATTCGTTCACAAATACAGGTCTTCAGAGGGCAAAGCAATTACAACAGGTCACCGGATATCTTTGCCATACTTTTCTATTACTTGTACAAGCCGCCGAATACTGAATGGCTTTTGAAGAAACTCTTGATGTGGAGCGATGGGAGAATCTTGTCGCACTCCTCACAATTGATTTCAAATGATTCTCTTAACTTTTAGTTTGCTCAAAGATATATGAACAAATGCCTAGCCGACAATAACAGTTCCTTTGACTGTTTCATTGACCATTCTTTTACTGAGTAATGTATTTCATTACATCATCTATATCGGAAACACCGACTATTCGAATTGAGGCATCATCGAATTCTTGTTCTTCTGGGACAAGCAAAGTTTTCGCTCCAAAGTCTGCAGCAGCCTGTGCTTTTTCTTCCAGACCCCCAATGCTTCCAACTGTCCCGTCAGGTTCAATGGTGCCGGTAACCAAGACCGAAGAGTCAATCTCTTCACCGGAAAGTCCGGCTATTATCATTGCAGAGATTAGGGCCCCAGCTGAACTTCCATCTATTGTGAGCTCGCCTTGGGGATCATCAAATTCATTCACTACTCTGATAATGATGTCCTTGTCCGAGACCTTTATTCCACTATATTCTGAAGCAACTTCGACCGCATTTCTTACTGTAGTTTGAAAACCAGTTTCATATTGCACATTCTTCACATCAATAGACACCGTGCCATCACCCGAGGGAATTATTTCAACCTCAATCGGTAGTACCAAACCATTGTCATCTTGGTCAATTGCAAGGCTGTAGTGTTGAACCCTTGTCCGTTCAAAGGATTGAAGCAGTTCCTCTGTCTCCTCAACTCTTCCTGCAAGCCGCGAAATTTCTCCTTCGTTCTCTTCGATTTCGGTCTCTAGAGCCTGTATTTCGTCCCGGAGGCCAGACTCCTCCAACCTGAGATTTTGAAGCTCATTTCGCTGGAATTCTATTCTTTGATTTAGTTCTTCCATCTCAGTGTCTTGCGAAGAAATGACTAGTTCATTGAATTCTATTTCGCTCTCCATCTGAGCAATCTCTACATTCAGCTGCTCTAACTGAACGCTCTTTGCTTCAATTTGCTGACTTTGACTGGATATGGTTGCTGTGGCTTCGAGCAGTTGCGAATCCCTTTCCTCCAGGGTGTTTGATTTGAGAGCAAGCTCTGAATTCAGATCCTCAATTCGCGCGCTCTGATTGTAGTAAGCTACCCCTGCTAGAACTATGACCGCACAAAGTCCTATCGCAAGAGAGACTTTTATTTTATCTTTAGCTGGCGCGTTTCGGCTGGTAGCGTCTGTAAACAAAGCGTTAAAAGTCTACTGTCAAATCTACTATAATAGTATTCTTACAATCACTGGATTATTACGACTTGTGCTTCTGTTAACATTTGGTTTGCTCAAAGATATCTGAAACAAAAGCTTGGTCAACGACAAGTTACCAGTTCCGCTTTAGGAAATTCCTGTACAATAGTGGATTCTCAAGAGTAGTCCGAGCCAATGTTATCCCAATACACGATCACGACTTTGCTTACTCTAATTTGAGAATCGCCCTGCCAAAGAAGGGCGAAAGCAGGGCGGTAAAAGGATTACGGATTAAGACGGTCTGGTTTTCTGTTGGGGCCGAGATTAGCAAATGTATTGTGAATCAGCCTTAAAAGATTCGTGGATCTCTGGTCTAGTCTAAAGCTCTATCGTAGGACGGCTGACATACAACTGGTTTTATGCGGTGGCTGCTATTCGGTGATAAGCAGCCAGACCAACGACTGCTTGTTCATTCGGGCCCGAAAGCCGCCGATTCTCGTTCAGACTTCGGTAGCAAATAGGGCCAGTTCTTACATAATCACTACTTATGGTAGGCTCTTTTCCCCATTCTACGGAACCGGAGATATCTCTACGTCTCCCTCAAAGAGGCCCTTGCCATTTACGCATTCGATATCGTCTCCACCGGCCCCTTCGCAGATGGATTCAAACTTGATTCCTACATCGTCTCCACCGTGCCCCTTGACAACAATCATGTCAGGGTCGTCACCGGCATGGCAAAATGGAACAATCTCCACACTTGATACGTCGTTCGAAACGAGTTTGAAGTGATTCTTGTTAATCTTCCCTCCATCAATATTGGCATTAGTTATCGTG
>Ga0299913_10002376_pt1 | contig 14809 bp, 14 predicted proteins | sample RVTome_9_FD_201360 | JGI IMG/M metagenome (GOLD analysis project Ga0299913, IMG submission 201360) | Soil microbial communities from uranium-contaminated site in the Upper Colorado River Basin, Wyoming, United States - RVT155D38 (version 2) ...
ACCCGCCCGCGCTTCGTAGCGCGGGTCGGTGAAGAAGACGGCTCCTTCGTCTCCGAGGAGCACCTGACCGTTCGTGCCGGAGAAGCCGGTCAGGTAACGGACGTTGTTGAGGTTGGTCACGAGGAGTGCGTCTACGCCTGCCGAGGCTAGAGCCGCACCGGCCCTCGAGATCCTGTCCTGGTTGGTCACCCTAGGAGATTAGGCCCTTCAGGAGCCTCAGGGCGGCCACGTATGAGTCCGCGCCGAATCCGGCGACGATTCCCTTGGCCGCTTCGGCGGTGACCGAGCGCCGGCGCCACGGCTCGCGCGCGTGGATGTTCGAGAGATGCACCTCGATAACCGGATAGGGAACGGCGCGGATCGCATCCGCGATCGCGCGGCTCGTATGCGAGTACGCCGCCGGGTTCAGGACCACACCGTCCACCGAACCGATCGCCGAGTGCAGTCGTTCGATGATCTCTCCTTCGCGCGCCGTCTGGTGGATCTCGATCTCCAAGCCGAGATCGCCGGCCTCCTTGGAGATGACCGCGTTGACCTGCTCGAGCGTCCGATCTCCGTAGACGGAGGTTTCCCTGCTCCCCAACCGGTTGAGGTTGGGGCCGTGCAGAACCAGCACCTTCATATGGTCACGCTCCTCAAAGCTGCTCGCACCTGTTCGTCGGCCGCCGTCACGCCCGTGCGGGGCGAACCGATCGCATCGAGCAGGACGAACCGGAACCCTCCCCGACTCTTCTTATCTTGCTTCAAGACCTCGAACGTCGCGTCCGTGTCCATCGTCGCCCTCGTGGGGAGACCGGCGGCCTCGAGCACTGATCGGTGGCGGGTGACCACCCCATCGTCGAGCATCCCCAGTTGGACGGACAGGTGGGCCGCCGCCATCATCCCAACCGCGATCGCTTCACCGTGACGCAGCCCTGTCGAATGCTCGATCGCATGGCCGAAGGTATGCCCGTAGTTCAGGATCTCGCGCCGGCCGGTTTCGTGCTCGTCCATGGACACCACCCCGGCCTTGATCGTCACCGATCGTCGCACCAGCGTCGTGAGGAGATCCTCGTCGCGCTCCATGATCCGGCCGGCAGAAGATGCCACGAGATCCAGCAGGCTCGGATCAGCGATCAGCCCGTACTTGATCACTTCGCCCAGGCCCGACCGCATCTCGGCCTCGGGAAGAGACCGCAGCAGCGAGACGTCACACAGGACCGCCGACGGTTGGTGGAACGTTCCGACGAGGTTCTTTCCCACCGGGAGATTGACCGCGGTCTTGCCGCCGATGGATGCGTCGACCTGGGCCAGGAGGGTGGTCGGTACCTGAACGACCTTGATGCCGCGGTGATAAGTCGACGCGACGAAGCCGGCCAGGTCGCAGACGACGCCCCCACCGAATCCGACGACGAGATCGTTGCGGTTGGCGTGCAGGCGCGCCATCTCCTCGAAGAGGCGCCCGGCGACCTCGAGGCTCTTGCTGGCCTCCCCTTCGTCCACCGTCAGCGTCTCTACCTCGGCTCCGGAAGTGGCGAGCGAATCGATGAGGGGCTTCGCGGCGGCGGTCAGGTGTTGATGGGTGACCACGAAGGCTCTGCTGCTCGTTGGTTGAACCAGTTCCGCGATGCTCGCAGAGATGTCGGAGCCGACGAAGACGGGATAGGACCGGGGCCCAAGATCGACGCGCACCGGTGGAATCACATCTGACCTCTCGACGCCCGTCGCCTCGAGGAGGCGATCCACGATGTCCGCGGGCGAGGAATCACTGGTGCCGATCACGTGCGTCGCCAGTCGCCTGTAGATGGGATCACGCTCGTCGAAGAGCGCCTTCGGGTCGCCGACGTGCAGGAGAGGTCGCCCGGGGTCTTTCCCGATACGGCGCATCGCTTCCTGGTATCCGGTGTCGAGGTAGACGACCGTGTGCCATTCCAGCGCGGCGCAGATTGAGGGGTCGGTTATCGCTCCGCCGCCGAGCGAGACCACGCGTTCCGGGCCTTGAAGGACGTCGGCCACCGCGGCTCGCTCCAGGGTCCGGAACCGCGCCTCGCCATCGGTCCCGAAGATCTCGGATATCGGGCGGCCTTCGGATCGTTCGATGACCTCGTCGGTGTCGACGAACTCGAGTCCGATCCTGTCCGCGAGCATCCGGCCGATCGTGGTCTTGCCTGCCCCCATGAATCCGATCAACACGATCACTTGGGTCGCCTGTTATCGGTGCGCTCCAGGTAACGAGCGAACGCGCTCTCAAGGTCCCCGATCGTGTCACCGCCGAACATCTCCATCACGGCATCGGCCAGGACGAGAGCGACGACGGCTTCACACACGACACCGGCGGCAGGTACGGCACAGACGTCGGTCCGCTCCTGGAACGCCTCGGTCGGCTCGCCCGACGACATATCTACGCTTCGAAGTCGCTTCTTCAGCGTGGACAGGGGTTTCATCGCGGCCCGCAGCCTCAGCGTGTCGCCGATCGTCATGCCACCCTCGGTGCCGCCGGCACGTGCCGTAGAACGGGAGAGATCGGGCTCGATCTCGTCGTGGGCTTCGCTGCCCCGTTTCGTAGCGATCTCGAAGCCGGCCCCGATCTCGACACCCTTGATCGCAGGCACGGCCATCAGCGCCCCTGCCAGCCGGCCGTCGAGCTTGCGGTCCCAGTGCACGTGCGAGCCCAAGCCCACGGGCAAACCGAATGCGAGCACCTCGATGATCCCGCCGAGCGAATCACCCTCGGCCCCGGCCCTGTCGATCTCCTCGACCATGGCCGCCGACGCGGTTTCGTCGAAACAGCGCACCGGGGAGGCATCTATCCGGTCGAGGTCGCCCGCTTGCGGTGGGGCGAACCCCTCGGGCACCTGCGCGGCTCCGATCTGGACGATGTGGGAGATGACCTCGATACCGAGTCGCGCCAGAAGCAGCTTGGCGACGGCTCCGATCGCGACGCGGGCGGCGGTCTCCCGCGCGCTGGCGCGCTCCAAAACATCCCGCGCGTCGTCGAAGCCGTACTTGAGCATCCCGGCGAGGTCGGCATGACCGGGGCGAGGCCGCGTGAGGGGCCTGCCTCCCGGCTCTCCTTCCACGGGCATGACGTGGGACCACTTGGCCCACTCGGTGTTGGCGATCGTGATCGCAAGGGGGCTTCCTAGCGTCGAGCCCCCGCGCACGCCGGCAACTATCTCCAGCGCATCCTTCTCGATCTTCATGCGGGGGCCGCGACCGTAGCCGTGCCGGCGACGAGCCAGATCGTCCTCGATCGCCTTCAGCGAGACCTCGAGCCCGGCCGGAAGGCCCTCGAGGATGGCAACGAGGGCGCGGCCGTGCGACTCTCCTGCGGTCAGATACCTAAGGCGTCCCATCCAGTCATCCTCGCATCCGACGGGCCGCTCCTATTTGAGGATCTCTTCTCCTTCACAGAGAGAGAACTGGTCGTCTCCGAAGAGCAACGATGCGCACGATCCGGAGATGGATACGACCTCGAAGTTATCGGCGAACCTGTCGCCTTCACCAACGCTGTAGACGGTCCCGTCGACCTGCACCCGGGCCCGTGCCTCACCCTCGGCCCGGAACGTATCGATGAGTCGGACGCGCCGCCCACCCACGTTCTGGGACCCACCGCCACTGCCGCTGCCACCGGAGATGTCGCTGCCTCCCGAGGGGGCCGAGCCGTTGCCCGATCCGTTCCCGCCGGCAGTCCCTCCAGTGGTCCCGCCTGCTGCCGGAGCACCGGCAGTGCCGGTGTTGGCTGCGATCAGTGGCTTGAACGGATCCTTTGGCGCGAACACCTCGAAGGTCTGCAACGGACCCTTCTTGCGACCCCGCTCAGGATCGGTCGTTTCCTCGGGAGCGGGCTCGGTCGTCGGCGTCGTCACCGGAGGCGTCGCGACTACTTCTTCCGGCCCTCCTCGGAGGAACAGGAACCACAGGACCCCGAGGAGCACGATCAGGCCCAGCAGTACAAGGGCCACCTGTGCCCCGGTGACGCTCTGCCTGGCTTCGACCTGTTCGGTTGGTGTGGCCATCTCTCTATTTCCTTTATGGAATCGGGGTCGGGGTCGGAGTTGGAGTGCCACCGGGCGCCGGAGCCAAGGCGGCAGGTGTGCCGGCGGGCACCTCGAAGAAGATCCGGGTGGCGAGCGTCATCGAGAGCCGGGTGCCGAAAGGTTCCAAGGAGCTCACTGCGATGGACACGGAGTCTGCGCGCAACGCCCGGTCCATCCCGTAGAGGCGACGGAGGAAGTCCTGCAGCGAGAAGTATCCGCCGTTCGCCACGATCGAGGCTTGCACCTGCGCGAGGGCGGCACCCTCGGGTGGACTCTCCGGGAGCGTGGGACTGATCTGCACGAAGTCGAGCCCGGCGCGGTTGGCAGCCTCTTGGACCTGGAAGATGAAGTTAGACAAATCTGGCTTCCTCGGCACGAACCGACGGATCTCCGAGAGCTCGGCTTCCAACGCAGGGGCGTTCTCTTGGAGTTCCTGGAGCCGGCGGAGTTCGGCCTGGAGCTGGGTGGTCCTGATCTCTTCCTGTTCGATCTCCTGATTGACCAGCGCTAGTTCCTCGCGCTGAGGCTTGACGACGAACCAGTACAACGCCACGCAGGCGAGCACCGCAATCACGATCCACAGGATGATCCGCGTGCGCCCGCTCATTCGATCTCACCTTCGAAGCGGTGACTGAGGGCCTTCTCGTTCAGCTCTAGAGTGCTGTCGAACACCACAGGAGGTTCGCATCCTGGACGACTATCGGCCTCCGTTGCAGAACCGATCCACGCGGCATCGAACTCCTCCACGTTGGCCATCCTCACCAACCACTTAGCGACGCCCGGCATACAACTGGCCGAGCTCGCGTTGAATGAGAGGCGTCCGACGGTTGCTTTCTGCGTGAGCGGGAACTCGCCGACGGGGGCAGTTTCGTCGACACCAGAGCCGGTCGCCTGCAGCCCGTCCAACCACACCTCACCGGGTGTGACCATGGCGATGGATGTCATCACCGACGGCCAATCGATGTCGCCAGCGAACACCGTCTGAAGGGCCGTTCTCTTTGCCTTGACCTCTGCGTCCAAGAGGGCGAAGCGCTGGAGTTCCGCGATCTGACCCTCCAGAACTTGATTCTCCCTCTGGACGTTCGCCAACTCGGTGCGAGCGCTTGAGATCTGTCCGCGCAACATGAAGTACCAGACCATCAAGAGCAGCACGACCAGCAATCCCGCCAGGATGACGAACGAGATGTTCCGGCGCTCTTTACGGCGTTGGACGTACGCGGCGGGGAGAAGGTCTATGCGCCTCATCATCGCGAGGCACCCCCCATCGCCAGTCCGACCGCGGCGGCCGCCACGGGCTCGACCTGGGTGATCTGGTCTTGTGTAAGACCCGACTTAGAGAAGTTCATCTGCGCCAGCGTCGTCGCCCGCCGGACCTGCGTACGGACGGTCTGTTCCAGGCTGGCCGCCAGGCCTGGAGTGAGCGACCCTCCACCAGTGAGGATCAGAGATCCGACAGGCTCGCTGTCGTCCTGCGAAATGTAGTAATCGAGCGACCCCCTGATCTCCTCGACCAGGGCGGCGACCCGCGTCTGAAGCACCCGCTGGGCGTCCGGCGACCCGACCCCACGGCCGAGATCCAACTTGACCGATTCTGCTTCCTCGAAGGAGACCCTGAGCTCGCTGGCCAGAGCGTTCGTCGCGTCGTCGCCACCGACCAAGAGGATCCTGACGAAGCGTGGCTCGCCATTGTGGTGGACGAAGACGCTGGTAACGCCGGCACCCACATCCACGATGGCCTCAGCCGATGCGCTACCGGATTCGCCGCGAGCCGCCGGGCTGACGGCCCGTGCGACGGCGAAGGGAGTGAGGTCGACACCTGCAGGATCCAGACCCGCCGCAGCAGCAGCGGAAACGAACGAGTCGACCATGTCGGTGGCAGCCGCGACCAGGAGCACCCTCATCATGCGTTCACCAGTCTCGGTCGTGAATTCACCGAGTATCTGATAGTCGAGCTCCGCGGTTTCCACGGGCATCGGGATGTGATCGGCGACTTGGAACTGCAAGGAGGAGCGGAAATCCTTCTCTTCCAGGTAGGGCAGATCGACCTGTCGCACCACCACCCGTTGGTTGGCCACCCCTAGGATCGCTCGGCGTGCCTTCATCTTCGTTCGCTTCATCAACTGAGATATCGCCTCGGAGACGGCACCCTGGTCACGGATCTCTCCGTCCACTACGGCACCGGATGGGAGCGCAACCTGGCCGAACGACTGCAGGCTCGTCGCGCCTCTCCCGGTAGCAATCTGCGCAGCGCGAACCGCACTGGTGCCGATGTCGAGGCCGACCACGGGACCGCCGGTGCCGAAAGAGGCCATCAGTTGGGCTCCTCGATCTGCACGGCCCGGTCGGTAAGGTAGCGATCGACATCGGTGCGGCGAAGCCGGTAGTTCTTGCCGACCCGGATCGCCGCGAGCTGACCGGATTTGATCAATCGATACACGGTCATGTTGGAGACGCGCATCAAGCCTGCGACCTCACCGACGGTGAGGAGAGGCTCGCCGAACTCCCGTTCCGGCATCCCCGTAGTCCTTTTCCCGTGTGGTTCCCCGCCCCCGTCGATGACTCTTCGGCGAGGGTGTGTCATTCAACAACCGTTAACAGAACCGGTCAAGATTGAGATTCGACCACAACGGGGGTCAACTTAAGAATCACAACGATGTAACTAACACTAGTCAACAAAACTCCCAGCCGGACCCGGGGTGAGCGGGACGCCCTAGCGGTCGATCTCGCTCCACTGGGTGGGCAGAGCCCTCATGAAAGGCCCGGGGAAGTTCTTCACCCAACAGTCGTCGACGCTGAAGTGCTGCGAACTCGAGTTGATCGAGAGGGACCCCTTGACGATCAACGATCCATTGAATTCGAAGCCACCGGTAGCTCGGAAATTGCCGTCCATGATCAGAGCACCATTGATCTTCTGGCCCCCGGCACCGGTCCAGTTGATCCCCCCGTTACGGATGATGACCACTACGGATCGATTCAGGTCCGGATCGTCGTTGCAGCCCCAGACCTCGAAGATCTCCCTGACGTCGTTCTCGGTTTTGTCGGGTGACCCCGCCAGGAACTCTAGATACACGACGAAAGACGGGGTCCCCGCCGCGACGTCCTCGATATAGGCAGGATAGGCCGCCGCTTTGACGATCCCCTGCTGCACGCACCCCGTGGTCCCGGTCCCTCCGAACCCTGGGAACGAGCAATAGACGCCGTAACGTTTCGCCGCGTCTTTGAGGACCTGATGGTCTTGAGCCGAGAGGTTGGGGGTTGCGAAATCTGCCAGCTGGGCCTGATCGAAGAACGACGAGCTCGGCCATCCGACCTGACCGGCACAGCCGTCCGTGATGCTTCCGCCGGAACTGTCACTGTCCCACAGAGACTGGCTGGCCACCGCATCCGGGATGCCCGGATGCTCGTTGTTCGCGGCACAGTTCTTCGTATCATCCTCGAACTCCGCATCCCGGGACTGCTTCAGATAGATCGTCCCGGCCGCGTGTGCAGCAGCGGGAACCGGGTCCGTCAGGGCGCGGCCGGTCACCCCGGGGAAGAAGTCACTGATGAGGTAATACGGGTCATTGTCGACGAAGCCGAGGGTCCCGCGGTTCGTGATGATCGTCTCCGAGACCATGCTGACGGTCTGGAACTCATGGATCGCAGAGCTGATGTCGATGCTGTTGGCATAGATGCCCACCGGAAGGTTGATCGGCTCCATCGCTATCACCTGTCTGATCGTGCGCGTTGCGGCGGGGTGACGTCCCTCGGAGGTGATGACGAAGAAGGTCCTGTCGTCGTTGTCCTGGCCGGGATGTGGGCTCTCCGGCCGGTTCGCGCAGGCGCCGCCGGTGGGAGGGATAGGGAATCTCTGGGTCTGATCCGAGGGCACGGGATCGTAGACCGTCAGGGACACCGAATAGCTGCCGACTCCGACATTCCCGTCGGGAAGGGACAAGGGAGGATCGCTGCATCCGGCCGAGTTCATGTCGTTGAACGTGACGAGTCCGGTGCGCAGATGATTGACCATGCGGTCGATGCCGGCCTCGGCGTAGGAGAGAGCAGCGAGCGCCTTCCTATCGTCGCTCCCGGAGCGGAACTCACCGATCGTGACGAAGGCCGCGGCTGTGGTCACCACCGTCAAAGCAGACCCGATGAGCAGGACCGTGACCATGGCTACACCGTGTTGCGAATCCCACCGGCTCCTCAGGCGCCGCATCATCGTTGGTTCCTCATCTGGGCTTCCGCATAGAAATCCTCGTCACTATCTCCGTGCTCGACCTTGAACGAGTACGTGATGCCATCGACGAAGTTCAGCTCCTGCGCGTCCAGCACACCATTGCCGTTACCGAGCGACGGGGCGAGGTCCAGTTCCGTCGCGGAAGTGACTCCGTTTCCGTTGGTGTCGTATTCGAGGCGACTGCTCGAATAGGTGAACATCGCCTGGCACGTTCCGTCCGTCTTCCGGACGCAGTCAACGCCTCTCATAAGAACCTCAGTAGTGACACCGTTGCTGAGCGATATCGTCTTGGCGCCCTGGCTCCACGTGACCGTCAGATCCTCGTAGTTGCCGGCTGGGTCCGAAGGGACTGCATCGCCGATCATGTTCCCATCGCCGTCGAAGTCCACCAGGATCCTGTACGACGTTGTGGTCGGCGAGAGAACGTCCGAGGCCTCACGCGCATCACGAACGAGACGATTCAATCCGAGCCGCGCTTCCTCGGATACCCGGGCTACGGACTCCGCCGTACGAGAACCGCGTGTCGTGGCGAACAGCAATTGGTAGAACCCAACGCTGACGACGGAGAAGATGGCCATCGTCACGAGGACCTCGATCAGCGTGAAGCCATCCTGGCCGCGCGATTTATGCACGGTTGTCCACCGCCTGACACGAGATCTTGCCGATCTCTACCGCGAACTTGGTCTCCTCGTTGCTCGGGTTGGTCTGGGCCGTGAGGATCTTGATCGCGTACGGCATCGATACGCTTGAAGCCTCCGCTTCCTTGGATGAGGACATCTCCCACGTGCTCGACCAATCCTCCAAGTAGCCGTCCGGGTGGGTGGCATCCTGGAACAGGTACACGTCTCCAGGCGATAAGAGCGTGCCCTGCTTGACCAGCGGGTTCTCGGCCATGATGGCAGCGAGAGGATCGGCCGACAGCGTCGGGCTGACGTTGCCGCTCAAGGGGACGGAAACGTACCCAGTCCCATGACGCCAGTAGAACAGCGTCGCGCTCCATGAGCCGGTCGCAACGGCACCAGGGGCGCTGCCCGTGGACTTGCACGTGATGTCGGCCACGAAGTTGTCGATGTAGACAACTCCCCCAACACCGCTCGTGAAGGTGGTCGGAAGGAAGTTGAACCGAGGCGCCTGGATATGGACGATCGACTCGACCTTTCGGTTCGCCAGAGGCACCTCGGCCGTCGCTTCCGCGGAGGTGTTCGCACGGATCCTGACCGCTCCCTCAGGACGAGAGGCCGCGAACATGTTCGCGGTTTGGCTAAACCTCTTCGTCCCTCCCAGCCCAAGGAGAGCCTGGTTGGTCATCCAGAAGTGCTCGCCCACTCCTGCTGTGTAGGAGAGGTTCGCAACGGACTTCGGATAGCCGTCCGTAACGGTCACTCCTGGTGGTGCCGCCGGGTTGTTCTCGTTCACGATGGTGGAATCCAGCCGCCCCACCGTCTGACCGAACAAACTGGGATGGGTGATCGAATCCGGTGATGCCGAGACGGCAGTAGCCGCGGCATTAGGCGGGGCGCGCAACCCAGCGGTCGCCCCCACCGCGCGGTCGAGGATGGTCCCCGGACTGGTACTGGTTTCTTCTTCGGTCAATGTAAGTTCACCGGCGCTGGCGCTGAGCGACGCGGAAGACACACCGCGGATCTCAACCTCCGAAGTGAGCCTCGCTGCCGTCCCCGACAACCCGCTGACCTTCCCGCCCTGCAGGTATGCCGACTCGACCCTGACGATGTGATCGACAACGGCCGATGCGCGTGCCTTGTCGGGGGTGAGTTTCCTGTCCCCTACCAGGCTTTTTAGTTGCACGCTTCGCTCGCGGCCCAACTGCATCCATCTTGCAGTGATGGTCATCTCGATCAGCTGGGTAGGGGGGACCGAGGTCGATTCAGTGGCGCTGTTGTACGCCGGAGCTGGGGTAACCAGGTTGAAGTTCTCAGTGGTCTCCCCCACCGGTTCCACGAATCGGGCCTCGAACGTGATCGTGTAGCCAGGTGGGATCCTCGATGTTCCGGCTACGTCGCTGTGCTTGGGGGGGCATGCCCGGGCAGCGCTGGGAGCCGGCGACTGGCTCGTTGAACTGCAAACGGTCGTGAAGACCCCGGCGGCGAATCCGGTGCCTAGGTTCGGGTAATAGAAGTCCAGCACATCGCGGTTTGCTGACCCGTCGTAGTAAGGAAGTCCCCTGATGCGTTCCATCGCTTCGCTGACGATGTTCTTGGCAACCGTATGGGCCCGGGCCAGAGACGTGCCCCGCATCGAAGAGATAAGCAACGGCGTGATACCCACGGTGATGAGGGCGAACACCGTGATGGCAGCCATGGTTTCGATGAGAGAGAAACCGGTCTGATCGTGCCGGAGAGAACGCATCAGCTCTCCTCCACCCGGCCCGTGATAGGCGTCACGGTGAGTGTCTCGGTTGAACCCGAGGATGGTTGACGCAACGTCACGCTCCCAGACGTGGCCGTACCTCGAGGGAAGAAGAAAACGAATTCGTCGTCGGCCACGCCGGTCGGTGGCAACTGAGCCTCGCAAACATCGGTTACCCCCGCGGCGTCAAGGAACTCGGCGGCCGAAACCACCACGCCGGCCGTGAGCTCACGAGGTTGGTCGATCGCGCAGATGCCCGTGTCCGGGTCGAAGCGAACCGAAGCCCATTCCGACCCCCCCAACTGGAACTGAACACCGAAGATGACCGGGTGACTCTCGGTCACGGCTTGCTCCTGGGCCCGCCTGAGTTGGCTCGTCACCTCGCTCTTGCCTGCCTGGAGCGCCTGAGCTTTCCAGTAGTTCCGCAGGGCAACGGCGGCAAGGGTCGAAAGGATCGCGACCAAAGAGATCACTGCCATCAACTCCACAAGGCTGAAGCCTTGCTCGTCGGATGTCCGGACCAGCCGGAGTGAGGGGTTTCTGTCCATATGGGCACCTAAGCCTTAATCGGCCGTAAGGATGGCTCGCTTTAAACGTTCGCGCAGACCTGGAACCACAATTGAAGAGGGGGCGGAAGTCTCCCTCCGCCCCCTCGTCATGCATCGATGAGCTTACGTGCAGACAGTTGTGCTGGGATTACCGGTTTCGCTGTCGTAGTACTGGTCGGGAGTATCAAGATCATGGTCCGCCAAGAGGCAATAGCCGGAGCCGTCTGCACTGACAACCGAGAGCACCACGCCTACGGTGCCGTTGTATCCGAAGTCGCTAAGCACCTTCGTGGCCGTTGTTGCGACACAAGCAGCTTCCCCATCGCAGGACTGGCCGGCGGCCGCTGTGTAGTCACCGTTCTCTTCCGTAGCGATCGTCTCCATCGCGGTGGCTGCGTTCTTCAGGGAGGACGCCGACTGGGACGCCCAGCCCTTCTTGCGCTGGTTCAGGAATACCGGGATCGCGATCGCCGCCAGGATGGCGATGATCAGGATCACTACGAGGAGCTCGATGAGCGTGAAGCCGCTCTCCTTGCGCTCCTTCATTGCGTGGAACCGCTGGAACATCCAGCACCTTCCTTTCCGTCCCTCGAGCCGGGCTCAGGGACAACGACGACGACTTACTGTGCACATCGCCTGAACCGAAACGGCTGACTTCACCGTCCCTGTTACAGGTAGCCCGGCTGACCGCATGGGTCCCGTGGCTTTGCGTCCCCGTCTCGCAACGGGTTTGCCTTTAACTGCGCGCTACCTTCCGGCTCGTAGCGTACTTATCGGTCTGCGAAACACAAGGCTTTAGCCCGACCAACGGATCTTTGACTAGAAAAATCTGGTTCTTTGTGACTACGCCTCACTTGATCAGATCGAAGATCTTGAACATCGGCATATACAGGGCGATCACCATCGCACCCACGATGCCGCCAAGGACCGCGATCATGATCGGCTCGATCAGCGAGGTCAGTTGCTCGGTAGTGGATTCGACCTCCTGGTCGTAGAAGTCGGAGATCTTGTCGAGCATGGCATCGAGAGCGCCCGTGTCTTCCCCGACCGCGATCATCTGCACGACCATCGGGGGGAAGACCTCGTGCTTGGCCAAAGGAGACGCCATCGTCTCGCCGCTGCGAACGCTCTCTTTTACGTCATGGGCAGCCCGGGCCAAGACCTCGTTCCCGGTCGAGTCGGCGACGATATCGAGCGCCTGAAGGACCGGCACGCCCGCACGCAGCAGCAGGGCTAGGGTCCGAGTGAATCTCGATACGGCCACCTTCTGGAACAGGTCGCCGAAGATTGGGATCTTCAGCTTGAACTGGTCGGTTCTCAACCGCGCGTCCGCACTCGCCTTGCGCGCACGCTTGTAGACGATCGTGCCGACGATGGCAAAGACGATGAACCCCGGTACTAGGAACTTCGCCTGTTGGCTCAAGGTCAGCAGGATCTTCGTGGGTAGCGGGAGCGTTCCTCCCAAGCCCTCGAACATCCCGGCGAACGTCGGCACTACGAACAGCAGCATGATCGTGACCAGCAAAGCCGCGATCCCGGCCACGACGATGGGGTACGTCATCGCCGATTTGACCTTCTGCCGAAGCCTGTAGTCCGCCTCGAAGTTGTCCGCAACGCGCATCAGCACGGTATCTAGTTGACCGCCCGTCTCTCCTGCGCGGACCATCGCCACGAACAGATTGTTGAATACCTTCGGATGCTTCGACATCGATCCCGACAGGCTGGAACCTTTCTCGACGTCGTCACGGATCTCGGCGATCGTCTTCGCCAGAAGCGAGTTCTCGGTTTGTTCCGAAAGGATGTTGAGCGTTCTCAAGAGAGAAAGACCCGAGCTGATCATCGTGGCGAACTGGCGCGAGAAGATCGCGAGGTCCTTCAGCTTGACCCTCTGAGGAAGGATGTGTAGCTCGGTCTTGGTCGAAACCTTTTTCTCCTTGGTGATCTGGACCGGGATAAACCCCTGCGCGCGAAGGCGCGTGGCGACGGCCCCCTCTCCGTCGGCTTCCATCGTTCCTTGGACGATGCGGCCCTCTGGGGTCCGGACCCGGTATGCGTATGCGTCGGCCATGTCTTAGCCCTTCCCTGTCAGTCGGTTGTACTCCTCGACGTGGTGGGAGCGTTCGAGTCCCATCTCGTATGTGACCTTGCCCTTCTTGACCAGCTCGGCGAGTGCCTGATCCATGACCTGCATGCCGTGCTTGCCTCCGGCTTGCATGGATGTGTAGATCTGGTGGGTCTTTCCTTCACGGATCAGGTTCCTCACGGCCGCGGTTGCGATCAGGACTTCCGCGGCTACCGCGCGACCCTTACCGTCGGCTGTCGGCAGCAACTGCTGCGAGACGACTCCTGCCAACGTTCCGGCGAGCTGGACGCGGATCTGCTGTTGCTGGTGAGGTGGGAAAACGTCGATGACACGATCGACCGACTGGGGAGCGTCCTGCGTGTGCAGGGTGCCGAACACGAGGTGACCCGTTTCGGCCGCGGTTAGCGCGGCCGAGATCGTCTCGAGGTCACGCATCTCGCCTACGAGGATGACGTCGGGGTCCTGGCGCAGCACGTGCTTCAGGGCCTGGGCGAATCCGTGCGTGTCGTGTCCGATCTCGCGCTGGTTCACGACCGCCTTCTTGTGACGGTGGAGGAACTCGATCGGGTCCTCGACCGTCATGATGTGCTCCGCACGCTCTGAGTTCACGATGTCGATGAGGCCCGCCAGCGTGGTCGACTTACCCGAACCGGTGATCCCGGTGACGAGGACCAGACCACGACGGAGGTTGGCGAGCTCCTTCACCGATGCCGGCAGCCCCAGCTCGTCGAGGTTCTTGATCTCGAACGGGATGAGTCGCATGACGGCCCCGATGGCGTCTCGCTGCTGGAACACGTTGACTCGGAAGCGAGCCTTGCCCGGGAGCTGGTAGGAGATGTCGAGCTCGAGGTTCTCTTCGAAGATCTCCCGCTGTTTCTGGGTCAGCATGGAGTAGATGAGCTCCTGCAGGTCCTTCGGCAATAGACGCCGGTAGCCCTTGAGGGGTTCGAGCTCTCCGTGGATACGGATCATCGGAGGCACACCGGAGGTCAGGTGGAGGTCCGAACCGTTGCCGTCGATCACAGCCATCAGGAAGTCGGCCAGGTTGGGCTCTTTCTCGACCTCTTCTTCCACCGCTACAGGCTCGGCCGGACGGTCAGGCGCCTCGACCATGGGCAGGTCTTCGGGACCGAAAGACGCGACGCCGCCTCTCTGCGGTTCCGTCGGAGCCTCGCTCGCGGTCGCTGGAGGCCCCTGCGGTGCAGGAGTCTCTTCCGGCTCGGGCTGCGTCGCACGTGCGTAGGCGGATGGGATGGTTTCGATCAGATCCTGCCGGTAGCCGGCCACCGCGGTCACCTGGTGGCCGGTCAGCTTGGCGATCTCCTCCACGGCAAGGTGATTCGTCGGCTCGGCCATCGCCACCGTCAGGTGGTCACCTTCGAGCCTCACCGGGAGGGCCAGCTGGCGCTGCGCGACCTCCTGGTCGAGCACGCGCAGGACCTCGGCAGGGGGCTGGGTGGAGCGTACGTCGACGTATTCCATCCCGACCTGCGCCGCGCGGGCTCGGACGAGATCCTTCTCGCTCACTACCCCGCGCTCCATGAGGATCTTCCACGCGGATTGGCCCGAGGAT
>Ga0299913_10002377_pt1 | contig 14807 bp, 16 predicted proteins | sample RVTome_9_FD_201360 | JGI IMG/M metagenome (GOLD analysis project Ga0299913, IMG submission 201360) | Soil microbial communities from uranium-contaminated site in the Upper Colorado River Basin, Wyoming, United States - RVT155D38 (version 2) ...
GTACGTCGTACCGCGGGCTCGTGCAGGTCAACGACGGGGCGCACCACTCGCAGAGCATCGTCAAGTGCGACGCCCTGCTCGTCGACCAGATCAGCCGCTCCGACACCTACCCCTACGTCGACGTCCGTGAGGACGACGTGTCGATGGCCCACGAGGCGACCGTCTCGAAGGTCAGCGACGACCAGCTCTTCTACCTGATGAGCCGGGGCATGGAGGAGGACGAGGCGATGGCGATGATCGTCCGCGGCTTCGTCGAGCCGATCGCCAAGGAGCTGCCGATGGAGTACGCCCTGGAGCTGAACCGGCTGATCGAGCTGCAGATGGAAGGCGCGGTGGGCTGACGCCCCTGCGCTGCTCACCGACACCGACTGACGACGAAAGACGACTGTGACTGTTACTGACGCGCCGAACGTCGCGCATGCGATCGAGACGAAGGTGGCCAGCCACCTCCACCCGGCGGGGTCCTTCGACCTCGCCGACCACGCGGTCCCGACCGGCCGCGAGGAGATCTGGCGGTTCACCCCGCTCAAGCGTCTGCGCGGCCTGCACCAGGACGCCGCGCTCGACGGCCACGACCTCACCGCGGACGTGCAGGCCGCCGACCCGGTCAAGGTCGAGACGCTTCCCGCGGACAATCCCCTGCGTGGGTCCAGCGGCTACGTGCCGAACGACCGGGTGAGCGCACGGGCGTGGCACGGTGCGAGCGAGACCTTCGCGGTCACCGTGCCCGCCGACGCGGTGGTCACCGAGCCGGTCATCGTCACCATCTGCGGCACCGGGATCGAGAACGGCTCGTCCGGCCACGCCGTGATCACCGCGGAGCGGCACAGCAACGCCACCGTGGTCCTGCAGTTCGAGGGCTCCGCCACCTACGCCGACAACGTCGAGATCGTGGTCGAGGACGGTGCCCAGCTCACGGTCGTGTCCATCCAGGACTGGGCCGACGACACCGTGCACCACAGCCACCACCACGCCAAGGTGGGACGCGACGCAGCCTTCCGGCACGCCGCGATCTCCTTCGGCGGGAACTTGGTCCGGATGAACGCCACCGTCGAGTACGACGGACCGGGTGGTGAGGCCGAGCTCCTGGGTCTCTACTTCGCCGACGCCGGCCAGCACCTCGAGCACCGGCTCTTCGTGGACCACAACGCGCCGCGCACGCGGAGCAACGTCGACTACAAGGGCGCGCTCCAGGGTGAGGGTGCCCACGCGGTCTGGATCGGTGACGTCCTGATCCGCAAGGTGGCCGAGGGCATCGAGACCTACGAGTCCAACCGCAACCTGGTGCTCACCGACGGCTGCCGCGCGGACTCGGTCCCCAACCTCGAGATCGAGACCGGGGAGATCGCCGGCGCCGGCCACGCGTCGACGACCGGACGCTTCGACGACCAGCAGCTCTTCTACCTGCAGTCGCGCGGGATCCCGGAGGACGAGGCACGTCGTCTCGTCGTGCACGGGTTCTTCGCCGACATCATCAAGAAGATCGGCGTGCCGGCGATCGAGGCGCGCCTGCTCGCGACCGTGGAGGCGGAGCTGGAGAAGAACGTCGGGGTCAACCCGGGGTCGGTCGCATGAGCACCCGTGCCTGCACCCTGTCGGAGGTGATCGAGGGCACGGCCCTCGCGGTCACGGTGGACGGTGTCGACGTGGCGCTGGTGCGCGACGGCGACGAGGTCTACGCGATCCGCGACGAGTGCTCGCACGCGGCGATCGCCCTGTCGGAGGGGGATGTCGAGGGCTGTGAGATCGAGTGCTGGCTGCACGGGTCGCGGTTCGACCTCCGGACCGGCAAGCCGACCTGCCTGCCCGCGACGGAGCCCGTCGCGATCTACCCCGTGACCGTGGACGGCGACGACGTGCTCGTCGACGTACACACCTCGCTCAACGACCACTGAACAACGCCTGAACCGCCCGACCTGAAGCCTGAAGCCGAAAACGGAGACTGAACACATGGCAACCCTGGACATCCGCGACCTGCACGTCAGCGTCAGCACTGAGGACGGCCCCAAGGAGATCCTCAAGGGCGTCGACCTGACCATCAAGGACGGCGAGACCCACGCGATCATGGGCCCCAACGGGTCGGGCAAGTCGACCCTGGCCTACTCGATCGCCGGGCACCCGAAGTACACGATCACCAGTGGCTCGGTCACCCTCGACGGCGTCGACGTGCTCGAGATGAGCGTGGACGAGCGCGCCCGCGCCGGGCTGTTCCTGGCGATGCAGTACCCCGTCGAGGTCCCCGGCGTCTCGGTCGCGAACTTCCTGCGCACCGCGAAGACCGCGATCGACGGCGAGGCCCCCAAGCTGCGCACGTGGATCAAGGACGTCAACACCGCGATGGAGCAGGTCGCAATGGACACCACCATGGCGCAGCGCAACGTCAACGAGGGGTTCTCCGGCGGTGAGAAGAAGCGTCACGAGATCGTCCAGCTCGAGCTGCTCAACCCCAAGGTCGCGATCCTGGACGAGACCGATTCCGGCCTCGACATCGACGCGCTCAAAATCGTCTCCGAGGGCGTGAACCGGTTCCGCGGGCAGGGTGACCGCGGCGTCCTGCTGATCACGCACTACACGCGCATCCTGCGCTACATCAAGCCCGACTTCGTCCACGTCTTCGTCAACGGCCGGATCGCCGAGGAGGGCGGGCCCGAGCTCGCCGAGCAGCTCGAGGCCGAGGGCTACGACAAGTACGTCAAGGCCGCGGTCTGAGCGTCCCCGAACGACGAACGGCAGGAAGAGGTGAGGAGATGACCACGACAGTGGCGGTTCCCGGGCTGCTCCCGGGGCTCGACCTGATCCGGGCGGACTTCCCGATCCTCACCCGCACGCTCGCCGACGGGCTGCCGCTGGTCTACCTCGACAGCGCCAACACCTCGCAGAAGCCGCAGGTCGTGATCGACGCGATGGTCGACCACCTCGAGCGCCACAACTCCAACGTCGCGCGCGCGATGCACCAGCTCGGTGCGGAGTCGTCGGCGGCGTTCGAGGACTCTCGGGACAAGGTGGCGACGTTCATCGGCGCGCCGTCCCGCGACGAGGTGGTCTTCACCAAGAACGCCTCCGAGGCGCTCAACCTGGTGGCGAACACGCTGGCCTGGGCCCGCGGGCCGCTCGAGATCGGTGAGGGCGACGAGGTGCTCATCACCGAGATGGAGCACCACTCCAACATCGTCCCGTGGCAGCTGCTCACCGAGCGCAAGGGCGCCACGCTGCGCTGGTTCGGGCTGACCGACGACGGCCGGCTCGACCTGTCGAACATCGACGAGCTGATCAACGAGCGCACCAAGGTGGTCTCGCTGACCTGGGTGTCGAACATGCTGGGCACGGTCAACCCGGTGCGTCAGATCGCCGACCGCGCCCACGAGGTGGGTGCGGTGGTCGTGCTCGACGCCTCCCAGGCGGTGCCGCAGATGCCCGTAGACGTGGTCGAGTCCGGCGCGGACTTCCTCGCCTTCACCGGGCACAAGGTGGTCGGGCCCACCGGCATCGGCGTGCTGTGGGGCAGGCGTGAGCTGTTCGAGCAGCTGCCGCCGTTCCTGGGCGGCGGTGAGATGATCGCGACCGTGTCGATGGAGCGTTCGACGTACGCCGGGATCCCGCACCGGTTCGAGGCCGGCACGCCGCCGATCGTCGAGGCGGTCGGGCTCGGTGCCGCGGTGGACTACCTGAGCGCGGTCGGGATGGAGAACGTCCAGGCGCACGAGGAGGCGATCACCAGGTACGCCCTCCACGGGCTCGCCACGGTGCGGGGCGTCACCGTCCTCGGTCCGCAGACCTTCGAGCATCGCGGTGGTGCGATCTCCTTCGAGGTCGACGGCGTCCACCCGCACGACGTCAGCCAGGTGCTCGACTCGCGCGGCATCGCGGTGCGCGCGGGGCACCACTGCGCGAAGCCCGCGCACAAGAGGTTCGGCGTGCAGAGCTCGACGCGTGCGTCGTCGTACCTGTACACGACGCCGGCCGAGATCGACGTACTCATCGAGGGGTTGGAGTACACCAAGAAGTACTTCAAGGTGGACTGACCGATGGCGCACGAGCTCGACTCGCTGTACCAGGAGATCATCCTGGACCACTACAAGAACCCCCTCAACGCGGGACTGCGCGAGCCGTACGAGGCCGAGGTGCACCACGTGAACCCGACCTGCGGCGACGAGATCACCCTGCGGGTGCATCTCGAGGGGGACGGCGACCAGGCGGTCGTCCGCGACATCTCCTACTCCGCCGAGGGGTGCTCGATCAGCCAGGCAGCTACCTCGGTGATGACCGACCTGGTGATCGGCAAGACGGTCGCCGAGGCCCTCGCCGTGCACGACGACTTCCTGGCCCTGATGCAGGGCCGGGGGACCGTCGAGCCGGACGAGGAGGTCCTCGAGGACGGCATCGCCTTCGCCGGGGTCGCGAAGTTCCCGGCGCGCGTGAAGTGCGCGCTACTGTCATGGATGGCGTGGAAAGACGCGACATCTCGTGTGCTCAGCACCTCGGAGAACGGCTCAGCAGCCGCTCACGAGGACGCAGGGACGCAATCGAAGGAGCAATCATGACCGACGCCCAGACCGACACCAGCGACCTGCCCGAGGTCGACCTCGGCGGGTCCTCGACCGTGACCGAGGACGACGTCACCGAGGCGATGAAGGACGTCGTGGACCCCGAGCTGGGGATCAACGTCGTGGACCTCGGACTCGTCTACGGCGTGCACGTCGACGAGGGGAGCAACGCGGTCATCGACATGACGCTGACCTCGGCCGCCTGCCCGCTGACCGACGTGATCATGGACCAGACCAACCAGGCGCTCGAGGGCCTGGTCAACGACGTGACGATCAACTGGGTCTGGATGCCGCCGTGGGGCCCGGACAAGATCACCGACGACGGCCGCGAGATGCTGCGCGCCCTCGGCTTCAACGTCTGACGCGTTCTTCGTCCCGTGACCTCGCGCGAGGTGCTGGTGCCCGCCGAGCGGCTGGTGCGCTGGTTCGAGAACTTCGCGACCCGTCACGGTGAGCCGCAGCTCGTGGTGCGGCAGGGCCGCCTCTGTGCCGCCGCCCCCGACGGAGCCGTCGCCGAGGCGGCCCTGCCGTGGGGGCGGGAGTACGACGGGCAGGCGGACGTCGGTCTGTTCCGGGACGCGGCGCGGGCCCCCTTCAGCTGGGGAGTCCTGCTCGTGCGCAAGGGAGGGTTCGCAGTGGCCCGCGGGACGACGTCGGAGCCCGAGGCGACGAAGGTCGGTCAGCGCCACGTGCAGGGCCGCACCAAGGCGGGCGGGCAGAGCCAGCAGCGGTTCGCACGGCGTCGGGACAACCAGGCGCGCCAGGCCTACGAGGCCGCGGGGGAGCATGCCCACCGGGTGCTCGTGCTCGAGGCAGGGCGCCGCCTCGACGCGCTCGTCTGCGGGGGTGACCGCACCGCGGTGGAGGCGGTCCTGTCCGACCCACGGCTGGCGCGTGTGGCCGACCGTCGTACCGGCCCCTGGTTGGCGGTCGCGGACCCTCGCCGCAGCGTGCTGGAGCAGGCCGTCGCCGACGCCTGGTCGGCCCCCGTCACGGTGACCGACGTCTGAAAGCTCCTCCCGGCCGCGACGGACGGTTCTAGACTGCCGACGTGAGGCAGGCGCGGCTGGTCGGGCGCGAACGGGAGCGGGAGCAACTCACCGAGGCTCTTGCGCGATGCCGCTCGGGCGAAGGCGGTCTCGTGCTCGTGAGCGGCGAGTCTGGCATCGGCAAGACTCGCCTGGTGGCCGAGGTACTGACGGACTGGGACGGCGGCCGGCTCGTGTCGACGGCTTTTCCGTGGCAGGACGCGTTCGCGCCGTTCGCGGGCCTGCTGCCGGACGGGGTCAGTCCTGAGGCCCCGACGGTTCTCGACGCCATCAGGGGACTGGCTTCGGACGGCCCGACCGTCCTGGTGTTGGAGGACCTGCAGGTGGCGGACACAGCCACCATCGAGCTGCTTCCCTCGCTGGCGACCGCCCTGGAGGCGTGCCCGGTGCTGGTCCTCGGGGTCTATCGCAGCGACGCGTTGCCCAGGTTGCACGCCATCCGCCGCGTGCGGCACGAGCTCCGGCGCGGGCACCGCCTGGTCGACATCGCCGTAGGGTCGCTGACGAGGGACGAGACCGGAGAGCTGGTCGCCGGTCTGCTGGGGGTCACCCCCGCGGTACTCCTTGTCGACGAGATCCACGCGCGCACGGAGGGGCTGCCGTTCTTCGTCGAGGAGCTCACGTCGGCGCTGCTCCTCGGGGATGGGCTCGCTGTCGATGCCGCCACCGGGACGGTCGACCTCGCGAGGTCGGCGGGACTGCCGCTGCCCGAGGGCGTCGTCGACGCCGTGGTCACCCGGACCGCAGACCTGTGTGCGGAACACGGAGGCGCCGTGGAGCAGGCGGCGACACTAGGGGTCAGCGTCGACCTGCCGACCCTGACGGCGCTGGTCGGTCCTGGCGAGGTCGACGCCCTGCTCGAGGACGGCGTACTCCAGGAGTCGGACTCGGAGACGGCGATGTTCCGTCACGCACTCGTTCGCGACGCGCTCTACCGCAGCATCCCCTGGGCACGACGGCGTGACCTGCACCGCGAGGCGGCGGCGGCTCTAGCGGCGCGTGAGGCACCGCCTGCTCTGGTCGCCGACCACTGGCTCGCGGCGCAGTCGCCGGAGCGGGCACGCCCGCTCCTCCTCGCTGCGGCCGAGCAGCACTGCGCCGTGCACGCCTACCGGGACGCCGCCGTGCTCGCCCGCCGCGCGATCGGTCTGTGGCCAGAGGGCGAGGATCCCGCTGCCCTTCTCGACACCCTGGAGCGGCTCGCCGAGTGCGCGGAGCTGTGCGGGGAGCCCGAGGAAGCGGCCGACACGTGGGCTGACATCGCGGCGCGGCATCGGAGGACGGGCGATCTCGAGCGGGCCGCGGTCGCGCACCGTCGTAGCGCCAACGCCTGTGAGCTTCTCGGAGACCTGGACCGGACCACGATCGAGCGGGACGCTGCGGCTCGTGCCTTCGGCGAGGCAGGCGCACCCGGTGACGCGGCCGCGGAGCGGCTCGCCCTGGCGCAGAAGCTGCGCACCGCAGGACAGCTGGCCGAGTCGCTCGAGCAGGCCGTGCTGGCGACCGAGGGGGCGGTCGGGTCGGGGCGAAAAGACCTGGAGGCGCACGCCCTCGCCTTCCAGGGCGCCGTGCGGTCCGCACTGGGCGACGGCGCGCACGGCGTGGAGCTCGCTCGGGCGGGGCTCGAGCTGGCGCTCTCGGAGCGGTTGACGGAGTCCGCCGGGGAGACGTACTACGCGTTGGCGGAGGCTCTGGAGTACGCCACGGACTACTCCGCGGCCGTCGAGGCGTACCACTCGGCCTTCGAGATGTGCCAGGCGTCGGGGCGCAGCGAGTTCGCAAGCGTGTGCTTCGTGTGCATGTCACCGGCGGTGCGGTTGATGGGAGACTGGGAGAGGACTCGGACGATTTGTACGGAGGTTCTCTCCGACCGGACCTCGTCCCTCCTGGTCCGCCGGATCGCGGAGGAGGAGTCCGGTCTCATCGACGCGCTTCAGGGCAACGCACGTCGAGCACGCGGACCCCTGCGACGCGCTGCTGAGTTCGCCCGGGCCAACCGGATCTTCGGTCTCCAGGTCGGGGCGGATTGGGGGTTGGCGGTCGTTGCCGTACTCGCCGGTCAACAGGCCACCGCACGGTCGCTCGTGAGGAGCCTCCTCAGCGACTGTGGGGACGCGGAGGAGTGCCACTACGCACTGCCTGCACTCCGCTGGGCGGCCACCTACCTGGCCGAGGAGAACGACGCGGAAGACCTCGCCCTGTGCCATCGGGTCGTGGCGACGTTGGCCACGCGGAACGGCTCCCCCAAGGTCCTCTCCGCTCTCGCCCATGTCGGTGCCGAGCTCGCTCTGCTTGAGGAAGACGCCCCGCAGGCGCGCATGCTGTTCGACCGTGCCTTGGATCTGCTCACCGGGATCACGGCGCCGTACGAGCACGCGCACACGCAATGGAGGCTGGCCGTTGCCACCGACGCGGTGGGCGACCGGGGCGCCGCGGTGGAGGCCCTGACCGGCGCTTACCGGACAGCGCGGAACCTGGCCGCGAAGCCCCTCGCCCGCCAGTGCGCCTCGACGCTGGATGACCTTGGAGAGCCGGTGGACCGCCGGTTGGGCCGCCTCGCCGCGCGTGACCTGCAACCGGGAGGGCTCACCCGGCGCGAGCAGGAGGTGCTGGGTCACCTGGCAACGGGAATGACGAACCGAGAGATCGCCTCGGCGTTGTTCCTCAGCACGCGCACCGTCGACATGCACGTGCGCAACCTGCTCGTGAAGCTGGACTGCACCTCGCGGACCGCCGCCGTGCAGCGGGCCACCCGGTCCGGCCTCGTCCCGTCGGGGCGGTGAGCTGCCGCATAACACGGCAAGGCTGTCCCGGAAACCCGGCAGATCCACGCATGTTGGCCACCCCCTCAACGCACGACGATCGGATCCTCACCAACGATCCGTCTACGAGCGGAAGGGGAATCCCATGACCAGTGTGGTCGACCTCGTCACCCAGGCGAAGGCACAGATCGAGAACCTCACGGCCCAGCAGGTCGAGGGCGAGCGCGCTGCCGGCGCTGTGCTCGTCGACCTGAGGGAACCCGCGGAGCTCCAGCGGGAGGGCATGATCGAGGGTGCCCTCCACGCCCCGCGCGGCATGCTGGAGTTCTACGCCGACCCGAGCAGCCCCTACCACCGCGAGGAGCTGGAGCCGGGGCGCCGCACGGTGCTCTACTGCGCGTCCGGCGGCCGGTCCGCGCTGGGCGCTGTCGCGCTCGCCGCCCTCGGATACGAGGACGTCGCGCACCTCGATGGGGGGATCAAGACCTGGCGGGCCGAGGGACGTCCCGTCATCGCACCGTCCGGAGGCCCCTCATGAACCGCTGTCTCGTCACGCTTGCGCTGACGATCGCGCTGGCGGGCACCGCGACACCCGCTGCCTCGGCGTCCCCGCCTGTGGATGCCGGTGGTCACATCCACCACGTCGTCACGGGTAACGGAAGCTGCGTCCTCCTGGACTCGGTCGCGTTCCTGGTCGAGCCGCGGGGGCTGCACCGCGGTGCCGGCCAGTCCGGCCGAGACCGCGGGCCCTGGCACGGCGCCTGTCCGTGACCGGCGCGCGCCGCCTCGTTCCTCGGGGGACGGGTGCTTGTGGCCCATTCCGGAATTGCCGTGTGACCTGACCAGGCCCGGGTACGTGTAGGACTGGGAGGGACGACACCTCGGGAGGTGCGGCCCATGGATGCACCGTTCGTCTGGTCGCTGCCACGCGCCTCGGACACGGTTTCCGCGGTGCGCCGGCAGATGCGCCGGCGCTGCGGTGACCTGCCGACCCCGCTCGTCGATGACACGCTCCTGCTGACCAGCGAGCTGGTGACGAACGCGATACGGCACGGCGAGGGCGATGTCACCGTCCGGCTGTGGCCGGGACCCGACGTGGTGCGGCTGGAGGTGTCCGACACCAGCTCACAGCTCCCGGCACCGCGGCATGCCGGGACCGAGGCGGAAGCCGGTCGGGGACTGGCGCTCGTCGACGCACTCTCGAGCCGCTGGGGTGCGACTCCCCGGCGCTCGCCCGCTGGGAAGACCGTGTGGTTCGAGCTCGACGCACCTCGTCGCTAGTCGTCGGGATCGCGGTCGGGATCCTCGCCTGATTCCGAGGAGTCCTCCTGCTCGGTCACCTCGTGCTCCTCGCGGACTGACTGCCGGACGTCGTCAGGCATGTGGTTGTCGCCGATGGCATTCAGGTCGGGCTCTTCGCCGGATGTTGTCATGAAGGAGTTCTACCCCCCGCGCGGGGCGATCAGTCGTGACGGCCGGAAGTCGTGGCTCGGACTAACCGAGAAGGAGCGGTGCCGGCGCACATCGCTCACGCGGCGGTGCGGCGGCGCGCCAGGTGATCTCACCGGCATGCTCCGGGAGCCTGTGCGTCCCATGGGCGTCGACGAGGAAGCACCTGCCCTGGGGAGAGCGCCAGAGGTACACGCTCGGCTCCGGTTGTCGCAGCTGCCATCGACCGTGGGTCTTGAGCCGATGGTGGAACCGGGTCATCGGCGCCAGGTTGTCGAGGTTCGTCTGGCCCGGCGGGCCACCGGAGCTCGGTGGATGGTACGGCCGGACATGGTCGGCGTCCTTGCGGCGAGAGAGGTTCGTGGAGAACGGGAAAATGTCCGCCGGCGTGCGCAGGTGAAGTGCCTCGGCCATCGATGGCGACTTCTCGTAAGCATCTGCGGGGCGCTGGTCGGCAAGGTCGATCACCGGTTTCACGGTGACCGGCTGGCGGCTGTCGCGGAGGAACTCCCGGACCTGCTCGACCGTGACGGGGCCGAGTCCCTCGATCCTCGCCACGCCGCTGGCCTCGCGGGCGAGGTTCTCCTCGGCAAGGTGGACATACAGCGTGACCTTGGGCAGCAGCCTGCGCCAGTCGAGCCGGTCGAGGTCGAGCTTCACGAAGGGCGTCGGGTCGCCGACCGGGCCGGCTCCGGGCGGGGTCGCCGCGTCCTCGGCGTCAGAGGGAGGCTCGTGGGCGTCTCCGGGGGAGTCAATCGGGTCGACCCGGCCGGTGCGGACCGCCTCGTCGTACTCGGCGAACAGGGCGAGCACCTTGACCGGGTGTCCGAGGAGCCCGAGGGCCTTGGAGCGGCGGACCTGCAGTGTCTCCTCGTCGCCGAGGGCCGCGAGCATCGCGGCGATCCGGTCGCACATGGCGTCGAGCCAGACCACGTCACCTGCTGTGGCCTTGGCGATCAGGGTCTTCAGGCCGAACTGGTTGCACGTGCCGGTCGCCACGAACCGCTGGGCCTCGGCCGCCCGTCGGCGATCGTCGGCCTTCTGCGGGTCCGCGGCTACGATTCGCCCCTCGAGCACGGTGAAGAACCGTCCCCAGGGCAGCGACGCGAGGAGGTGAGTGGTCTCGGCATCGACAGCGAGGCTCTGGTCGAGCGTGAGGCCGGCACGGTGACACTCTTGCGCAATCTGGCGCGCTTGCCAGACACGCGCCTCGCCCGTCATCACCGCGGCCCACAGTCGCGGGTGACGGTGGCGCACGTCGAGCGCGTCGCGGATCAGGCACTGGCCGCTGACGGAGGAGACACCCAGCATGACCGCCAGCTCGGCCGCCGCGAACTCCCGGACCGGAGGGGTGCCGTGAGCCCCCAGCTGTCTGCTCCGCTCCATGCCGGGGAGGGCCCGTCGACCGCCGTCGACGGCATCACCGTTGTGGAGGTCGGCCCAGTGAGCGGCGAGGCGCAGCTCCTGCGCCTCGGCCTCGAGCCGGGCTCGATGCACCTGCTCCACCGCGGCGACCGCCGCGGGAGTGTCCAGGTCGTCGATCCAGGTGGTCTGCATCATGGGAACGACACTATGACCCTGCACCGACAGTTTCGGGCTGTCGAAACCCCTTGTGCACAAGAGCTCTGACAACCTCGGTGATCGTCGGGAGGCGACGTGCGGAGGGTGGCAGGGCAGCCGTGTCAGTCGTCGGCGCCGCGGGCGACGAGTGCGTCACCGAGCGCGTCGGCATGGCGCAGCGACCGCACGATCAGGGGTACGGCGAACGCCCGGGGGCTCGCGGTGAGGCCACGCGCCCGTTGTGCGTCGCGGACCTCCTCGGCCAGGCCGACGACGACCGGGACGGACCGGATGCCAAGCGAGAGCAGCAGGCCGACGCGTTCCGGGTTCACGCCGAGCAGCCGTGTAGGTCGCAGCGCCCGGACGACGGCGTCGATCATGTCCGTGGTCCGCGTGGTCAGGGTCACCAGCGCGGCGAGGAGCACCAGGCTCAGGATCACTCCGACGAACACGAAGGCTCGTTCCCACCCGCTCACCAGGACGTGGAAGACCGCGACGAACCCGAGGATCCAGATCAGCGGCTTCGCCTGACGAAGCGGCGTGCGCCAGGGGAGACCGGCCACGCCGTAGCCGGCGAGGACGACGGCCAGCGCGGCGGCGACCTGCCAGGGGTGGTCGAGGAAGACCGACCCGGCGCCCGCGAGGAGCATGAACAGGAGCTTGGTCCCCGCCCGCATCCGGTGCAAGGGGGAGTGGCCGGGCAGGTAGAGCCCGAGGGAGCTCACGGCACGCTCGCCATCAGGTCCTGGTAGAACCTGACCGCCTCGTCGGGCGCTCCGTCGTACACCACCCGCGCCTCGTCGAAGACCAGCACCCGGTCGAACCCGTCGAGCAGGTCGAGGTGATGGGTCACCAGCAGGACCTGCAGCGGAAGATCGGCCACCACGCGCTTGACGGCCGCGGCGTTGCGCAGGTCGAGCAACGTGGTCGGCTCGTCGAGAACGAGCAGGTCCGGTTCGGTGACCAGCACCGAGCACAGGGCCAACAGCTGCTTCTGGCCGCCCGAGAGCAGGTGGGCGGGGTGGTCGGCATGGCCGGCGAGACCGTACGTCGCCAGCGTGGAGGCCACGCGCGCGGCAACCTCCTGCTTGGTCATCCCGGTCCGTCGCAGGCCGAACGCCACGTCCTCGGCCACCGTGGGCATCACGATCTGGGCGTCGGGATCGGTGAAGCAGAAACCCACCCGGCGCCGTACGGCGCGCCCGTCCTTGCGCGTGTCCAGACCGTCCACCCGCACGGTGCCCTCGGACGGCAGCACCAGGCCGTTGAGCAGCCGAACGAACGTCGACTTGCCCGACCCGTTCGCGCCGATCACACCGATCCGCTGCTCGGTCAGGGTGGCGGTGACGTCCTCGAGAACGACCCGGCGGTTGGCGCCCTCTCCGTAGGCGTGGGTGACCCCGTCGACCTCGATCAGGGGCATGCGGAGGGCCTTCGGTGGCTCGGGGGCTGGCGAGTCATTCTCACACACGGGAGGCCCCGGTCTCCCGGGGCCTCCCATGTCAGAACATGCCTTCTTTCGCTAAGTGAGGTCAGGGAAAGCGAGCCCCGAATGGGCAGTCTCCCTCGTTGTTGGCGAGATCGAGGAGGTCCTTGCGCTCCTCCGCCGTCATGCCGGTGTAGATCCCGGTGCCCATGACGATGTCTTCCACCTCGTCGACCGAGTAACGGTAGTCGATGAGGCCGTCCTCCGCCAGGAGCGCGTTGAGATAGGCCGCGGCCCCATGGAAGTACAGGTTGTCGAAGTCACCCTCGGTGTCCAGCGCCTCCCCAACCGTGTGTCCGGTCCCGAACAGCGGACTGTCCGGCGTGACCCCGAACTCGGTCTCAAGGTAGGCCCACGCACGCTCGTTGGCAGCGGTTTCGTTCTTCCAGAATCCCGGTGTGCAGCCGTCGAAGTCGGGGGCGCAGAGCACGTGAACCACAACGACGTGGTTGTCGCTGCCCGTGGTCTCCGTGTCGTTAGTCGTGAATTCGGCGATGTTCTCGAGGTCCACCTCGTTGCAGCACGGCAGGAAGCGCTCGTCCGTCGGATCGATCGTGGCGGTGTACGTGTCAAAGGTGTACTCGCCGTTCTCGTCCAGGTCGCTCTCACAGACCGTTCCGAGCGGGATGTCGTCACTGGTGTCACCGGGGGTGGCGTTGTCGTCCACCACGTCGATGCACTCGTCGACCTCGCTGTCGGGGGTGTCCCCGAACTCCCAGTCGGCGCTGGCGGTCACCGTCGAGTCGTCCTCGAGGGTGACGGTCACCGTGTTGGTTCCATCGGTCTTGTCCTCGAGGTCCTCGTCGAAGGTGCAGGTGATCGAGTCGCCCGGGGCCAGGGTGGTCGGCAGGTCGGTGTCGCAATCGAGGTCGAAGGTGTCGTCCAGGATGCTCTCGATCTCGGCCGGGTCGGCCTGTGGGTGGTTCGTCACGGTCACCGACCCCGACACATTGAACGTGTCGTCTGAAGTCGCCGACACCTTCACGGTGTACGTGACGGTGCGTGGCGTAGTGTCGTCGTGCTCGAACGTCGCCTCGTCGAGGTCGCCGCTCTTCTCGATGTCCCAGTCCCACGCTCGTGTCCAGTCCGCAGCAGCGTCCTTCTCAGCGGTGACGCCGGGGAAGCAGCCGTCGGAGATGACGAGCTTGACGTTGCTGACTCGCCCTGTGAAGACATACGACGCGGACGCTGTGAACCCCGGGTCGGTGATGTCGAAGTAGTCGGAGTAGAAGTGCATCGCCCCGCTGGTGGAGTTCCCCTCACGATGGAAGGAGCCCTGTGGTTGACCGTTGATGGTCAGCGTTGCGCTCGTGATCGCACCGGAGCCTCCCGACGTCAGGACCCAGTGCAGGTACGGGTCCTCGTCGGGGCTACAGGCCGTGACGCTGTCCGCGCCATGACCCGCCCAGTCGACGGTCGTGTCCGCATGGGCCACGCCGGGGACCATGGCCATCAACAGGCCGATGATGAAGAAGAGCGCGTAGAGCGGGCGCGTTCGAGGTGTTGCTGGGTTTGCCATAATTCCCCCCAAGGAACCTGGTTAGATAGGTCGGAATCGGTTCCCCCGGCCCCCACAGGCCGACTCGATCCCCGGTCCCCCCAGTTTCTGCGTTGGTCTCGCGTCTCGGCAGACGACTTCTGACCAGTCCACCGCGGGTGGTCATAGCCCGAAGTGGTCACGGAAAGCTCGCTTGTCTCCGATGTCCGTCTGGGGAGACAAGTGCCTCGATGACGCTCGATTCAGGGAGATCTCCGGACAACCAGGGCGATGCCCTGGCCGCCGCCGACGGCGATGGCGGCGAGTCCGATGTCCTCGCGCTCGGCACGAATCAGCTGGCTGAACAGGCGTACGACGAGCACCGCCCCCGAGGCGCCCCAGGGGTGGCCCAGGGCGAGGGCGCCACCCTCGGGGCAGACCCGATCCGGGTCGAGCCCGAGCTCATCGCAGCAGGCGAGG
>Ga0299913_10002378_pt1 | contig 14807 bp, 11 predicted proteins | sample RVTome_9_FD_201360 | JGI IMG/M metagenome (GOLD analysis project Ga0299913, IMG submission 201360) | Soil microbial communities from uranium-contaminated site in the Upper Colorado River Basin, Wyoming, United States - RVT155D38 (version 2) ...
GTCGAGTGACTCGAGGAGTGACGCCTGCACGCTGCCGTCGTCGCTCGCGACGACGGCAGCGTGCCGCCACCCTTCGGGGAACAAGGCATCCGTTCCGGCCGGGAGCGCGGGACCCGGCCAGTTCCGGACGAATCGCTCGCGATATCCCAGGATCGGGTTGTTCTCCTCGTCGATGTCGGCGCCCGGGTCCCACGTGGCGTGCTTTGTCTCCATGACCCAGTCCTTGAGCTCGCGGAGGAACGGACCGGCCTCCTTGGCGCGGAGGTTCTCCGCGTACCAATGGGCGCCGGTGACGTGCAGGGTCCGCCGGGCGCGGGTCATCGCGACGTAGGCCGTCCGCCGTTCCTCGTACTCCTCCTGCTTCTTCAGGTCCTTCTTGAACGCCGACAGATTGCCGTCGTAGCGGGGGAGGTACGAGGCGTCGCCACGGAGCTCGAAGTCCATCGACTTGCCTCGCTCGGCCGGATTGTGCTGGATCGTCGTGTTGGGCAGGAGGCCGTTCGCGAGGCCCGGGACGAAGACGTGGTCGAACTCGAGGCCCTTCGCAACATGGATCGTCATGACCTTGACGGAGTCCTCTTCGGAAGGCTGCACGGGCGACCACTCCTGCTTGTCGAGGTTCTCGACGGCGTCGACGTACTCGAGGAACGCCCGAAGCGTGAGCTCTCCCTGGACGGGTGAGAAGGCATGCACCTCGTCGAGGAACGCCGCAAGGTTGCGTCGGGCGGTCGCCGCGGACGCCACGTCCAGCTGGGCGTCGAGCTCGGTGAGGATCCCCGTCCGCCGGATGATCTCACCGAGGAACTCACCCACCGGGCGGCGAGCCTCGACCCGGAGTGCGGCCAGTTCCTGGCGGCACTCCTCCAGGCGCGCCCGGCCCTCCTCCGAGATCCCCTCGACCTCGTCGAGGTGCTCGAGCGCCTCCGTGAAGAGGAACGGGGTGGCTTCGCCTTCGGTCTCGTCCTCCTCGCGCAGGGCGTAGCTCTTGTTCTTGGCCAGTGAGGCGACGAGCGCCAGGTCCTTGAATCCGACCCGGTACCGCGGTCCCAGGAGGATCCGGCCGAGCGCGACGCTGGCCAGTGGGTCCAGCGTCGCGCGCGTGTAGGCGAGTACCTCGACGACCTCGGGCATCTTGAGCAATCCCGCGAGCCCGAGGATCTCCGCGGGTACCCCTCGTTCGTTGAACGCTTGCTGCAGGGAAAGGAAGAGCCGAGAAGTGCGGCACAACACGGCACAGTCCGACCACGCCGCGCCGTGCTCGTGCAACGCGACGATGCGATCCGCGACCCATGCCGCCTCCTTCACCTCGTCGGAGATGCGGGCCACATGGACCTCGCCGGGGCCGTTCTCCTCCCAGGGGACGAGCCGCTTGTCCGGGTCGGGACGTTGCTGCGCCGGAAGCTGTCCGATCAGGATGTCGGCGGCCTCCAGGATCCGAGCGCCCGAGCGGAAGTTGGTGTACAGCGGGAGCTTGGTCGCTTGGTCACCGTCGGCCTTGCGGAATTGATTCGGGAACTCGAGCAGGTTGAACAACGACGCCCCACGCCATGCGTAGATGTTCTGGTCCGGGTCGCCGACCGCGGTCACCGGATGGCCGTCCCCGAAAACACCCGCCATGAGCCGAGCCTGCGCCACGTTGGTGTCCTGGTACTCGTCGAGCAGTACGGCTGCGAAGCGCTCGCGGTACTGGCGGGCGACGTCCGGGTGCTGCTCGACTATGTTGAGTGCCAGCTCGATCTGATCGCCGAAGTCGATGACGCCCAGCTCCCGCTTGAGCTCCCGGAAGACCGCGCATGCTCGCGCGAGCTCGATGCGTTCCCTCGCCGATCCGAACGCTCGATCGGAGCGATGATCCTTGAGCTCCTCCAGACGCTGTTCATTGAACGCGACGATCTCGTCGGGAGAGCGGAAGTGATTGGCCGCCTGGTCGTCGAGGGTCAGGATCCTGTCGACGACGCCCGGCAGCCGCTGGGCCTCCACGACCTCGAACGTCATGCGATCGAGAACCCGCGCGCAGAGCTCGACGCGCTGGGCGGGCGTCAGGACGCGCTGGTTCGGCTCGATCCCGATCAACACACCGTGGCGTTCGAGCAGCTGGGCCGCGAACCCGTGGTAGTTGGTGATCTCGGGCTCTTCCCCGTCCGGGAGGTCGAGACCGGCCAACGCGCGCCGAACCCGTCGTTGCAGGTTCTCCGTTGCCTTGTTGGTGAAGGTGAGGCACAAGACGTTGCCGGGGAGAACGCCCCGATGGTCCGAGGGAAGACGTCCGAGAGCGACGAGCGCCAGATAGACGACGCGCGCGGCCATCACCGATGTCTTCCCTGAACCGGCGCCGGCCACCAACACGTAGGGCTCGAGCGGCCACGTGATCGCGCGCCACTGCTCCTCGGTCGGAGGTCGCCCGCCGAGCACTTCGAGGATCTCCTGCGGATACGTCGTGGTCGCGTTCATCGTGGGGTCTTCACCGCGATCGCGGGATCGCCCACGTCGAACAATGGCCGTCCTTCAGGGAAGAGCGGGCAGAGCGACTGGAACTCGCAGAAGAAGCAGTTGGCCTGGTAGTTGGGTCGATACGACTCGCTCTCGTTCAGCCTTCCCAGCTCGCCGACGAGGCCGGAGAGTTTCTCGCGCATGACGTTCTGGTACGCCTCCTCGCGGTCGGGCGTGCCCACGGTCCACTCCCGGGTCTCGAGCTCGCCGGTGCGCCAGTGGCCCTTCAGGTAGGACAGCTCGACGCCGGACACCGGTTGGAACTCCTTCATCTCCTCGGACTCGAGGACGGCCAGGTAGTAGATGCCGAGCTGAAGACTCTCGTTCGCCTTGGGGGCGCGATCCGCGCTGCCCGTCTTGTAGTCCGTGATGCGGACGCCCGGGAACCCCGCCGGATCGGGCCCGATACGGTCGATGTAGCCGACGATCGATGCGCCGTCGTAGTCGAACTCGAAGCCGCGTTCGGTCGCCGACGCCGGATGGGCACCGTAGCGCTCGAACCAGTTGGGGAGCATCCGCCCCTTCGCGAGCGCGCGCCATGCCTCCGAGACGGCCTTCGCGGGGAACTCCTGGGGGCGCCATCGCCGGTCGACTTCCGCGTTGAGCGCTTCGAGCGTGCGCGCGACCTCACCCTTCTCGCAGTCCTCGATGATCCGGTGGACGAGCGACCCGACCCAGGCCTGATAGCCGACGGGGCGCCCGAGCCCGAGCTCCGAGCCGAGGACGAACTGCAGCTCGCAGTTGTCCAGCACGTCGAGCTTGGAGTAGGACGCGCGGAGATGCTCGTGGAGCGGGCGGCCCGTGTCCGTCCAGTCGCGCTGGAACCACCAGCGCCGCGGATCCACGCCGAGCGTGACGAGCCCTTCGAGCGCAGCCAGACGCTCGGCACCGGAGACGGCGTGGTCCGCGAGCGTCCTGCGCCACAGGGCCGCGGCCTCGCGGACCGAGATCGGTTCCGCGAGTCCCGGATCCGGTACGGATGACCACTTGATCCCGAGCTCCTCGACGAACCGCGAGCCTGTCGACGCCTCGTCGACGTGGGCGCGGCTGGCCATCAAGACGATGCGCTCCCGCGCACGCCCCAGAACCATCCGGAACAGGCGGCGTTCGTCCTCTAGGCGGGCGCGATTGCGATCCGACTGGGAGACGAGCCGGTCGAGTGCGGCGAGATCGAACATGGGCTCGGGCCGCGACAGGCTCGGGAAGTTGCCCTCCACGGTGCCGACGACGATCAGGGTATGGAACTCGCGGCCCGCGGCACCGTGGGCGGTCAGGACCTGGACGGCGTCGGCGTCTCGGCGTTCCCATGCCGAGAAGCCGGGACCTCGTTCGCCTGCATCCACCGACGAGAGGAACGCCTCGACCGACGGATCGGCGGCCGACCCTGCTTCCGCGACGGCGCCCGAGAAGGCGACGACGGAGTCGAGTTCGCGCCGCGTCTCGACGGAAGTATCGCCTCCGTCGACGAGGCGGCGCGAGCACGGGAGCTCACGCCACAGGGTGGCGAACGTGTCGAGCACCGAGCGGTCCGCGTCTTCCGCGGCCCGATCGAGCACTCCACGAACCTCCTCCACCTGCGCGGCCTCCTGCGCGGTGAGACCGTCGGTGAACTCGAGCGCCCTCGCTACGGAACCCGTCCTGGTGTGCGCGACACGCAGGAGGCCGCGCGCCGCCGCCGGCGAAAGACGAACGAGATCCGAGGTCAGGACGGATTCGATCGATCCACTCCGTTCGTCCTCGGACCCCACGAGCCACCGCAGCGCCAGCACGAACGGACGGGTGGCGGGCTCTTGAGCCAGGGAAAAGCCGCTCTCGGGAGCCATGCGGGGCACCCGAGCGTCGTCCAGGGCACGAAGCAGACCTCCCACGTGCGCACCCTGTCGCCGGACGACTACCGCCAGATCTCCCCATGAGACGCCTTCGTCCACGTGGAGTCGTCGGAGCTCGCGCGCGATGGCTGCGTACTCCTCCGACGTGTGGGCCGCGCTCCACGCGTCGATGCGCACCGGCCGTGGAGCGCGATGCGGGGTATCCAACTCGACGTGCGTGGCCCCCTGGGACACTTCCGTGAATCGAAGGGAGGGCACGGCCGTCGTGCCTTGGAACGAGAAGACATGTGCCTCGGGATCGGCTGCCACCACCAGGTCTTTCACTCGAAGCGAGGTCACGAGCGCCTCTTGCGCGAACGTCGCATCGTGGTAGTCGTCGACGAGCAGGTGATCGAGCAGGGGAGTGTCCGCGGCCGACACCGCTGCCTCCGCACGGCCGATCAACGCGGCGAAGTCCACGACGCGATCGGCGTCGAGCACGTCCAGATAGTCGCGATAGAAGCGCGCGAGCTCGCGCCAGCCCGTGAGGCCGCGCGCGTCGGCTCTCGTCTCGATCTCCTCCGGCGTGAGGCGAGCTTCCTGCGCACGCAGCAGGAACTGACGGATCTGGTCGGCGAACCCTCGCAGGGTGAGGAGGTGGCCGTATGCGGGCCACTCGGCCGGGTCCTGCCCCTGGAGCAGATCCTGGACGAGCGCGAACTGATCCGGGGCCGAGAGCACCTCGGGAGGCTCGGCGTAGCCGAGCGCGGAGAACCGCTCGCGGAGGATCAGATGGCCGAGACCGTGGAACGTCAGGACCTGGAGGCTGGAGAGTGACGACGGGAGACGTTCGATGAGCGCGTCGCGCGCGACCTGGCGTGCGCGCCGCGATCCCACCACCAAGGCCACCCGCTCCGGGTCTGCGCCGCCCTCCACGAGCCGAGCGAACCGCTCGCGGAGCACCGAGGACTTTCCGGTGCCCGCAACGCCCGTCACCAAGAGTGCACCCGTCCCATGGGCCAGAACGGCGTCTTGCCGAGCATCGGGGGAGTAAGGGGGGCTCACAGGGCGGATGCTACCGCCAGTCACCGACACCCCCGAGGTCGGGCCGAGGCGGGACCGCGCCGGACTCCTCCGGCGCCGAGGCTCCGAGGACCCGCCGTTGATACCACCGGTCGACGTCCCTCGTCGTGAGCCGCCCGAGAAGCCGATCGCCGTCGAGGACGAGCGCCTGCCCGCTGCCGGCGATCCATTCGAGTGCCCGATCGAGCGTGAGATCCGGCCGTACCCATCGCATCTGCTCGCGTGGGGTCATGGCCTCCAGTACCCCCCTGGTGGGATCGCGCCCTCCGATCTTGGCCGCCGTCGCGAAGGAGAGAGACCCGATCGCGCGCCCCTGTTCGTCCACGACGGGGAACTCTGTCGAGCGGTCCTCGCGGAGATGGCTCTCGAGGGCGTGCAGCAAGGTGGTATCGGCGGGGATCGGCGGCGGCGGAGGGCTCATCGCCTCCGAGACCTTTCCTTCGGACAGGTCTCTGAGGATGGGAGCCTGCTTGCTCACCTGCAACCCCTGGCTGATCATCATCCACCCTACGAACGCGAAGAAGATCCAGGTGCCGTTCCCCGTGCGGAGCAGCTGCAGAGCGACGAGCGCGAGCGCACCGCCCACGACGATTCCTCCCCACCCGGCGACCTTCAGGGCGAGGAAGCGGTCTTTCGTGATCCCCCAGACCACCGCCAGCAGCATCCGCCCGCCGTCGAGTGGGAACCCGGGGAGCGCGTTCAGCCCCGCGAAGAGGGTGCTGAGGAACGCGAGGCTGCGGAGGATCGCCGAGAGGATCCCCTCGGTCGCCGCGGCGCCGAGCCAGAACGCACCACCGAGGGCCAGCGTGGTGAGGGGCCCGGCGGCCGAGATCAAGAAGGAGGCGAGCGGGCCTCGCTCGCTCGAGTGCGTCTCGGTGTAGCCACCCCAGAACACGAGGGTGATCCCGTGCACGGGCAGGTGGAAGGCGCGCGCGGTCACCGCGTGCGCGAGCTCGTGCAGGATGATGCTGCCGTAGAACAGTGCGGCATTCGCGAGGGACCATCCGATCGCCTGCTGGCGTGTGAGCACGCCCGTCCCCACCATGCTGTTGTAGATGTCCCAGACGATGAAGGCGGCGAAGAAGAGCCAGGGGACGGTGATGTAGATCGGGATGCTGCCGATGGATACGAGTTTCCAGCGCCTCTCCACGTCGGCAGCCTACGGCTACTCTGGAAGATCCAGGTCGAGCAGCGAACCCAGGTCCCTCGCGTTGCGCACCGCGAAATCCCGATAGCAGTTGTTCATCAGCACGTGGGTCTCGCGGGTCGCCTCCGCAAGACCCTCGATCTTCGGGACCCATTCCTGGAGCTCGTTCTTCTCGTAGTCATAGCGGAAGCGCTCACTGGCGCTCTCGCTCTTGGTTCGCCACGCTTTGGGATCCCGTCCATGGAAGCGCACCATCGCCAGGTCGTCGGCGGTCGCCGCGGCGATCGGAGGCATGGATGAGTCGAAGCCCTGCGGCATGTCTACGCAAACGAGAGGGAGGTTCCGTTCCTCGAGGAACGCGAGGGTCTCCTCCACGTTGCGCTCTTCCAGCCAGGACTTGTGCCGGAACTCGATCGCGATCCGGTAGTCGGGCAGGCGTGTGACCGCCTCCTCGATGTACGCCTTGTTCTTCTTCGAGATCGTGAAGTACTGGGGGAACTGGAACAGGACGGCACCGAGCTTCCCGGCGGAGTGCAACGGGTAGAGCGCGAGACGGAATCGCTCCCACACCTCGTCGACCGCGGCCTCAGGGAGCTTGTCCCGGTAGAGGCGGCGCTTCTCGAGCAGCTCCTTCGGAAGCTCGTCCCTGATGTCGCCGTACAGCGACTCCGGTTTGGTCGGGTGGTTCGTGAGGAGGGAGTACGCCTTGATGTTGAACGTGAAATCGGCGGGTGTGCGCTCGATCCAGAGCTCCGAATTCCGCTCCGATGGAGGGAAGTAGTAGGTGGAGTCGACCTCGACCAGCGGGAACTTCGAGGCGTAGAACTTCAGTCGACCCTCCGCCGTGTTGGTACCCGACGGGTAGAAGTTCCCCTCCTTGATCAATGTGGGATCCGTCCACGAGGACGTGCCGATCAGGATCGAGCCGCGGCTCACGGTTGCCCACTGCCTTCTTCGGTCTTTCCCTCCTCTTCCTTTGTCCTGAAGACCGCGTCTTTCGCTTGATTCGCCTTCTCCTTCGCGATCCTCAGTAGTCGTTGAGCCCAGACGTACTCCGTGGCGAGGATCGCGAGCCCGGCGAGGATCACGACGATGCCCGGACCGGGGAGGACCAGCATCGCCAAGCCGGCGAGGAGCACCACGAAGCCGGCGATCGTGATCGCGACGCGCTTGCCGTTGCGAGCGATGAAGCCGGCCACGATCTTGAACGGGACGATGGTCGAGTGGTCGTGCCATCTGCGAGCGAGCTCTGGTCGCTCTGTCTCCAGTTCCTCGACGACTTCGGAGGCGTCGACCTCCTGGGGTTCGTCCCCCCAGACCTCATCGCGGAAGAGCGATCGGCGCTTCTTGGGGTCTTGCTCGGGTTCGGCGGTCATGACACACCGAGTCTCGCACGACAGGCGACGAGTGGCTCGGGCGAGTTTGTCAGTGTTGTGCGGCGTACAGCGGATGGGCTACAACTCCGAGCGTTCGCTAGGCCCGCGGTAGCCGGGGAGACCGCATCTTCCAAGAGGAGGAAAGATGTCGGTCTCTGCCGCAGATCGTCCCAGCCACTCTCATCGCCGGCTCGACACAGGAGAGTCAGCACGGTTCAGGATCTTCGCGTTCGCTGTCGTCTTCTTGAACTTCGTCTTTCTCGGAGCAGCTGCAATGCAGGCTCCAAACTCGCTGCTAGACCATCTCCCCGAGGTGTTCGCCTGGACAGTGCTAGTTGCCATCGCTGGGTTGGTTCCGCTGAACTCTGGGAAAGGCCCTTCACTTGCTATGGATCTGCCGCTGCTGTTGGCTGCAGCATTCGTGTTCGGTCCGCTTGCTTCAGGCCTCATAGCCCTGCTTGGAGCCGTCGACATCCGGGAGTTGAAGCGCGAAGTCAGCTGGTCAAGAGCCATCTGGAATCGTTCGCAGACCTCGCTCAGCGTCATGTGTGCCAGCGTGATATTCGTTCGCTTCGGCGAGCTGGGTGAATGGCCTCTCACTCCGCTGGTAGCGCTACTAGCCCTTGCGGCTGACGCGGCTGTGAATTACGTGATAGTTGGATATGGAACGTCGCTTCGAGTTGGACTTCCTCTGAAGGTGTCGCTTGGCTCGATGCGAATCGGATCATCGAGCGCATTCTTTCTGAGCTACATCTGTTTTGGTTTCCTCGGGATACTGATTGCCGAAGCCTATGCCGCCTTCGGCCTGTCCGGGGTCATCGCCTCGGTCGCGCCGATCGTATTGGGTCGACAAGCCTTCGTCCATCGTTCCCGCCTTGACAACGTAGAGCACAGTCTTGCCGAGAGCGCCATCGCACTTCGCCATGTTGATGAACGGATTGCATCGGAACGACGAGACGAGAGAGCTCGGATTGCAGCAGCGCTTCACGACGAAGTCCTACAGGACCTGTACAACGTAACTATTCGGGCGCAGGTTCTTCGCCAAGACCTGTTAACGGGGCGCCTGCTCGACCTGGAGGACGACCTCCCCGCCGTGATCCGGGCAAGCGAGGCAGCAGTGGAAGATCTTCGGGAAGTGATTCAGGGCTTGCGATCGGCCAACGTGGGTCATGCAGGGCTTGTTGAGACTCTGGATCTCTTCGCTCGCCACATCGCAGACGACTCGGGGATGCAGATTGTTCTATCCCTAGACTCCACCGTCCGATCATCGCCGGAGCGCGAGCTGATTGTCTATCAGATCGCTAGGGAAGCTCTATCGAATGCCGCCCGCCACTCTCAGGCTAAGACGGTGTGGCTATCACTCACATCTACTCCGGAAACATGCGAAGCAGTTGTAGAAGACGACGGATCTGGCTTCGATCTGGAAGGCATCCAAGGCGACCTTCACTTTGGGTTGCAGCTCATGAAGGAACGTGCAGCGTCCATCGATGCTCAATTGGAGATCCACTCAAGTCCCGGCTCCGGGACCGTAGTGAGATTAACGTTCCGGCGCTAAGCGCGACGGGAAACCAATGAGAGCAGCATCGAGGCCCCGGCTTGCCGGGGCCTCGGAGCATAAATGGAGTTGGAACCCTCAGAGCGCACCGGAACTATGCCTTCCAGTGTGCGCCACCCGCCAATGCGATGGCGAGCAGAGAGCTCAGGGCGATCGCGACGCGCCTCACGAGCTTCATGCTGTGTCCTCCTCCCACACTCCGCCCCACCCCCAGGTGGGGGACATAGAGGACTATCGGGGGTCACCCATCAGGGGGACAAGCCCCGCATTGCGGTTACGCTGATTGACGTATCTAGCTTTCTCATTGAATCCTGCTTCCCTACACGACGCGAGCAGGACAAGATGTTCTCGTGAGCGTGACCGCATCCGAGCGAAGGCTCCTCATCTTCGAACTAGCCGTCATCGTTCCGACTGTGGTCGGGGGAGTACTTCTCCTTTTGGCGGATCTCGACACGTTCACCTTGGAGCGGGTCGGGCAGCTCCTTCTCTGGGCAGCCGCCGTATCCCTGGTCGAGCTCATCCCCGTCCCAGCTTGGCGGGGCATCCATCTAAGCTTGGGTTTCCCCCTTCTAATGGCACTCGCCATCGTCCAGCCACCTGTGGCAGCGGGCGTCACTGCTTTCGTAGGGTCCACCGATCCTCGTGAATTTCGACGCGAGGTGACGCTTCTCCGAGCAGTCTTCAACAGGTCACAGGTAGCGCTGTCGGTCTTCGCCGCTAGTGCCGTCTTCCATGCATTCGCAACGCTCGGGACGGAGAACTCCACGGGCTCGCCTCCATGGATCCTCATTCCTGCTGCCATGGTGGCGGCGATCGCTGACTACCTCGTCAACATCACCATGGTCACCCTGTTTACCAGCCTCCGGGTTGGTCTTCCTCCGCTTCAAGTACTGAAGGAGCTGCGGATAGGGAGTGTTAGCGAGTTCCTCGTCAGCTATCTCGGTCTGGGTCTCCTGGGATTGACGATGGCGAATTTTGCTGTGAGCAGCGTCGGAGTCTGGGCTCTACCCGCCTTCTTGGCACCACTTCTTCTCGCGCGGCAGATGTTCTTCAGATCACAGGCGCTCGAAGAGGCCCACAAAGAACTTCAGGATCGCGAGCAAGTACTTCGTTCGCTTTCGAACGCGATGGCGGAGGAACGGGCCGATGAACGACTCCAGATCGCAGGGTACCTTCACGATGACCTCGCTCAGGTGTTGTTCCGTCTCTCGATCCAGGTCGATGTCGCGCGCAAGCTCCTGGCGAAAGGTCAGATGGAAGACGTGAGCCTCCAGCTCGACAAGATCCGTCAGTCGAAGCAAGAGACGTCAGACCGGATCCGCGCGCTCATCCGAGATCTGCATCGCTCCCCGCTCGGCGCCAAAGGACTCGCGGAGGCGCTCGAGTCGTTCACCGACGAAGTTGGTCGCGATTCATCCATCCGCTTCCATCGCGATGTGGAGGACATCCAGCTCCCGGCCCCGATCGCCTTGCTCGTGTATCACATCGCGCGAGAGGGCGTGATGAACGCCCTCAAACACGCGCAGCCCAGAGACATGTGGATCGCGGTCCGCGAGGTAGACGACGACATCGTGCTCAGCCTCAAGGACAACGGGGTCGGCTTCGACACGAGCGCTCCGGGTCCCGAGGGTCACTTCGGGATGGCGATGATGCGGGAACGTGCGCAGGTCGGTGGTGGACGCTTCGAGGTCGAGAGCGCACCCGGTGAGGGCGCGACGATCACGGTCAGGTTCCCCACGTCCCTCCTGCAGCAGGAGCCGCCGGCCGAGGCGCCAGAGATGAGAAGCGGCGATCCGGAGGCAGGTGCTTCCCCCGGTACCCCTGGAAGAGCGGAGTCGCTACCGGGGGATCCTCGTCGAAGCGTCCGAGCATGACCGCGACGACGAGGATCGCGACGCCGGCATAGAGCAAGACGTCGCCGATCGAGATCACGGCGCCGATAGGTGGCGGGATCCCGATCACGTCTCCCAGCGGCGTCAGCTTGTCGTCGGGGCCCATCAGGTGGTGCTTCGCGGTGCCCACGCCGAGACCCTCGGCGCGGGCACCGGCCGTTTCGAGGGCGCTCGCACTCACCGGCATCCCGCCGTTCACGCCGATGACCAGGATGTTCAGCACGAGCCCCGCCATCACGAGCCAGAGGGCGGGGAGCCGGCGGTTCGCCCATGCGAAGAGGAGCAGCAGCGCATAGGAGCCCACCAGCGACGCCGACCCCGCTGAGCGACCGATGTCGCTTGCGAGAGAGACCCCCTGGAGAGCGAGGCCAGCAAGCGCGAGCCCCCACCAGCGCACCCTCAGATGCTCGAAAGGTCGGATGCTGCCGCCCGCGATGAAGCCGACACAGATCGCGAGGGCAAGCACGATGAGGACCACCATCACGTGGGAAGTATCCGGCTCGGATGGCCGACTCGTTGGCATCGTTCCGGGTCAAGTAGGACGATCCCGCCTCAGGCGGCGCTGCCCCTCTCGCATGCGACACTCCCGTTCGTGGCGATCGAGGGGCTGCTGCTGGACATCGACGGAGTGCTCGCCGTCTCCTGGGAGGCGCTGCCGGGCGCGGTCGATGCCATGAGACGCCTTCGCGAAGAGGCCGTCCCGTTCCGCCTCATCACCAACACCACGACGAAGACGCGCGCCGACCTTGCCAGCACCCTACGGGACGCCGGGTTCGACGTCGGGGGCGACGAGGTCGTGACCGCCGTCGTCGCGGCCGCCTCCCATCTTCGTACGGCGCACCCCGGAGCGAAGGTGTTCGTCCTCTCCGACGGAAACGCGACGCAGGACCTGGCGGGCGTGGACCTCGTTCCGGTCGAGGACGCCGACGTGATCGTCGTCGGAGGTGCCTGCGAGGACTTCACGTACGCGACGCTGAACGCGATCTTCCGCCGGCTGATGGATGGTGCCTCACTCGTCGGGATGCACAGGAACCTCTTCTGGAAAACGAGCGATGGGTGGGAGCTTGACGGTGGTGCCTACATCGCCGGACTCGAGGAGGCCGCGAACACGAAGGCGACGATCTGTGGGAAACCGGAGAAGGCGTACTTCGACGCGGCGCTCGGGATGCTCGGCCTGTCCCCCGAACGTGTCGCCATGGTCGGCGACGACATCGTCAACGACATCCTGGGAGCGCAAGCCGCAGGGCTCACCGGGATCTTGGTCCGAACCGGGAAATATCGAGAAGGGGATGCGGAACGATCCGAGGGCCGGCCCGATCACGTTCTCTCGTCATTCGCGGACCTCCCTGCGTTCCTCGGATCGGCCTAGGCGGATCGACGGTTCATGGCACGCCGCGGCCACTTCGCGCAACGGCTCTTCGCGGGCATCGCCTCCGACTACGAGCGGATGGGGGGGCTCCTCTCGATGGGACAAGACGGGCGATGGAGACGCTTCCTCGTGTCGAGGACGAACACCCCGCCGGGATCGAGGGTGCTCGATGTCGCGGCCGGTACGCAGCTGGTCTCCCGCGCGCTCGCGGAACAGAGCGACGTCCGAGTCGTGGCCCTGGACCAGAGCGAGGCGATGCTTCGCGCGGGCCGAGAGCCGAACCGGGTGGCAGGTTTCGAATACCGCATCAAGCCCGTCCTCGGACAGGCGGAGCGCCTCCCGTTCGACGATGGAGCCTTCGATGCCGTCTCCTTCACCTACCTCCTGCGATACGTGGAGGACCCGGCGGCGACCGTGCGGGAGCTCACCCGCGTGATCGCAACCGGCGGCTCGATCGCCATGTTGGAGTTCCACGTGCCGCGCTCGCCGGTCGCTCGCGCCGGCTGGTGGATCTACACCAGGCTGCTGATGCGGGTCCTCGGGACCGCCGCGTCTCCGGCGTGGGCTCGGACCGTCGCCTTCCTGGGGCCGGACATCTCGCGCTTCGTCGGCAGCCATCCGCTGGGGGAATGGGTCGGCTGGTTCCAGCGGGCGGGCATCGGTCACGTTCGCACCCGAAGCTTCCTGTTCGGGTCGGCCGTCGTGCTCTGGGGTGTGAAGGACGGATGAGCGAGGATCGGCCCGCCTTCTACGCGCTCGCGCCGGGTGGGTGGCGAGACTGGTGGACGCTCCTGCACCCCCCGTACACCTTGTGGCACCTTTCGTACGTCGCTCTCGGGGCAGCGACCGTTCAGGAGGTCGATCTCTACCGGCTCGGGATGAGCCTGCTCGGATTCTTCCTGGGCCTGGGCCTCGCAGCGCATGCGTTGGACGAACTCCGAAGCCGTCCCCTGGGGACCTCGATCCCCGACCGGGTGCTCCAGGGTCTCGCGATCGTCGCTCTCCTCGCGGCCGGCGCGGTGGGGGTCGTCGGGGTCGTGCAGGTCTCGGCGTGGCTGGTGGCGTTCATCGTCGTCGGAGCCTTCCTCGTCGTCGCCTACAACCTCGAGTTGCTGGGTGGCAGGTTCCACTCGGACCTGTGGTTCGCGATAGCGTGGGGCGGGTTCCCGGCGCTGACTGGAGCGTTCGCGCAGGCGGGCACGCTCGACGTCGCGGCCGTGCTCGTCGCGGGTGCATGCGTGGCGATCAGCGCGGCCCAGCGCGTGCTCTCGACACCCGTGCGCCGCCTCCGGCGGCGTGTCGCGACCGTCGAGGGGACTCTCACGCTGCGCGACGGGACCACGGAACCGATGGGCGCCGACGACATCAAGACGGCGCCGGAGGCGGCGCTGAAGATCCTGTCAGTCGCGATGCCGCTGCTCGCGACGGCCTTCGTGATCTCCAGGTTCTAGGTCTCCGTTCCCGGGGGTCCGTAGTATCCGCGCCGTGTCGGCACTGCATCGCATCATCGGGTTCCTGGTCGTCGCGACCTTCGCGCTCGGCTGGATCTGGGGACTGGGAGCCAAGATCGCCCGTCGCGAACCGGGAGATGGCTACTGGACGTGGCTCGCGGTCGCGCAGGTGGTCGCCGGCGCGCAGGCGCTCCTCGGCACGATCCTGCTCCTGCTCGGGCGCCGCCTCGAGGCAGCGGGGGTCCTCGGAGGCACCCTGCACTACGTCTACGGGTACCTTCCGCTGCTGCTCTTCGTCTTCGCTCACGTGGTGGCGAGGGCGGGCGACGCGCGCGTGATCGGGATGGACCGGCCCCTGCGATCGTGGGTCCCCTTCGCCTGGGCCTCGTTCATCAGCTTCGGGCTCACGCTCCGGGCCCTGTTGACCGGGCTCGGCTACTAGAGGGGACCCGCGCGGCTGCGAGATGATGCCATCCGTGCGTGGATGGACGAAGACGCTCATGTGGGTGTGGATCCTGCTGGCATGTGCGGGTGTCGGCGCGGGCGTGGCGTACCTGTTCCCGCCAAACCCGTTCCCGCCCGGGGTGCGTGACACGGGCCCTGTTCCCAGCGAGAGCCCCAGCCCGAGCCCGTCGG
>Ga0299913_10002379_pt1 | contig 14807 bp, 9 predicted proteins | sample RVTome_9_FD_201360 | JGI IMG/M metagenome (GOLD analysis project Ga0299913, IMG submission 201360) | Soil microbial communities from uranium-contaminated site in the Upper Colorado River Basin, Wyoming, United States - RVT155D38 (version 2) ...
ACCGGCCGGGAGACGGCGTTCACATAGGAGTTCGACAAGCCGGCGTGAATGACGTCGCCGGAGATGTGGTTGCCTGAGTCGTCACGCTCGCTCACCTCGAGCAAAGAGCTATAGGACCCGACGTCGCTCCACCCCACGTCCAGCCGAACCACCCGCGCATGCCCGGTCTTCTCCATGATGGCGTAGTCGAAAGAGATGGGCTCGATCGACCTGAAGGCGTCGTCGAGCCGCACCGTGCCCTCGGTCGAAGCGGGGATCGCGGCGCGGACTCCATCGAGGACGTCCGGACACAGCTCGCCCGCCTCGGCCAATATCTGCTCGGCGCGGCCGACGAACATGCCCGAGTTCCAGAGGTGTTGCCCGTCTCCGACCATCTCGCGAGCCTCGTCTGGGCTGGGCTTCTCCTTGAAACTGGCCACCTGATACGCGGATCCCTCGTCGGGCCCGAGCTCGATGTACCCGAAGCCCGTCTCGGGACCGGTCGGCTCGATGCCGAACGTCACGATTCCACCGTCGTCGGCGAGATCGACGGCCACAGACATCGCTCGAAGGAACCCCTCGACGTCTCCTATCAGATGATCGGATGGGAGAATCACGAGCACGTCCTCCGGGTCGGCCACCACCGCGGCGGCGAGGACGGCAGGAGCCGTGTTGCGCCCCACCGGCTCGACAACGATGACGCCGGTTTCGATCGGGGCGGACTCGACCTCGGCCGCCACTAGATCCACGTGCCGCTCACCGGTGACAACGATCGCTGGTGCCAGATTCGGAAAACCGCGCAGTCGTTCCAAGGTCAGGCCGAACAGAGACCGCTCGGCTATCAGGGCACGGAACTGCTTGGGGACGTCCGATGTCGAGAGGGGCCAGAGCCGGGTCCCGGAACCGCCGGAGAGCACAACTGGTCTGACTGGAGGCACCGGGCGAGCGTACCGGCCAAGACCGGCGAACCCCGTGTTGGCTTGCTCGCGCCCGAGGTCGGATCCAGTCAGTCTCCGACTGAGATCGACACGTACCCGCATTCCTCACATACATAGCGAGTGATGCCGATGCCGCCAGGAGCCTCGATGAACTGATGCTCGTGGTCTCTCGGGCCCGACCGGAACGCTGCCTTGACCGCTCCCATGATGCCGCCTTTCTTCTCCCTCGCTGCGCCGGCCAACACCGGCTCGGGCTCGGGCTGCGGCGAGAGCGCTGATATCCCGGAAGGGCCACCGTCACCCTCGTCGGCTTCGTATTCATTGAGGTTGACCACTCCTCCGGCCGGCTCCAGCTCAGGTTCCGGCTCAGGCTCTGGCTCAGGTTCCGGCTCAGGCTCCGGCTCCGGTTCCGACTCAGGCTCCGGTTCCGGCTCAGGCTCCGGTTCCGGCTCAGGTTCCGGCGCCGGCTCCGGCTCCGGCTCAGGCTCAGGCTCGAGCAGCTCTTCGTCAACCAGTTCAGGGATGGACATCGACTCATCGACATCAGCTTCCACGGCCCTGTCCTCGACGGGCTCGGTGGCCCCGGCCTGGCGACGCAGCTCCTCCCGTTCGGCCTCGAGACGCTGCATCTCGAGCCTGTAGGCCTCGACCAGGTTCGCCTCGCGCTCTTCGGCGGCTCGTCGTTGCGCCTCGAGCTGACGACGCTCCTCCTCCAGTCGTCGGCGCTCATCCTCGAGGGCCTCGCGCTCGGAACCCACATCCGGAGAAGTCGTGGCGGGCTCCGACCCAGCCCCCGATCCAACCGAAGCTTCCTCGGTCGTTGGGGGCGGCCGGGCATCCTCCCGGTCGCCCGGGGTTCTGGTGTCGTCGCTCGGGTCGGCCGCCTTGATCCCCGGGAGCCCACCTGAGGGCCGCCTGGCGAGACGTCCCGGCTCCATGGCCTCGAGGTTCGACTCCATGGCCTCTCGGAGGTCATCGATCCTCGATGGTGCGATCCCTCTCCGCGATTTGCGGATCGCTAGCGATCGTGTGGCGAGACGCTTCGACTTTATGGCTGCCCAGGACTCTGCCATGTGCTCGACACCGCGGTAGGCGAAGTCGATCGGGTCGCTGGCGACGAATGTGACCTCAGTGCCGTCGAGGTCGATCTGGAACGCGCTGGCGATCAGTCGACGAGCGTGGACGTCGTAGAGCGACCAACGCCCCAATGACTCATCGTCTACCACGAGCTCGGCCTGGTCCCCATCGATGATGAACTGAACCGGCACGCCCGGGTGATCGACCTCGGGAAACTTGAGCTCACCCTTGAACTTCACGCACTGAACCTCAGATTCTCGATGCCACCGATGTCCCTGACACGCCTAAAGATCCCATCGGAATGCCAAATGTCAAGATGCATCAGCTGTACGCGTCGAGGGGCGGGCAGGCGCACACGAGATTTCGGTCGCCTGCCACACCGTCGATCCGGCCAACCGGCGGCCAATATTTGTCGCGGCGAAGGCTGTCGAGGGGATATGCCGCCAGTTCGCGGCCGTATGCTCGACCCCAGTCGTCGGAGGCGACATCCTCAGCGGTATGAGGTGCATTGAACAGAGGATTGTCATCGCGAGGCCACTCGCCCGAGGCGACCCGGTCGGCTTCCGCTCTTATTGCGATCATCGCCTCGCAAAAGCGGTCGATCTCCTCGAGACTCTCCGACTCGGTGGGCTCGATCATCAAGGTGTTCGCAACGGGAAAGGCAAGCGTCGGAGCGTGGAACCCATAGTCGGCGAGTCGCTTGGCGATGTCTTCGGCGGTGACACCGCTCGTCTTGGTCAGAGGGCGCACATCGACGATGCATTCGTGGGCGACCCGCCCCGAGCGACCGGTGTACAGCACCGGAAAGTAGGGATCGAGCCGTCTTGCCACGTAGTTGGCGGAGAGGATCGCCACCCGGGTGGCCTCCTTGAGACCGTCCGCGCCCATGAGCCGGATGTACGCGTAGGGGATGGGAAGGATCCCCGCCGAGCCGAACGGCGCCCCTGAGATGGCTCCGATGCCGGTTTCAGGGCCGGCTTCGGGAAGCTGGGGATGGTTGGGCAGGAACGGCGCAAGATGCGATCGGGCACCCACGGGCCCGACTCCGGGCCCGCCACCGCCATGGGGGATCGTAAAAGTCTTGTGGAGATTGAGGTGGCCGAGGTCGGCACCGAAGTCGGCGGGTCGGGCCAACCCAACCAGCGCATTGAGATTGGCCCCATCCACATAGACCTGCCCACCGTGTTCGTGGACTATGCCCGTCACCTCCTTTATCTCGGCCTCGAAAACGCCGTGGGTCGATGGATAGGTCACCATGAGCGCTGCCAGTGAGTTGGCGTGCTCGGCCGCTTTGGCCCTGAGATCCTCTACATCGATGTTGCCGGAGTGGTCGGTGTCGACGACGACGACTCGCATACCGGCCATCACCGCGGAGGCAGCATTGGTTCCGTGGGCCGAAGCGGGGATGAGACACACGTCCCTCGACTCGTCTCCTCGTGATCGGTGGTACGCGGCGATGGCGAGCAACCCGGCAAGCTCTCCTTGGGATCCTGCGTTGGGCTGCAGCGAAACTGCGGAGTATCCCGTGATCGAGGCGAGAAAGGCCTCCAGCTCGTCGAACAACTCCAGGTAGCCGGATGCCTGCTCGACCGGGGCGAAAGGATGGATGCCGGAAAAGCCTTCCCAGGTGATGGGGATCATCTCGCTCGTTGCGTTGAGCTTCATGGTGCACGAGCCCAGGGGGATCATGGTCCGATCCAGAGCCAAGTCGCGGTCGGCGAGACGTCGCAGGTATCGCAGCATCTCGTGCTCGGACTGATGGAGGGTGAACACGGGATGTGTGAGATAGGCCGATTCCCTGGTGAGTTCGGGCGACAGCCGAGGGCCAGAGTCGACGGGATGGACATCGAGCGCGGCGAGCAAACGGGACACCAAGGCGTCGTCGGTCTTCTCGTCGACGGCGATCCGAATGTGATCGGCGTCGGTGAGCCCGATGTTGATTCCGGCCTCGCGCGCGAGTGAAACCATCTTCTCTGCCCCTCCCGGGACCGCCAACGTGACGGTGTCGAACCAGGTCTCGTTGACGGCCGGGTATCCGGCTCTGGAGAAAGACTCGGATATCACTGTCGCTAAACGGTTGCATTCCGTCGCTATGGCCCTGAGCCCATCCGGGCCGTGCCAACACGCGTACAGCCCTGAGATCACCGCCAGCAGCACCTGAGCAGTGCACACGTTCGACGTCGCCTTCTCCCGGCGAATGTGTTGCTCTCGGGTTTGCAGGGCGAGTCGGTAGGCCATCCGGCCCTGACGGTCGGCGGAAACACCGACCAACCTGCCCGGAAGAGCACGGACGTGGGACTCGAGGGTGGCAATGAACCCGGCGTGGGGCCCTCCATAGCCGAGGGGCACTCCGAACCGCTGGGCCGAGCCGACCGCGATATCGGCACCCCATTCACCCGGTGGGGTTAGAAGGGTGAGAGCGAGGAGATCGGTTGCGACTGCCACGATGGCACCGGCCTCTTTGAACTGTGCTGCCCGCTCGCGGTGATCTGGCACCGCACCGGACGACCCCGGATACTGGAACAGCACCCCGAAGCCGGCATTTGGATCGGCGTCGTCGGTGAGATCGCGTACTTTCACTCCGGCCGCCGCCGCTCTCGTCTCGATCACCGACCTGGTCGCCGGATGGCAGTCGGTGTCGACGTAGAAGACCTGGCGGTCCCCTCTGAAGAGTCGGCGCGCCATGGCCACGGCCTCCGCTGCCGCCGTCGGCTCGTCGAGGAGCGAGGCGTTGGCGATCTCCAATCCGGTCAGGTCGGAGACCATCGTCTGGAAGTTGAGCAGAGCCTCCAGCCGGCCCTGGGATATCTCTGGTTGATACGAGGTGTAAGCCGTGTACCACGCCGGGTTCTCGAGGACGTTCCGCTGGATTACAGGAGGGAGGATGGTGTCGTGATAGCCGAGACCGATGAGCGACGGCAGGACGGTGTTCTTGTCTGCAAGCTCCCGCAGTCGAGCCACCGCATCGGGCTCGCTCAACGCCGGAGGCAGGTCGAGGGTGGTGTCGAAGATCGAGTCGGGCACCGTCTCGATGATGAGATCGTCGAGAGAAGCAACCCCGACGGTCGCCAGCATCTTCTCTATGTCGGCCGGCTTGGGACCTATGTGGCGGTCGGCGAATCGCTCGGAAGGGTTCGGCATCGGTCTCGAGGTCCGATCTTAAGCAGGATGTCGTGACTCCTCAGTGACCGGGAGTCGACGGTGAGCCGGTGGGGGGAAGGCTGACAACGGCCACGGGCAACTCGGACTGGGAGAGCATGAACGAGACACGGTGGCCGTAGAAGGGTCGATTGGTGAGCGACCGGGTGCTGGCACCTATGACCAGCAGGTCGAAGGCACCAGAGTTGCCGAACCGAACGATCTCCTCCTCGGCATTCGGAGCCACGCGAACACCGGTCTCGACGTCCACACCGAGACGCTCGCCGAAAGTCGCCGCCTCGGCGACCATCTCCTGACCGGCCGCCAGACTGTCTTCCACTGCCCCGTCCTCGCGCATCACGCCCTGACCCTCGGGTCGATTCACGACGTGGAGCGCAAAGGTCCTGCCTCCGCCCGCCTTGGCCAGGGAGTAGGCGAACTCCTCTGCCGCACGCGTAGATCTCGAGGCCGACACCGGGACCAGGATCCGGCCGGGTAGCGATTCGGTGACAGGCCGTCCTTCCGGCATGCGCACGACGATGGAAGGGACTTCGATTAGGGACAGCACCCGATCGATGACACTGCTGAATGTTCCCTCACCCGTTTCGGTCGCCCCCAGGACCACGAGGTCGTAGCCGAGGGCGCTCTCCCTGGCGATGGCGTCGGCAGGGTCCCTTGCCAGCCGTCTGATCGTCCTCGCCTCCGGCAACTGCGCCAAGACGTCCGCCGGATCACCAGGCTCACCTTCGACACGCCGCATCATCTTCCGGAAGAGCCCCGGCTTGGCGAGGTCGACCACGAGCACCGTCGTCTCCGCCTCCGGGAAGACTGCGCTCACCAGTTGAGCGGCGTAGCGGCTGTTCGACCCTCCGCGGGTGGGAATCAGGATCCGTCTCGACCGAAGGATCTCACTCGTCTCCTTGACCTGCTCCTCGCTGAGCCGCTGTGCCTCCTCGTGTGGAATGTCCCAGCCCCTGACCACCAACTTGAGCAACTGAGGGGCGACTACCGAGGTGACCACCGCGGCGACGACCATCACCGTGTATCCCGTCTCGCTGACGACGCCGATGTTCAGGCCGACTATGGCCACGACGACACCCATGGCCCCCAATGCCGAGAGACCCGATCCGAGGGCCAGCGCTTCGCGGCCCCGCACACCGGCGAAGAAGCCACCTACCACGGTTCCGATGATCTTGGCGAGGATGGCAACGACGATGAGGACCACTGACCATAGGACCACGCTGGAGGTGTCGAGAAGGCCGATGTCGACCCGGAGACCGGAGAAGGCGAAGAAGACGGGAGCGAGCAGCGCCGCGGTGACGGTCTCCAAAATCGACCTCACCTGCGGAAGCTGATGGCGCAGACCCGCGAGGAGGATGCCGACGATGTAGGCGCCGAGGATCGCCTCGATGTTGAGCGCCTGGGTCACCGCTCCCCCGATGAGGGCGGCCACGATGGATATCGATATGGCCGCCGTGATCGAGGAGCCCCGCGCCATCACGTATCGGAAGAGCCGGTCGATGACCCATCGGAAAACGGTGAAGGAGAGCAGCAGGAAGAGGACGAGCCCTCCGAAGGAGACGCCCAGTCGATCGGGTCGGAAGCCGTCGAGCGCTATCCCTGACAGAGCCGCCAGCACCAGCCAGCCCACCGCATCCATGGTCATGCCCGCAGCCAGGGTCACCTGCCCGAAATTGCGCCGCAGGTAACCCATGTCCTGGAGGATCTTCGCCACGACCGGCAGCGCTGAGACCGACAGAGCCAATGCGAGGAAGCCGGCGAAGACGGCGCGATCAACGCCATCCCCGTTGGGCCCGGCACCGATGAACGACGCGGGCACGAAGAAAGCGAGGGTGGCGGTTGCGGCGAGCGGGACCAGCAGTGCGCCGGCCGAGACGGATAGGGCGGCGTTGCGGAACCTGGCGATGATCCCGAGATCGGTCTCGAAACCGATGACGACGAGGAGCATGATCACGCCCAGCCAGGCGATCCCGAAAACGACAGAGGAAACGGTGGGATCGCCAAACACCCAGTCGAACGTCTCCGGCGCAAGTCTCCCGAACAAGGTTGGACCGAGGACCACACCAGCAAGCAGCTCTCCTATGACAGGGGGCTGACCGACGCTCTTCATCAGCCAGCCGAAGACGCGAGCCACGCCGACGAGCAGGGCCAGTTGGACCAGAAAGACCAGAACCTGGTGTTCGTCCAGCGGCGCCGCCGCCGAGCCACCTTCGGCAGCGAGAAGTGCGACCACGTCGTTCAAGTTAGCCACCGTCTCAGACGTTGAACCGGAACTCGACCACGTCTGACGGCTTCATGACATAGGACTTGCCCTCGGTGCGCACCAGACCGGCCGATCTCGCCGCCAGCCATGAGCCGGCAGCCATGAGCTTGTCGAATTCGACTACCTCGGCGGCGATGAACCCCCTTTGGAAGTCGGTGTGGATGACCCCGGCCGCCTCGGGGGCCGTCGCACCGGAACGGATGGTCCAGGCCCTTGCCTCCTTGTCGCCTGCGGTCAGGAACGACTGGAGCCCCAGAGTTCCGTAGGCCACACGCACCACGGCATCGAGCCCCGTCTCGCCCTGCCCGATCGAGCGGAGGAGCTCACCCCTCTCCCCTGGCTCCAACTCGATCATCTCCGCCTCGATCTGGGCATCGAGGAACAGCGCCGGGGCCGGGGCAACCAACTCGGTCAGTTGAGCCTTGCGAGGCTCGTCAGACAGTCCGGCTTCGTCGGTGTTGAAGACGTAGATGACGGGCTTGGCGGTGAGTAGATGGAGATCGGCGAAGTGACGCTCCCTCTCCATCAACCCCGCATGCCTGCTGACCATCTCGCCGGCCGCCACCACCTCACGGACCTCTATCAGAGTCGCAACAAGGGGTTGGAGCGCCCTGTCGACAGTGGACTCTCTCTCCAACCTCGGCAGCCTCCGGTCGATGGTCTCGAGATCGGCGAGCGCCAGCTCGGTCTCGGTCACTTCGATGTCCCGGGTCGGGTCGAGCGTCTCGTCGACGTGGACCACCTTCGACGATTCGAACGCTCGAACGACGTGACAGATCGCACTCACCTCCCGGATGTTCGCCAGGAATCGGTTGCCCAGGCCCTCTCCCTGGCTCGCCCCTTTCACCAACCCGGCTATGTCGACGAAGGTGACCGCGGCATAGGTCTTCTTCTCGGAGTCGAACATCTCGGCCAGACGATCGACTCTGGAGTCGAAGATTGGCACGATTCCGGTGTTGGGCTCGATGGTGGCAAATGGATAGTTCGCCGCCAGGATCCCCGCTCTCGTCAGGGCGTTGAAGAGGGTTGACTTGCCTACGTTGGGCAGGCCGACGATTCCGATGGATAGAGCCATTTGGGGGGCGGAAGGTTAGGGAGACGACGACCGCTAGCCGTTACCGTGACCGGGCACATGGACAGGATCGCCGTCATCGGAGCCGGATCGTGGGGCACCACAGTCGCCTCGATCGCTTCCAGGCGCGTCGACACCCTCCTCTGGGCTCGGCGGGCCGACCTGGCCGACACGATAAATCGCACCCGCACCAACGCCGACTATCTGCCCGGACACGAGCTCCCCGACCGTCTCACCGCGAGCCATGATCTCGAGGAGACTGTGAGTCGCGCCGAGCTCCTCGTGATGGCAGTCCCCTCCCATGGTTTCCGGGACGTATTCACCGAGGCCGTCCGACACCTCGGTCCAAACAGGCCAGTCGTGTCGCTTACCAAGGGAATCGAACAGGAGACGCTGGCCACGATGACCGAGGTGGTGCGTCAGGTCGACGACTCTGTCGCCCCAGACCTCATCGGTGTCGTCACCGGCCCCAATCTCGCCTCCGAGATCGTTGCGGGTCAACCAACGGCCTCGGTGGCGGCGATGGGCGACGCCGACACGGCTCGGGCGGTGCAGAGCCTGTTGATGGGCCCGACCTTTCGGGTCTACACCAATGACGACGTGGTCGGTTGCGAGCTCGGTGGCGCCTTGAAGAACGTGATGGCGATCGCTGCCGGGATGTCCGACGGGCTCGGTTTCGGCGACAACACACGGGCCACCCTCCTGACGCGCGCCCTCGCCGAAGTCACCCGATTGGGTGTTGCCCAGGGGGGTCGTCCCGAGACATTCGCCGGCCTGGCAGGCATGGGAGACCTGATCGCGACATGCAGCTCGGATCGGAGCCGCAACCACCGGGTCGGGTTTGCTCTGGCGAGGGGACAGACCCTCGAGGAGATCACCAGTGAGATGAAGATGGTCGCCGAGGGGGTCAAGACGACCAAGAGCACCCTCGGCCTCGCCACGCGATCCGGGGTCGACATGCCCATCGCGACGCACGTCGACCTCGTGCTCGAAGGCGAGCTGAGCCCGCGCGAGGCGATGCTGAGCCTGATGACCCGCGAGGCGAAAGCCGAGTCGCATTGAGCGACAAGACTCGCATCCGGAGGCTCCCCGAGCGCGGTGTCGAAGACCTGGAGGTCGTCTACGCGATCCTCGACGAAGGTTTCGTGTGTCACGCTGCATACCTCACCGAGGGCAGGCCGGTCGTGGTCCCCACTCTCTATGCCCGCGACGGCCACCGCCTGATACTTCACGGCTCGAACGCGATGGGCCTGGCGCGCGCCGTGCGCTCCGGCTCACCGTTGAGCGTCGCCGTCACCCACGTGGATGGTCTCGTTGTGGCGCGCAGTGCGTTCAACTCCTCGGCGAACTATCGAAGTGTTGTGGTCCATGGCCAGGGTCGGCTTCTGGAGGGCGACGAGAAGGCAGCGGGTTTAGACATCGTGATCGACAAAGTCTTGCCCGGCCGACGCGCCGACCTCCGGCCCTCGACCGAGAAGGAAATCGCGCAGACTTCGGTCATCGAGCTCTCCCTCGACGAGGTCTCGGCGAAGGTTCGCTCGGGCGGTCCAGGGGACGATCCGGAGGACATGGAGCTCGAGGTGTGGGCAGGTGTGGTCCCGTTCCGGCTCGAAGCGGGAGATCCCGTCCCCGCCGACGACTTGTTGCCCGGTCTCGATACCCCGGACTATCTCGAGCGATATCGGCGTTGACGGTGAACGGAAACTGCAACCCCGACGGCCCGGCCGGTGTTCTTCAAGTATGGCAACAGCACGACTCCTCACAACGTCTCACGGAACGAACCGGGAAGCGTTCACACTGGCCGATTGGGGGCTCTTCCTCTCTCTGGCCGCCATCTGGGGGTCGTCGTTCCTGTTCATGGCCATCGGGCTCGACGCCTTCCACCCGGGAGTGGTCACCCTGGTCCGGGTGTCTCTCGGTGCCGCAACGCTCTCACTGATCCCGCGAACGAGGAGCATCAAGATCGATCGAGAGGACTGGCCGCGGGTGGCGCTGCTCGCCACTATCTGGGTCGCCGTCCCCTTCACGCTGTTCCCGGTTGCCCAACAGTGGATCGACTCGGCGGTGGCCGGGATGCTCAACGGGGCTACACCCATCTTCACCGCTCTGATCGCGACGATCCTCTTGCGGGCGCTCCCGGGGCCACTGCAGGTTCTCGGGCTGTTCGTTGGCTTCGCCGGCATCGTCGCCATCGCGCTCCCCTCCGCCGGAGAAGGCACCACTGCCGCCATCGGGGTGGTCCTGGTCGTCACGGCAACGATGGGATACGCAGTCTCTCTGAACATCGCCACCCCGCTCCAGCAGAAGTATGGGTCGGTGCCCCTGATGGCCCGTGTTCTCTGGCTGGCCATTCCCCTGGTCCTGCCCTATGGGTTGGTCGGAGTGGGAGCGTCGAGCTTCGCATGGTCTTCATTTCTGGCTGTGGCCGCAGTCGGAGTACTGGGGACCGGGCTCGCATTCATATTCGTGGGGACCCTCCTCGGCAGCGTGGGAGCGACCCGAACCTCGTTCCTCACATATCTGATTCCCGTGGTGGCGCTGGTCCTCGGGGTCGTCTTCCGCGATGAGGTGGTCTCGCCGGTGGCCATCATCGGTGTCGCCCTCGTCATCGTCGGGGCGATCCTGGCCTCACGCCGGGAGACGGGCTCCCTCCGCAGACGCCCGTCTTAAGGCTCGCATCGACATCTCCTTGTCGCCCAGCCGGTGTCGCAGTTCGCGCTCGAGGCCGCCGATCGGGTAGAGGTTCTGCGGAGCGCGCGGGTCCTTGTGGCTCGCCGACGCGTATCGGGGAAGGGTGGCGCTGACCCTGGTGGCTTTGCGAGCCGCATCAGCCGGGCTGCAGTTGGCGTCTATCTCGCAACGCACCAGCCCACCGGCCGGGCCGGCGTGGTTCGCCAGCCTGACATACCAGGAGAACCGGCTCCAAGAGGTGGTGGTAAGGAACAGCGGTGTCCGGTATCCGGCAGGCAGCGACGTGAGCACCTGGCGCAACTCGAGCGGCAAGTACTGCACCTTCTGGGTCTTGATGTAGCCGACGGCATTGTCGATGTCGCGTGCGTGGGAGAGAGGACCATCCACCACGAGGAGGTCGGCGTCGCCGGCCCTTCGCGTGACCGCCGCCTCGAGGTCTCCCATCCTCTGCTGGATGCCGAGCCAGAGCTCTTCGGGAGTCGTCCCTTTGGTGGCCCTCACCTCGTATGTGCCGACACCGGTGGAAACGTCGGATGCCGGCGCTGATGTGAACAGGCCTCGTTCTACCTCGGTCTCGGTGATGTGGGCGGTGCCGTTGCAGCGGACCACACCGGCGGCGTAGGTGGCGGCGAGAGCGAACCCGGGGAAATCAGGGGGTTGGTCGATCCACAGGGTGGCGTCGACGCGCCGCACTCCGTCGACGAAGAGGACGTCCGTCGCAGGGTCGGTCTCGGGCAGGAGAGGACGCCACTCCTCGGGTCGTAGTTCGACCGTGACATCGACGTTCTGGCTGGCATCCTCCAGCTCAGCATCGGTCGGCGCGCCGTAGTCCGAATCCCAGGTCTCGACGGTGAACTTCATGCGACCACCTTCACCCGGGCGCCAGATGGTTCCCGGACGACCTCGTAGCGCACAGGGGCGCGAGCGGCCAGCTCTTTGACGTGGGTGATGACTCCGACCATGAGCCCGCGGCCCGTCAGCTCTTCGAGGACCGAGGCCACGGTGTCGAGGGACTCGTCGTCGAGGGTCCCGAAGCCCTCGTCCAGGATGATGGCGTCGAGCCCCGATCCACCCTTGGCGGCGAGGGTCTCGGCAAGCGAGAGAGCGAGAGCCAAGGAGACCAGGAACGTCTCCCCGCCGGACAGCGTGGCCACCGCCCGCATCTCATCGGCGTTTCTGTGATCGATGATCGAAAAGGTGCCCGAGTCGTCGGAGTGGAGTGAGTAGCCGCCACCCGATAGCTGGGAGAGCAGCTCGTTGGCCCCGTCGACGAGCTCTGTCAGAGCGCCGGCCATCAGCCACTGCTCGAACCCGTTGGCGCGGAGGTGATTGACCAGCACAGCAGCCACGTCGGCCTCGCGCTGGGCGAGTCTTGCCCTTTCGGCCAGGTCGATTGAGTCGACTACCGCCTTTTCATGGGTCTCGACGGTGTTGCGCGCCGTCTGCAACGCGGTCGCCACCTGGACTGCAAACGGCTCCACAACCGGGATGTCATGCGAATCGAGGACGGTGGTCAGCTCCTTGCGGGCCGCGGCCGCCACGGACTCGGCCGCCTCGATCTCCTGGCGGGCGGTTTCGAGACGCGGGTGGAGATCGTCCAACGTTTCGGATCGCCAGGTCAGCAACTCTTTCCACTGCACGATGACGTCGTCGCTCTCGGACAGCGGAGGCTCCAGGTCGGCCGTCGCGACAGCGAGCTGAGCCTCGATGAGCTTTCGCCCGATGCGGCGAGAGGTCTCGGCGAGGTCTTCGAGCCGTGTTCGCGCCGTCCTGGCGACATTTTCCCGCGCCTGGAGGTCTTCCCGGGCTCGCTCGAGATCCTTGCGTAGACGATCGAGGTCATCTCCGAGCTGGGCCATCTCCTCGGCACCGGGGACATCCTCGAGATCAGCCAGAAGAGACTGGCGCTGATTCTCCATCTCGACACGGGACGCTTCGAGAGTCGTCACCTCGGTGCGGGCGGCGTCGACTTCTTCCTGGGCCGAGACGAGATTTCTTTGGTGGCGCTCCACATGCTCTTCGAGCTCGACGATTTCGGGGAGATCACGTGTCTGTGGTGGCGTGTCGACGACCTGGGCACACACCGGACAGGGCTGGCCGGCCACGAGGGCTCCGGTCAGGGCGTGTGCGGCATGCTCCCGACTGGCGGAACCAAGCTCGTTGCGCGCTGCCTCCAACCAGCTCTTGGCCTCGTCGAGCTTCTCGAGGGTCGATTCCAGTCTCTGGCGAGCCTCCACCATTGGTTTCTCGTCGAGACGCTGGTCGAGCTCACCCAGCCTGGCTCTGGTGCGTGCCCATGAGCTGAGCTGGTCGCTCGTCGGCAGCTCGCCGAGGGAGGTCTCGAGCTGGACGGTCATCTCCCTCGCCGTTTCCACCACTTCTTCTGCTTCGTCCATTTCGGCCCGGGCGGCGACCAGCAGGGAATCGAGCTCTTCGAGACGGTCCGGGGGAACGATCGACTGGAGGCGGCTGACTGCAGCGGCGAGCTTGTCGGCCTCCGAACTGGCGGCGGTGACGTCGCTATCGAGCGCTGCCAGCCTCTTTTCCTCTTCCGCGATGGTCACCGCGAGCTTCTCCAGCGAATCGCGCCTCTCGACGGCCGCGGCCGCGGCTTCCTCGTCCGGTATGTCCAGTGTCTCCAGGGCGCGCTGGGCCGACTCGGCGCGGTCGGCTGCAACCGCGCCACGAGTGCGAGCAAGCTCGCGCATCGTGGTGTACACGTCGAGACCGAGGAGGTTGCGCAGCAGACCCTGTCGCTCGGACTTGGTTGCGGTGAGGAAACGGGCGAAATCACCTTGGGGCAATACGACGGTCCTGGTGAAGTCGTCGAACCTGAGCCGGAGGAGCTCTTCAACCGCCGTGGTCACGTCGTCGGCACCGTCGGCCAAGACGTGATCGTCCTCTTGGAGTCTGGCCTCCTTGACAGTGGCGCCGCCACTGGGTGTCCTGGTGGCGAGACGAGTTGCCGTGTAGACCGTGCCTCCGACTTCGAAGTGGAGCCTGACCCGCGCCCGGTCGGCGCCGGCACTGATGGCGGGAGCCACCGCATTGCCCCCTAGCCGGGGGACTCGCCCGTAGAGAGCGAAGATCATGGCGTCGACGAGGCTCGACTTCCCCGAGCCGGTTGGCCCGGAGAGGGAGAAGAAGTCGACCCCCTCGAAGTCGACTTCCACCAGCTCGCGGTATGCGGAGAAGCCTTCGACCTCGATGCGAACCGGTCTCATACCTGGGCCTCGTCCAACAATTCGGCAAAAAGGGCCTCGACCCTGGGATCCGAGGCCTCGCGGTCGGCCAGATAGCGGGAGAAGGCCTCCACGGGGTCGAGCCCCTGTCGGGGCTGGGTGTCGTCGGGTCGGCGCTGGTCGGGACTCTCCAGCACGACTTCCACCGCGGTGGGGATCGCTGCTCGCACCTCGTCGGCGAGCCCGACGCGGGCACTCTCCTGGAGGACGACCCGGACGTAGGCGTCACCTACCTCGTCTGCACGGCCCAGAACCTGGCGCAGGGTGCCGGTCATCGAAATCAGGCGGCGTCCCGCCGAAAGGGGCAGCTCCTCGACCGAGGCGGGACGAGCCGGCTCAGCCTTGACCAGGAGGGCCCCTTTCTGGTCGTTTACCTCCCCGAAGTC
>Ga0299913_10002380_pt1 | contig 14807 bp, 12 predicted proteins | sample RVTome_9_FD_201360 | JGI IMG/M metagenome (GOLD analysis project Ga0299913, IMG submission 201360) | Soil microbial communities from uranium-contaminated site in the Upper Colorado River Basin, Wyoming, United States - RVT155D38 (version 2) ...
CGGGCCGGTGCCGACCCGGTGGCCGGCAGCCCGCTGCCGTGGACGGGCGACTACCGTGACGGTCTCGCCAATCGGTTGACGATGCTCGCCTATGCCAACCCGTCTGATATGACTGACGAGCGGAAGCGCGCCGACGGCTTCGGTCTCGTCCGGTTCCACAAGCCGTCCGGACAGCTGACGTTCGAATGCTGGCCTCGCTTGTCGCAGGGCGAGCAGTTTCCCGGCTGGCCGATCACGGTGCAGAACGACGACAACGACGGGCGGCGGCCCGTCGGGTGGCTTCCGCAGTTCCTCATCGACCGCGCCGATCGCGCCGTTGTCCAGGTGATCGACGAGGCCAGCCAGGAAATTCTCTATTCGCATCGCGTGCGCGGGGGCCGCGTGCAGCCGCCTGTGTACTCGCCGGGCGCGTTCACGGTCAGGGTCGGGCTCGACCGGCCAGACCGCGTCGTGGTGACCGGCTTGCGGGCCTCCGCCACCCGTGAGGAGGCAGGGACGAGACGCATAACGTTGTAATGGGACTCTTGCCTCCCTTGCCGGGCGAAGCAGACCTGAAGAAGATCGCCATAATACCCGTGGAGGCCGAGGAAAAATGCTCAAGCTCACCCTGCTCGCATGCGTCGTCATGGTGTTCAGCGCCGCAAGTACGCGCCTGTCGGGCCAGGACGACCCACACCAGTGGCTGGAGGAGATCGAAGGCGCGAAGGCGATCGAGTGGGTGCGCGCGCAGAATGCACGGTCCGTAGCGGTGCTCGAAGCCGTTTCTGCGTTCGAGGCGCTCAAGCAGGATGCCCTCGCCATCCTCACCTCGCAGGAGCGGATTCCGCTCGGGCAGATCCGCAACGGACAGGTCTACAACTTCTGGCAGGACGCGAGCCACGTCCGCGGCCTGTGGCGGCGTGCCAGCATCGCGAGTTACCGGAGCGGCACGCCCGCGTGGGAAATCCTGATCGATTACGATGCGCTCGCCCGCACGGAGAAGAGGAACTGGATCCGCGGCGCCGTGTCGTGCCTCTCCCCGGAATACCGGCACTGCATGATCCAGCTCTCCGATGGCGGCACGGACGCGGCCTTCTGGCGTGAGTTCGATACGTCCACGAAGCAGTTTGTGCAGAGCGGTTTCTCCCTGCCCGAAGCGAAATCGCGGGTTGCCTGGATCGACCGTGACACGCTACTCATCGGCATGGATACCGGCGACGGCTCGCTGACCTCCTCGGGCTACGCCCGGGTGCTGCGGGTGTGGAGGCGCGGGACGGATTATCGGAACGCTCCGATCTTCGTCGAAGGGCGCACGAGCGACGTCGCCCTCTGGCCGCGCGTCGAGCAGGACAACGGCAAGGCGCACGTGTTCGGGCAGCAGGCCGTGTCCTTCTTCGAGTCGAAGCACCATTACGCGGCTGACGCCGCCGGCAAGCCGCGTGTCCTTCCGCTGCCGCCGAACGCCGACCTCGAAGGGGTTCTCGACGGGCAGGCGATCTTCCTCCTGCGTGAAGCGTGGTCGCACGGAGGGCGGCAATACGGGCAGGGATCGGTCGTGGCCTACGATCTCGCGACGGATGCCGCCGCGCTGGTCTTCAGGCCGACCGAGGCGCAGGCCGTCGGGTCGGTCGAGGTCGGCAAGTCGAGCATCGTGATCCAGTATTTGGAGGACGTGGCGGGGAATGCCGCGCGCGTCACGCGGCGCGCCAGCGGCGAGTGGGATGCGCAGGACATCACCGTCCCCGACAACGGCGTCGTAAAGCTCGTCTCGGTTGGCGGCGGGACAGACGATGCGATGATCAGCTTCGAGAGCCTGACGACGCCGCCCTCGCTGCTGTATGTGGACGCGGGCAACCGGGTCTCCACCGTTCGGCAGGCGCCGGCCTTCTACGACGCGTCAGATGTAGTCGTCGAGCAGCGGTTCGCAACGTCGGCCGACGGCACGCGCGTGCCCTACTTCGTGATGGGCAGGACGTCGGTGCTCGCGGCGGGCCGCGCGCCGACCGTCCAGTACGGATACGGCGGGTTTCTCTCCTCGACGCTGCCGGTGTACTACGAGGATCCTTCGCGGCCGCAGCACGGCGCGCTTGCGGGGCGGCTGTGGGTCAGCCGCGGCGGCGTGCTCGTCCTGTCGAATATCAGGGGCGGGGCGGAGTACGGCCCTCGCTGGCACCAGGCGGCGCTGAAGGAGCATCGCCAGCGCGCGTTCGACGATTTCATCGCGGTCTCCGAGCACCTGATCGAGACCGGCGTAACGACCCCGGCCAGGCTCGGCGCGATCGGCCGCTCGAACGGGGGGCTTCTCGTGGGTGCCGTCATGACGCAGCGGCCCGAGCTGTACGGGGGGATCGTCAACGGCGTGCCGCTCTTCGACATGAAGCGCTACCACCAGCTGCTGGCCGGCGCGTCGTGGATCGGGGAGTACGGCAATCCGGATGTCGCCGAGGAGTGGGCGTACATCTCACGCTACTCGCCGTACCAGAAGCTCGAGGCCGGGCGGCGCTACCCGAAGGTGTTCCTCTACACGTCCACCAAGGACGATCGCGTGCATCCGGGCCACGCGCGCAAAGCCGCGGCGCGGTTGGCCGAATTAGGGTACGACTATTTTTATTACGAGAACATCGAGGGCGGCCATGGCGGGACGGCGAACCAGGAGCAACTCGCCTACCGCATCGCGCTCGAGTATGCGTATTTCATGCGGATGCTGATGGGCAACGCGCCGCGCGGCGAGGGCTGACCCTCGCGGGTGGTCGGCCGACAACCTGCGCGGCGAGGCCGCGGCGCGTGAGGAACTCGCGCCCGAGCGCGACAGCATCCCATCGCCGCGCGTCATCCTGGCCAACGGCGGGATCCTCGTGGGGAGTTCACTACTCCCGCAGCACTTGGCGGCCGGCACGACCTCCGCTACCGGATCAGCCTGGCGCCTGGCGAGTGACCTCGGCCGCGACCCTCGAAGGTTGGCCGGGCGGCACCGCCCGACCGCGTGCGGCGCGCCGGACCTGACGAACCGCGCGTCGAACGTCGCGCGATCCGGAGACGAAGCGGCTGGTATCGAGCGGCCACACGCCGGCCTGGCGTCATGAACAATCCACGTTAGCAGTTATACTGCGCCACCGGATCGGTGAGATGGGATTCATCGGATTCTTGTACCCGTGGGGCCTGATCCTGCAGGCGCTGGCGATCGTGCACTTCATTCGCCGCCGTCCCGAGGGATTCTGGCTGTTCGTGATCGTCTTTCTCGGCCCCCTGGGGGCGCTCGTGTACATCGCGATGGAAGTCGTGCCCGATCTGGGCCTGCTCCAGCAGTCGTTCGACGCGTTCGGCCGGCGCACGCGAATCGCCCGTCTCGAAGCAATCGTCAGGGACAACCCGTCGCCCGGCAATTACGAGGAGCTGGCGGACCTCTACCTCGATGAGGGGAACTTCGCGAGGGCACGCGAGTGCTACGACCGCGCCATCACGCCGCGCGCTGATTCCGCGGACGCCATCTACCGACGCGGCATCGCCGAGATTCATCTGGGCGATTTCGCGGCGGCGGCGCACGACCTGGAGCACGTGACCGCCCGCGAGCCCGGTTACGATCTCCATCGAGCCATCGGACTGCTCGCCCACACCTATGCGAAAAGCGGGCAGCCCGAGAGGGCGGAGGGGCTGTTTCAGCACGCGACCGCGGTATCCACCTCGTCGGAGACGTACTTCAACTACGCGGTGTTCCTCGCGGCGCAGGACCGCGTCGCCGAAGCGCGCGAGTGGGCCGGGCGCATTCTCGCGAAGAGACCGACGATGCCCCGCTATCTGCAGCGCCGGGAGCGGCCGTGGTTCCGTCGCGCCAAGGCGCTGCTGAAACGGCTCGAGGGATGAGGCGTATCCGGGCGACCTGGTGCGGGCAGCCGAAGGTCGAGCGCCCGGGACGCCGGCGACACTCATACAGATGCTGGTGAGTGACGGCAGGGGCGAGCGCTGACGCCGGGGACGCCGCGACTACCGCTGCCATGCCGGCGTTCCAACCGAGTCGCTCGGATGCGTCACCGCATCCACGGCTCGGTGCCGGCCGCCCCGAATGGCGCCGGACGCCTGTCCGATTGAGCCGCTGGTGATGCCGCCGCGCCATTCCGGTGGCACACCTGGGCTCTCCCCAGGTGCATGTGGACTGCGCCTGAGCACGCGGCGCCCGGCGCAATATGGCCGCACACGATCGGGGTATGGCGCTTTCGGAAGGTCGCGCGCGGCGTGGTCCGGATTCCGCACGGTTCTGCAGGACGTCAGGAGGACTCGACATGCGAGGAGTAGCCATCGGGATCGCGCTCGCCGGCGTCGTGATGCTCTGGGCCGGCACCGCTGCACGACAGGAAGTGCGCTCGACGCCCGGGCCAACGAGCGGCATAATGACCGTGCGCGGCACCGTGGACATTGGCAACGCCCCGGCCGTCACGGCCGCCCAGCAGGGCGAATGGCGTGTGGCGGTCAGCAGCGCGCCACCCGTCGTGATGGCCGGACCCGTCTTCGTCGTCCGCGGTGGCCGCTACACGATCACGTGGCCGACCGGAACGCTCGAGACGGTGACGGTCGTGGAACCGGGCGGCGCCGGGTGGGCTCAGGTGGCCTTCCCCGCCGGCGACGGCCGGCCCCGATGGGTGAACCTCGGGGCCGCAATCGCCGTCGAACAAGCGCCCTAGCACGAACGCCCTCCTGGTCATCGACGCCGTCACGGCGCTCCCATGCTGGAACGGCAACGGCAACCATCATGTCGTTCCAGCGGTTATCCAGAGGGGCACGCGCGAGAGCGATCAGACGATGTGGCTGGCGTGGCGGGCGCTGCTCGCGTTGCTCATGCTCCCCGGGGTTGTGGCGTTTCTGGTGCCCTGGTTGATCGTGCGCCCGCGACTTCCCGATGAATTGAATCCGCTGGGTATGATCCCGTTTGTACTCGGCACGGGCCTGCTGTGCTGGTGCGTTGCGACCTTCTACCGCATGGGGCGGGGCACGCTTGCCCCGTGGGATCCGCCGCAGCGCCTTATCGTGACCGGCATATACGGGTTGACCCGTAATCCGATGTACGCGGCGGTGGTGTGCGTCCTGTGCGGATGGGCCGTCGCGTTCGAGTCATGGCCGCTGGCGGTGTACGGAATGGCCGCCCTGCTCGCATTCCATCTGCGCGTGGTGCTCGGGGAGGAGCCGTCGCTTGAACGGCGGCATGGCGAGAGGTGGGCGAGGTACAAGGCGAGCGTGCCGCGCTGGCTCGGGCGTGTTCGAACACACGCGTAAGACCACGTAAGGATTTGGTGACGCTGTCACTCGCTCTGCGTTCTGGCTCTGTTCAGGTGCGTGTCGAGGAAGGCCACGTACGCGTCCGACGCCCTGATGCGGTTCTCGCGTTTGGTGAAGCCGTGTCCCTCGTCGGGAAAGAGCACGTACTCGACGGGCACGCCGTTCCTGCGAACGGCGGCGACGATCTCGTCGCTCTCGACCTGGAGCACGCGCGCATCGTTGGCGCCCTGCACCACCAGCAGTGGCACGCGGATGTTCTGCGCGTGGAACAACGGCGAGATCCGGCGATGGCGCTCCGCATCCGTTGCCGGATCGCCCATCTCGTCGTACAGCGCCTCCTTGAACGCTGCCCACCACGGCGGGATACTGCTGAGCGTGCGAGCCCAGTTCATCACGCCGAAGATGTTGATGCCGGCATCGAACACGTCGGGCTGGAAGGCGAGCGCCGCGCCGGCCATGTAGCCTCCATACGATCCGCCGATGATGCCGATGCGCTCGCCGTCGACCCAGTCGAGCGACGCGAGGTAGTGCCTGCCGTACACGATGTCATGCAGATCCACCTCGCCGTGCCTGCGATCGTCCATGTGGTGGAACGTCTTGCCGTATCCGGACGAGCCCCGGTTGTTCGCGGCGAGCACCGCGTACCCGTGGTTGACGAGGTGCTGGATCAATGCCGAGTACCCGGCACGGCTCTGACCGCCGGGGCCGCCGTGCACGAAGACGAGCGCGGGGACCGGGCTGTCCGCCGAGGCTCCGTGCGGCCGGTACAGGACCGACGGGATATCCAGCCCATCGAAGCTCTTGTATCGGACGATCTCGGTCGCCACGAGGTGCTTCTCGTCGATCTCGGGGTTCAGGGCCTGCGTGAGCCGCACGCTCGTGCGCGCCTTCATGTCCACCGTGTAGACGTCGCTCGGCGATGTGTCCGAGCTGACGAGCAGGGCCACGCGGCTCTCGTCGCGCGAGAAGCGAATCTGCGCGAGATCGCCGCGCGGAAGACCAGGCAGCACGACATCAGTACTCCCGGCGGTGTCCACGACGCGGATCGACGTCCGGGCATCCTCGTTGATTCCCGACACGCGAAAGCGTCCAGATGCCGAGAAGGTGACGAACAGGACATCCCAGTCAGCGGCGACGAGTGCCGACCGGCTGCGCGCGGCGATGTCATAGGTCCACGCCTGGGCGAACTCGCCGTGCTCGTCGGTGGAATACACCAACTGGCGGCTGTCGCGCGTGAAGGCATGGACTCCATGGGAGATGTTGCCCTGGTGTGACGTAATGAGGACCGGGGGCTTCCCGCCGTCCTGCAGGTCGGCCAGATAGAGATCCGAGTCGGCACTCGTCCGGGGCTTCGTCAGGGCGAGGTAGCGGCCATCGGGCGCCACCGCACCTATCTCCAGCGCCTCGCGGTTCACGAAGACGACGGAGCGGGCATAGTCGGCGGCGGCGTATCGGTACACATCGAAGCTCTTCGGATCGCGCTCGTTGGTCATGGCGTAAAAGGCGCGTCCGTCGCCCGACCATCCGAGAAAGCTTGCCTTCGTGCTGTCGCCCGGTGTCAGGTCGCGGGTCTCGCCGGAGGCTTCACGGACGAACAGGTGACTCAGTTCGTTGCCGCCGCGGTCGGCCGTGAACAGGATCCGTCCGTCATGAGGAAACCACGACACGGCAAACGTGGAGTCGCTGGTCGAGGAGGTCAGCGCACGCCTGGAGCCGTCTGCGGCCCGCACCGCGTACGCGTTGAAGATGCCGGTCTCGTCGGAATGAATCAGCAGTTCCGTGTCGTCCGACGACCAGGCGTAGCCCGGGGCCAGGCCATAGGACGTCGTGGTGAAAAAGGTCCTCGCGTCGTAACGGGGCGGCGCGGCGCTGGATGCCGACGCCGCTTCCTTCGAGGCGCAGCCGCTTGTCAGCAGCAGCACGGCGACAACCGCAGGCATGCACCGGGCACGTAAGGTTCGCATCGAGTGTCCTCATCTATCCTGTATAGGCTGCGGCGCTCGTCTCTCTCGCCGCGTGGACGTTCGCGCTGCCTGCGGCCGCTGGCTGGCGGACGGAGGAGGGCGCCGGGTCGGCGCCGTCCCGTGCCGGTCAGCCGCGCATGTACGGAAGACTCCACGGCCGCCGGTATCTCGGCGCGATCAGGCGCTGCGCCTCGCGGTCGCCGACCACCTGTTCCTTCCGCGCATCCCACTCGATCGTGCGTCCGGTCCGCAGGGCGATGTTCCCGAGATGCGCCACCGTGGAGACGTGATGCCCGATGTCGAGGTGCTCGACGGGATCCTGGCGCGATCGCACGCAGTCCAGGAAGTTGCGCACGTGCGCGGGCCGGGCGTCACCGCTCCCCTTGAAGGTAGCCGGCTCGAATGGCGTCTTCTTCGGCTCGGGAATGATCTCCCAGCGCGCGTCGTTGAGGATGAGTGTCCCGTTCGATCCGCTGAACGAGATTCCCCACGGGCGGCCGTTCAGGCCGACGCCGATGCCCACCTTGTGCTCCCAGATCAGGTTGTAGGTCGGGAACTCGTAAACGGCGACCTGCGTGTCGGGTGTCTCCGTGTTGTCATCGAGCACGAACTTCCCGCCCGACGAGCTCACCTTGCGCGGTGCCTCCGGTCCCATCCCCCAGAGGATGATGTTGATCAGGTGCACGCCCCAGTCGGTCATCAGCCCGCCGGCGTAGTCCCAGAACCACCGGAAATTGAAGTGGAAGCGGTTCGGATTGAACGGGCGCTTCGGCGCGGGTCCCAGCCACAGGTCGTAGTCCACGCCCGGCGGCGGCTCGGCGTCCGGCGGGTGTCCCACGTCTCCGAGCCAGTCATGATATGCCCAGGCGCGCACCAGTCCGATCTTGCCCAGCTTGCCGGAGTGGACGAACGCGATCGCCTCGTTCCAGTGCTCGCCGCTGCGCCACTGGGTGCCCATCTGCACGATCCGCTCGTGCCGCCGCGCGGCCTCGAGCATCGCCCGGCCCTCGGCGACGGTGTTGGCGAGCGGCTTCTCGACGTAGATGTCCTTGCCCGCCTGGCATCCGAGTACCGTCGGCAGGGCGTGCCAGTGATCCGGCGTCGAGATCACCAGCACATCCACGTCCGCGCGGTCCAGCACACGGCGGAAGTCCGTCACCGTGTCCGGCCGCCGCTGGCGGTGCTTCTCGACGAGCTCCACGCCCTGCGCCAGCTGCGCGTCGTCGACGTCGCAGATCACGGCGCAGTCCACCTCCGGGTTGCCCAGGAATGTCGCGAGATTCCCACGCCCCATGCCGCCGCAGCCGATCACGCCGAGCCTGATGCGGTCGTTCGCGCCGAGCACCTTGCCCGTGGCGCTCTGCGAGGGAAGCGATGCCGCTGCGAGCATGGACGGCACCAGCGCCGTCGCAGCCGTAGATGTCGTGAGGAACTGCCGTCGTGTGAGGTGTGTCATGACGCCTCCAACCGCGAGAGCGTACCGTGCGCCGCGGCGGATGGCAACGGCGAGGAGGAAAAGCGCGACGAGCTGCTACGGGGACACGGCGCGCATCAGCTGGCCGCTCAGCCATGCCCCGTACGTGCCCAGCACATACCCGAGCACGGCGAGCAGCACCCCGACCGGTGCGAGGGAAGGGTGGAACGCGGAGGCAATCACCGGCGCCGACGCGGCACCGCCGATGTTCGCCTCGCTGCCGATGGCGAGGTAGAACATCGGCGCCCTGATTAGCCGCGCGACGACCAGCATCGACACGCCGTGGATGGCGAGCCACACGGCGCCCACGACGAACAGTCCCGGGTGGGAGAACACCGCCCGCAGGTTCATCTGCATGCCGATCGACGCGATCAGGACGTAGAGCAGTACCTGCCCGACCTTCGATGCCCCGGCGCCTTCCAGGCGCCTCATCGGCGTGAACGACCCGGCCAGCCCCAGGGTCGTGGCGATCAGCACGATCCAGAAGAACGGCGACGTCAGGGAATAACGCTCCAGATCGGGAGCCGTCCTCGTGATCCAGTCCGCGAGTGGAATGCCGATCGCGTGGGACACACCGGCGACGCCCAGCCCGACCCCCGTGATGACCATGAGGTCGGCCAGTGTGGGGATCCGCGTGTGCTCCCGCTCGAGCTGCGCCACGCGGTCGCGCAGCGCGACGAGGGCCGACGTGTCGGCGCCCGACGCGGCATCGAGCCGCTCGGCGTTCGCCGCGATCCACAGCATCAGCGCCATCCAGCCCCCCGCGACGACGATGTCGACGGCAACCATGATGCCGAAGAGGTCGGCGGGAATCTCGAAGATGTCGCGCATGGCCGCCTGGTTCGCGCCCCCGCCGATCCATGAGCCAGCGACCGACGTGAGCCCGCGCCACACATCCCCGGACACCGTGTCCGGGCTGACGGCCCGCACGATCAGGATCGCCAGCGGCCCTCCGAGAATGACGCTGATCGTGCCGGTGAGGAAGAGCACGAGCGCCTTGGGACCGAGCCGCAGGATGGCCGGGATGTCGGTCGAGAGCGTCAGGAGGGCGAGCGTCGCGGGCAACAGAAACCGGGAGCTGACGTAATACAGCTGCGACTGCTGGCCGTCGATGAGCCCGGCCGTGTTGTAGGCCGCGGGCAGGAAGTAGCAGAGCAGCAGAACGGGCACGAACCGGTAGAACGCCTTCAGGGCGGGGCGGTCGCTCTGCGCCGTCCAGAAAACGCCGCCCATCGTCGCCGCGAGGAGGCCCAGGACGACCGCATCATTCGTAATCAGTGGCGCTCCTGGTGTCCGCGGTCGCCTCGCCCTGCCTGGCATCGCCCCGGAGCCACACGGCGGATGCGACGTTCAGCGCCATCTCACGGTGGACAGATGATCTTCGGGGCGCTGCGAACCGGTTGTTCGGAGTCAATCGCTGCCGCCAGCGGGCAGGCTGACAGACCCCACTCGGCCCGACCCGTTGTGAGCGTCGCCTGGACGGCTGACGGTCACCGAGGAGCGGGCCTGGCGCAGGGCGCAGCGACCGAATTCTGTGCATCAGCTCATGCCGTTACTCACAGGCGGATTCAGTGTCGAGAGGCCCTGTGCTGCATCGCGCCTGTGAGTTCGGGCGTCCGGCATTGAGGAACATCTTTCGCGCGACTAGCGCGCGGCCAGTTTCAATTCCACCACGACAGCCTGCACACCTTCGGACGACGTCTCGGGTTGATGGCTCTGCGCCTCCGAGAACTGCACGCCACCCCGTTCGACAGCCGCCTCGGCGGACTTGCCGTCGGGCAGGTGCATCATCACCTTCGTCCCCGTGAGGAACACGGCGACGTTGGCAGGATGGTCGTGCATGACCGACTTCTCTTTCGGGCCGTAGTTGATGCGCAGCGCACGGGCACGGTCGTTCTCCGCGACGACCGTGTAGTGCTTCGGGTCCAGCGTTGCCGCGTCCCGCGCAACCGCCTTCCCCTGCTTCATCGGCGGGTTCTTCAATTCCACCAGGACGATCTCCATGCGCTCGCTGCCAATATTCTCCACGGTATGCTTCCCGCCCGGCACGGCCACGACGTCTCCCCTCTTGCGCGGCGACTCGTCGACGGCGCCCCCTGCGGGGCTCAAGCGGTTCCTGGCGTCGGTCAGGAAGATCGCCATGGAGGCGGGATGGTCGTGCGGCGGTGTCTTGTCGCCAGGCCCCAGGGTGATGCGAAGCACGCGCACGTGCGCGTTCTCGATCTCCACCTTGTGGTGCTGGGGATCGACCTTCACGGGATCCTGGGCATACGCGGGGACGGCAGCGGAGAGCAACACTAAGACGGCCAGTGGGCAGCGCATGAGGCCTCCTCGATCGACTACGGCAGAGTGGACGCAGCGGGGGTGGGCGGCAATGGGAACACGGTTCAGCTGGCTTTGCAAGGACCATTTCGAGATCCACCTTCCGATGGAGTACCGGATCCTGGACAATGGAGCGGGTCTGTGACAGCCACTCCGGCACGCGGACGCGCGGATTTCCGATGGACATTTTCATGGAGGCGGCGATCGAGGAGGCTGAGGTGGGCCTCACCGAGGGCGGCATCCCCATCGGGTCGGTGCTCGTCCACGACGGACGGATCATCGGGCGCGGCCACAACCGGCGCGTGCAGCGTGGCAGCGCGATCCTGCACGGCGAGATGGACGCGCTCGAAAATGCGGGCCGACAGCCGGCGCGCGTGTACCGCCAAAGCGTGCTGTACACGACGCTGTCCCCCTGCGCGATGTGCACCGGGGCCGCCCTCCTCTACGGCATTCCCCGCGTCGTGATTGGCGAGAATGAGACGTTCATGGGCGAGGAGGCGCTCCTGCGGTCCAGAGGCGTCGAGGTCACCGTGGTTCGGGACGCACGCTGCATCCAGTTGATGCGCCAATTCATCCGGCAGCATCCGCTGGTGTGGAACGAAGATATCGGGACGTAGCCATACCGCTGCCCCGGCCCTGGTGCGCTGTACGATCGACGCATGCCGGAGCTGCCCGACATCGAAGCGTACCTGGAGGCGCTCGGCCCGCGCGTCGTGCAGCAGCCGCTCGAACGCGTGCGGATCGGCAGCCCCTTCGTCCTCCGTACGACTGACCCGTCGCCTGCGGATCTCGCGGGCCGCCCGACCGCCGGCGTGCACCGCATGGGCAAGCGCCTGGTCTTCGACTTCGGCGAGGAACTGTTCCTCGTCGCGCATCTGATGATTGCCGGGCGGTTCCGGTGGCGCGAGCGCGGAGCGGCCCTCCCGGGCAAGGTCGGCCTCGCCGCGTTCGACTTCCCGACTGGCACGCTGCTGATGACCGAGGCGGGCTCCCGCCGGCAGGCTGCGCTCCACGTGGTCCGGGGTCGCGGGGCGCTGTCGGCCATGGACCCTGGCGGCCTGGAGGTGCTCGACGCGGACCTGACGGTGTTCGCGCGACGGCTGCTGCTCGAGAATCACACGCTGAAGCGGGCGCTCACCGATCCCCACATCTTCAGCGGCATCGGCAACGCCTATTCCGACGAGATTCTCCACGCCGCGAAGGTGTCGCCGATGAAGCTGACGAGTGCGCTGGCCGACGACGAGCTGGAGCGCCTGTTCCATGCGGCACAGCGCACGCTTGCCGGCTGGACTCACCGCCTGCGACAGGAGGCTGAGAGGTCGTTTCCCGAGAAGGTCACCGCGTTCCGTCCGGGGATGGCAGTGCACGGGCGTTACGGCCAGCCGTGTCCGGTGTGCGGTGCGCCCGTACAGCGCATCGTCTATGCCCGCAACGAGGCCAACTACTGCGCCGTGTGCCAGACCGAGGGCCGGCTGCTCTCCGACCGCGCCCTGTCGCGTCTGCTCCGCGACGACTGGCCTCGGAGCCTCGACGAGCTCGAGGCGCGCCGGAAGCGGTCGGGCTGACCGAGGATTCGTCGGGACTATACTCGGCCAGTCGCAGCGACAGGGATCTGGCCGTTATGCCGCGCCTGAACGAGAATCGTGATGCGAGGAGGGCTCATCTGGGCTCGCGGCACAAGCCGCCGTTCAGGTCAGCCGAAACGAACGGCGGAGCTGCCACGCGGCTGCTCGGGGTCGATGGCGCGGAATTGGCAGTCGCCTCGTTGCGAGGGGGCTCCATGAAACGCCTGACTTCTCTGTTCGTGACCATGGCGCTGACGCTTGCTCTGACGGGTGCTTTCACCGCGCGACCGGCCGCCGCCGGCCCGGCCGCTGCCGAGGACGTAAGCGTGACCGGATGCCTCATCAAGGCTTCCGGAGACGACGATGCCCTGCTGGTGACGACGCTGGCCCGTGTGGAGGCGCCGCCCTATACCGCCGACGGCCGGGCGGCCGAACGGCGCGCGCCCACTTACATGCGCGTCGTCTACTGGCTGGACGGCGACCATGACGATCTGGACGGACACCAGGGGCGCATCGTGGAGATTCGCGGCGAGCTCGAGGGAGATATCGACCGTGGCGAGATCAAGCTCGAGCGCGGGGACGGCCGCGTCGACGTGGAGTTCAAGGCTGACGGGGACCGACGCCTCAAGGCGCGGCTGCCACTGATGCCCGCAGCCGCCGTGGGCACGTCCGGACGCGACGCGCGTGAGGACAGCAGCGAGTACGACGTGATCGTCCGGAAGCTGGATGTCAGGGAGGTGCGGATGCTCGCGCCGACGTGCGAGGGGCCCGTTCGCTAGATTGACGGCGGACAAGTTTGCGAAGTCGCGCCCGGCGAGCGACGATAGGGGCAGGGAGCCGCGATTGTTCCGCACCCGCCTGCGCCGGACGGTGCTCAAATGGCGTCGCCGTGTGCGCATGGCCCGCGTGGTCGCGAAGGCGCTGCACTCGCGGCGGCATCCCATCCTCGCGCAGATCGTGCCCGTCCGCCGCTGCAATCTCTCCTGCGCGTACTGCAACGAGTTCGACCGCGTCTCGCGTCCCGTCTCCACCGATCGCATGATCGAGCGCATCGACCGCCTCGCGGCGCTTGGCACGTCCATGGTGGATCTGAGCGGCGGAGAGCCGCTCCTGCACCCGGACCTGGATGCGCTCGTCAGGCGGATCCGCCAGTGCGGCATGATGGCGGGCCTGCTGACCAACGGCTATCTCCTCACGCGGGATCGGATCCACCGGCTGAACCGGGCGGGCCTCGATCGGCTGCAGATCAGCGTCGACAACGTGATGCCGGACCAGGTCTCGCGAAAGAGCCTGAAGGTGCTCGACGCGAAGCTGCAGCTGCTTGCGGGGCACGCGGAGTTCGATGTCAGCATCAACTCGGTCGTCGGCGCGGGGATCGGGCCGCCGGCCGATGCCCTGGTGATTGCCGAGCGTGCGCTGGCGCTCGGGTTCGGCACGTCGGTCGGGCTGATTCACGACGGCGGAGGCGGTCTGATTCCGCTCGATACCGAACGCCGGAAGGTCTACGACTCGGCCGTCGCGCTCGCACGTTCGTTCTATTCGCACGCGCACGACGGGGTGTTCCAGCGGAACCTGATCGATGGGAAGCCGAACGCCTGGCAGTGCCGGGCCGGCTCGCGCTACCTGTATGTGTGCGAGGACGGGCTGGTGCATCTGTGCTCGCAGCAGCGCGGGTATCCCGGCGTTCCGCTCGATCAATACGGACCCGAGCAGCTGGAGCGCGAGTACGACTCGGTGAAGCCCTGTGCGCCGTTCTGCAGCATCTCGTGCGTGCACCGGGTGAGCCTGCTCGACGAGATCCGTACGCACCCGCCCGACGCCATCGAACGGATCGTCGCGACCGGGCGGCAGCACGGGCAGGCGCCGCCCGTCACCGTGAAGTTGCTGGCCTGGCTGTTCGTGACGAGCCGGCACCGGGACACCTTCCGCCGGCTGGCCGTACGGGCCTTCCGCACCGGCTCGTAGTGCTCGCGCTCCGTCCAGCTGACGTCGTTTCCTTCGGAAACCGGCTGCAGATGTCAGCCCAGCCCCGCACGATCCCGTCGCTCAATCATGATGCTCGTGTCGCCGTCCAACGGGTCCATGCACACGGGAGTCGAAGACGCACTCACGTGACAGCCACGCTCAGTCAAAGAGGGCAGACGCACGTCGCACGTGTGCACGTCGCCCGTGGCACGTGACAGGTGCCGCCCCTACCGCCGCGCCGCCAGGTAGCTGGCGATTGCCGTCAGTTCC
>Ga0299913_10002381_pt1 | contig 14800 bp, 13 predicted proteins | sample RVTome_9_FD_201360 | JGI IMG/M metagenome (GOLD analysis project Ga0299913, IMG submission 201360) | Soil microbial communities from uranium-contaminated site in the Upper Colorado River Basin, Wyoming, United States - RVT155D38 (version 2) ...
TCGGGAAGGTCGAACGGCGCCCTGTTCGTCTCCGCTATCCCCGCGATCAAGAAGAGCAAGAACGCAGGCCACTGCGACCAGATGTACCAACTGGGGAAATACCGGAAGAGGTCCGCCACCGACTCGAGCACCGGAACGCCGTCGAAGAACGTGACGTCACCGATCGTTCCCGATTGGGCAGCGACGATGTCAACGGTCGAGAGGGTCCCGGCTACCAGCACGATCGGCACGAGGGATAGCCCCAGCGCGATCTCGTAACTGATCATCTGGGCGCTAGAGCGGATGGCACCGAGGAGCGGGTACTTCGACCCGGACGCCCACCCCGCAAGCACGACCCCGTAGACACCGAGCGAACCCATCGCCAGGAAATAGAGGATCCCGATGTTCAGATCGCTGAGGATCAGCGGGATGTCGCGCCCGAACAGATGCGCGTCGTCACCGAGCGGGACGACGGCGAACGCGAGGAACGAGGGAACCATCGCAGCGACGGGGGCGATCGCGTAAACCCATCGGTCGGCGTTGCGCGGCCGGAAGTCCTCCTTGAAGAACAGCTTGATGCCGTCGGCGAGCGTCTGCAGGAGGCCGAACGGCCCCCACCGGTTCGGCCCGACCCGGGCTTGCATGTCACCAATCACCTTGCGCTCCGCCCAGATCACCATCAACGTCGTAAGCAACAGCGCCAGGAAGACAACAACGACCTTGACGAGCGCGATGATGATGGCCGGCCCGACGGTGTCGACGATCCAGCTCACGCTCGCCTCACCTCGACCGAACGGTTGCCGTCCGACATCAACGTGTTGGCCCGCAAGCCCTCCTGGTGATACGGAACGAAGACCGAGCCCTTGACGATGTCGCCGATGACGGCGGTAACCCGAGCCTCGACGCCATTCGCGACGACGACGACCTCATCCCCGTCGGCGATCGAAAGCTCCTTGGCATCCTCATCGTTGAGCTCGACGAACACCTTCCGCTGTATCCGCCGCAGAGCAACAGACCGCGAAACCATGTTCCCTTCGTCATAGATCAACCGCCCACTGATGAGCTTGAAGCCCTCACCCTCCTGAACAGCAGGCGTAGGCGGCGGGGTCTCCTGTAGGGACGCTGTGTTTAGAGACTGATCGGCACCCGACTCAACATTGGCCTCGGAAGACGATGCAGGTTCGGTGTGCGTCCCGGGGAGATCCCCGTCGACCGGAGCCTGCGGTCCCCCAGGGATGATCCCCGGGCGCTGGCGGGCTTCGAACGCCCTTAGCTCCCAGGAGAGGGGCCAGTTCTGGCCCGTCTGGAAGGGCGCGCCTTGGCGGTGGCCCTTCGGGTACTGGCCGCCCGGTCCCGCGACCGCGATGTCACCCTGGCCGGCGTCCTTGGCGAGCTGGTACTCGTACTGGAGCGTCGACTCCGGCATGTGCTGGGCGAGGATGTCGGGGTCGACGTCGGCGTGGGTCGGCACCTCCTTGCGGAGAGCGGTCCACACATCGCCGAACCCGCGCCAGCCCCAATCGTCGCCGAGCATGCGAGCGAGATCGGAGCAGATGTGCCACGGCTCGCGTGCCGTGCCCGGAGGAGCGGTGACCGGCTCGAGCCTCTGGAGCCTTCGTTCGAGGTTCGTGAACGTGCCACACCGTTCCGCGTAGGCAACGCTCGGAAGCGCCACGTCCGCGAAGGTCACGGTCTCGGTTGGGAACAGCTCGACGACGACCTTGAAGACACCGCTCTCGAGCGCGCGCTTCGCGAGCGCAGCGTCCGGGAAGTCGGTGATGAGGTCGGCACCGAACACGAACAACACGTCGAGCTCTCCTGCCGCCGCGGCCTCCAACATCGCGCGGGTGTCCAGACCCGGCTCGGCTACCGGCTTGTAACCGGCGTCGAGCCCAGGATGCACGCCCATGTCGATCAGGCCCTGGGAGCCTGCGTGGGGTGGGCAGACGAGGATCTTGGCGTTGTGCTCGGAGACGAGGCCGAGGGCCGCGTCCAGCGCGGCCGACTCGTCGGCACCCGGGGACGACGGCCCCCAACAGACCACGATGTCGTCGCCGAGGTCGGCAGTGACGGCCGCGTCAGTGAGTCCGTCGAGGGAGCGGACCGAATGCGTCGCGAACGTGTCAAGCGAGATGCGTCGTGGTGAGACGACGACGAGCTTGGCGCCATGCTCGAGCACCGCGAGACGAAGCCGCAGGTAGAGGACCGGAAGCGCTTCTTTGGGATCGGGACCGATCCACACGATCGTGCCTGCCTTCTCGAGGTCGTTGATGCACGCGGTCGAACCGGCTACCGGCGCGTGGTCGAGGACCTTTTCGTAAGGCGCGCCGACATCTTGGATCCGGGAATCGACATTCGATGTCTTCAGGACCTTGCGCGCGAACCGGCCGATGGCGAACGCGTCCTCGGTCGTCAGGTGGCCCCCCGCGATGACGCCAACGCGTTCCTTGCCTTCGAGTCCCGCTTGGATCGCGTCGAAAGCCTCGCGCCACGACGTGGGTTCGAACTCCTCACCCTTGCGGACCAAGGGGTTCGTGAGGCGGTCCTCGGAGTCCACGTAGTGGTAGCCGAAGCGACCCTTGTCACAGGTCCAGAAGTCGTTGACCTGTTCGTTCGGGAGGGCCTGGCAGCGAACGAGCTTGTCGGTCCGGACCTCGTTCGTGATCGGACATCCGACCGAGCAGTAACTGCAAACGCTCGGCGCCGCCTTCAGGTCCCAGGGGCGCGCGACGAAGCGGTACGGCTTCGAGGTCAGCGCGCCGACGGGGCAGATCTGGATCGTGTTGCCCGAGAAGTAGCTGTCGAACGGCTCGTCGGAGAACGTCAGGATCTGCGTACCTGCGCCCCGATCGACGAGCTGGATGAATTGATCGCCGGCGATCTCGTCGGAGAACCGAACGCAACGCCAGCACAGCACACATCGCTCGCGGTCGAGCACGACGAGGTCCGAGATCTCGAGTGCCTTCTCGTAGTGACGCTTCTCTTCGACGTAGCGGGTCGATCCTGGACCATGTGCGTAGGTCTGGTCTTGCAACGGACACTCACCCGCGCGATCGCAGATCGGGCAGTCGAGAGGGTGGTTGATCAACAGGAACTCCAGCATGTCCTTCTGCGCGTCGACCGCGTTCTCCTCGACGGTGTTGACATTCATCCCGTCGGCGACGGGAGTTGCACAGGCCGGCAGCAGCTTGTTCTGGCCCTCGACCTGGACGAGGCACATGCGGCACACCGCAACCGACTTCATGCCGGGGTGGTAGCAGAAGCGCGGGACGAAAACGCCGATCTCCTCGGCCACGTCGATCAGCAACCGGCCGGGCTCGGCCTCGACAGTCTGACCGTTGATGGTCACGTTCACGCGCTCTTGATCAGGGCTCACTTGCGATGCCCCCTCCGCGCGTGTCGTCGGCCGCGATCCCGGCCGAAGGTTGGTGGGCGATGCCGGCCTCGCCCGGACCGGTATCGCCCGTCCTGGAACCCACGAGAACCTTGTGCGCACCCTCGAATGGGCATGCGCCTTCGCTGACATGGCGCTCGAACTCCGTCCGGAACTCCTTCACGTTTGACCGCAGAGCCCACGCGGCGGCATCGCCGAGAGGACAGAACGACCTGCCGTCCATGCCGTCGGCGATGTCCAGGAGCAGATCCATGTCCTCGCGTCGGCCGTCGCCGTGCTCGATGCGTTCGAGGGCTTTCACGGCCCACCAAGTGCCTTCACGACATGGGGTGCACTTGCCACAACTCTCGTGTTCGAAGAATTCAGTCGTTACGAGCGCGTTGCGGACCATGCACGTGGTCTCGTCCATGAAGACGATCGCGCCCGAGCCGAGCATCGTCCCGGCCTCCTTGAGCGCTTCGAAGTCGCACGCGACGTCAGTTCTGGTCAACAGTGGTGCACTGGCTCCACCGGGGATGATCGCCTTGAGGGTCTTGCCGTCCTTCATGCCACCGGCGAGCTCGAGGATCTCAGCCAGCGTGGTGCCGTATGCGACCTCGTAGTTGCCGGGCCGCTCGACGTGACCCGAGACCGAGAACACTTTCGTGCCGGGCGACTTCTCCGTGCCCCAACCCTTGTGCCACTCGGCCCCGTTGGACACGATCGCCGGCAACGACGACAAGGTTTCGGTGTTGTTGATCACTGTCGGCTGCCCGTAGAGGCCTTTGATGGCGGGGAACGGGGGCCGGAGCCGCGGTTGTCCGCGGAACCCTTCGAGCGAATCCAGCAGCGCCGACTCTTCACCACAGATGTAGGCACCGGCCCCGCGGTGCAACACGATGTCGAAGTCGAAGCTCGATCCGAAGATCCCTTTGCCGAGGAAACCCCGCTCGTACGCCTCCCCTATGGCTGCGTCGAGACGGCGGGAACCGAGGGCGAATTCACCACGGCAGTAGATGAATGCCTTCTCGGCTTGATTAGCCCACGCAGCGATGATGATCCCCTCGATCAGCTGATGCGGATCTGACTCCGCGAGCTCGCGATCCTTGAACGTTCCGGGTTCACCTTCGTCGTGGTTGACGACGACGTACTTCGGAAAGACATCTTTGGGCACGAATCCCCACTTGACCCCGGTCGGGAAGCCCGCTCCACCCTTGCCGCGCAGACCAGACTCCTTGACCAGCTCGATCAGATCGTCGGGCGCCATCGACGTGATCACAGAGCGCGCCGCCTCGTAACCGCCGTCGTCCAGCACGCGCTTCAGGGTCCAGGAGTCATCCGGGAATTCGCGCAGGCGACGAGTGACGATGCGGACCTCCTCAGACATCCTCGTCACCTTCCACGCGCGGACGGAAACCCGGGGCCATGTCGGTCGGGATCGACTCGCCGCCCACCGTGCGGGCCGCATGAACGAGGTCCTCGCTATCCCGTCGGACTCCCGCCAGCGCGGTCTCGCGCGCGATCTCCTTCGCCGTCTTGACCGGCTCACCGCGAACGCTGCGGACCTCCTCGCCACGCCCGACCTTCAGGATCAGCTCGATCACGCCGTCGGGTGTCACGTCGTAGAAGTCCTCGTAGTTGATCTGCATGCTCGGTGCGCCGTCACAGGTGCCGAGGCACTCCGCTGCTTCGAGCGAGAACCGTCCGTCCGATGTCGTTTCACCGGTTTCGATCCCGAGGGTCTCCTCGGCTGCCTCGATGACCCGTCGCGCTCCGCGGTGGGTGCACGAGATGTTCCGGCAGATCGACACCAGGTACTCGCCCTGGGGTCGCTTCTTGAGCATCGTGTAGAAGCTCGCCGACGCGAGCACCTGTGCAGGCGTCAAGCCGAGGATCTCTGCGACCTCGCGCATCCCGTCTTCACTGACATAACCGTCGATGGACTGCACCAGGAACAGCAGCGGCAACGTCGCGGACCTGGCGTTCGGGTACTTCGCGACGATCTGTTGCGCGACCGCGCGATCCTCGGAGGAGAAGACGGCCACTAGCGGTCCACACCTCCCATGATGGGGTCGGTGGACGCGATCGAGGCCACGAGGTCGGCGAGCAATCCCCCGCGGACCATGTGAGACAGGGACTGCAGGTTCACGAAACTCGGATCCCGAACGTGACATCGATACGGCGACGTCCCGCCGTCCGACACGATGTACGCGCCGAGCTCGCCACGCGGCGACTCGACCGCTACGTAGGCCTCACCTGCGGGCACCTGGTAGCCCTGGGTGGACAGTTTGAAATGGTGGATAACGGCTTCCATCGAGTGCGCCATCTCGGCGCGCGGAGGATGGGTCAGCTTCGGATCCATGTTCTTGAAATCACCAGACGGCATCTTGTCCATGAGTTGCTCGATGATCTTCACGGACTCACGCATCTCCGCGACACGCACCCGATAGCGCGCGTACACGTCACCTTCGGTCGCGATCGGGACGTCGAAGGAAACGTCGTCGTATGCCTCGTAGGGCATGTCACGTCGGAGATCCCAGTCGATACCAACCGCGCGCGCGATCGGACCCGTCGCGCCGAGAGCGCGGGCTTCCTCCCGCGTGATGACTCCGATGCCCTTCGTCCGCTCGAGGAAGATCGGGTTCTCCGTCAACAGGGCCTCGTAATCCTTGATGCGCCTGGGCATCTGATCTGTGATGTTGCGAACCGCTCGTTCCCACCCCGGGGGCAGGTCTTCCCACACCCCACCGGGGATGATGTAGCCATGGTTCATCCGTAGGCCGGTGACCATCTCGTAGAAGTCGAGGATCAGCTCGCGCTCGCGGAACCCATAGAACATCGCCGACATCGCACCCATGTCGAGGCCCTGGGTCCCCCACCACACGAGATGAGATGACAGCCGGTTCATCTCTGCCAGCAAGGTCCTGATGTAGAGCGCGCGGGGTGGGACCTCGATGCCGAGCAGCTGCTCGACGGCCATCGAATAAGCCTGCTCGTTGAACAGCGGTGCCAGGTAGTCCATGCGCGTCACGATCGTGACCGCGCCGCGCCAGTTGTTGTCTTCGCATTCCTTCTCCATCCCGGTGTGCAGATAACCGATGACCGGGAGGCATTCGTTGACGATCTCGCCGTCGAGCTCGAGCAACAGGCGCAGGACTCCGTGCGTCGACGGATGCACCGGGCCCATGTTGATGACCATCCGTCCTTCTTGGGGGTCGAACGATTCGACGAACGCGCCCTCGCCTCGTGCCTCGACCTCGTGGATCAACTTCTCGGTCGTGCTCACGGCGCATCACCTTCGATGACGACCTGACCGAGATGATCGAGGTGGGTCGCCGCCCCGTCGGCGTTGGGCGATTGACCCGGTGCATCGATCTGGAGCAACGGCTGGGGGATGAACTCGACGGGTACCTTGCCGACGCCGTAGTCCTTGCGGAGGGGGTGACCCTCCCACTGGTCGGGCATGAGGATCCGGGTCAGGTTCGGGTGCCCCTCGAAGTTGATGCCGAGGAGGTCGTAGGCCTCGCGCTCCATGAAGTTCGCCGTCGGCCATACCTCCGAGATGGACGGCACGCTCGAGGGATCGCCTTCGGCCCTGATGTGGATGGTCTGCCTTTGTTTCAGCTCGTGGTTGATGAGTTGGACGACGACCACGAACCGCGGGTCCGCCGGAGCCAAGCGGAGACGGTCGAGCCCCGCGAGGTCCATGAGCTGCCACCCCTCGGCGTGGAGAGCGCGGGCGCGGTCGAGCCACTCCCCGGGGCTGTGAGTCGTTGTCATCTAACCCGCGACCCGTCCCGCCGCGTAATCGCCACGTTTGATCTGCTCGTGCAGCAGCATGATCCCGTCGATCAACATCTCGGGCCGCGGCGGACATCCCGGCACGTAGATGTCAACCGGAACGATCTGGTCGACACCCTGCACGAGCGCGTAGTTATTGAACACGCCACCGGTCGACGCACACGCGCCCATCGAGATGACCCACTTGGGTTCGGTCATCTGGTCGTAGATCGTACGCAGAACCGGCGCCATCTTCTGAGAAACGCGCCCTGCAACGATCATCAGGTCGGCTTGGCGGGGGGACGCTCGGAACGCCTCCATCCCGAACCGCGCGAGGTCGTGGCGCGGCATCGTCGTTGCCATCATCTCGATCGCGCAACACGCAAGACCGAACGTCGCGGGCCACAGGGACGACTTGCGCGCCCAGTTGACTAGCTTGTCGAGCTGCGCGGTCAGGAAGTTCGCACCGACGGCGTCGCTTACTCCGCCCATTCGAGACCTCCCCGCTTCCAGACGTAGACATATGCAGCGATGAGGATCGCGACGAAGACGCCCATCTCTATCAATCCGAAGAGCGCCATCTCCTTGAACGCGACGGCCCACGGGTACAGGAAGACCGTCTCGATGTCGAAGATGATGAACAGCATCGCGACCAGATAGAACTTGACCGGGAAGCGCTCACTGCCCTCGGACCCTTCCTCGGGCACGATCCCGCACTCGTAGGGATCGAGCTTTGCAGCCGTCCACTTGCGAGGCGAGAGTTTCGACGCGACGTACATGGACGCTACGGCGAAGCCGGTCGACAGGATCACGAGGAACAGGATCGGAAGGTAGGCGGGAAGAGTCATGGCTAAGGCTTCATCTCGGCGATCTTCTTCATGGCTCGCAGACCCATCTGATGAACGCCCGAGCCCTTCTGCTCCTCGAGGTTCGCCAGGAACGTGAGAGCGAAGCGCATCGTGCGTTTCGATCGCATCCCCATCGAAACCAAGCGCTCCATCAGCTCGGGATGCCCGATGAGCTTCACGAAGCGACGGCCGAGGCGGTAGTAGGGCCCATATATCTCTTCGAGCTCGCGCGTGTATCCCGACAGCGCGGGGGAAGAGTCGGAACGCAAGGCTTCGTCGATGTGGCGCGCACCGATCCGTCCGGTCTCGTACGCGTACGCGATGCCTTCGCCATTGCAGGGATTGATCATCCCGGCGGCATCGCCGACGAGGATGAATCCGGGGCCATGCGCGGGCCAGATGCTCTGACCCATGAACAAGCGACCTCCGCGCGGCCTGCTGCACACGGTGTCGTAGTTGATGCCCCACTCGGCAGGGAGCTGGTTGATGAAGTTCGTCTGAAGGTCGTTGAGGTTCACGGCTTCCCAGTCCCCGTATGTCGTTAGCAAGCCAACACCTGCGTTGACCGTCCCGTCACCGACCGGGAACACCCATCCATAGCCGGGCAGGTTGTCGGGCCCCGATTTGACCTCGAGATAGGCCTCGAACCACCCCGAGTGAGCCATCACCGGTGAGTTGAAGTACTGGCGGATCGCCCATCCCATGGGGTACGCGGTGTTGCGGGTCCTTCCGATCGAGCGCGCGAACTTGGTAGCAGCTCCCTCGGCGCAGATGACGTAACGGGCCTTGATCCGTTCGTCCTCTCCATCGCGCTTCGCGACGAAACCGGCGAGCACACCGTCTTCGAAGATCGGATCGACGACCTGCGTCGTCTGCAGGACCTTGGCCCCCGCGGCTTCCGCGTTCTCGAGGACAACCTTGTCGAGGTCCTTGCGCGGCTTCACCAGGCCGTAGTTGCACCAGTCCTCGAGGTCGGGCCACGGAAGCTCCATCACGCGCCCCGCCGCGTGGATCCTCAACCCACGAACGTGCTCCCACGCTTCCAGCTCGGAACCGAGACCCATGTCTTCGAGCTGCTTCACCGCACGGGGAGTCAGGCCGTCGCCGCACGTCTTCTCGCGCGGGAAGGTCTTCTTCTCGCAGACGAGCACCGAATGGCCCTTGGAAGCAAGGTAGTGGGCAGCAGCGGCTCCCGAGGGTCCGCCTCCGACGATGGCCACATCGAACTCGGACGTCACGCGGTGTCCTTCCCTCCGAGCCCGGCTACCAGGACCGGGACCAGGAGCTTGTGAAAATTTTCACGAGCGGGATCGCGAGTCTACTCCTCTGATTCCGGGGGCTCCTACTCGACCGTGAGGGTGCCGTTCATCGAGGGGTGGACATCGCACTGGAAGTAGTACTCGCCCGCTTCCAGAGGATCGATCTGGTAGGTGGTGGATCCGCCACCGTCGATGATCTGACCTGCAAACAGGTCCTCCGAGGCCGAGTCGTCGGTATAGATCGCGAGGTTGTGCGGGGCGGTGTCCTCGTTGTGGAACTCGACCGCGGTCTCCTCACCGGCGGGCCAGCTCAGCTGATCGGTGTCGAACTGCACGTTGGCGGCCGTGAGCGTGACCGCGCCCGACTCGCCCCCGCCCCCGCCTTCGGGCGCTGCGGGCGTCGACTCGTTGTTCGCAAGTAAGAACGCTATCGCCATGATCGGGATCAACAGATAGAGCAACGCAAGGGCCGGCGACCGCTTGTCGCCGGTATCTGCGGCGCTGACCACCGGAACCCCGGTACCGACGAGCTCGTCGATCAGCTTGCGACGCGCGTACATGTCCATCTGGCCCTGGAACTGGGCGTCCGTCGTGGCCGCGTCTTCCGGTCGGAGCCGGGTGCCGGTCGCGGTGCCGTGGGTCACCCCCGCCGGCTTCGCGGCCGCCGGAGCTTCGGGCGCCGCCGCCGGTGCAGTCGCTGCGGGCTCCGCCGATTCGGCGGCCGCGGCAGGTTGGGCGGGCTCGGGCGGTGCGGTCTGCTCCTGAGGGACCTGAGGAGCCTGAGCCTCTTCGGTCGCGGCCGGGGTCTCCTCGGCCACCGGGGCTTCGGCCGGCTCGTCCTGAGCCGCCTCTTCGACGGGCTCGTCGGCCGGCGCGGCGCCGTCTCCGCCGCCGCCTTCGAGATGGGGCTGAGAGCCGGGCCACCACTTCGGTTCTTTCGGATGGGGGGATCCTGCCTCGGCGCGGGCACGGGCGGCCTTCGCTCGGCCCTCGGCGACGGGGGCCGAGACACCCTTACCTTGCTCTTCGCTCAGGACCTCTGAATAGATCTGTTCCGGATCGGCCACTTCATCTCCTGATGGTGTCGGTGAGAAAGCGGGCCAAATCTAACCTCAGTACGTACGGGTCACTGCTGCATGCGCCAGTCGCTCCAGCTCGGCTCGTGCCGGGGCCACTATCGGGGCGGCCTGGAGCGCGGCGGCTGCCTCGTTCCTGAGCGAATCGATCAGCTCTTCGGTCGCGGAGCGGGCTCCGGAGCGCTCGACGATCGACCGCAACACTTCGACTCGGTCGTCGGCCAACGCTGAACCCCCACCCCAGTCCCTCAGCAAGGTGTCGCGATCCTCGCCGGTGCTCGATGCGAGCGCCTTCGCGAATAGCACGTTGCGCTTTCCTTCGCGGATGTCGGAATCGGCTGGCTTGCCGGTCGTCGCAGGATCGCCGAACAACCCTAAGAGGTCGTCACGCAGCTGGAACGCTTCGCCCAGGGGACGTCCGAAGCGCGCGAGGCCGGATAGAAGACTTTCATCGGCCCCTCCCAGTCGTGCCCCGATCAACAACGGATGCTCGATCGAATAGGAGCCGGACTTGAGAACGGCGATCGCACGCGCCCTCGATTCGTCGACCTCCGAGCGATGGGCTTCGACATCCATGTCTTGCCCGGCGATCACCTGTTCTCGCATCGACGTGAAGTGAGCGAACCCCGCGGCGAGGTGCTCGAGCGGCAGGTCTGCTTCCCAGAAAGCTGCGTCCGCCAATACCAAGGCCAGGTCACCGGCGAGCAGCGCCCGGGCGGGACCCAGGTGGGCAACCGTCGTGGGTTGGCCCCGGCGTTCGGCTGCAGAATCCATGATGTCGTCGTGCACGATCGCGAACGTGTGCAGGAGCTCGAAGGCCGAAGCCACGGCGACGATCCCCTCCGAGTGGGCGGCGCCGGTCGCGCGGTAACCCCAATAACAGAATGCCGGTCGCAAGCGTTTCCCCCCGGCGTCGAGGACCCTCCGGATCTCGGAGATCAGTCCGCCGGCCTCGGGGAGCCGTTGCATGCGTTGATCGAGCAATGCATCGAGGCGCGCATCGATCATCGAACGGAGCTCGTCGGGCGCGGGAGGCGTGACAGGCACATCGCCTACCCTAGAGCGATGCTCAAGCCGTTCGTGGTCCTGCTCATGGCGCTGTCCTTCGTCGCATGCGGTGGTGAGGAGGCTCCGACAACTCCCGCCGACGAGGCACCGGAGTCGGTGACGGGCGTGGTGGTAGACATCGAATCCGCCGGGATCAACGAAGTCGAAAGGTTCACACTCAAAGACGGCGACGTCCTGTACGACGTCCTCATCGACACCGAGATCGATTACGGATTCCCCCTCGGCCACCTCCAGGAGCACGTCCAGACGGCTGCCCCGGTCGAGGTGGACCTCGAGCAACGCGGCGACGAGCTCTACGCGCTGTCGATCGAGGACGTCTAGAGAGCCTTCAGAGAATCCGCGAGCTCGTTCGCGGTGACGGTTCCCTCGAACTTCGCCGCAAGCTTTCCCTTCGCATCCACGACGAACACCCACGGCTCGCTCGGAAGCTTCCACTCGGTCACCGCATCCACGGGGAGCAGGTTCGCCGGGTCGTCGAGGTTCTTGTAGACCTCGACGTGGATGAAGCGCACATCCCCGAAGTCGTCGGCTACCGATTTCACGATGTTGAGGGTCGGCCCGCAAACCTGCGACGTACAGAACTTCGGGGTCGAGAACACCACGACGAACGGTTCACCGGCCTTGACGGCATCTTCGATCGAAACCTCGTAGAACGCGGGATCGGGGTCGGGGTCGGTCGTGATCTCGGTCAGCTTGCCGACGTCATCCGCGGTCAGTGAATCGGATGCCGGTACCCGTTCGCCGATCGCCGGGGTCGTCGGCTTCAGGGCGACATCGAAAGCTGCGTTGATGGTTTCGTCCAGACCGTCGCCCGTGACGGAGACCTCGGCCCCCCATTCGCCCGCGGCATCGAACTCCGCAGTGGTCTTGTAGAGGCCGCGCTCACCAGGGATCGATTCGATGAACTCCATGTCGCGCTCGAAGACCGGTTCGGTCTCTGACTCGGCGAGGTTGTAGAACGCGATGTGCATCGAGATGTCGCCCGATCCGATCGGCGCATCGTTCTCGTCCAACAACCCGACCAGGAATCGGTTCTCGCCGACCACGACCTCGGACGAGGCGAACACGGGGTAGGCCTTGGCGTCGGCGAACGGACCACCGAACCGGGACCCCCCCGAGGCACCGGGGGCCGGGGCGGCCCCGTCATCGCCACACGCCGCCAGGAGACCGAGGGCGAGCACGATCGGGATCCATCGAAAGCGCTTCATCCGACGAAGACTAGCGGCGCCCCCGGATAACATCGGTCGCCTCCGATGACTTCTCTCAGACGACTCGCGCTCGCATCGACCATCGCAACGTTCATTCTCGTCGCGATCGGGGGTCTCGTACGTGCAACGAAATCGGGACTGGGATGCGGTACGCACTGGCCCGACTGCGCGGGCGATGCGATCCCGTTCTTCGGGAGCCGCGCGGTCGTGATCGAGTTCTCGCATCGCTTGATGGCCGCGGTCGTGATCGCCTTGCTGGCGATCCTCGTCGTCGTCGCATGGCGCCAGCGCGATCGCAGCCGCAAGCTGATGTGGACGTCGATCGTCGCCTTCTGCCTCGTGATGTCGCAGGCGGTACTCGGGGCGATCGTCGTGTGGCTCGAGCTCAAAGCCGAGGCCGTCGTCCTCCACCTCGCGACGGCCATGACGCTGGTGGCGGTGTTGATCTATCTCACCGCCAACGCCTCGGTCGCGGATCAGACGTTCACTCCGACGACCGACGCAGACGTCGCGCGCAAGGCCCGCATGGCGGCCCTCGCCGTCTTGGTGTTGCTCCTGGTCGGGTCCTATGTGACGGGTCGGGGCGCCGGGTACGTCTTCCGGGACTGGCCGCTGATGGGCGGACGCGTGGTCCCGGATCTGTCCTTCGAACCCGCCGCCATCCACTTCCTGCATCGCGCGCTGGCCGCCATCACGGGGGTCATCGTGTTCGCTATCGGGATCGTCGTCGTTCGCCGCAAGGACGAGCTTCCGGCCCAGGCACGTTTCGCGCACGCGGCGATGGGCCTGTTCGGACTTCAGGTGCTGATCGGCGCAGCCAACGTGTGGAACCCGCCGCCCGGCATCGTGAACGAACTGTTCGTGACCGCGCACCTGCTCGTGGCGGCACTTATCTGGGCATCTCTCGTCGCCCTGGCGGTCGTGTCGCATCCTGCCCTCGCCGAACAGCGTGAGCGCTCGCAGATGCGCGTCCGGGCCGCGTACGGCGGAGGCACCTCGTGAGACGACTCACAACAGATGCCACGGGCGCCATCACCCTCGAATCAGACGTAGCGACCACCGAGTCGGTAGACGCTTCTGTCACGACGCGACAGAAGATCGCCGCCTACATCGCGCTGACGAAGCCGCGCATCATCGAGCTCCTACTCGTCACGACCGTGCCTGCGATGATCGTGGCCGCCGGAGGGTGGCCCTCGGTGTGGCTGATGTTCGCGACCGTGCTCGGGGGGACGCTGTCGGCCGGCGGGGCCAATGCGATCAACTGCTATATCGACCGGGACATCGATCAGGTGATGCCACGAACGAGGCGGCGCCCCCTGCCGATGCACAAGATCGAGCCGCGCCGTGCGCTCGTCTTCGGAGCCGTCCTCGGTGTGATCGCGTTCGTATGGCTGTGGCTGACGGTGAATCCGCTCGCGGCATCACTCACGACGGCAGCGTTGTTGTTCTACGTATTCGTCTACACGCTCGGGATGAAGCGCTCGACGCCGCAGAACATCGTGATCGGGGGTGCGGCCGGCGCGATGCCGGCACTCGTGGGGTGGGCCGCCGTCACGGATGGCATCGAGCTTCCCGCTCTCGTGCTTTTCGGCATCGTCTTCTACTGGACCCCTCCGCACTTCTGGGCCCTCGCGATGCGCTACGAGAAGGAGTACGCGGCTGCCGGAGTGCCGATGATGCCGGTCGTCTACGGGAAGGCGGAGACCACCCGCCACATCCTGCTCTACAGCTTCATGCAGCTCGCGATGTGTCTGGCCTTCTTCTCCACCGCCCAGATGGGGTGGATCTATGGGGGCACCACGATCCTGCTCAATGGGGCGTTCATCTGGATGGCGGTCGGTCTCTACCGCGATCCGACCCCGAAGCGGGCATGGGGGCTGTTCCGCTACTCGATCTACTTCCTGACACTGCTGTTCGCCTCGATGGCCCTGGATACGCTCCTGATCTGAGATCCCGCCGCAGGAAAGAGCCGAAGCGGGCCGAAATCCTCCTCTTAGACATCTAGGAGGGACCACCATGAAGAAGATCACGTCGCTCGCAGTCACCATCCTGCTTGCATCGGCCGTCGGTGTCGCGCCGGCCGGCGCCGACAAGGCGATCGAGAAGACCAAGAACGTCAAGCACGTCACGAACATCCCCTACAGCGGCGGAAGTGACATCACGTTCAAGGGGGACACGGTCTACTTCGGCCAGCTCGGTGACGAGGGTG
>Ga0299913_10002382_pt1 | contig 14800 bp, 10 predicted proteins | sample RVTome_9_FD_201360 | JGI IMG/M metagenome (GOLD analysis project Ga0299913, IMG submission 201360) | Soil microbial communities from uranium-contaminated site in the Upper Colorado River Basin, Wyoming, United States - RVT155D38 (version 2) ...
CCAACGGGCAGTACTGGCGGCTGTTCACCGCGATGTTCCTGCACGCGGGGATCCTGCACGCCGCGATGAACTCGTGGGTCCTCTACGTGGTCGGGTCGGTGTACGAACGCGAGATCGGGAGGCTGCGGTTCGTCGCGGTCTATCTGAGCGCCGGGCTGTTCGCGAGCGCCGCCTCGTACGCGCTGATCGACCTGGACCAGGGCGTCGCGGTGTCGGTCGGAGCGTCGGGCGCGATCTTCGGGCTCTTCGGCGGCTTCCTCGTCTACAACTGGCGTCGCCGTGCGCAGGCGCTCGCGAACGCCAGGCTCCGCCAGATGCTGCCGTGGATCCTGCTGAACCTCGTGATCACGTTCACGATCCCGTTCATCGACTGGCGGGCGCACATCGGCGGCCTCGTCGCCGGGATCGTCGCCGGGTACCTGGCCGAGGGCGTGGGCCGCGACCGCACCACGCAGCGCCTGACGGCGGCGCTCGGGATCGGGCTGGTGCTCGCCGCGACCGTGGCGCTCACGATCTGGGGCACGGTGCGGATCCGCGAGGCGTTCCCGCAGGCGTTCTGACGCCGGCCCGGTGGATCAGGCCCCTGGTGCCGGCGCGTCGCGGTCCGCCACACCGTAGAGGTAGCCCTCGCGGGTGCCGACGTAGATCCATCCGCGCCAGACGGCGGGCGTGGACTCGATGCAGTCGCCGAGGTCAAGCGTCCAGCGCAGCGGCGGGCGCCCCTGCCCGGCCGTGAGGTCCCACGCGTACAGGTGGCCCGAGCAGTCGGCGTGCAGCAGGGTGCCGTCGACGACGACCGGCGACACGATCGACGGCGCGCCGGCCTGCAGTTCCCACACGATCTCGCCGGTGATGCGGTCGACGCCGAGGATCCGTCCGGCCGCGGTCGCGAAGACCACGAGGTCGCCCCACAGCGCCGGCGTCGACCACGATCCGCCCGCGCCCTGGAACCCGATCTCGGGAGCCTGGATCGACCAGACCACGGGGCTCTCGGGCCGGGAGGGATCGAGCTTCATCAGCTGCCCGAGGTCCCGCGACCGCGCCGTGAACCGCTGGAGCTCGCTCGCGACGTACAGCGAGCCTTCGTCGTCGATCACGACCGAGGCGTCGGTGTCGTCGCCTGTCCAGAAGCGGAACACCCGCTCGGGCGCCGACCCGTCGTCGAGGGTGCCCGAGACGTCCCATCCCTGCACGAGGCCCCCGGAGTTCCCGAAGTAGACGACCCCGTCGTCGTACGCGACCGAGCTCTCGATCGAGACGTCGTCGTCACCGATCGCGCCGAGGAGCTCTCGGTCCCATCCGCGGACCGCGGTGACGGTCGGATCGACCGCGACGCCCTCGGGCCCGTAGCTCCGCCGGAGGTCGACCACGTAGAGCCATCCGTTCTCGCCCCCGATCACGACGTGGCCCTGGACCAGCAGCGGCGCGCCGTCCCAGTCGTCGTTCCACTTCGGCTCGGGCACGGACGTCGTCGCGTCGAGCTCCCACAGCACGGTCGGCTCGGGACGGTCGAGCGCGATCACGCGGAACAGGTCGTCGCGCGAGCCCCCGTAGTAGAGCGGGTAGCCGTCGGGATCGCTCGTCGCCGATCCCTTCGCGAGGTCGCCGGTCTGCAGCGGCGGCCGGAGCGGCTCGCCGGTCGCGCCGTCGACGAAGTGGTACGCGCCGTCGTACGCGCCCTCGCGGACCTCGACCGTGCCATCGTCGAGCATCACGACGTTCGGTTGGCCCGTCCACCCGGTCCCGCACCATTCCTGCAGCGGCGTGCCGTCGAGGCCGACGGTCGACATCGAGCACATCGGCTCGTCGGGCGACCGCCACCGGATCACCGGCGACGACGGCACGGGTCCCTCGCCCACGAACGTCCGCGTGGCGTTACCTCGGAACGTCGGGATCCCCTCGAACGCCGCGTTCAGCGGCTCGGCGGGCTCGACGTCGGTCGCCCACCTGACCGGATCGGCCACGTCGCGCGCGTCGGAGACCCGAGCGCCGACCGCCACCGCGCCGGCCAGCACCGCGAGCCCGAGCGCGAGCGCGACGCCCGATGGCGCGCGATCGCGGCGTCGATCCATCACGGCATCGTAGACGCGGTCCCCCGAACGGCCGGGCAGGCTCGCCTCAGACCGGGGTCGGCGCCGACCGGTACGAGCCCAGGACGCGCAGGAACGATGTGTGCGCGCGCACCTCGTCGAGCGCCTCGGCCAGCCCCGGCGCGTCGCCCGCGACCATCACGTCGATGTACATCAGGTACTCGAACGGCTTGCCGCGCCGCGGCCGGGACTCGATCTTGTGCAGGTTGATCCCGCGCGACGCGAACGGCCGCAGGGACTCCAGCAGCGAGCCCGGCTCATCCAGGACCGCCATCACCAGCGAGGTCTTGTCGTGCGCGCCGAGCCCCGGGTCCTCACGCCCGATCACGGAGAACTTCGTGTAGTTCTCCTTCTCCGTCTGGATCCGCTCGGCGAGCACCGCGAGCCCGAACAGCCGCGCGGCCTCGACGCTCGCGATCGCGGCCTCGTCCTTCGCGCCGGCGTCGGCGAGCATGCGCGCCGCGCCCGCCGTGTCGTGCACGGGGATCGGCTCGATCCGCATCGACGACAGGAACTCCTCGCACTGCGCGAGCGCCTGCCAGTGGCTCTTCGCCCGCTCGATGTCCTCGAGCCGCGCGCCGGGGACCGCGAGCAGCGCGTGATCGACCCGGACCATCGCCTCACCCACCATCTGCAGCAACGTCGTGTGCTGCAACAGCTCGTAGGTCTCGTTGACCGAGCCCGCCTGCGAGTTCTCGAGCGGCACGACGCCGAGGTCGGCCTCCTCGCTCGTCACCCGGGAGAACACGAGCCGCACGGTCTCGCACGGCAGCGTGTCGGCGTCGGGGAAGAGCGACCGGACGGCCTGTTCGCTGTAGGCGCCAGGTTCGCCCTGGTAGGCGACCTTCATGGCGGGCAAGCGTAGCAGCGGCCTCCGGCCGGACCGGGCGTGCGCCGAGCGCGGGCGACGGCCCTAGGGCGGCGGTCGCGACGCGCGTCCCCCATCGCCGGATGCGCGCATCGCCGACGCAGCCTACCCTCGGAACGACGATGGTAGCCTTGCCGCCGTCGGCGCAAACGCGCTGGTGAACGGCCATCCCGCCCTCACACCGCGACGCGAGCGCACCTCCAGACCACACGATGGAGCACCTCCGGCCGAGGATCACGGAACGCCACGATGCAGACACCGGGTTGGGCCCAAGCCCCGAGCGACGTGAGCATCGTCGACCTGCGCGACTACCTGCAGGTGATCCGGCGTCGCCGCAAGCTGATCCTCGTGATCACGGCCACGGCGGTGATCCTCGCGGTGCTGTGGACCGCGACCCAGAGCGCCATCTACACGGCGCGGGCGGAGCTCCTCGTGCAGGAACCGCTGCCGGCCTCGACCGCGAGCACCCTCGGCCCCCTGCCCACCCTGAACATCGAGAACGAACGGGCGATCATGGGATCGCTGCCGGTCGCCGCGATCGCCGAGGAGACGATCGAGCTCAACGAAGACCCCCGTGAGCTCCTGGAGCGGCTCGAGGTCGTCGTGCCCAAGGACGCAGACGTCCTCCGCGTGCAGTTCCAGCACGGCGACCCGGGTGTCGCCGCGCAGGGCGCGCAGGCGTTCGCGAACGCGTACCTGACGTACAAGGAGCAGCGCGCACAGGACATCCTGGACGAGCAGATCGGCACGCTCACGTCCGCGATCGACGCGGCGAGCGCCACCGGCAACGACGCCGAGGCCGCGGGCCTCACGGCGCGCCAGGCCGAGCTGCAGGCGACGATCCCCGATGCGGGCGACGTGCTGCTCGAGGCCGTTCCCCCCGGTCGGCCGACGAGCCCGAACCTGCCGCTGAACGTGGGCCTCGCGCTCTTCCTCGGCCTATTCGTCGGCCTCGTCGCGGCGTTCGTCCGGGAGCGCATGAACGACCGCCTGCGCGGCCGGGGCGACCTCGAGGAGACGGTGGGAGCTCCGGTCATGACACAGATCCCGGCGGTCCCCGCCTGGCGGAACCGTGACGAGCCGCACCTGGTCACGATCGAGACGCCGAAGAGCCCGGCCGCTGAGGCGTACCGGACGCTGCGGACCAGCGTGCTCGTCACCGCGGCCCAGCAGGGCATCAAGACCCTCATGGTGGTCTCGGCCATGGCGGGTGAGGGCAAGACGACGACCGCGTCGAACCTGGCGGTCGTGCTCGCCCAGGCCGACAAGCGCGTCGTGCTGATCTCGGCGGACCTCCGGAGGCCGCGCCTGCACGACTACTTCGGCCTTCCGCCGTCGGACCGCGGGTTGTCCGAGGTGCTGTCGGGCACCCGACGGCCGTGGGAGGCCCTGCGCAGCGGCAAGGTCGAGAACCTGTGGATCATGTCCAGCGGTCACGTCTCTGAACAGCCCACGGAGCTCCTGCAGTCCGAGGGGATGCGCGAGCTGCTCGCCGATCAGCGCGAGGTCGTGGACTTCATCCTGATCGACTGCCCGCCGGTGCTCGCGGTCGCCGACGCCCTCGTGCTCGTGCCGATGGTCGACGGCGTGCTCTACGTCGCCGACGCGCAGACGACGCCGCGCGGCGCCGTCCTCCAGGCCCGCGCGCAGCTCGACCAGGTGGGAGCCCGCGTCGTCGGGTCCGTGCTGAACGACGTCGAAGGCGCCGCCGGGTACGCCTACTACGGCCAGTACACGTACCAGCCCGATCCGGCCACGAACGGCGCGAACGGCAAGGGGAGGGTGTGGGGGCAGCGCCGCAGGGACCGCGCGTCGAGCTGACACCCGGGCACCGCCGTCGTCGGACGGTCACGTTGCTGTTGCTCGGCGTCACCGCCGTCCTGCTCGTCGTCCTGGCGTTCGGCGCGCTCGCGATGCTCGGCGTGCGCGCCGACCTCCAGCGCGGCCAGCGCGGGCTCCAGGATGCCCGGCGCGCGCTCGTGAACGGCAACCTGAGCGACGCGGCGGCCTGGTTCGGCGAGGCGGGCGGCGCCTTCGCCGCCGCGGAACGTCGCAGCGAGGGCCTGCCGGCACGCCTCGGAAGCTGGCTCCCCCTCGTCGGCAACAACGTCGACGTCGGCGCCGGCCTGGCGCGCGCCGGCACGGAGGTCACCGCGGGCGGTGAGCTCCTCACGGGCGCCCTGTCTGCCCTGCCGGAGGGCCTCGGCTCGCTCGCGCCCCAGGACGGCCGGATCCCCGTCGAGGAGATCGCGGCGCTGGCCGGCCCGATCGGTGAGGCCGCCGAGCACGCGAAGGCTGCGGTCGCCGAGGTCGGCGCCACGCCCCCTTCGTTCCTCGTCGCGCCGGTGGCGGAAGCGCGCTGGGAGGCCCTCGAGGAGATCGGCGACGCGGCACGTGCGCTCGACGCGGCGGGCATCCTCCTCCAGGAGCTGCCCGCGTTCGCCGGAGCCGACGGTGCGAAGCGCTACCTCGTCGCATCCGAGAACCCCGCGGAGCTCCGCGGCACCGGCGGCCTCTGGGGCGCCTACGCCGTGCTCGCGCTCGACGACGGCGAGCCATCGTTCTCGGACGTGCGCGCGATCCAGGCCCTCCCGGACATCGAGGCGGACGAGGTCGCGCCGCCGAGCCCCGACTACGAGCGGAACTACGGCGAGTTCGGCGCCGCTGGCTCCTGGCAGAACCTGAACATGACACCCGACTTCCCGACGGCCGCCCGAGCCGCGCTCGGCGCGTTCGAGGCCGCGACCGGCGAGCGCTTCGACGGGATGATCGTCGCCGATCCGTTCGCCCTCGAGCTGATGCTGCGGGTCACGGGACCGGCCCCGATCCCGGGGACCGACCAGCGCTTGGCCGCCGACGACGTCGTCGCGTTCACGACGAACGAGGCCTACTCGATCTTCGATCGATCGATCGAGCGCAAGGAGGTCCTCGGGACCGTCGCGATCGACGTCTTCCAACGGTTCCTCGCGCTCGACGGGAAGGGCATCGCGCGGGTCCGCGCGCTCGCGCTCGGCGCGGGCGGCGGCCACCTCAAGGTGTACAGCGCGGACCCCGGCTTCCAGCAGGCCCTCGAGCTCGCCCGCGCCGACGGGAGTCACGCGGCGCCGCCCGAGGGCGACCTGCTCGGCGTGCACCTGAACGACGCGACCGGCAGCAAGGTCGACTTCTACGCGACGCGCGCCGTCGAGCACGCCGTGACGCTCGGCGGCCGCGGCGAGGCGATCGCCACCACGACGCTCCGGCTCGGCAACGAGGCGCCGACGAGCGGCCAGCCCCGCTACGTGATCGGGCCGTTCGTCGACGACCTCGAGAAGGGCGACAACCGAGCGCTGACGAAGCTCACGTGCCGGGAGCCCTGCACGCTCGTCGGCGCCGCCGTCGACGGAGAGCCGATCGGCCTGGTGGCGGGGGCAGAGAACGGGGTGGCGTGGTTCCGCGACTTCACGACGATCCCGGCCGGGGCGAGCCGTGAGTTCCGGATCACGACGCGGACGCGTGAGGTCTGGGAGGGCAACGGGTCTGGCGGCGCCTACCGGCTCTCGATCGGAGGGCAGACGACGATCCGCCCGACAGAGCTCACCGTGCGGATCGAGCCGCCCGCCGGGACCGAAGTCGTGTGGGCCAGCGAGGACATGACGATCGCCGACGGCGTCGCGACGTGGCAGGGAGAGGCGCCGATCCGGCTGGAGCTCGAGGTCCGGTTCCGCGCGCCGCTGCCGCTGCGGTGGTGGCGGAACCTCCTGCGCCCCTTCGGCGGCCTCTAGACACGCGACGACCGACGCCGGAGCGCCGGTCGAAGGTCAGCGGCAGGCCCGCGCAGGCTCGGGGGCGCGGGCGCCGGTGGCTGGATCAGCCCGCGAGACGGGCGGCGCGGCGACGGGCCACGAACAGGGCCGTCACGCCCACCACGAGGAGCGCCGCGAACGCGATCGCGCCGAACGAGAGGTCGCCGCCCGTGAAAGCGGTTCCACCTCCGCCACCCGCGCTCGCGTTCTGGCCGCCCGTGGGCTGGACCGTCGTCGTGGGCGGGTAGTCGGTCTGTGCGAGGGCCGCGCCTGCGGTGAACAGCACCGTCAGGAGCGCCGAGGAAAGCACTGCAGCGGCACGCTTCATCGGGGGGTCCCTTCCTTCCGAGCCTGTTGGCCTGTCGTGTTGTGTCCGGACCGATGGATATTAGGCCGAACGGGCTACACCGTGCAACAGCCGAAAGGCCTTGATTCCGAGGGCGTTCGGCCACGGGCTGCAGGGATCACCGCGGGGAGCCGATACGGAGGGGGTGCGGCTGCGGACCCCGACCCCGGATCTGATCGCGAAGGCCTTCGCCGAGGCTGTCGCGTCCGGGGAGCACGAGGCGGCCGAGGGCTGGCTCGCGGTCGCGACGTACGCCGAGGCGCGCCGTTCGGAGCGGCGTCCGCCGAGCCCGGATCCGCGGCCGCGCCGCCGGCACGAAACCGCCGCCTAGAGGCGCCTCGGGTCGGGGCGAACCGGCCCACCGACGACCCCGGAACCGACGTTCGGCGGTCGAGCGCGGGTGCGCTCCGGTGCTACGCTCGGCGCCCCACGGTGCTCCCGGAGCACCACCTCGACGAGCCGGCGATCCGGCACCACGCGACGTGAGCACCTCGATCCCTCGCCCCGCCCCCCTCGCCTGGCCCCAGGCGGCCGCACCGCCCGCCGGCGCCCGACGGCTGTCCGCGCGCTGGCCGCTCGTCGCCGCGTTCGGCCTGGTGCCGCTGTGGTGGATGCTCGGCATCTCGGGCGTGGTGATCCCGGCGCTGGTGCTGCCGCTGTCGGTGTCGATCGTCTACCGGCGACGGCTCGCGGCGCCCCGCGGCTTCGCCCTGTACCTGGTCTTCCTCGCGTGGTGCGCCCTGTCGGCGGTCCAGATCGACACCGGGCGCCAGGGGTTCTCGCTCGCGTACCGCGCCTCGATCTACGTCGCAGCGGCGCTGCTGTTCCTGTACGTCTTGAACACCCCGGCGATCCGCCTGCCGACGGCCGCGGTCGTGCACGTGCTCGCGGGGTTCTTCACGATCACGGTGATCGGTGGCCTGATCGGCATGGTCGTGCCCAACGTCTCGTTCACGACGCCGGCCCGGGCGCTGCTCCCGCCCGGCCTCCTGGCCGACGGGTTCGTCTCGGACCTGGTGTCGGCCGGCACGTCGTCGGGCCGGGCGTTCGCCGCGTACCCGATCTTCCGGCCGAAGGCGCCGTTCACCTACGCGAACGAGTGGGGGGCCGCCTACGCGATGGCGCTGCCGTTCGCGATCGCCGCGCTCGGCACGGTCCGGCGCAAGACCACCCGGGACGCCCTCGCGGGGCTGATAGCCGTGTCGGTGTTCCCGCTCGTCTTCTCGCTGAACCGGGGCGCGTGGCTCTCCGCGGGCGCGGCGATGCTGTACGCGACGTTCCGGCTCGCGCGGGGGCGCAACGCCCAGCTGCTCCGGATCGTGACCGTAGGCGCACTCCTGATCGGCGCGCTCGTGTTCCTCACCCCGCTCGGCGAGATCGTGCAGACCCGCCTCACGAACGGCTACGGCGACGCCCACCGCGAGCGCCTCTACGCGCAATCGCTCGACCTCGTCCGGGAGTCCCCGGTCTTCGGCCACGGCGCGCCGGTGCTCGTCGAGGGGAACCTGTCGGCGGGCACGCACGGCCAGCTGTGGACCGTGCTCGTGTCGCAAGGGATCCCCGGGCTGGCGTTCTTCGTCGGCTGGCTCGTGTGGGCCTGGTGGAAGGCGTCGCGACCCCTGCCACCGGGACACCCTGGGAACCGGCAGGTCCGCCTCTGGTGCGAGGTCGCGATCTTCACCGCGCTCGTGCAGACGCCCTACTACGACCTGTTGCCGTGGGGGCTGTCGATCGCGATGGTGGCTGCGGCGCTCGCGTTGCGCGAAGCCGTGGCGCCGGGGGTCGCGCGCCCGCAGGCCGCGCGACCGCATCGGATCCTCAGGTGATCCGCGCCGTCGCGGCGCGGATCACGTCGCCCGCGCCGGCGGTGAAGCGGGCGGGCGGCTCCACCCCTTCGGCGCGGGACTCGAGGTAGCGCACCGCGACCTCTGCGAGGTGCTCTGCGCACACGACCTCGCGACCGGCCGGGTCGAACCCGAGCGCCGCGAGCGGCGCCTCCGCGAGGGTCCGCGATCGCGCCACGGCCTCGGTGAGCGACCGTCGCTGCGCGATGAAGGCCACCTGGAACCCGTAGTGGACGACGTCGAGGCCCAGCGGCACGTCGGGTCGCGCGTACTCCCAGTCCCAGGCCCACACACGACCCTCGTGCACGCCGAGGTTCCACGGCGACCAGTCCCCGTGCCACGTCCCGACCGGGACCACGTCCGCCCGCGCGTCGAGGGCCTCGAGCAGGGACGCGACGGCGCTGGCGTGATCGTCGGACGACGGCGACCCGGTCGCGGCGAGCCGGTCGCGCAGGCGTCGCACGATCGCGCCGTCGATGAGCGGCTCCTCCCGGAGCCCGGCCAGCGAGGCGATCCCGCGGGTGACCGCCACCGGCGGCGCCGCGTCGTCGAGGTCGAGGCGCCGGATGCCCCTCGGCATCGGCGCCGTGACGAGGATCGGATGGCCGCCGCGCTCGAGCTCCGCGACCGGGACCGGCGCGCCGACCTCGAGGTCCGCCGCCGCGACCGCTCGCAGCACGTCTGCCTCCGCCCGCACGTTGGCGTCCGACACCTCGTGCCAGCCGACCTTCGCGTAGGCGAGCACCGATCCCGCCGGATCCAGCGCCTGCAGGACCGGCTTGCGGGCCGGCGTCGGCGGACGCACGTTCACGGTGAGCAGCACCGGCCGGCCGAGCACGTCGGCGAGCAGGTCCCCGATCGTCGGCGCTGTCGCTCCTCGAGCGACCACCACGAGCCGGTCGCGGAACACGATCCGCGACGCCGGCGTGCGCAGGGCCAACCCGGCCGCGGCGCGCCCCAGACGCGACGACCGCCCCCGGGTCGACGCGCCCGCCGCCACGGCGGCGCGGGCAGCCCGACGATCGCGCGGGACCAGCAGCCGCGGCCTCGTCGCATCGGGGACAACGAGCAGGTCGGCGAGCACCACCTCGCCCGGACGCGGCTCGCCGAGCCTCGCCTCGACCCCGTCCACGCCGCCCCACAGCACCGACACCACCCAGCCGAGGTCCGCGTGCGCGCGCGGGCCGAGATCGATCGCGGCGACCGTCACGCCGGCCACCCTGGGTCCTCGCCGAGCAGGTCCGCGAGCGCCGAGCGGTCGTCGCGGAACGCCGCCCGCAGCCGCGCGCGCGTCGCCTCGTCGAGGCCACGCGAGGTGGCGGCGTTCCGTACGCGCCAGTCGCCCGGGTCCCAGGGGGGGACGTCGAGGTGCGCGAGGACCCGCTGGAACGTCGCCTCGGGTGCGGCTTGGAGCGCTTCGCTCCACACCACGAGGACCCGATCGCGCCCGATCGCGTCGAACCACCGTCGCAACTGCGCCGCGTAGCGGCCGCGGGCGACGTACGAGTGGTGCTGGTGCTCGAAGCTCACGTACGAGGGGTCGTCGAGCAGCCGCTGCTCCTCGCCCGCGAGCCGTTCGTCCTCGGCGTCGAGCGCGTCGTCGAACGGCAGGCGCTCGTAGCCGAGATCGACCTCGTGCCGGTAGTGCGACCAGGCCCGCTCCACCGGGTCCCGCAGGATCGCGATCGCGAGCGCGTCGGGCAGCGCCGGCGCCACGCGTGGCGGCACTGCTGGGTGGAACAGGTAGTACGGCGTCGCCTCGCCGACCCGGATGGGGCCTCCGGCGCGCCGGGCGCGTCGCACCAGCGACGAGCGCGTCGGGAACCGCGCCCGGTACCAACGCTCCCCCTGGGCGAGGTTGAGGTCGAAGTAGTGGACCTCCTTGTCGAGGACCGCGCCGGCCACCCGCGGATGCCGGACGAGCGCGTGGTAGAGCGTGGTCGTGCCGCCGCGCATCGTGCCGATCACGAGGAAGTCCGGGAGCGCCCGCCCGTCGGCCGTCAGGCCCCCGGCGGCATGCGCCACCGACCGCGCCGCCCGCAAGGTCTCACGCTTGGCGACGAGGCGCGCACGATCACCGAGAGTGTCGGGCCCGTTCACCCGGGCAAGGCTACGCCGCCGGCGCGCCGCGACCCGACAACGGCACGATCATCGCCGCAGCCCGAGCGCGTACACGGCGCCGTCGCGGACGCCGATGTAGATCCGCCCGCCGGCCACGGCGGGAGATCCGCTGATCCCGCGCGAGAAGAACCCGCCCTGGGACGGCCATCCGGAGGTCCAGAGCTCACGACCGGTGTCGGCGTGGAAGGCGTAGAGGCGCCGGTCGAAGGACCCGGCGATCACCATGCCGTTCACGTACGCGGGGGACGAGGTGCTGTAGTCCGCCATCTCACCGGTCCACACGTGGGCCCCCGTGTCGGCGCGGAACGCCTTCACCTTGCCGTCCATCGGGGTGGTCGTCAGGCCGAGGCTCACGTACACACGGCCGTCGGCGACGGCGGGCGCGCACCGGACGAACCCGTCGCCAAGCTTGACCGCCTGCGTCATCCAGCGCCGTGCGCCGGTCTTCCGATGCAGGGCGTACAGGCGTCCCATGTCGGTGCCGACGAACACGTGGTCCCCACGCACGGCCGGGGTGCTCCGCACGCGCCCGTGGACGTCGGCGACCCACCGCCGTCGGCCGCTCGACGCGTCGAACGCGAACACCTGTGCCTGATCCGAGCCGACGAACACGGTGCCGTCGGCGTAGGCCGCCGCGTCCCAGACCGACCACGTCCGGTGCCGCCACTTCGTCCGGCCCGTGTCGGCGTCGAGCGCGAAGAACCTGCCGCCGCGCGAACCGATGAAGACGCGACCGTTCACGACGAGCGGCGAGCCGGTCATGCGGCCGCCGAGCCCACGTGACCACCGGACGCGTCCGGTCTTCGTCGACAGCGCGTAGATCCGTCCGTCGTCGGAACCGACGAACACCGAGCCGCCGGCGACGGCGGGGCTCGAGCGGATCGGTCCGCCTGTCCTCGTCGACCACCGCACGGCGCCGCCCTTCGCGGCGAACGACCACACGCGCCCGTCGTCGGACCCGACGTAGACGGCCCCGTCGGCGACCGCGGGCGAGGAATTCACACCTTCCTTCGACGCCCCGGTCGAACGCTCCCACCGGATCGTGAGCCTGTCCACGTTGCGCCGCGTGAGGGCCTTCTCGGGGCTGACGCCGACACGAGCCGGGCCGGCGTGGAACTGACGCCAGTCGGCGGCGCCGGCCTCGCCGGCGCTTCCGAGCAGCAGGACCACGGCGATCGCGGCGCCGGCGACGTCGCGCCGACGGTGGTGGATCCGGTGGTGCACGGGGGGAGATCCTTCCTGTCGTTCGCCGCAGGGTACCGGACCGGTGCGGCCGGTCGTCGCGCCTCCGTGCACCTGCTCATGGGCAGTGGCTCCACGGGAGCGATCGGCCGAGCAGGTCCTCCAGGCGCCGGTTCTGCGGCGCGAACGAGCGCACGAGCTCGGCGCGGGTGTCGTCTCGCATGGGCTCGGTCGGCGGTCGGTAGTTGTGGGCGGGGTAGTCGCCGAGAGCGTGCCGATCGAGGCCGAGGAAGTCGATCGCCCGCGCGTAGCAGGCAGCCGGATCGGCGTAGAACTCCTCGGAGACCAGCACCAGCACGCCGTCGCGGCCGAAGCGTTCGAGCCACGGCGGCAAAAGGTCCGCGTAGCGCCCCTGGCCCCGGTAGGCGACGTTGGCGGCGGCGGCTCCCCCGTCGGCGAACGCGCTCGCGACGCGCGCGTCCTCCGCGTCGAGGGCGTCCTCGAAGGACAACGTCTCGGCGCCCCGGCGCGTCCGCTCGCGCCAGTGGGACCACGCGCGCTCGACCGGGTCGCGGACGAGCACCAGGATCTTCGCGTCGGGCGCGACCGACCACGCGCGAGCCGCCCCGTCGGCGTGGAACAGGTAGTTCGCCGTCGCCTCGCCGGCGAGCTTCCGCGGGTGCACCGCGGGACCGCGCACGACGACCGTGGCGAAGTGCGACCGGTACCAGCGCGCCGACCGGTCCGCGTGCTCGTCGAGGTAGCGCACGCCCTTCGGCGTCGCCTGTGCCGGGAACAACGACGCCACGCGCGGATGGGCGAACAGGTAGCGACCGAGCGAGGTCGTGCCGCCCCGCTTGGTGCCGATCAGCAGGAAGTCGGGCGGCGGGCGCAGGCCCACGGTGACGATGCCCCAGCCGCGCAGGACCGACCCGCCCGCCCGGCGGAACGTCCGCACCGGCGCCGAGCGTTCGGCCTCGCGCTCAGCCATCGTCGCCCCCGCCGCGCCGGAGCGACGCGAGGAAGACGTCGAGGTGCAGGCGCGCCCGCAGCCGCCACAGCACCGCGCCGTACAGGGGCACCGCGACAACGACCGCGAGCGCGAACCCACCGAGGTCGGGCCCGGCGATCGCGCGCGCCGCGACGCCGACGCCCCCCACGCTCACGAGCGCCGCGACCGTGACCGGCGCGTACCCCGCGCCGAACGGACGCATGCGGAGGAACACCCACACCTCGGCGACGGCCATCAGGTTCTCGACGACGATCGTGACCGCCCAGGCGATCGCCGCGCCCTCCATGCCGAAGCGAGGGATCAGCAGGAGGTTGAGCGTCACGTTCGTCGTCACCGCGACGGCCGTGTTCACCAGGTTCCACGAGCTCTTGCCGCCCATCAGCAGCACGACCGTGACGTTGCCCGTGCCGAGGTTCACGAGCATCGCGAGCGCGAGGATCGTGAGCGCCGTCGAGCCGATCTCGAAGCCCGGACCGAAGATCGACAGCACGAAGGGGGCGAAGATCGCCAACCCGAGGAACACCGGCCACGAGAGCGCGATCAGCCACCACGTGGCCGTCTGGTACACGGCCTGCGCGCCCGCACGATCGTCCTTGGCCAGGAGCGCCGAGATCGTCGGCGCGATCGCCACGCGGATCGCCTGCAGGGCGAACGTGCCGACCATCGCGACCCGGCTCGCCGCCGCGTACGCGCCGACGTCGCCGCTCGGGCGGTAGCGCCCGAGCAGCAGGACGTCGACCCAGAACACGCTCACCTGGAAGGCGGCAGCGAGCCCCCGCGGTGCCGCGAACGCCCAGAACTCGACGGCCAGCTCGCGGAACGACCGCGCAGGCGGCGCGTCGAGGACATCGTCGCGGTCCCGCATCAGCGCGGCGAGCGCCACGAGCGCCGCCATGCATGCGAGCACCTCGGGCACGCCCCAGCCCAGAGCCAGCTCGCCCGTGGTCAGCCCACCGAGCCCGAGCACGAGGATCAGCCCCGGCTTCAGCGCCGGCTTCGCGAGGTTCTCGATCGCGACGAACGGCCGCATCGAGTAGGCGCGCGTCGCGGCCAGCGCGACGATGCTCACGGTCGCGAAGGGCAGGTACGGCCCGAGGAGGCGCAGCAGCTCGGCCACGTCACCCGGACGATCGCGGGCGAACACGCGCGAAGTCGGTTCGGCACCGACGATCGCGACGAGCGCCGCGACGACGCCGCCGACGGCGGCGGGCACCATGGCGATCCGCACCACCGGCCTCACGTCGCGGAACAGCCCGCGCGCGCGGTAGGCCGCCACGAACCGCACCACGCCCGTGTCGGCGCCGAGCTTCGCGACCTGGGTGAGGATCGTGAACACCGCGACCGCCGAGAAGAACACCCCCGCCCCGCTGCGCCCCACCTCGCGGGTCACCACGACAGTCAGCACGAACCCGAGGACCCCCGCGATCGCGAACCCGACGGTGTTCAGCGTGCCGCCGCGCGCGAGCGACCGCAGCTCGCGCGGCGGGGCCGCCGGAACTGCCGGCTCAGACACCCCGGCCCGCCCGGTTCGCGCGCTCCCGCACCGTCGAGG
>Ga0299913_10002383_pt1 | contig 14799 bp, 11 predicted proteins | sample RVTome_9_FD_201360 | JGI IMG/M metagenome (GOLD analysis project Ga0299913, IMG submission 201360) | Soil microbial communities from uranium-contaminated site in the Upper Colorado River Basin, Wyoming, United States - RVT155D38 (version 2) ...
GGCGACCCGGACCTGCCTGCCAACGCCCTGGCCTTCTCGATCGTCAGCGGCCCGGCCGGCGCGACGCTCGACCCCCTGACCGGTCTCTTCTCCTGGACGGCGTGCTCCTGCCCGGGCCTCCACGTCGTCGAGGTATCTGTGACCGATGGCGAGCTGTCGAGCAGCGGGTCGTTCGACATCACGGTCGACGCCGGAGCCGCCGGCGGCCATCTCTTCCCGCCGGCATCCGCGCCGTCGATCGGCTGGCAGGCGTCCTGGCCGAGCGGCGCCCTCGACGTCGCGCGACGTCTCGGCGAGATCGTCGTGGTCGCCTCGACGGGCTCGATGGCGCCGGTGCGCGTGGCGATCGTCCCCGAGATCCCGACCCCACTCGACGTCGACAGCGACGGAATGGCTGACGCGCTCGTGACCCTGTCGCTCGCCCCTGGCCCGGGCGCCTATCCGGAGGTCACGCTGAGTGTCGCCCGAATCACCTTCCCGGGTCCACAGGATGTGCAGATCGTGGCCTTCGTGCCGCTGCCCGAGGCGCTGTCGACCGAGACGGGCAAGGCCAGCCTGGCGGTCGGCTTCGGGACGCTGGCGGTCGGTGGAGGGGCCGGTGGCCTGCTGCCGACGAGCGAGACCATCACGGCCTCGATCGACGAACTCGGCGGGCTGGTGCATCGCCTCGGCCTGCGATTTGAGACGAGCGGCACCCCTAACCCCCTGGTCTTCTACTTCGGCACGGGCGAAGGCGACGGCACCGAGGACGGCGCCGCCGCCGCCTCCCTGTTCGCCATCGAGACCAGCCCCGTTCCGTCCTGGATCGAGTTCGGCCTTCGGACGGACATGGGGTTGGTCACCGATCCCGAGCCCGTCGCCTCGGCCGGCCTCGATTGGCTGGCGCCGACCGACGAGACGGAGCCCACGATCGTCGCGTTCCACCTCGAATCGGAGGGGGTTCCGCGCGGCGGCTCGGCAGACGTCGACACCCGGGTTCGGATCGAGGGCATCGACCCGGAGACGTCGCTCCTCCTGACGGTCGAGCCGGACGTGGCGCTTGAGGCGACGCTGCGGCACAACGACCCATCGAACGACGGGCCTAACAACATCGTGGCCGACACGATCGACCGCATCCAGCTCGAGCACACCCAGGGTGGGCTGGACCTGCGGGCGGCCATCGTCGAGCACCGGGGCCAGGAGCTCGTCCTCCGCATCGATGACGGCACTGGCGACATCAACGTCGAGAGCCTCTTCCCCTTCCAGCTCGAGTTCGAGGTCCGTCGCCCGGGGAGCGGCTTCTTCGGCGATGCGTTCAGCCATCCCGTGGACTGGATCTACGGCGCGGCCCGAGATGTCAGGCAGATGACGATCCAGGGCGCAGACCGGAGCGGTCTCACGGTCAGCTTCCCGGACGCTCGCTCGGACCTTGTCTTCGTCGCCGCCGACGACCCCGAGAGGCTTCGCTACCCGGTACGACAGGACGGCTGGCCAACCGATCCTCCCTCGCAGTGGTCCTTCGACGACTGGTCCCAAGTCGTCAGGGTCGGGCTAGTCGACGACGCGGTGGGGACGACCCTCGCCGTCATCAGCTCCCAGACGCCCTCGCTCTCGATCGGCCTCGAACCAGCGACGCTCGGCCAGCTGGTGGAGCTGAACCCCGTGGCTCGAACCACCCTCGACGTGGCAGCGGAGCTGGGGCCGCGAGGGCTCGTCGAACGAGCGGTCGAGCTCGGTTGCCGCGCGTTCCTGCACCCGGGTCCGCTTAGCTTCGACCTCGATCCGCCGAACCGCTTCCTGCTTCGATCGGGTGGTGGCGATGGCCTCGCCTGCTACGGCGAGACCGGTACGAAGAGCCTCACGCTGGGGGTCGACTCGTTGCCGGCGAACGTCTCGATCGACTTCGATCCCGCCGGGGGGTCCGCGGGTTCGCTTGCCGTGGAGGCGCAGGACGTCGCCGGCAATCCGCAGTCCGTGCTCGGCGCCACCTTCATCCTCGTGGACGCGTCGGGCCTGACGGGGGCGGAACCCCTCGGAGCACCGGCGCGCATCCTGGCGCTCTCGGCCACGGCGCTTCCATCGACCGATATCCGGTGGTCGCACGGCCAGGGCGCGGGGCTGGCGTTGGACGTCAGCGTCACGACCCCGGAGGACCGGTTCGAGGACCTCCGATTCGTCCTGGCGACGAGGAGCGATCGGTTCAGCGAACCGTTCAAGCCCAACGTGGAGCTGCCCGAGGGGATCGACCCCACACGGTTCCTCGCGAGCGGGGAGCTCCGGCTCCACCTGTGGGAGCTGTCCGACGCGACCATCCTCGCGGCCGGTCTGACGGCGGCGCGTGGGCTATCAGCGACGGTAGCGCCCGACGGTGGCGCCGAGGTGACGGTCGAGATCGTCGAGTCGCTGCCGCTCGGAACGGATCTCGTGCTGCCCATTGGCGGTCATTTCCTGCCCGCCGCCGGCGTGATCGGCTCCTGCCGCCTCGAGGTTCCGGCGGGCACGAGCGGCCTCGTGACCCAGCTTCCTGGTGGGGCGCAGGTCGTCACGGACAGCCCAGACGGCTTCGCCTCGTTGACCTGCGACCAGCGCGTTGAGGTACCGGCCGGCGCTCTGGACGTTCAGGCGAAGCTCGACGCCATGGGGATTCCGGGCGATGCCAGCCTGACCCTCGATCTGCCGGCACGCACCATCGGGATCACCGCCCGCGGGCCGATCCAGAACCTGACCGTGGACGTCCGGGACCACTCGACAGACGGTCTGCCGATCCTGTCACCGTTCGCCCACCCGATCGCCACGCTGGCCTTCCGGGCCGACGAGGTTCGATCGCTCGCCGGCGCCTGGTCGTTCTCGCCGGGCGAGCTGGAAGTCGAGCTCGAGGCGACGACGCGACTCGACGCGGTGCAGTTCTTCGCCAGCACCTCCACGATGGCCGACTCGCTGACCGACGCCGGGGTCCGGCACCTGGTGCACATTGCCGACCAGGGCGATCTCCTTGTCGCCGACGCCGAGACGCCCGGCCGCGGCGAGATCCACATCTCGATTCGCGACCTGGAGCGGATCGTCGTGTCACACGACGAGATGCTGCAGATGCCCCTCACGATCGACCTTCAGACGGGTCAGCCCAGGGCGCTCGACTTCGATGTGTTCTTCGACTTCGACAGCCCATTCGCGCCACTGATCCCGCCCGGGATTCCGCTGCAGGTCACGGGCGAGGGGCGCATCGCCGACGTCTCGACGGCGACGACCATCCAGACCAACGGGCGCGATCGACACCTCGTCACCGGCGCCGACGGCGCCGACTTGACGGCGCACCTTGTCCTGGACGATGACGGGACCGATGAGGGCGACGACGAGGACCTGGCGCTCGAGCTGTTCCTGGACGCTCGCGGCTTGCCGTCGAGCTTCGGGCTGAACGCCTTCGACTTCTCCCCCTCGCAGACCCCTGTCCAGGGAGGATTCCTCGAGCTCAGCAGCACGCTGCCGTGGCTGGACCTGGTCCTGCGCGATGAGCGACGAGCCGGCGTCCTCGAGACTGGCAGCACGCGGATCCGGATCCACCTCGAGCAGACGCCCCGTCGGGTTTCGTTCCTGCTGGAGGATCGGCTCGATGAGAGTCAGACGGGATTCTTCACCGTCAGGGGCATCAACGACGGGCGATTGGGGCGGCTGCTGATCGAATCCGACGCCGCATCGCCAAATCGGCCACACCTACGGAGCGACTTCGCGCGGATCACCGCCGAGCTGACGGATGTCCCGCCGACCTTCGACCTGCTGCTGAACGCGCGCGAGGATGAGCTCGACGCCGAGCTGACGTTCCGGGACGGCGCCGTGCCGGCGGCGGGCCCAGACCCGGACGACCGGATCGGCCGCGTCGAGCTGCTCCTCGAGCGTGAAGCGCAGGCGATCGACGAGGATCGGGGCAGCCCCTACGAGATCTACCGGGACCATTCGTTCACGAGTCTCGAGCGAAGCTCGTTCGTCCGCGCGGTTGACGATGCCTACTGGCCGGCAGGGGTGCGCGACCGGCTTGCGGGGGCCGAGGCCGGCTTCGAGCTCGCGACGGTCCTCAGGAGGGTTGGTCGAGGGGCGGACGGCGAGGGCGCAGTGTTCCGCACCGTCGGCACCGACGACCACCTGATCGTCCGCCTCGACGAGCCCGGCGACACATTGACGCCCGACGAGGTCCAGCTCGTCGCAGTCGCCATCAGCAACGTCCATGCCGTGACCATCACGGTCGATGGACCCGACAGCGCGGCGAGTATCGTCCGCCCGGCGGGTACCGGCTCGCCGCCGTTGTACCTCGCCATCGAGGAGCTCCAGCGGCCGCGGTACGAGCCGGCCCCGGCGAGCCCCAAGCTGGCCAAGCCCGACAAGGACGCACCGCCGGTCCAGGACGACGTTCGCGTGCACCACATCGAGAATGGCCCGTTGTTCGAGATGACCATCGACGTGCTCGCCAACGATGGCGACGTCGACGCCTCGACGCTGTCGGTCACGCACCAGCCGGACTTTGCCGTGGCCGGCGTCACCGAGGACGGGAAGATCCGCTACTCGCCACTGCTCGTCTCGCCGGCCAATGCTTTCCGAGTTGGCTGGGACCGCTTCATCTACCGCGTCTGTGCCCCCGACGGCGGCTGCGCCGAGGGTCGCGTCGACATCGTCGTTCGCGAGACGTTCATGGGCGGCGTCTATGCACGGATCACCGAGCTTCCGGACCGGCTCACGATGTTCACGGACGGGCATGTCTTCCTCGACCCGAGCTCGGGCGTCGTCATCCTCGACCGGGTCGGCTACTCCGCCTCGAGCTCGCCCCAAGGCATCGACGTGTACACGGGGCCGCGGACGATGCCGCCGCAGTCCGCGCCCCCGGCGCTCCGTCTCCACGCATCGACGGCACCGACCGCGATCACTTGGCACCTGACCCACCCTGGCTCGTACCTGTTCCGGTACAAGGCCGTTGTGACCGGGCCCTACGACCTGGCGGGTGTTCGCGCCACGGCCGATGGCCGCACATGGTTCGGTGCGCAAGGCGATGGCAACTTCGAAGTGGGCGGGTCGGCGACGGGCCTGATCGGGACCGTGCTCCAGGGGGAGCGCCCGGCGGAGGAGTTCCGAGGCTGTGACCGCGTCCTCGGGATCGATACCTGCGTCAACCTGCTCGGCATTGCGGCCTCGGGGAGCGCGTCCGGCTCGGGCATCTCCGGCTTCTTCTCGTATGCCCCCGCGACGGAGACCACGCGAAGGTCGCGTGAAGCTGGCGCCGATGAGGAGGAGTTTCTGCCGCTCCTGACGATGCGCACTCGGGCGCTCCAGTCGCTCGAAGGGGCCGCCCAGCTGCAGTTCGACCCGTTCAAGGTGCCGGTGTTCGAGGTCGACGGCCGCTGGCGGGCCCGATTCGATGCGTTGGCCCTCGATGTCTGGGCCCGCGGTGCCGAGGGCGCCAGCATCCTGCTCGGCGTGGGGGCGTTCGACGTCCCACTGCCGGCGAGCTACGAGACAGGGATCCCGTTCCCCGTCATCAGGAAGCCGCTCGGTTCATTCGACCCGTACGATCCCTAGACCTTGGGGCCCACGTTCCGGCCGGACACTTCAGCCGTCATGTCGGTCATCGTCTCACGCTCCCATCTGCTGGAGGAACTCGGGCTGGTGGCTGAAGAAGATGCTCGCCGGGGTCCGGCCGCTGGTGCGGTAGCCGCGCTGCGGCCGCTCGAAGTTGTAGAAGCGCAGGAAGGCCTGGAGGTCGGCGTCGATGGTCGCTGCGCTGGTGTAGTAGCGGTACCGGAAGGCATGTCGTGTCCTCCTAGTGGGCGTCCGATCCGAAGGTGCTTGGCCCGGCCGAGATCGCATCACGCCTGGATCCAGAGCGCATCGACCAGCTGATCGGTCTTCGTCGAGCGCTTCCAGGGGACGCTCCTCCACCTACCGAGAACATGCGGCTCGGGTCTGACTGCCGCACCGACCGGCTGCCGCGCGCGGATGACTCGAACGAACGGGACGCAACGTCGTACCAGGCCGGATCTCGAAGACGTCTCCCTGCTCCGAGCGGTCGAAATAAGTGTGCGATCGGGTGGAGGAGCCCTGAATTGGTTCTGGGAGGCGCGAGCCTCTTGAGCCTCCAACCTCAGCGTCCGATGACCCCATCTGGTCATGCCGAGTGTGCGTCCGACTCAGGTTCTCGCCTTCCCACGATGGGTATGTTTGCTAGTACGGCCCCGGCACCTGCCGGGGACGCCAGACCTCGCCTTTCGAGCGTGGGGACGGCGACTACCTTCCTCAGTCCTCCTCGTCGTCCTCGAAGTCCGGCCAAGCCGCGATGTCGACACCGTGGTTCTCGGGCGAAGCAAGTGTCCACCAATGGGGCACATGCGTACCGTCCGCCAGGCGTCCGCCAGCTTCGAGTGCTGCCGCGACTCTTGCTTCGGCCTGATCGGCCGGCACGCTTACGTCGATGTGGGTCCGGCCACGCCCCGGCTTGGGAGGGCGAAGGCTTTGGAACGACACGTGCGGGTTACGTCGGTGCCGATCGACGACGTCTTCTTTCGGTCCAAGGCTCCTGTACCCGAGGGCTGCGGCCCAAAACGGACCGACGTCGCTGCCCGCATCCTGTGCCACCGCAATGCCCACGACCTGGACCTGGGAGGGGTCCGGCTCGATCCGCAACTTCCGAGCTTCTGCCGAAATCTGGCGTGCCAGCTCGACATCACGATGGCTCAGAGCTCCGTACGCCCCGGAGGCGGTCCGGACTGTGACTCCCTCGGGTCGCACGTCCAGGTCGGGGAAGTGGGCGACAACCTCCGCAACTTCCGCGATCGCGGCCACAAACCTTGCTGCTTCCTCGAACGATCCGACGTGGAAGTAGGCGTGGGCGCCAGAGAAAAGGACCCGCCAGTCCTCGACTCCGACGGCGTCGTGGAATGCCCGAGCAGTCGTTCGCTTCTCGCTCATGAGGCAATGCTAGGCAGGAATTGGGCGCTGGAATTTAGATCTGCCGCAGATCGGCTCGGCGGCCCGCACGACGCGACTGGCGGGCCAGCACAAGGCGCCCACGACCCGCCAGACCTACGCCCGCGGCAGACAGGTCTCTCGCCGAGTCGTTGCACGCCGAGGCGATGCCACGGCTGTCGGCTCGATCACTGGGGAGCATCTCGAGTCGTTGATGACGTACGGCGCGATTGATTCGGCTCAGTATGCTCGTGGTGAGGAGGTCCGGCCAATGGAGGAAAGGCTCGCGCTCTTGGAACGTGTTCCGCTGTTTTCCGGCGTCCCCCGGGAGGTCCTTGCAAAGATCGCCGAGGCGGCGGAGGAGACCGAGGTCCCCGCGGAGTCACCGCTGACCCATGAGGGACGGCACGAGGGCTATTTTTTCATCGTCATGTCTGGAAGCGTGCGGATCGAGCGCGGAGGGCGTGTCCTCAACACGTTGGGGCCAGGAGATTTCTTTGGTTCGATCGCACTCGTCGATGGGGGTCCACGCACGGCGACGGCCATGTCCGAAACTCCGAGTCGTCTCCTCTCGATCACGAACGAGAAGTTTCGCGAGCTTCTCGATGACTCGCCGGCGCTCCGAAGCGCGATCCAGGAGGCCGCCGAGCGGAACCTTCGAATCATCGACGAGGAATCGTTCGACTGAATCGGACCGAGGTTACTCCTGAACCGTCGAACCGGAGCGAAAACTACCCATCGACCCGCCTGACCCTCGGTGCTACCGTCCGCCAACTTCGTCGCGCTACGGGGAGGTCCGATGCGTCGAGTGCCCACCACTCGTGCGCTGGCGCTCTACCTGCTCGGCTGCGGCTCGGCCTCCAAGGGCGAGCCCATCGAGTTGCTCACGGGTCTCGAGGCCTGCAAGGCGGGTGGCCAGGTGTCCTGGTTCCTGATTCGGAGGACGGAACGAGGATCGACGGCAAAGGGCCTGTGATGTGGCCCGTGGGTTACACCGGTTTGCGTCTGGCCGGGGGTCAGGTTGTGGTGCTGGATCGCTCGGGCAATGTCGTCGCGACGACGGGCAAGGAATACGCGATCGCGCCCCCTCCCCACCCCGGAGGGGAGGCGGGGCAGCTGATGGACCGTATCGGGGCGATTGCCGCGCCTGATTGCTACCCGTGGGACTTCGAGGAAGTAACGCCGTAACGAGGCCAGCCCGGTGTGACCGGGTCGCGGGCCAGCGGATCCATTGCGATCATGGACTCAGCGTAGCCGCACTCCCAGCCGCTCTTTCACCGCGGGCCACTCGTCCTGGACGATCGAGTACCACGCGCAGTCTCGTACGGTTCCGTCCTCGCCGAGCCGCTCGGCGCGGCGGATCCCGTCCAGCTTCGCCCGAGCGATTCGATCGCCCGGCGTGAACGCTCGTTGGGTACGTCCACCTTGATCGCGACACTGAACACGCGCCACGTAGGAACGTCGGCAAAGCCGTATGTGTCACGCGACTCGGACGCCGCGTCGACGAGCGCGCGCACGTGCGAGAGCGCGAGCGGTTCGAGGAGGACGAGCGTGCCTTTGAGTCGCAACGATCCAAGGCTAAACGAATGACAGTCGACAGCCGGGGACGCCAGCTCAGCAATGTGGCTGGCCTAGCAGGACTGGGCTTCGGGAAGCTCGGGCTGCTCGAGCCAGCGGCGGGCGAAGTCGATGCCGACCGAGGCGTCGAAGACGTCGAGCAACAAGACGCGGTCCCAGGCAATCAGCGCGAACGGCGTCGCCATGTCGTCAAATCGGGCGGCGAGCACCTTCGACTGGTGGCCGCAGTTCGTGGCGCTCTCGGTCGGCGGGCCGTTGAACACGAACTCGCGGAGTTCGGACAGGACGTCGTTGGACGGACACTCGCCTTCGGGGCAGCGGTAGAGGGCGACCACGTAGCCGTGCTCGAGGTTGTGGACCCAGTTCGCCGGCCCGATTCGGGCGCCCGGGTCGTAGAACGCCGGCGGCAGGGGCGCTACCCGAGACTCGTTGTAGTGCGGCCCGGATGCCGGCGGGCACGAGGCATATTCGGTCGTGGTCCCGGCCCGAACGTGACCGCGGCCCTCGTCGGGGGTCACGATCGGGTTCTCGACCGTCGCGTTCGCCTGGGGCTGGAGCTGTGACGCGCAGTCGTACGGCGACGCCGGCGAACCGATGAGAACAGCCGAGAGCACGACGATCCCACCGACCACGAGCAGCGCGATGAGCACGGCCGGGCCGATCAGGCGACGCTCGCCGGTCGACCCCGTCGCGATGGGCCGCGTCCGGCCGACGACGCGCCCCGGCGGCGTCGTCGCGGTCGCTCGCCGGCGCTTAGCCACGGTTGGATTCCACGGCCGGAGCCTAGCGTCGGCGCCGCTTGAGCGCCTGCGGCCGCGCCTCGAGGGTGCGGTAGAGTGACGGCCATGCCTCGGCAGCTCCTGGGGTTGGTGGCCGCGCTCGCGCTGCAGGTCGTGGCGCTCGTCCTCGCGCACGACCTCGTGTTTCTCGTGCGCTTCGGCTCGCGCTACGGCGAGGCGCTCGTCCACACGGGTCACGGCGAGTCGTGGTCGACGGCCGTGGGGACGATCCTGGCCATCGCGACGGCACTCGTCCTGGCTGGGGTGGTCCGGCTGGCACAGCTCGGGATCCTGGCCCGCGCAGCTTCGGCCCGTGCCGCGTCATCGTCCGGCGCGAGCTCCAGCACGAACGCCCCCGACCTGCGGCAGCTCCTGCGCCTGTGGCTCCGGGTCGGGCCGCGGATCGCGCTCGTGAGCGTCGTCCTGCTGACCATCCAGGAGAACCTCGAGCGGTCGGCGATCGGCGGGTCGATGCCCGGCCCCGGGATCCTGCTCTCGCCCGAGTACCCATTCGCGCTCTGGATCGCCATTGCTGTCGGGCTGCTTGTCGGGCTCGTGGCGTCGCTGTTCGATTGGCGCAGGCGCACGCTCATCGAGCGCCTCCGCGCCGCCCGCGCCGCGCTCCCGCGGCACAGGTCCGCCGCCGAGCCCCGTCCGCGCGGCGCGCCGCGGCGGCCCGTCGTCTCCGTCCTCGGCCGGCAGTCCGGCCTCCGGGCCCCGCCCGCTCCGAGCGCCGCCTAGCCCGACCGACCGCCTCCTGCGCGACGGCCGGGCCTGGCCACGCGGCGTCGGCCAAATGTGCCTCGCCGGTTCACGGACCCGTTCTCGCGCTCTTGGAGGAAGTCATGCGCACAACCCGTTTCATCCAGGCCTTCATAGCCCTCGCGCTCGTCCTCGCGGCGCTCGCCGCCGCACCCGCCGTTGCTGCGCACACGCACGTCCACGTCGGCGACTTCGAGCTCTCAATCGGCTGGGCGAACGAGCCCACCTACGTCGGCGTCCCGAACGGCGTCGAGGTCACGATCTCCGACCACGACGGCGAGCCGGTCACGGACCTCGGCGCGGGCGACATCACCGTCGTGGTCTCGACTGCCGACCAGTCGACCGCGGCGTTGCCGCTCGAGCCGGCCTTCGCGGTCGGCGTCTTCGGCACGCCAGGCCAGTACGTGGCCGACCTGCTGCCCACGGTTCCGGGCGACTACACGTTCCAGCTCTCCGGCTCGCTGCACGACGAGACCGTCGACGTGACCGTCACCTCGGGCGACGATACGTTCAGCCCGGTGCAGAGCTCCACCGAGGTCGAGTTCCCGGTCAAGGTGCCGACCCTCGCGGAGGTGGCCGAGCGCCTGGACCGCATCGACGGCCGCGTCGAGGGCCTTCAGGGCGACGCCGGACTCGCGGCGGGGGCGAACGCTACCGCCGCCAGCGCGTTCGACGCCGCAAACCGGGCCGTCATCGTCGGTGCGCTCGTCGGCGGTGCCGGGCTCGTGGTCGCCGTGATCGCCCTGTTCGTGGCCTGGCGCGCCAGCAGGAAGGGCGCCGGTTCGGCGTGAGCCCCGTGGCACGCGGGTCGCGCTCACACGCGCGGATCGGGCTGGTGCTCGCCGCGGTGGCGATTCTCGCCGCTCTGGCGATGCCCGCCGGCGTGTCCGCCCATGCGCTGCTGCAACGATCCGACCCGGCGCCGGGGTCAACCCTCGGGCGCTCGCCGGACAGCGTGCTGCTGGTCTTCACCGAGCGGCCGGACCTGCGCCTGACGTCGATCCGCGTACTCGACGCGAGCGGAACGGACCACGTCGCAGGCGACCCGTTCGTCGGCGAGCCGGCGGGGGAATCGGTCGTCGGCGTCATGACCGACGAGCTGCCCGATGGCGTGTACACGGTCTCGTGGCGAACGGTCTCTGCCGTGGACGGACATATCTCCGCAGGGTCGTTCGCGTTCGGCGTCGGCGTCGCGCCGCCGAGCGGGCCGTCGGACCCCGCCGCGGGCGTCGGCCAGGTGGGCTCGCCGCCGGCGATCGTCGCGCGCTGGGTCCTGTACATCGGCCTCATCGTCCTCATCGGCGCGGCGTTCGCGGCGGTCGCGGTCGCGCGCCGGCCCGCCCCGGATCTCCTGGCGTTGGCCGCGATCGGCTGGATCCTGTCCGCGGCCGGCAGCGTCGGCGTCGTCGGCGTCCAGTGGGCCGAGACCGGGGCGCCGCTGGAGACCCTGCCCTCAACCTCGGTTGGCGCGGCTGCCTTCGCGCGCGTGTCCGCGCTCGCGCTCGTCGGCCTCTCGCTGGCGGGGCTGGCGACCGTGAGGACGCTCGCCGGGACCCGGGGCTGGCTCCTCGCCGGCCTGGCCGCCTCTCTCCTCCTCGTCGCCGACGTGGCGACCGGCCACGCGGCGGCCGGCGCGGGCTGGCTCGTCCAGATCGCCGTCCAGTCCGTGCACGGCATCGCCGCCGCGGCGTGGCTGGGCGGCCTCGCCGGGCTCCTGGTGTTGCTCCGCACGACACCCGCCGGCGAGCGCCTCCCGACGGCGAAGCGATTCTCGAACTGGGCCGCGGTCGCGCTCGTCGCCGTCGCGCTGACCGGCGTCGTTCGCGCCGTCGCGGAGATCGGGAGGTTCGAGGCGCTGTTCACCACCGACTTCGGGCAGGTCGTGATCGCCAAATCGGTGCTCCTCGTCGTGATCGCGGGCCTCGGCGCGGTCAACCGGTTCATCAACCTGCGCGACGCCGCACGCGTCCTCGGTGGCCTGCGCCGATTCGGGAGCGCGGAGCTGGTCCTCGCGATCGGCGTCCTCGGCCTGTCCGCGTTCCTCGTGAACCTGACGCCGCCGATGTCCGCCGGCGAGCCCGAGAAGGCCCCGCCGCCGATCGTCGCCCTCGGCAGCGACTTCGGGACGAGCGTCAAGCTGCGACTGATCGGCTCGCCGGGGTTCGCGGGCGAGAACGCCATCGACGTGACCGTCGTCGACTACGACACCGGCGAGCCGGTTGACGCGACGGCCGTCGAGCTGCGGTTCGAGCTCGTGTCGCAGTCCGAGGTGGAGCCGTCGACCCTCGAGCTGGAGCGGACAGGGCCAGGCCGCTTCGGCGCCGACGCCCAGAACCTCTCGATCGACGGCATCTATCGCGCCACGGCGACCGTCACCGTCCCGGGCGGCGCCGTCGACGTGCCGCTGCTCCTCGTGACGACCGTGCCAGCGCAGCCCGTCGACGTCCTCGTCTCTCCGGACCTCCCGACGATCTACACCGTCGGGCTCGGCGAGCACGGGTCGGCGCAGGTCTACCTCGACCCGGGTCGCGCCGGCCAGAACGAGCTCCACGTCACCTTCTTCGACACCGCGGGGCAGGCCTTCCCGGTCCCGGCCGTCACGTTCGCCGCCGTCGGCGACGGCGGCGCCTCGTTCCTTCCGACGCCGCGCCAGCTCGACGTCGGTCACTTCGTCGCAACGATCGACACCGGCTCCGGCGATCTCGCGGTCGACATCGTCGGCCCGCTCCCGCCCGCCGCCGGGCCGGGCCAGGTTCACGTCCATGTCACCATCGAGGTCCAGCATGAACCCCATCCGGCCTGAGCTTCGCCACCTGCTCTTCGCCCTGGTGCTCGCGCTCGCGACGGCCGGCTGCGCCGGCGACGGCACCCCGACCCATCCTGCGATCGGATCGACAGGTCCGCGCCCGTCCTCCCCGGCGACCGTCGAGATCGTCTCGCCGGCGCCGTCGACCACGGTCCAGGGCGACACGCTGCACGTCGTGCTGCGCCTGAACGGCGGGACCCTCGTTCCCCAGACGACGACCGACATCCGCCCGGACGAAGGCCACGTCCACCTCTACGTCAACAACGTCCTCGTCTCGATGAACTACGGGCTCGAGCAGGACATCCCGATCCAGCCGGGCACGACCGTCCTCAAGGCCGAGTTCGTCGCCGCCGATCACGCGCCGTTCAGCCCTCGCGTGTGGTCGACCGAGATCGTGTTCACCGTCACGCAGTGACGAACCGGCGGCTCGGGGTCCTGCTCGTGCTCGGCGGGTCCGCGTTGGCCCTCGCGATCCAGGTCGGCGCGCCGGTCGCCGTGCCGCTGTACGACGGCGTCCAGATCGCCGAGCCGTACCGTTTCCTCCGCCCGTCGGGCGACCAGGTTGGGCAGCCGACCTCGGCCAGCGAGACGGCGACGGTGGCCGAGGGCGTCAGCCCGGTCGTCGTCGCGGCCACGACCGAGATCCCGCCGCAGGCACAGCTCATCGCCCAACGTGATGCCTTCGTGCTGACGGCCGGCGCGACCTCGGTCGTCGCGGTGATCACGCCGATCGATCCGCCGGGCCAGCCCACGGCCGGCCCCCTCCTCGGCAACGCCTACCGCTTCTCCGTGACCGACCAGTCGGGGACTGCGCTCCGGATCAAGCCCTGCGACGGCTGCGTCTCGATCGCCCTGCGCGCACCGGATGGGGGCCCGCCGGCAACCGTCATGCGCTTCGAGGACGGCGCCTGGGTGGCAGTCCTCACGCGCCACGGCGGGGCCGTCGCGCTCTACCAGGCAAACCCGGTGGCCACGGGCATCTACGCCGTGGTCGCGACCGGCGAGTCCGGCGGGGGCGTCGACATCGTCGTGCTCCTCGCCGGCGGCGGCATCGCGCTCATCTTCCTGGCATTCATCGGGCTCATGTTCCTGCGTGCGGGGTCGTCACCGCTGCCCGCGGCGCGGTTCCCTCGCGACGGCGCAGCGCAACCGACCGGCCGCGTGCCATCGAAGCGGAGGGGGTCGAAGCGGCCGCCTTCCGGGAGGTCCCGCTCATGACCCTTCAGCCCTCCGCCGCGCACCGGCTCGGTGCGCTGGCACTCGTCCTCGTGCTCGTCGCGACCGTCGCGGGCTGCGGGTCCGGGGTGCAGCCGATCCGGATCGGGGCGGTCTTCCCGATCTCCGGGAACGCCGCGAGCCTGGCCGGCCCCGAGCTGACCGGCGTGCAGATCGCGGCGGACCTCATCAACGCCGACGGCGGGATCGCCGGGCGACCGATCGAGCTGGTCGTGCACGACCTGCGCTCGCGCGACGAGGCCGACGGCGTCATGGCGGACCTGGCGGGGCAGGGGATCGAGATCGTCATCGGCGCCTACTCGTCCGACCTCTCGATCGCCGCCAGCGAGGCGGCCGACCGGGCTGGGCTCCTGTACTGGGAGGCGGGCGCGGTTGCCGATCGCCTGACCGGCCGTGGGCTGCAGATGGTCTTCCGGGTCGGGACGACTGGCGGGACGCTGGGCGCGAACTCGTCGCTGTTCGCGGCGCGGGAGCTCGCCGGCCGGCTCGGCAAGGACGCTTCCGAGCTGCGGGTCGCGCTCGCGGTTGCGGACGACGAGTACGCGCGCACGGTCGCGGACGCGGCCGAGTCGACGGCAGTCGATCTCGGGATGCCTGTCGTCACGCGGACGTCATACAACCTGTACCTGCCCGACTGGCCGGCCGTCATGGCCGATCTCAGGGCCGCGCAGCCCGACGTCATCATCCTTGTCTCGCACATCCCGGACGGCATCGCGT
>Ga0299913_10002384_pt1 | contig 14796 bp, 10 predicted proteins | sample RVTome_9_FD_201360 | JGI IMG/M metagenome (GOLD analysis project Ga0299913, IMG submission 201360) | Soil microbial communities from uranium-contaminated site in the Upper Colorado River Basin, Wyoming, United States - RVT155D38 (version 2) ...
CCCAATCCGCTTGCGCCAACGGGTACACGTCCTGTGTTGCCCAGTTGGTGCCGGCGATCACCTCGAGCACCGTCGTGGGTGTGAAGGTGTGATGGAGCGTACTGACGTATCCGGCGGTATTGATGTCGTAGCTCCCTTCCGACCACGGGAACCCCATGCCGGCGCCCGCAATGAGGGCCGGCGCGGTGGCGTTGTACTGCCCGCGGCCGAAGACTTCCTTCCCCATCTGGACGCGGGTGTAGAACGTCGTGCCCGGCCGCACGTTCCAGTCGACGCGCACGACGTTGTCCCGGCGCAGCTTCTCGGTGTCGCCGGCGAACTGGTAGTTGTAGTTCCCCTGCGTGACCGGATTTCCGACCAGCCCCGGATCGGGCAGCGGAAAGATGTTCAGCATCTGGCGTCCCATCGAGTGGAAGCGATGCTGCGGAATGACATTGCCGGGGAAGCAGCCGGGACCGCCTGTGTTGACGTTGCAGGGGAGGCCGGTCAGCGGATCGCGGATGTGCCGCAGCACGCCGGCGTTGTTGAACGTCTGCGAGAAGTCGCCGTTGCGTTCGAGCGCCGATGGCATCGTGCTGTTCACCAGGAACGGATCGGTCCGCGGCAGGAGGTCCAGCGAGTAGAAGAAGAACAGCGTGTCCCGCTCCTCGTTGAACGACGTCCCGGGGATGAGCACCGGGCCGCCCAGGGTGAACGCCGAATTGTCGTACCGGTAGCGCGCCTTCTCGCACAGTGGCGACGTGCCGCCCGTCGCATCGCACGTGCGCCGGCGATCCCACTCGTTGGTGTTGAGCGATTCGTGGCGCTTGAAATAGGCCGCAGAGCCGCTGAACCGGCTGCTGCCGCTCTTCGTCACGACGATGATGTTCGCGCCGCCCGCCCGGCCGTATTCGGCCTGGTAATTCGACGTCTGGATCCGCACCTCCGCGATGGAGTCGAGCGAGGGAGTCACGTAGTTGGCTGCGCCGAACCCCGTGTCCTTGCTGGACACGCCGTCGTACGACATGCCCATGAACTGGTCTCGCAACCCGTTGATCTCCGTGCCGAGGAAGGCGTTCCAGCCTGGCGCGTCGCGCGCCCTCGTGTCGACGACCCCCGGCATGCCCTGCAGCAGCCCCAGGAAGTCCCGCCCACGCAGTTGGGTGTCCTGAATCTCGTCGGCTCTGATCACGCCCGCGCGCTCACCGCTCTGCGTCCGCGCGCGAAGCGCGGCCGCCTCGACCGTGACGACCTCTTCCAGGCCGCCGACCTCGAGGACGATGGGCGGCACCGATACGCGCTCGGTCGCCGACAGCACAATCCCCTTCTCTTCATGGGTTCTGAACCCTGGCAACGTGACCCGCAGGTCGTACGTGCCGGCGAGCAGGTTCGTGACCACGAACAGCCCCTGGCCGTCCGTCTGGGTCTCTCGTGTCACGGCGGTCGCGGTGTTGCGCACGGTCACCGCGGCGCCTGGAACCGCGCCCTTGCTGGCGTCGATGACCGAGCCACCAATCTGGCCCGTCAGCCCCTGGGCGCTGGCGCGCGTCGCGGCGCCTGCCAGAGCCACCATCAGGAGGCCGAGCATGCTCCGAACGATCAAACGTCCCACGTGTCCTCCTCCTTCCGCAGCCACCTCGGCCCCCGGGACCCGTTCGACTCCCGTGGGCGCGACGAGTCCCCATGTCCGGCGCCCGATCCCGTGTGCGCCGACGGTTGCATCGTCAGGCCGATGGCCATGATGTGTATGCGAAGTGCCATATCACGTCAACCAAAAAAGTTGCGCCATACAAAAGTGGTTTGTCAGACGGCGCCGGATCGGCACCATCATCGGGTCTCGGGTCCAGCGGGAATTCACCCTTGCGCGGCGAGACCGGCGGGCGGAGCCACCATGCGGGTGTGGCGGCACGTGGCTGGAGGAGGACAATAGGACCGGGGACCAGCGCCGGCATGCCACGGGCGACGGCGCCCTGCTGCCGCCCCGATGGCAGTGCAGCCCGATCGCGGCAGCACCCGCCGCCGCGCGGCGAGGGAGCCGCGATGGCTGCCGCTCGCGCAGGAGGACGACATGCATGCCGAGACGACGACATTCGATGTGAGCAACCGGATTGTCTCCTTCAAACTCTCGCTGGCGCCCCGGCGCGACGTGCTGACGCGTGCGTTCCAGGAGGTGAAGGACTTCGTCAGGCGATCGGCCGACTCGGTCAAGACGAAAGTGGCAGCCGGGCAGGCGGTGGTGCCCGAGGTCGAGTACGGCGATATTCGCGACGGCAGGGTGGCCGATGGCGCGTGCACGGAGATTCGCAGGACCGGCTGCGCGGTGGTGCGCGGGGTGTTTCCAGTGTCGGTCGCGCGCGGCTGGTTCGACGAGCTTGGCGAGTACCTGGACGCGAACCGCTACGAGGATCGCGAGAACGAGAAGCGGAGCCTGGACCAGTACTTCTCCGCGCTGAAGGCGGGCCGGCCACAGATCTTCAACGTCTACTGGTCGAAGCCACAGGTGCGCGCGCGGCAGGATCCGAAGCTCGCCGAGGCGCGCGCGTTCCTGAACCGGCTGTGGCACCACGCGGGCGTCTTCGATCCGGACCGCGACTGCACTTATGCCGACCGCCTGCGCAGGCGTCAGCCTGGCGACGAGACGCTCGGCCTCTCCCCCCACATGGACGCGGGCACCGTCGAGCGCTGGATCGATCCAGGCTACCAGCGCGTGTACGCCCCCGTCTTCGCCGGGAACTGGCGGGCGTACGATCCGTTCGACGGCACGCACCGCCTGTCGACGGAGGAGATCCCCTCGCCCGCCGTGTGCAGCATGTTCCGGACGTATCAGGGCTGGACGGCGCTCACGCGTCAGGGGCCGCGCGATGGCACACTGCGGCTGATTCCGATCGCCGAGGGCATCTCGTACGTGCTGCTCCGCGCGCTGCAGGACGACGTGGCAGAGGACGATCTCTGCGGAGCGGCGCCGGGGCGGGCGCTGGCCGTCAGCGCCGAGTGGCATCCCGATCTCATCGATGGGCTGGTCTCGATCCCGGAAGTGCAGCCTGGCGACAGCGTGTTCTGGCACACCGACATCTGCCATGCCGTGGCGGACAGGCATGCCGGCACCGAGCCCGCGAGCGTGATGTATATCGGCTCGGCTCCGGACTGCGCGAAGAACCGCGCCTATCTGCCGCGCCAGAAGGACGCGTTCCTGGCCGGCCGATCCGCGCCGGACTTCGCACCGATGGATTTCGAGGTGGACTTCACGGGCCGGGCCACCGCCGACGATCTGACGCCGCTTGGCCGGGCCCAGATGGGCTTCTGACGTGACGCGGTCCAGGATCTGCCTGAATTACGGCAGGAACGGGAACAGCGTCCGAAGGAGGGCTTCGTCGGGCCGCGTGCCGTACTCGCAGATCTCGAAGGCCTCGGCGTGCCGCACGGCGTTGCCACGCTCAGCCCCATACCACCTGACCAGCGCCTCACGGACGGCGGGCGTCGGCTGGCTCGCGCGCGCCTTCCGCAGCCACTGCTTGCGCTCGACAGCGCCTGAGGGCACCTGCTCCAGCGTACCGGCCACCCAGGGCAGCCATTCATAGAACTGCGACACGTGCGCGTCGAGCATGTCGATCTTCTTTTCGATCACGTCGTCGATCGCGATCGCCACGTCGGGACGGAACGCGTTCGGCCGCTGGAACCCGTCCTGGAAATACATGAACACAGGGTTCTTGCGGAGCGCGGGCGTGTCTGGCGCGATGTTCGGGACTACGACCATGTAGGCGGCATCCTGCACGAGCACGCCCGTGTAGCGGTGATCGGGATGATAGTCGTTGGGGCGCGGCGCCAGCACCAGGTCCGCGTTCCAGTCCCGGATCTGCCGGATGATCTGCTCGCGCACCCCCACCGTCGGCAGGAGCTCGCCGTCATGGTTGTCCAGCACCACGTACTCGATGCCGATCCGGCGGCCGGCTTCCCGGGCTTCGGCACGCCGGCGCGCCGCCAGTGCGCCACCGCCCTCGCTCTGGTGCCCGGCGTCGCCATTGGTCACGGCAACGAATCGCACGCGATGGCCGAGCGCCGCGTATTTCGCCGCCGTGCCGCCCGCCCGCAGGTCGCAGTCGTCGGGATGTGCGCCGAACGCAATGACGTTGAGCCGGCCATCGGTCGCGGGCTGCCGAATCCGCTCCGGCTGGCCCTGTGCATCCGCCCCTCCCGTGCCGAACGCCTGCACCGCGATCCATGCGAGCGCCGTGATCATGCCCAGTCTCTTCATCGTGACCTCGTTTCCTGGGAGAGAGTCGTGCCCCGGAGATCTCCGCCTGCGCGTCGTCTCGCGAGACCGTCGCCACGCCAGCGGGGGCATTATCACACCGTCGCTGCGCCTGGCGGACCCCTTCGTGCGAGGGCTTCGGTATAATCCAGGCTTCCCCGCCGCCTGACGGAGCAGCCTTTGTCCACACCCACGTTCTCTCGCCGGCACGCCGTGGCCGCGTTCGCCGCAACCGCCGCGGTCCCACTGCTGTCGGGCTGCACGCGGCCCCTCGTGCGCCCGGTTGCGACCGACGCGGACGCGATTCCGCTGCTCGACGCCATCGCCGAGAACCTGCTCCGACTCGCGCCGGAAAGCGCGACCTCCCTCGGCATCGACAAGGACGACCGGGCAGCGCTCGGCCACCAGCTCGGCGACCGTTCGGCCGCCGGCCAGGAGCGCATCGCCAGCACGCTTCGCACGGACCTCGCGCAGGTGAACGTGGTGGACACCTCGCGGCTTTCACATGCGACCCGCACCAGCATCGAGGTGGTCAAGAGCGCCTACGCCATCGCGCTCGACCGCTTCGCGCTGCCCTACGGCGATGTGGCCGTCGGCGGCTGGCGCAACACGCCGTACGTCGTCATTCAGAATGTCGGCGCGTACCTCGACATCCCGCGCTTCCTGGACAGCGAGCACCCAATCAGGGACGCGGCGGACGCGGAAGCCTACCTGGCACGGCTGCAGTCGTATCCCCGTCAGCTCGATGGCGAACTGGGCCGCATTCAAGCCGCTCGGGGCATGGGACTGGTTCCTCCGGCATTCCTTCTCGACAAGGTGCTCGGCCAGCTCCGGGCGTCGGTCAGGAGCGCGCGCGAAGGCGGCACGCTGGTCGAGTCGATCGAGCGGCGTACGAAGGATATCAAGGGAGACTGGGCGGCGCGGGCGCGGAGTATTGCGGCACAGGAGGTCGCTCCCGCGCTCGAGCGACAGATCGCCGAGCTCGAGGCCGAGCGCGCGGTGGCGACCGACGACGCGGGCATGTGGGCGCGGCCGCAGGGCGAGGCGTTCTATCGCTGGGCGCTGCGGGCCGCGACGACCACAGATATGAGCCCGGACCAGGTCCACGAGATGGGTTTCGAGGAGCTCGGCAGGCTGCACGCGGAGATGGACACAGTGCTGCGCGGCCTCGCGTATACGGCGGGCACGGTCGGTGAACGAATGACGAGGCTTGGTGAGGACCCGCGCTTCCAGTATCCGGACAACGAATCCGGTCGGGCGGAGATCATGGCCGACATCCAGAAACGGCTCGACTGGATCCGGGCGCAGATGCCCCGGGCATTCGACACGCTCGTGCGCGGCAACGTCGAAGTGAGGCGGCTGCCTCCCGAGGAGGAGCCGGGCGCGCCGGGCGCCTACGGTGGCGGCGGCACGATCGACGGCAGCATTCCCGGCAGGTTCTGGATCAATCTCCGGACAACGAAACTGCACAACCGCTACAGCCTGCCGAGCCTCACCCATCACGAGGCGATTCCGGGCCATGTCTGGCAGCACGAATACACGCACAAGCTGCCGCTCGTCCGCACGCTCCTCGCCTTCAACGCGTATTCGGAAGGCTGGGCGCTGTATGCGGAGCAGCTCGCCGCCGAGCTCGGGGCATATGAAGGGGACCCCGTCGGCCGCCTGGGATACCTGCAGTCGATCGCCTTCCGCGCCTGCCGGCTGGTGGTGGACACCGGGATTCACGCCAAGCGCTGGACGCGCGAACAGGCGATCAGATGGTTCCACGAGAACAGCGGAAACAGCCTGGAGGAAGTGACCGGGGAGGTTGACCGCTACTGCTCGTGGCCTGGCCAGGCATGCGGCTACAAAGTCGGCCACAGCGAGATCAACCGCCAGCGCGAACGCGCAAGGGCGGCCCTCGGCCCCCGATTCGACGTGAAGGCCTTCAACGACACGGTCGTGATGGGTGGCAATGTGCCGCTCGACGTGCTGGCGCAGAACGTGGACCAGTATCTCGAGCGCGCGAGCGCGTGACCCCGATCTCGCCCGGACTCCTGCGAACAGCCCGCCGCGCTCGAGCCGTCGGCGTTGCGTCTGGAGGCCATGCCTGTCAGCTGAGGATTGGAAGCGTGACGAAATGCGTCAATTCCCAACTCCCAATTCCCAAGCAGCTCTCCCGCGAAACGCCCCTGACAGCTCGTGAGCGGCCGTCTACACGAAGAGATAGATGACGATCTGCACCAGCAGCGCGAGCGCCGCCCAGGGCTTCAGGTTGTGGTGTGTGCCGCCGGCCCGCCCGGTCGTCTCTTCGGGCGCCAGCCTCAGGACCCAGATCAGCAGCACCACGAGCGTGCCGACGAACAGGGCGCGCGCGGCACCGAGCGGCACGCGCAGGAGCAGCTCTCTCAGGAACTCGCCGACGACATGCAGCGGCGTCACGGGTGGCTCCATCCGAACGGCCGGTAGATCAGTGGCCTGATCTTGTCCTCCGGCTCCGGTCTGGTGAAGTGGCTGACCGCAATCACCAGCGCGAGCGCGACGAGAAACGCCCACACGACGAAGTACAGGAAGGGCTCGGAGATCCTGAAGAGCGGCTGCCATCCCATCGTGGCGGAGACGGCGGGCTGATTCATCGCGAACAGGCTGATGGAGCAGATGACGCCGCCGACGAATCCTGCCAGCGCGCCTGACGCGGTGGCGCGCGGCCACAGGACGCCCGTCAGGAGCACGGCCAGCGCAGGCCCCTGAAAGAAGGCCATGAGCGTCTGGAAGATCACATAGATCCCGCTGCCCTCGAGCTGCGCCAGGTACAGCGCGAACCCGATGCCCCAGACGATCAGGCCGGCGGTGACGATCCGGCCGACCCGCAGCAGCCGCACATCGGACGCACCAGGGTCCACGAAGCGACGGTAGATGTCGTGCGTGAGCAGCGTGGCGGCGGAGTTCAGGTACGAGTCGACGCTCGACATCAGCGCCGCCAGGAAGGCCGCCAGGAACAGCCCGCGAAAGCCGGCCGGCATCAGGTGCGCGACGAGCGTCGGCAGCGCCTCGTCACCCTGTGCCAACTCCGGGAAGCGCGCCAGCGCAATCAGGCCAGGCACAGCGATGATGAGCGGCAGCAGGTTCTTCAGCAGCGCCCCCCAGATGTAGGACGCCTTCGCATCGAACTCGCTCCGTGCGCCGAAGGTCCGCTGGATGATCGCCTGATTGCCGATCCAGTACGCGGGCCCCATGATCAATCCGAGGCCGAAGAAGATCCCCGTCCACGGAAATGGCGTCGGCGTGTCCACCGGCAGGATCAGCGTCGTCGCGTAACCGGCCGCTGCGGCCGATGTGGTGCTGTCGAGCGCCTCCAGGCGCTCCAGGAGCCCTCCGAACCCGCCGAGCTCCACGAGGCCGATGACGAGCACGAGGAGACAGCCTCCGATGAGGACGATGCACTGGATGACGTCGGTGTAGACGACCGCAGCGAGCCCGCCCGCCATCGTGTAGACACCGACCAGCGCGGCCATGACGAGAATGCTGACGAGGGGAGCCCACCCGAACAGCACGTGCATCATCCTCGCGGACGCGAACAGCATGATGCCGAGGTTGCACGCCATGAACGTGAGCCAGCAGAGTGCCAGCGCCGTGCGCACCCGCGCGTCGAAGCGCCGCTCGAGGAACTCCGGAACGGTGTACACCCCGGCGCGCCAGAAGATCGGTACGAACAGGAAGGCGGCGGCGATCATCGCCGGCACGCATCCGATCCACTCGAAATTGGCCACGGCGAGACCGTACGAGTAGGCCGCGCCTCCGACGCCGATGATGTCGGTGCCGCCGATGTCGGTCGCGACCAGGGAGAAGCCGATGGCCCACCAGGGCAGCCGGCGGCCGGCGAGAAAGAAGTCCTGGCCCGTGTTGATGCGCCGCCCGATCGCGACGCCCAGCACCAGCGTGCCGGCCAGGTAGAGCACGACGATCAGAAGATCGACGGGAGCGAGATGGCCCACGGTGTCAGCGTGCAGCGCGCACGATACGCGCAACGGACGTCGTCGGTTCAGGCTTCACGAGTTCACCGGTTCGATGATGCGGGCGCGATCGAGCAGGCGCGCGCGAGTACAGCGGATGTGCGCGCGGATGTCAAGCGACGGAACCGATCGCCCGCTCGACCGCCGGCTGTCTGCCGCTCTGGCCGTCGATGCGGAACCAGTCGGACACCGCAGTCTCGACAGCCACGGCCCGCTCGGCGCGGTCGGCTGCCAGCGGACAGCCCGTGCGAGTGCGCAGCGCGGCTCAGCGTTGAGACGTGCCGTGATTCATCTGCGCCGGCGAGGTCCGGATCCGCCGCAGGGCGCGCTTCGCGTCGCAGAGGTACAGCAGCATGCCGGCCGCCAGGCCCCAGAGCGCGGCGCGTGTGCCGCGCTGTGCCGTGCGCCGCGCCACCATCATCGACCCGACGCGCGCGATCCCATGAAAGCGGGAATCGCGACAGACCGTCTCTTGAAATACCCGTCGCGGACCAGTGTAGGCCGCGGTGGCGACGTCGTGGAACATCACCACGCCCCCCTCGACCAGACGCGGCAGCCACAGGTCCGCATCTCGGCGGGCAGCCTCATATGAATGATCGCCGTCGATGAACAGGAGCCCGACGGGCTCGTGGATCTGCGCGGCTGCCTCTTCGGACGTCATCACGAGCGGCGTAACGGCGCCTGCAAGGCCATTGCGGCGAAGGTTGTCGAGGAACTCCGGCAGTGTGGCGGCGCCGGGATCCTCGCGCGAGCCACGATGCGGGTCGATGGCATACACGCGCCGACCGGCGAGGCGTGCGCCCGCCGCGAGCCAGGTCGTCGATCGGCCCTTCCAGGATCCGATCTCGACGATCGCGCCGCGGCCGGTCATCGAGGCCGCAGCCTCGAACAGCGCGCGCCCTTGCGCATCGCTGAGCCAGCCATCCACCGCCGACGCCAGCTGGCGCACGCGCTCGGCCTCGTGCTCGACATCCGCCCTCATCTCTCGCTGTTCGGCGCCTCGTTTCAAGGTCAGCCCGACCTCGTGATATGTCGCTCGTTTCGGCGAACAAGCCCGGGCAGAAGGCCGTAGGTATGCTGCCGCCGATCCAGCGCACACCGAGCGCAGACACGGCTGCGCCGCGTCCTCATGGCACCAGCACAGCCGCGCCGGACAGACGGCCCCCACGCAGGTCATCGAGCGCCTGGTTCGCGTCCCGCAGCGGATACTCACGCACATGCGTGCGTATCGGTATCTCGCCCGCGAGCGTCAGGAACTCTCGACCGTCCGCCCGCGTCAGGTTTGCAACCGAGCGGATCACGCGCTCCTCCCACAGCAATCGGTAGGGGAACGACGGGATGTCGCTCATGTGAATGCCCGCGCACACGACGATGCCGCCGGGTCCGACGCGGGAGAGGGCTTCGGGCACGAGCGGTCCGACAGGCGCGAAGAGGATCGCACTGTCGAGCGAGCGGGGAGGCGGCTCGGTGGAGAAGCCCGCCCATGTCGCGCCTACGTCCCGCGCGAAGCGCACCGCCTCGTCGTCACCAGGCGTCACGAACGCGTACACCTCGCGTCCCTGACGCGCCGCGACCTGCGCGATGATGTGCGCAGCTGCCCCGAACCCATAGATGCCGATGCGCGAGCCTGGCCCGGCCATGCGGTACGCGCGATAGCCGATCAGGCCGGCACAGAGGAGCGGCGCCGCATGGACGTCGTCGTACTGCACCGGCAAGGCGAAGCAGAACGATGCGTCGGCTGAGGCGTACTCGGCGTACCCGCCGTGCAGCTGATAGCCGGTGTAGCGGCTGTCGGGGCAGAGGTTCTCGCGCCCGCGGCGGCAGAACGCGCACGCACCACATGACCAGCCGAGCCAGGGGATGCCGACCCGGTCGCCGATGCCGACGGTCGTGACATCCCGCCCCACCGCCGCCACCTGTCCAACGATCTCGTGGCCGGGCACGACGGGGATGCGCGGATGCGAGAGCTCGCCGTCCACCACATGCAGGTCGGTGCGGCACACGCCGCATGCGAGCACACGGACCAGCACGTCGGCTGGTCCAGGCGCAGGCCTGTCCATCTCCACGGGCTCGACGCGCCCCGTGCCGATTCCTGTGAGGGCCATGGCCTTCATCGACGGACTCACTCTCGGTATCGCCTCTGGCCCGCCGCCCTGAAACGGCCACCTGCCGCCGGGCATCCCGCTCCTTCTTTGCGGCACGATCCCGATGCATCCACCGACACCGGTCAGGGGGCAACACGCGGCAGCCTCGACACGTCACGCCTCCAGCGAAACTCTCCGCCGCTGCCGCGCCGAGTCGTAGGCGGCCAATGCAAGGACCATGGCGTCCCGTGCGTCGCGTATCGTGGCGGCGGGCTGGCGCCCGCTCTCGACGCATTCGAGCAGGTGAGCCAGCGGTACGGGCGGCGGCGCGGCAAACGGCTCCTCCGACTGGCGTTCGTACACCCAGTCGTTGGCGCCGGCCGCCAGCACCGCGCGCCCGGGCGTGCGAAACCACTGGTCGATGATCTCTCCGCGCGACCCCACGACCTCGAGCCGGACGACGGCGTTCTGCTTCGGTGAGGGGCCCGTTTTTCTCGGCGCGGTGATCGTCCAGGAAGCTTCGAGCGTTGCGACGACCCCGCTGGCGAACGTAAAGGTCGCCATCCCCCAGTCCTCCACGGCAATGTTCTTGTGCACGAGGTTGGCCACTCGCGCGTCGACTTCGACCACTGCGGATTCCGTCAGCCAGCGGAACAGATCGATCCAGTAGATGCCTTCATCGATGAAGGCGCCGCCGGGGACGTGAGACGGATCAACGAACCAGCCCGGCTTCCCGGAGCGGTGCCAGTCCTCGGCGATCGACCACCGACTGGTCTGATGCAGCAGCACGACCTCGCCGATCTCTCCGCGGCCGATCCGCTCCTTCAGGTCGCCGCTGCGCAAGCGCATGATGCCCTGGAACGGGACGCATACCACACCCGCGCCCTCCACCGCCTGCACCATGCGGTCCGCCTCCTCGAGCGTCATCGCCATCGGCTTGCCGAGCACGATGTGCTTGCCGGCGGCGGCCGCACGGAGCGTGAGGTCGTGCATCTGAGAGACCGGCGCGGCAATGTGCACCACATCGACGTCTTCGCTCGCGAGGAGGTCGTCAGCTGCAAGGTAGCCACGCACGCCGAACGACGTGGTGAACTCGTCGAGCTGCGCGCGGTCGTGCCACGAGGCCGCAACGAGGTCCGCGGACTCGAAGTCTCTCAGCGCGCGGGCAAGACCGTAGGCCGAATACCAGTGTGCGAGGCCCAGAATCGCCACTCGCCATCTCCGGCTCATGGCTCAGTTGTACACCAGCCTCACGGGCGACCGGGCCGGCAGGCTCGCAGAAGGAGGCCAGGAGTGCGGCAGCGTCTTACCAGTGCACGCGGTGCAGGGCGCGCAAGGGAGTGGCGGTCAAGCGGTGATTCGATCTACCCTCGGCTGGAGCGCGCGTCGGGAACGCTGCCGCTCGCCCGGGAGGACGGGATGCAGGCTGAGGCCGCGACGACATTCGGCGAGTGCGATCGGATGGTCGCCTTCAGACGGTCGCCGGCGGCGGACGATCCTTACGGCTCCGGCACTGGTTGCCGCAGACGCACGCCAGCCGACCGTTCATGACGCGCCTGCTCTGGGCGTCCACGTGGTGCGCCGTCGTCCTCTCCGCGGTCACTCTGGCGCAGCGCGGGCCCGCGTCGGTCGTGCACGGGTCCAAACAGTTCGAGAAAGCGGTGATCGTGTCGGGCCTGGCGAATCCGTGGGAGCTGACGTGGGGCCCCGACGACTGGCTGTGGGTCACGGAGCGCAGCAGCAGGCGCATCACGCGCGTCGACCCTGCGACCGGCGAGCGGCGCGTGGCGATGACGCTGGACGAGGCATCTGCGCCCGGCGGTCAGGACGGCGTGCTCGGCATGGCGCTCGATCCCGAGCTGCTGCGCGGCTCGGGCCGCGATTACGTCTACGTGGCCTACACCTACGTCGACCGGAGCAGGCCACCAGACCCGCGCATGATCGATCCCGCGAGTCCTTATCGGCACCTCTTCGGCAAGATCGTGCGGCTGCGATACGAGGCAGCAAGCGGCACGCTCGGCGATCCCGTGGATGTGCTCACCGGCCTGCCGGCGAGCAACGACCACAACGCGAGGCGGCTCGCCATCGCCCCCGACCGCACGCTGCACGCCACCCTCGGCGACATGGGCAACGGCCAGTTCGCCCACTTCTGCCATCCCATCCAGTCGCAGCGCCTGCCCACGCGCGAGGAGATCGCTCGCCACGACTATGCGGCCTACGAGGGCAAGACGCTGCGCATCAATCTCGACGGCTCGATACCGGCCGACAATCCCGAGCTGGCGGGGGTGGTGAGCCACGTCTACACCTATGGCCACCGAAACCCGCAGGGCCTCACGTTCGGGCCGGACGGGACGCTGTACGCCACCGACCACGGGCCGAAGACAGACGACGAGGTGAACGTCCTGACGAAGGGCGGCAACTACGGCTGGCCGCACGTGGCGGGCATGCGCGACGACAAGGCGTATGAGTACGCACGCTGGTCCGAGGCGGCCACGGGGTGCGCCGAGCTGACATTCAGCGATCTCGAGATTCCGCCGTCGGTGCCGCGCGATCCCGAATGGACGTTCCGCGCGCCCATGGTGGAGCCGCTGGCCACGCTCTTCACCGTGCCCACCGGCTTCAGCTTTCAGGATCCGGCATGCAAAGGCGTGCACTTCATCTGCTGGCCGACCGTCGGCCTCTCGAGCATCTCGTACTACAGCGGGCGACACGACGCAGGGATCCCGGGATGGGAGGCTGTGCTCCTGCTGACGACGCTCAAGCGGGGCTCGCTCTATGTGGTGCCGCTCGACACCAGCGGCAGGAAGGCGGCCGGGCCCATCCATCGCTATCTCCAGTCGGAGAACCGGTACCGCGATCTAGCCATGCATCCCGACGGCCGCACCATCTACATCGCCACAGATTCCGGGGGGCTCGTGGAGGCGCGACGCGGCGGCTCCACCTCGGACCTCGAGGACCGGGGAGCCATCCTCGCGTTCAGGTACGCGGGGGAGGGGCGCCCGACGGACGGGCCTGCGCGGACGACGCGCGCCGAGCAGCGCGGGGCCGAGCCGTCGCGGGAGCCGGAGCTGCCGGGTCCAGGCGTGCCGCCGACCTTCTCGGCCCGCCAGGCCGCTGCGGGCCGGATCGCCTACGACTCGTACTGCGCGGTGTGCCACGGCAGCACGCTGACCAACGGCACATTCGGCACGCCGCTGGCCGGAGAGTACTTCCGATGGCGGTGGAGCGGCCGGAGCGTGGCGGCCTTCTATGAGAAGGCTCGCGACACGATGCCGCCCGCCGCGCCCGGGAGGCTGGCCGGCGAGGCCTACGCCGACATCCTCGCGTACATCTTCGAGGTGAACGGGATGGCCGCTGGCGACGCCGACCTGCCGGCTGGTGGCGACGCCCTCGCGCGCATGCGCATTCCGTGACGACGCAGGGTACTGAATCGACGTCTTCCACTCTCATGAGGAGCACAGGCGGCGCCTATTCGTGTCTCAACGCCACAATCGGATCCAGGCGAAGAACGCGAAGCGCCGGAATGATCGCCGCGACGGCGGCGGTGAGCACAAATACCGTGAGCGCGGCCACAAGTATGCCGGCGTCCACCGCGGGCAGGTAGAACGGTTCTCCTTCCAGTGCCCTCGTGACCGCCACGCCTCCGACCTGCCGAGCGCCATGCCGAGACAGACAGGAATTACGAGTTGCCGTAGGAGACAGCACCAAGTTGCTGAGATTTGCGCATGCCACGATAAGCACGAGCAGTGTCAAGCCACCTGCAAGCAGAGCAATAGTCCGGAGTTCTGCGCGGTCTCTCGGTCCGCGAAAGCGATCTCGACCCGAGTAGGGTTGCAGGAGTTCGTCCGGCGCGAACTCCACCGGCCGAATGCGCGCGAGCTCCCCGATCGTCCCGCGCAGGGCTTCCGTCGCAGCGACGGAGGAAATGCCAGACTTCAGCCTGCCGTACAACTGCGTGGCCAGGAGCGGCACGTCGTGCTGCTGACGTCGAGCTTCGGCGCCCTCGCGTTGGGCCTGGCAGGCTCGGTCTGTTTGGCATGTTGTCGTACACCGTCGCGCGGCGCACACAGGAGTTCGGGCTGCGCATGGCGCTCGGCGCCCCGCAATCGTTGCGTGCCTCCGGGGTGTGGTGCAGGACGCGCTCTGTTGGTGCTGTGCGGGATTCTCCTCGGCCTGCCGATCGTGTTCCTCGGCGCCAACCTCGCGGCGACGCTGATTTTTGGCATCAGCCCGCACGATTGGGCCACGGTTGTCGCCGCTACTGTTGTCCTCGGCGGCGTTGGAACCCTCTGCAGCCTGCACCCGGCGGTGCGCGCCTCGCGAATCGATCCGATGGTCGCACTCAGGCAGGAATGACGGCTAGAGCCCGCTTTGATCGGCAGCACCCGTTTCCCGGAAGGGCACCGCCTGCCATCTAAAGGCAGCATGCACAACGACATAGGGATATGGGGGTGTAAACTCGTTGCGTGCCTCCGGGGTGTGGTGCAGGACG
>Ga0299913_10002385_pt1 | contig 14793 bp, 13 predicted proteins | sample RVTome_9_FD_201360 | JGI IMG/M metagenome (GOLD analysis project Ga0299913, IMG submission 201360) | Soil microbial communities from uranium-contaminated site in the Upper Colorado River Basin, Wyoming, United States - RVT155D38 (version 2) ...
CGCCATCGGTCTGGTCGGAGCGTTCCTGGTATGGCGCTTCGGCACCTGGTCGAAGATCGTCGGGATCGTCGCATCGGTCTTGGTGCTCGGGGCGTTGTGGTGGACGGTATTCGGGCTGTTCACCCCTCAGTCCGTCTTCGACTTCGCGCCCGCCCTGTCGGTCGTGCCGGGTGGTTTGGTCGCGCTCGTGAGCTCCATCGCTGCCCTAGTCGCGGGACGGCGCGGGCATCGAACCCTAGTCGCGGAAGGTGGGGAGCGTCGGGGGATCCGGATCCTGCTGACGGCGGTCCTCGGTCTCGCCGCGATCTCCGCGGTGCTCACCTTCGCCGGACGCTCGACCGTCGACGATCCAGGGGACGCCACGCAGGTCACATTGGCCAACTTCGAGTTCGACTCAGAGGACATCACGGTGGAGGGTGGCGGCGAGGTCTACGTGAAGAACGAGGACGCCTTCCTCCACACGTTCACGATCGATGACCTGGAGGTGGACGAGGAGCTAGTGGGTGGCTCGGAGAAGCTGGTCTCGATCCCAACCGAGCCCGGGACCTACGTCGTCTATTGCAGGCCGCACACGATGGATCCGGAGAACCCGGGAGAGGACGACATGGCGGCGACGATCACGGTCGAATAGGCACAAAGAGCGCGCCCCAGACCGGACTTGAACCGGCGACCTTCTCCTTGACAGGGAGATGAGCACTCCAGACTGCTCCACTGGGGCGAGAGTGAGAGAACCTAACAGACCACCTATCAGACGAACGGAGGCGACGGAGGGCGTCCGGCGGCCTTGCTATCCTGCGCCGATACTCGGCGAGGTAGCTCAGTTGGCAGAGCACGCGACTGAAAATCGCGGTGTCGACAGTTCGATTCTGTCCCTCGCCACGGCGGCCCGACGCGTAGACGAGCGCCCCTGAGAGCGCTCGTCTGCCGTTCCGTTACCTGAAGAGAGTCAGTCCTGAAGCTGCTTGGCCCCCTCGAGGAACTTGCGAACCTCGTCCGCCCTGTAGCGACGGTGGCCGCCGAGGGTCCGGATCGAGGAGAGCTTGCCCGCCTTGGCCCAGCGAGTGACGGTCTTCGGGTCCACCCTGAAGAGCGCTGCAACCTCGGCCGGCGTCAAAAGGGTGTCGTCCTTCTGCGCCATCTCATGCCTCCTGATTCCTACCGGATCGGCCCATCCGACCCGTGTTGCCACAGATGCCTCAAATGCTCTCTGGCTATCTGGAATCATCGGCGCCTGAGTCGCTGACTGTAATGGCTAGATAGGGCCATTTTCGGTTGTTTCGTGGACTATTCCGCCGATAGCCCGGGCGAACTAGCCCTAAAGGTGCGAAACGGACCCCCCAGACGCCCCCGCGCTGGGGTCAGTTGACGACCTCTTTCGCTCGGACCTCGGTCCACCGTTCGGTCAATCCGGCGAACAGACGCCCGGCCTTCATCAGGTCTCCGGTCTCGAGCGCATCGAGGCAAGCACCCACCTCGGACGCAGAACGATCCTCCAACAGGTCCTCGTGGGAGAACATGGCGGCCACGGACCCGTAGTCCAGCTCGATCAGGCCATCCGAGCCGAACCCATCGAGCCACTGGACCAGCTCGCGCACCGCGGCGGTCACCCCATCGTCGATCCAGGTCTCCTCGAGCACGGAGACGCAGCGGGTCAGCCGCTTCTTCGCGACCGAGAGAGGGGTCTCGTAGCGAACCCTGAGCCCGTCCTTGTCCTCGGTGAGGATGCGCTCCGCGTCCTCAAAGGCCGCGAACCACCTGATCGGCACGTGCCAGTTGGCATGCAGGATGTGGGAGCGCACCTCGGGTCGCTCGTCGCCGAGCACGGCGAGCTCGTGGGCCGCGCGTCGGGCCTCGACCTCGGGAACAAAGGCGTCCGCTACCTCCTCGGGCACGCTGTTCCTGAATGCAAGCAGACCTGCGAACATCCTGAGCTTCGTGCGCCACGGGCAGACCAAGGTCACACCGTCGTTCTGCCGCACGAAGGCGCCCTCCGTAGGTGCCCCGAGGTCGGTACGATCCGGAAGAGCACCGGCCAGCAGCCATCGCCTCGTCTCGCTGGTGTCGGCGGACTCGGACTCGCTCGCACATTCCATCAGCTGACTCCGTTCCTCCGCAGGGAAGGAGGCAAGCGGCTGGTAGACCCGCAGATACGAAGTTTTGATCATCTTCGTTCGATGGTACTCAGTGTTCACGACAAGCCGACGGAAATCAGCCAAGCGGTACCATGAGGTCCCAGGCCGGAACAACGGGGTTCTGGCGAAACCACGGGGGATCCACTTCTGATGAGTGTCTTCGAGCACATCGCCGGCGACGGCTACGAGCAGATCGTCTATTGCGCCGATGACAATTCGGGCCTGAAGGCCATCATCGCGATCCACTCGACCGCCCTGGGACCCGCGCTGGGAGGCACCCGCTTCTACCCCTACAAGAAGGAAGAGGATGCGCTCGTAGATGTGCTCAGGCTCGCGAAGGGCATGACCTACAAGGCCGCAGCAGCCGGACTCGATCTTGGCGGCGGCAAAGGTGTGATCATCGGCGACCCGCGCCGCATCAAGACCGAGGAGTTGCTCCGCGCGTACGGCCGCTTCGTCGAGACGTTGGGCGGCCGCTACATCACGGCCGAGGACGTCGGCACCGCTCTCGAGGACATGGACATCGTGCGTCGCGAATCTCGATGGGTAACAGGGTGCTCGCATACATATGGGGGTTCGGGCGATCCCTCCCCGGTAACGGCATACGGTGTTCTCAACGGGATCAAGGCGTGCTTGCTCGAGGTCTACGGATCGTCGGAACTGAAGGGCCGAACGGTCGCGTTGCAAGGCGTGGGCAAGGTTGGCTACGCGCTATGTGGCTACTTGGTGAACGAGGGCGCCGACGTCACGATCGGCGACATCGACGTAGACAACACGGCCCGCGCGGTCAAGGATCACAAGGTTGAGACCGTGCCTCTGGACGACATCCACAAGTTGGAGTGCGACATCTTCGCTCCATGCGCGCTGGGCGGAGTCATAAACGACGACACGATCTCAGAGTTCCAGTGCAAGATCATCGCGGGAGCCGCTAACAACCAGCTTGCACGAGAGGAGCACGGAGAGAAGCTACGCGATCTCGGGATCCTCTACGCGCCCGACTTCGTGATCAACGCCGGCGGTCTCATCAATGTCGAGGATGAATTGCGAGGCTACGACCGGGCCCGAGCGATGAGCCGGGTCGAGGGCATCTACAAGCAGATGCAGCACATCTTCACACTCGCGAAGGAACGGAATCTCTCCACCGCCAAGGCCGCCGAACTTCACGCGCAAGAACGGATCCGCAAGATCAGCCGGATCCGTTTGGTGCGGACAGCCGAATACGGGCCGAGTCACACCGCCTGATGAGCGACATCATCCGCATCATCGGCAACGGACGAGACCTCTCCGATCAGCCCATCCCGGACGGACTCGGCGAGAAGGACCTGGTCGAGCTCTTCAGGTGGCTCGTCTTGCTGCGGATCTTCGACGAGCGCGCGGTCGCGCTGCAGCGACAAGGTCGTATCGGTACCTATGCGCTGTATTGGGGGGAAGAAGCCACCCAAGCGGGAGCGCTGTACGCGTGCGACGACGCCGATTGGGTGTTTCCGTCCTACCGACAGAACGCGGTCGGGATCCTGCGAGGAGTCGCCCCCTCCACCGTGCTGGCGTGGTGGCGCGGCTTCGGCGGGGAGCACGGCTTCTGGAACCCGCGAGAGCATCGCGTCGGACCGATCTGCGTGCCCATAGCGACCCACCTGCCGCACGCGGTCGGGGTCGCATGGGCCGCCAAGATCCGCAACAACCCGGTCTCGTCGCTGGCCTGGTTCGGTGACGGAGCCACCTCTGAGGGAGATTTCCACGAGGCCATGAATTTCGCCGCCGTCTTCAAGGCTTCGACCGTGTTCTTCTGCGTCAACAACCAGTGGGCGATATCGACGCCGATCCGCAAACAGATGGCGAGCGAGACGATCGCGCAGAAGGCAACCGCGTATGGGATGCCGGGGGTCAGGGTCGACGGGTTCGATCCGTTGGCGTGTTGGAAGGTGACCCGCGACGCCCTCGACCGGGGGCGCCAAGGCGACGGCCCGACGCTGATCGAGGCTTATTGCTACCGGATCATGCCGCACGGCACGGCCGACGATCCGAAGCTCTACCGCGACGAATCCGAGGCCGAGCGATGGAAGGCACTTGAGCCGGTGGGCCGTCTCGGCGGGCTACTGCGCCGGCTGTCGATACTGGACGACGACGGAGAGGAACAGATCCGGGCCGAAGCGAAGCAGACGATCGCGGCGGCGGTCACCGAGATGGAGGCGATCGAGCAACCGGGACAAGAGATCCTGTTCGACCACGTTTACGCGTCGGGTAGACCGTGGAACTTCGACGAGGGTCTGGCCGAGATCCGCTCGGTGGAACGACCGCCCGAGGTCAAGCCGCTCGGCCCGCCCACAACCCAGGGAGCCGGCGAGGAAGGGAAGACCCAGTGAAAGCGAACCTGGTGGAGGCACTCAACAAGGGTCTCCACGAAGCGATGGGTTCCGACGACCGCGTCGTCGTGATGGGGGAAGACGTCGCCAAGACCGGGGGTGTCTTCCGCGTGACCGCGGGGCTTCTCGACCGTTTCGGAGAAGACCGTGTTGTCGACACGCCGCTGGCCGAGGCCGGGATCGTGGGAACCGCCATCGGCATGTCCGTTTACGGGCTGCTACCGGTCGTGGAGATCCAGTTCGATTCCTTCGTGTATCCCGGGTTCGAGCAGATCGTCGTCCACGCGGCACGCTACGCGTGGAGGACGAAAGGGGAGGTGCCGGCCTCGATCGTCATCCGGATCCCATATGGCGGGGGCGTGCGGATGCCGGAGTTGCACTCCGACTCACCGGAGGCTCTATTCGTCCACACTCCTGGATTGAAGGTCGTGTGCCCGGCACACCCTTCGGACGCCCGCACGATGATCGCCGCCGCCATCGCCGATCCCGATCCCGTCATCTTCATGGAGCCGAAGCGCATCTACCGGGCCGGCCGCGACGAGATCGCCGACGAGCCACCCTTCCAGATCGGCAACGGAAACACCAATGGGCTGGCGAACGACTATCTCTCCAAGGCGCGCGTGGCGCGCGCCGGCAACGACCTCGCGATGATCACTTATGGCGCGACGGTCCCTTTGACGATCGAAGCCGCCGAACGTCTGTCCGACGAAAGAGGGATCGACTCGCGGGTCATCGATCTCCGATCTCTCTATCCCCTCGATGTCGCAACGATCGTGGCGGCGGCGTCCGAATGCGGTCGAGCTCTGGTCGTCCATGAGGCACCTCGCACTGCAGGCCTGGGGGCCGAGATCTCGACGATCATCCACGAGAAGGCCATGCTGGATCTGGAGGCACCCGTGGGCCGCGTCACGGGCTTCGATGCTCCCTTCCCGCAATTCGCGAACGAGGACGACTATCTGCCTTCGGTCGACCGGATCGTGGCCGGGGCCACGCGGGTACTCGATTTCTGATGCCGGACTTCCTTCTTCCCGACCTCGGAGAGGGGCTGACCGAGGCCGAGATCGACCGCTGGCTCGTCAAGGAGGGCGACACCGTCGCCGAGGACGATCCCCTCGTCGAGGTCATCACCGACAAGGCGACCGCCGAGATCCCCTCGCCGTTCGCCGGCGTCGTAACCAAGATCCACGTGCCCGAGGGGAACGTGATCGCGGTCGGCACCGCGCTCGTGACGATCGGGGAGCCGGTTGCGGTTCGCGACGAGTCTGTTGCGGTGGGGAGCGTCGCGCCCGAGCCGGCCACCGGCGGGGTCGATCCGGCGGGTCCCGCAGCGTCCCGACCCTCTCCTCCTCGACCCGACGGATCTGGCCCGGGTGCTGCATCTGTGAAGGCGATGCCCCCGGTACGGAAGCTGGCGCGAGAGCTCGGGGTCGATATCTCCGCCCTCGCCGGCAGCGGCCCCGGCGGGCGCGTCCTTCGAGAAGATGTGGAAGCGATCGCACCCGGGAAGAGCGCCGCGCCGCCACTGCGGCGATCGGAGGGTGAGCGGCGCGAGCCTTTGCGCGGAGTGCGCCGGATCATCGCGCAGCGGATGTCGGAGGCTCATCGCGTCGTGCCTCCGGTCACTCATGTCGAGGAATGCGATGTAACCGAGCTCGATGCAACCAGGAAGCTCGCCAATGAGAGGGCTCCCGACGAGCTGCGCCTGACCTACATGCCTTTCATCATCAAGGCGGTCGTTGCGGCGCTCAACGATTACCCGGCCCTGAATGCCTCCCTTGATGAAGACGCCGGGGAGATCGTGTTTCACGACCGCTACGACATCGGGATCGCGGTCGATACTCCAGGTGGCTTAACGGTACCCGTGGTGCGAGACGCCGATCGCAAGAGGCTGCGCGAGATCGCCGTCGACGTGGACCGGCTCGCTGCCGCAGCCCGCTCGGGTTCCGCCAAAGCCGAGGACCTGCGTGATGCGACCTTCACGGTAACGAGCCCGGGACCGTTCGGAGGGCTCATGGCAACCCCGATCGTGTTCCATCCCCAGTCGGCGATCCTCGGCGTTCACAGGGCGGTCGAACGTCCTGTCGTGCGGAACGGTCAGATCGTGATCCGCAAGATGATGAACCTCTCGATCACTTTCGACCACAGGATCTTGGACGGCATGACCGCTGCGAGGTTCGTGTTGGATGTCGTGCGCTTGCTCGAGCACCCAGCCGTTCTCGCTCTCGAGGCCTAGGTCGGCTCCCGGGCGGGTCAGACGGGAGCGTGCGGCGTGCCGATCGTGTTGCGAAGGATCCCGATGTGCTCGACCTCGAGCTCCACGACGTCACCGGGCGCCAGCCGGCGCTCTAGATCCAGCCCACAGCAGCCGCCCGGAGTTCCCGAGCCGTAGACATCACCGGGATAGATGTCCTCCGCCTGTGAGACGTGAGCGATCATGTCGGACCACCTCCACCGTGCATCCGAAGAACGGGCTCGGCCCCACTCCTCCCCGTTGACGCGGCAGACCATCGCCAGGTCGGGCTCGGGGCCAACCTCGTCGACCGTGACGATGCACGGACCCAGGGCGTTCGCGAAGTCCTTGCCCTTGCCGGGACCGAGCCAGGCACTCGTCTCCCGAGCCTGAATGTCTCGAGCAGAAAAGTCGTCGAAGATGGTGAACCCGAAGATGTGATCGCGCGCTTCAGCGACCGTCACGTCGCGGCCGCGGCGACCGACGACCATCGCCAGCTCCAGTTCGAAGTCCAGGTGATCTGTGTAGTGCGGCCACTTGCACTCGTCATTCGGCCCGATGATGGCGCGATGGTTGCCTTTGTAATAGATAGGAGCCTCGTACCAGTACGCGGGTACCTCGCCACCTCTGCGTTGCGCGCCTCTCTTGACGTGATCCTCAAAAGCCAGGAAATCGCGGAGCGACTCGACCCTGTCGAGGGGCGCCAGGAGTCGTACATCGGGATCGTCTGGACTGATCTGCAAGGAGGGCAGCGACGCCGCGGCGCGCCCGACATCACGAGCCTCCGCCCACACCTCCGGCCCCTCTTCGATCAACCACTTCATCGATACCAGGAAACGCCCAGTGTCGGGATCGAGCCTGGTTCCCGTCACCTCGTTCCACGAATCAAGGAGGTCGACCGGAGGCAGGCCGTCGACGGCCAGCGCCAGACGAGGCTGGAATCCTCCGCGGTTCGATACGTACCGATAGAGGCGCACTAGTGACCCGGACCTGGTGGGTTAGTCGTCGAGCAGGCCCATGCCTGCGGCCCACGAGGTTTCGTACTCCGTGGCAACCACCGCATCCGCTTCGGGAGACACGATCAAGGGATGGTGGGTCTCGACCATCACCGCCACCTCGTCGGTCCGTTCCTTCGTCTTCGACGCCTCGATCGCGGCCGGCTGCGGGCCGTGATGGATCCCTTGGGGGTGCAGGGTGATGAAACCGACGTCGATCCCCGCCCGGCTGAAGAAATTTCCCTCGTGATAGAAGAGCACTTCATCCGCGTCGATGTTGGCGTGATAGAAGGGCACCTTCAGAACCGCCGGGTCCTCTTCCAGGGGCCGCGGCACGAAAGAGCAGATCACGAAACCGTCGTTCTCCCAGGTGCAGTGAGCCGACGGCGGCATGTGATAGCTCGGCGAGTAAACCGGCCTGTGATCGAGGATGTTGAGCTTCACCGGCGATACATCGCCCTGCCACCCCACGACATCGAGCGGGTGCCAGGCAAAGAACAACGAGGTGAACTCGCCGTCGCGCTTCACGCGCACCTCGAATTCTCCTTCTTCGTCGTGGGGATCGGGGTCGGGGACCTGCATGACGCCGGGATCGAAATGGGCGTGCTTCCCCATGAGACCTCTATCCGGGAGCCGGAACTCTCCGGTGCCTTCGACCACCAAGAAGAAGTTGTCCTCACCATCGGGAACGACGCGGTGCGTGGTGCCCTTCGGGATGATCACGTAGTCGCCCGCAGCGTAGGTCAAGGGGCCGTAATCGCTCTCGATCGTGCCGGTGCCGCGATGAACGAAATAGCAGACGTCACCATCCGCATCGCGCAGGAAGTACGGCATCGGCCGGGTACGCCGTGAGACGAACAAACGGACGTCGTCGTTGTGAGCGATCAGTTGCCAGAAGCCGTCTTCCGAGGCCTGGTCGTCGGGTTTCATCTCGTTGACGTTGATCGCCCGTGGCCGGAGTTTCCCTTCGATACGCGTCCAGGCGGTGGGCGGATGCGTCCGATAGAGGTGCGACGCCCGGCCGAAGAACGTCTCCCGGCCGTGCTCTTCCTCGTAGGTACCCTCCGGCACGGAGACGTGAGCTTGCTTGGTGACCTTCCCTTTGGAATGAACGACGTCCATCCAGTGCCTCCTTACAGGTTGCCGCGGGCCGCTTGCTCCCGCTCGATGGACTCGAACAGAGCCTTGAAGTTGCCCGCGCCGAAGCCTTTCGCCCCGTGTCGTTCGATCACCTCGAAGAAGCACGTGGGACGGTCCTGAACCGGCTTCGTGAAGATCTGCAGCAGGTAGCCGTCCTCGTCCTTGTCGGCCAGGATGCCGTTGCGCTGCAACGCCTCGATCTTGTCCGCCGTCTCGGGCACGCGCTGTTTGACATCTTCGTAGTAGGTCGCGGGGACCCTGAGGAATTCGATACCGGCAGCGCTCATCGCTTCGACCGTCGCCACGATGTCCTCGGTCGCCATCGCGATGTGCTGAACCCCGGGCGTCTTGTAATACTCGAGATACTCCTCGATCTGAGACTTCTTCTTGCCCTCTGCAGGCTCGTTGATCGGAAGCTTGATCTTTCCTTCTCCGTCCCAGACGACCTTCGACATCAGCGCGGAGTACTCCGTCGAGATCTCCTCGTCCGAGAAGTGACGAAGCTCGGTGAAGCCCATGATGCGCTCGTAGAAGCTCACCCACTCGTTCATCTTGCCGAGCTCGACGTTACCGACCACGTGATCGATGTGTTGGATCCCGAAGCCGGTAGCCTCGGCTCCCTCGATCGGCTGGAACCCGGGAAAGAAGACGCCGGAGTAGTCCTGACGGCTGACGAGCGAATGGATCGTCTCACCATAGGTCGCGATCGCCGCCTTCACGAGTTTGCCGTGTTCGTCTTCGAAAACCTGCGGCTCGTGAACCGAGGTGGCCCCCCGATCCATGGCGACACGGTAGGCCTCTTCCGCGTCCGGAACACGCAACGCCACATCGTGAACGCCATCTCCGTGCAGCTTGACGTGTTCCGCGATCGGACTGGAAGGATCCAGGGCCCCGGTGAATACGAAACGAACCTCGCCCTGTTCTACGACCCACGACACACGATCCCGGGAGCCGGTCTCGAGTCCCATGAACGCCGTGGGCGTGAATCCAAGGGCTCTGTAATAGTGCGCTGCCTGCTTCGCGTTCCCGACGAAGAACTGCAGGTAGTCGATGCCGAGTAGCGGGAAAGAATCTTCGTTGGCGCTGGGCACGCTCCACCTCCTTGTGGTCTACGCCCCAGCTTAACGGCCCTTAAATCCCGGCTGCCTCTTGTCGAAGAAGGCGCGGATGCCCTCCATGTGGTCCTCCGTCTTGCCCGCCGCGCTCTGAGCCTCTACCTCGGCATCGAGCTGCTCTTCCAGAGTCCGCTCGAGGGCCTCGTTGGTCAATCGTTTCGTGAGCGCGAAAGCAGCCGTCGCCATGGTCGCGAGACGTCCCGCGAACGCCCGCCAGGTCTGCTCGAACTCGTCGCGAGCTACTACCTGGGAGAAAAGACCGAGATCGAGACCGCGTTGAGCGTCGACGGGGTGGCCGCTCGCTCCCAGCTCCAGCGCCCGCGCCGCCCCGACCATGTTGGCAAGGAACCAGAGAGCGCCCGAATCCGGCACCAATCCAACCTTGATGAAGGCAAGCACGAGCTTCGCGTCCTCCGACGCGATGCGGAAATCGCAGGCCAACGCCAGGCTGGCCCCGGCGCCCGCGGCCACGCCGTTGACGGCGGCGATCACGGGTTTCGGAGCTGCCCGGAGCGCGCGGATCAGAGGGTTGTAGCGGTCGACCAAAGTCTTTCCCAGATCGGGCACTTCGCCGCGTTCGTACTGAGAGGTGAGGGCACCGAGGTCCTCACCCGAGCAGAAAGCCCGCCCCGCTCCTGTGATGACGATGCAGCGGACCTGTTCGTCGGCGGACGACTCCTGCACCGCTTCGAGCAACGCGTTCCCGAGCTCGTCGTCGAAGGCGTTCAGCACCTCGGGCCGGTTCAGGGTCAGGATCGCGACGCCGTCGGTGACGGTACGCGTGATCGTCATCGGGCTGCTCCTATGTTCGTTCCGTCTGAGTCTGTTCCTCTGCAGATCAGCCCTTCACAGCTCCCATCGTGAATCCGGCGATGAACCGCTGCAGAAGGAGATTGAAGACCAAGGCTATCGGTAACGCGACGATGACCACCGCGGCCTGAAGCGACTGCCAGTAGAAAACGTCGCCTCGGATCAACTCCGTTGGAACCCCGATGCTGATCGTCTTCTCCGTTGTGGAGGACACGAAGGCGAGAGCGTAGATGAACTCGTGCGCCGCGAGGGTGAACGCGAAGACGATGACGGCGACGATCCCGGGGAACGTGAGAGGAACCACGATGTGGAGGAAAGCGCCGAGCCTGCTGTAGCCGTCGACCATCGCCTGTTCCTCGATGTCTTTCGGGATTCCTTTCAGATATCCGATGAGCAGCCATACAGACACAGGGATGGTGATGGTCGGATAGATAAGGACCATCGACCAGGTGTTGTTCAAAAGCCCGAAGTTCCCCACGACACGGGTGAGCGGGATGAAGAGCAGCGTTGGAGGTATCAGGTACACGAAGAAGATGGCGATACCGAGGGGACCGCTCCACTTCATATCCAGGCGGGCAAGCGCGTAGGCGGTGGGGAGGCCTATCAGCAGCGTGATAGCGACGACGAGCACTCCGACCCAGAGCGTGTTCCACGCGAAGGTGAGGAACGCCGTGTCGTAGAACAACAGCCTCCAATGCTCGAGCGTCGGGGGCAGGTTGTAGATGAACGGGTTGTTCGCCTTCGTGTACAGATCCGCATCGGCCTTGAACGAGGTGATCGTGCTCCATATGAACGGGGCGGCACCCGCCAACGCCCCGACGAGCGCCATGATGTAGAGGGCGACCCGGCCCCGGACCAGGTGGCGGCGGCGCTCCCGGCGGCGACGCTCGACCTCAGCGGCGTTGGTGAGGTCTACCCGGCCTGCGGTGAGCTTCTCCGGGGGCCGGCTGTCCTCAGGCGCCATCGGCTACATCACCTCCCGCCTTCTGACGGCTCTCAGGATCGCGATCGCCGCAGCGAGAAGCAGCGGGAACAAGAAGAGAGCGATGGCCGCCCCCTGCGCAAGGTCGCCGCCCTCGATGCCCTTGAAGAAGGCCCAGCTCGACAACACCTGCGTCGATTGGGTGGGGCCGCCTCGAGTGAGGATGAAGACCACGGTCATATCGGCGAAGGTCAGGATCGCACCGAAGAGCACGGCCACCGCCGTGATCGGCAACGTGAGCGGGATGTTGATCTCGAACAGCTTTCGCCAGAAACTCGCCCCGTCTACCTCGGCGGCATCTTGGATGTCGGACGGGATCGCCATCATCCCGGCCATGATGATGACGGTCGCGACCGGAACGATGCGCCACACGTGAACAGCGATTATGGATCCCATCGCCAGGACCGGGCGGCCGAGGTAATACATGTTCGCCTCGATGAAGCCGAACCATCGCAGGATCCAATCGATCGGGCTGAAGATCGAGTTGAGTAGCCACAGCCACGAGACGGCCGCCAGCGATACCGGGGTGGTCCAAGGCAACAGGACACAGAACCGCACGAACCATTTCCCTTTGAAGTCCTTCACGAGCACGGTCGCAAGCACGTGCGCTATTAGCACGATCAGCACCATGGAGATCCCCGTGAAGATGATCGTGTTCCAGAAGGAGGTCCAGAACACGCTCGACGACAGGATCGTGCGCCACTGGCGGAGTCCCACGAAGTCGAGGGCCGGGTTCCCGGTCGTCACGTTCGTGAAGCTGAAGACGATGGCAAGGAAGAACGGGAAGGCGACCAGCCCGATGATGTAGACCGCGGTGGGCAGGAGGAAGAGCTTCGCCAGCAAGTCGTCTCGGTCCGCGACCTTCCGTTTCGACGTCGAGACCGGTGCTCCCCGGCCTACGGCGGGCGCCTCCACGCTCACGCGGCGGACTCCCTCCACGGTACCGGGGTCGTCACAGTCGCACCGGCCTCGGGTCGGTCCGCTCGCCGGTCTTGCCGTCGAAGAAGCGCAGATCCCTCTCGTGGATGGCGAAGCGTTGGTCCTTGTCCTCGGCAACAGCGACGTCCACCGTCGCAGGGATCCGGGCGATGATGTGAGCATCATCGTCCCCAAGGCCCGGAACGGTCGCATAGACGTGCCGGTCGCCCGACAGGTACTCGATGCGATACACCCGCGCGTCGACCTGCAGCACGTTGTCGCGGCCGTTGACGGCGGCCGCCGGAAGGAAGTTCTCGGGACGGAACCCAAGAAGATGATCGCCTCGATCGATCAGGTTCATGGGCGGAGATCCGATGAACGTGGCAACGAAGGTGTCGGCCGGATCCGAGTAAACGTCCCGGGGCGGGCCCACCTGACGGACCTTGCCGTCGAAGATGACGGCGATGCGGTCTCCCAGCCCCATCGCCTCGACCTGATCGTGTGTCACGTAGATCGTCGTTGTGCCCAGTCGCTCCTGGAACTGCTTCAGTTCGTCGCGGGCGCTCGTGCGCAACTTGGCATCGAGATTACTTAGAGGCTCGTCGAGGAGGAAAACTGTTGGGTCTCTAACTATCGCTCGGGCGAGGGCGACCCTTTGACGCTCGCCTCCGGACAGGTTGCGGGGCTTTCTGTCCAGCAGGCGGTCGATCCCGAGGAGGCCCGCCGCCCACTCGACCTTCTGACGCCGCTCGTCGGTCTCCAATCCCGCGGCCTTCAGCGGGAAGGCGATGTTGTCCAGGACGCTCTTGTGCGGATACAGGGCGTAGCTCTGGAAGACCATCGCGATGCCGCGAGCGCGCGGTGGCAGCCCGTTCACGACGTTGCCACCGATCAGGATCTGGCCCTCGGTGGGTTCTTCGAGGCCGGCGATGATGCGCAGCAGGGTGGTCTTGCCGCAGCCGGATGGCCCCAGTAACACGAGGTACTCGCCCGGGCGGGTCTCGATGTCCACCCCATCGACGGCCTTGACATCACCGCCCTCGAAGTGCTTCTTCAGGCCTCGCACCTCGACGACGTGCGCCATCCTCTAGTCCCCCATCTCCGGGGCGGCACCCGAGAGTCCGCCCGCCTGCGTTGCCGTTACGCTGCTAGAAGGTCAGCCTCCGCCGACGAGCCCCTCACTGCGCCACTTCCTGAAGATCTCCTCACATTCCTGGTGCGCTTGCTCGACCGACTCCTCGGGTTGCTGTCTCCCTCGCGCGACGCGAGCCATCATGTTGGGCAGCACAAAGGTTCCGTTGATCTCTCCGATGGCAGGGTTCGCGGGGCCGGGATATCCGAGGTTCGTCGCCCAATCCAACGCGGTCTTCAACGGCTGCAGCTTCGCCGGGTCGTCACCCTCGAGTGCGAACGGGTCGTCGTCGAGCCATCCATCCAGCTGCGGCACCTGATCCGGATAGCCGGGGAAGTCGTAGAGCTTCGAGTGATAGGCGGCCGGGGCGAGGTTCGCCGTGTAATGCAGCAGGAACTCTTGAGCGTTATCGAGATTCGTCGAGAACTCCGGTGCGATCCAGTTGTACATCACGTGCTGCGCCGCCAAGGCCGTCGCGGGGCCCTCTAGTGCAGGCACGAAGAAGATGTCTTTGGCGATGTCGGGGATGCTCTCCTGGGCGGTACGCCAGGCCGAGATCGAATTGAGGATGTAGCTCAACTGACCGGAGATCAGACCCTCGTTGTTCGATGCCGGGTTCCAGGCAAAGACCTCCTGGGTCATGGCCGAGTCGAACAGCTCTTTCGAGTACTCAACCGCTGCGACGGTCTCATCAGACATGAGCGTCACGTTCTCGCTCTCGTCCTGCACGGCCCCGCCGTACGACCAGAGCAGAGCGCGGGCGTACATGTTCGAGTCGAGCTCCTGCGACATGCCGAGGCCCATCTGGACGTTCTGCTCGCTGAAGATCCGACCACCGCCCTCGAGAAGCTCGTCCCAGGTCGACGGACCCTCGGGCAGATCGACCTGCTCCCAGAGGGATCTCCGGTAGTCACCCGGGTCCGGCGTCCAGGCGGGTGCGTAGGCGTAGAAGTTCTCTGTGGTCGGGTTAAAACTC
>Ga0299913_10002387_pt1 | contig 14783 bp, 11 predicted proteins | sample RVTome_9_FD_201360 | JGI IMG/M metagenome (GOLD analysis project Ga0299913, IMG submission 201360) | Soil microbial communities from uranium-contaminated site in the Upper Colorado River Basin, Wyoming, United States - RVT155D38 (version 2) ...
GCCCTCCTCGACGATCGCGATTGGACCGCCCAGCGCCGCCTCCGGCGCCACGTGCCCGATCATCAGCCCGTGCGTCCCTCCGCTGAAGCGGCCGTCGGTGATGAGGGCCACGTCGCCGCCGAGCCCCTCGCCGACGAGCGCCGCCGTGACCGACAGCATTTCCTGCATCCCCGGGCCGCCGACCGGGCCCTCGTGGCGGATGACCACGACGTCGCCCGGCCCGATCCGCTGCGCGCGCACCGCGTCGTAGCACGCGTTCTCCGAGTCGAAGACCCGTGCCGGCCCGCGGAAGCGTCGCGTCTCGTGCCCGGCGAGCTTGATGACGCAGCCGTCGGGCGCCAGCGAGCCGCGCAGGATGGCGAGCCCGCCGCTCGGCTTGATCGGATGGTCGATCGACACGACGACTTCCTGGCCCGGGGTCTCGACGGTCGCCTCCGCCACCTCACGGAGGGAGCGACCGTCGACGTTGCGAGTCGAACCGTCGACGAGATCGGCCTTCAGGAGCTCCCGCGCGACCAGCCCGACGCCGCCGGCCTCGTGGATGTCGAGCGCCGTGAACCGGCCGCCGGGCATCAACGCCGCGACGATCGGCGTCCGATCGGCGATGCGATCGAAGTCCTCGAGCTCCAACGGGATGCCGAGCTCGTGGGCGATCGCCAGCAGGTGCAGCACGCCGTTCGTCGAGCCGCCGGTGGCGGCCACCGAGGCGATGGCGTTGTCGAGCGCCGCGCGGGTCATGATCGATGACGGCCGGATGCCGCCGTTGACCAGCTCCATGACGAGCTCGCCGGACCGATGCGCCGCGTCGGGCTTTGCCGGGTCGGTGGCCGGGATCCCGTTCAGCCCGCCGGGGCTGATGCCGAGGAACTCGAGCGCGGTGCTCATCGTGTTGGCCGTGAACTGGCCGCCGCAGGCTCCCGGCCCGGGGCACGACAGGTCCTCGATCTCGCGCAGCTCCTCGAGCGAGATCTTCCCCGCCCGGTATGCCCCGATTGCCTCGAACACCGTCACCACCGTGGCGTCGCGCCTGCCGCGGATGACGCCGGGATTGATCGTGCCGTTGTAGAGGGCCAGCCCCGGCAGGTCCAGGCGGGCCAGCGCCATGGCCGCGCCGGGGATCGTCTTGTCGCAGCCGACCAGGCAGACGAGGCCATCGAACAGGTGGCCGCGCGCCACCAGCTCGATCGAATCGGCGATCACCTCGCGCGACACCAGGGACGCCTTCATGCCCTCGGTGCCCATGCTGACGCCGTCGGAGACGGCGATCGTGTTGAACTCCATCGGTGTGCCGCCGGCAGCCCGGATGCCGGCCTTCACCCGCTCCGCCAGCTCGCGCTGGTTGTAGTTGCACGGCATCGTCTCGATCCAGGTCGTGCCGACGCCGATGATCGGCTTCGACAGGTCCTCGTCGGTGAAGCCGATGGCCTTGAGCATGGCCCGCGCCGCGGCCCGGTCCGGGCCGTCGAGCAGGATCCGCGAGTGCTCGCGCGGGTCGTAGGGGGTGGTCGGCTCGCTCATGCCGCGGAGTCTATCGGCTGCGGCTCAGCCACTCGGCGCCGGGCTGGCGTCGGCCGTCGCGCCGCGCTCCGGGTTGGATCCCCTGCGGTCGATCGTCGCTCACTGGCACAGCGTATCCGGTCCGTCCAGAGCGGTCCCTTGACGGATCGGCTACGGTCGCAGGCACCGATGCACACCCCGCAGCCCAAGACGATCGTCGAGAAGATCTGGGACAACCACCTCGTGGCGACCGGGACCGAAGGCGCGCCCGACGCGCTGGCGATCGACCTGCATCTCGTCCACGAGGTGACCAGCCCGCAGGCCTTCGACGGCCTGCGCGAGCGTGGACTCCGCGTCCGCCGGCCCGGGCAGACGGTCGCGACCGTGGACCACTCGATCCCGACCACGGACCGGTCCCTCCCGATCGTCGACGAGATCGCCGCCACCCAGGTCAGCCGGCTCGAGCAGAACTGCCGCGACTTCGGCATCCCGCTCCACGGGATCGGCTCGCCGCACCAGGGGATCGTCCACGTCATCGGTCCGGAGCTGGGCCTGACCCAGCCGGGCATGACGATCGTGTGCGGCGACTCGCATACGGCGACGCATGGCGCCTTCGGGGCGCTCGCCTTCGGCATCGGGACGACCGAGGTCGAGCATGTCCTGGCCAGCCAGACCCTGCTTCAGCGCCGGCCGAAGACCTTCGAGGTGCGCGTGGACGGAGATCTCCACCCGGGGGTGACGGCGAAGGACATCATCCTCTCGCTGCTGTCCAGGATCGGCGTGGGGGGCGGCACCGGGCACGTCTTCGAGTACCGAGGCTCCGCCATCCGCGCGCTGGGGATGGAGGGTCGGATGACGATCTGCAACATGAGCATCGAGGGCGGGGCACGCGCCGGCCTGATCGCACCGGACGAGACGACCTTCGAGTACGTCGCCGGCCGCTCGCATGCGCCGCAGGGCACCGAGTGGGACGCCGCCGTGGATCGATGGCGCCGCCTGCCCACCGACGACGACGCGGACTTCGATCGCAGCATCGCCTTCGACGCGGGCGAGCTGACGCCGATGGTGACGTACGGCACGAACCCGGGCATGGGATTCCCGATCACCGATCGCATCCCGGATCCGGCGCGGCTCGCCGACACGAATCAGCGCGACTCGCTGCGCGCGGCGCTCGAGTACATGGCGCTGACTCCCGGCGAGCCGATCCTCGGCAGGGAGATCGACGTCGTGTTCGTCGGGTCGTGCACGAATTCGCGTATCAGCGACCTGCGTGAGGCGGCCCGCATGCTGCGAGGCCGCCGCGTGGCCGACGGGGTGCGGATGATGGTCGTCCCCGGCTCGACCGAGGTGAAGCGCCAGGCCGAGGAGGAGGGGCTGGCATCGGTCTTTCGCGAGGCAGGAGCCGAGTGGCGGGAGGCGGGCTGCAGCATGTGCATCGCCATGAACGGGGACCAGCTGTCACCCGGCCAGTACAGCGTCAGCACCAGCAACCGCAACTTCGAAGGCCGGCAGGGAGCGGGCGGACGAACGTTCCTGGCTTCGCCGCTGACCGCCGTCGCATCGGCCGTGACCGGTCGCCTGTCGGATCCGAGGGCGCTGCTGTGAGCATGGGCCGCGAGCCCTTCCGCTCGGTCACGTCCGCGGTCGTGCCGCTGCCGCGCAATGACGTGGACACCGACCAGATCATCCCGGCCCGGTTCCTCAAGACGGTGAACCGCGCCGGTCTGGGGGACCAGCTCTTCTTCGACTGGCGCTACCGTGCCGACCGCTCGCCGAACCCCGACTTCGTGCTCAACCGGCCGGAGATGGCCGGCCGCAACGTGCTGCTGGCCGGGCACAACTTCGGTTGCGGCTCGTCGCGCGAGCATGCGCCGTGGGCCCTGGTGGCGTGGGGGATCCGGGCGGTGGTCAGCAGCGGCTTCGCCGACATCTTCCGTAACAACGCACTGAAGAACGGCCTGCTGCCGATCGAGGTGCCGTCGGAGGACCTTGCCCGCCTCTTTGCGCTCGTCGAGGCAGATCCATCGGCGCAGCTGACGGTCGATCTCGAGGCGCAGGAGGTCCGCTTGCCGGACGGCGCGACGATCGGTTTCGAGGTGGACGGCTTTGCCCGTCGGATGATCCTCGATGGAACCGATGAGCTCGGGTACCTCCTGGGTCTCGAGCCGCAGATCACCGCCTACGAGGCGACCCACGCCCCGCGCGTCTCGACGGTGGCCTGAGCGCGCTGGGCATCCCCGCGTTCGCCCTTGACGCGGTCTCCGTGCGTCGTGACGGGCGGACGATCCTGTCCGAGGTCTCGTGGACCGTCCGCGACGGCGAGCGCTGGGTCGTCCTGGGTCCGAACGGCGCCGGGAAGACGACCCTGGTCCGGATCCTGAGCACGTATCTCGTCGCCTCGTCCGGCACGGTGGAGGTCCTCGGCCGCCGCATCGGGCGGACCGACGTGCAGGAGCTGCGATCGAGGATCGGGTACCTGAGCCCGGCGCTGGCCCACGAGATCCCGGAGCAGCTCACCCCGCGCCAGATCGTCGACGCGGCGCAGGCCGGTGCGCTCTTCCCGTGGTACGTCGATCCGACCCGCATCAGCCGCGACCGGAGCGACGCGGCGCTCGCGCAGGCCGGGATGGACGGGATCCCCCGGCGGCCGTTCGCGACCTTCTCGTCCGGCGAGCAGCTGCGCATCCAGCTGGCTCGCGCGCTCGTCACTGATCCCCGTGCGCTTCTCCTGGACGAGCCGATGGGATCGCTGGACATCGGCGGGCGCGAGACCCTGGTGACGACGCTGGCGCGCCTGTCGGCCGGACCGATCGGCGCGATCGTCCTCGTCCTGCACCGGGTCGAGGACATTCCGCCCGGATTCACGCACGCGCTGCTCATCCGCGAGGGACGGCTCGTGCAGCAGGGCCGGCTCGATGAGGTCGTGGCCGACGAACCGATGTCCGCCTGCTTCGGCAGCCCCCTGCACGTCCAACGCATCGGCGAGCGATTGGTTGCGAGCGCGCCCGCGGCGATGTGATCAGCTGTCGAGCAGCCAGTCGATGGCCTCGAGGTAGCCACGCCACCCCCGGCCGATCACCTGGTGCCGCGTTGCCGGGGCGGTGACCGAGACCCGGCGCCAGGGCTCGCGGCCGGTGATGTCGCTGATGTGCACCTCGACCGACGGTCGGTCGGCGGTGAGCAGCGCGTCGTGGAGGGCGTAGCTGGTGTGGCTCAGCGCGCCGAAGTTGCAGATTAACGCGTCGTAGTCGAGCTGCTCGAGCCGGTCGATCAGCGCGCCCTCGTGGTTGGACTGGAACGCCTCGAGGAGCGCCCCACGCCCCAGGGCGTGGGCGTGGCAGGATTCGACGATCTCGGACAGCGTCTCCGAGCCGTAGACCTCGGGCTGCCGACGGCCGAGGCTGCCGAGGTTCGGGCCGTTGAGCAGCAGGATCCGCATCGGTCAATGATCGCTGCTGGCGGCGTCGAAGGAGCCGAGCACCCGCATCGAGCGCGTATGCTCGCGAAGCCCGACGAGCGCCGCGCGCAACGGATCGAGCGCCTCGTCTCCCGCCACCTGGACCAGGAACCGATAGCGCCACGGGCCCTCTCCCGAAGGTCGCGACTCGATCCGGGACAGGTTGATGCCGGCCTCGGCGAGCGATCCGAGCGCCCGGTGGAGGTCGCCCGGCCGGTGCCCGGTCTCGAAGGTGACGAGCGTCTCGCGCCCGCCGCCGCGCGGCGCGAGCGGTCCGGCCGGGTCGGGGAGCGAGGCGCCTCCCTCGCGGGCCAGCACCGCGAAGCGCGTGACGTTGTGATCCGAGTCCTGGATGTCGGCCGCGGCGACCTGGAGCCCGTACCGCTCGGCCGCACGCCGCGAGGCGATCGCCGCCGAGGAGCGAGCGCCCGAGGCTGCGAGCTCACGGGCGGCGCCGGCCGTGTCGGCGGCCGCGACGACCTGCCAGCCGCGGCCCGCCAGGAACCGATCGCACTGGGCCAGCGCCTGCCAGTGGCTGCTCACCCGGTCGATCTGCTCCAGGCGCACGCCCGGCAGCACCAGCAGCTGATGGCGGATCGGCAGGAGCGCCTCCCCGATGACTCGCAGCGACCCCACCGCCAGCGCGTCCAGCGCGTCGCCGACCGTCCCGGCCAGCGAGTTCTCGAGCGGCAACACGCCGGCCTCGGCCTCGCCCGACTCGACCGCCGTGCAGACCGCGGAGAAGGTCGGCACCGGCAGCGTGGTGGCGGCTCCGCCGAACCAGCCGATGGCGGCTTCCTCGCCGAAGGCGCCTGGCTCGCCCTGGTATGCGACCGCGGTCATGCCGCGATCGTCCGCAGGGCGCGGCCCAGCTCGTCGTCGGTGACGTCGTCGACCTCCAGCGTCTCCCCGAACTGCATCGGCAGGATCCAACGCTGACGACCCGCGCGTCGCTTCTTGTCGGTGAGCATGGCCCTGCGAACCGCGGGCTCGTCGAACGCCTGGCGCAGCCCGAATCCCAGGTCGGCGAGGAGCGCGTCCAGCCGCTCGGGGAGCATCGGGTCGGCACCGCGACCGCCCGCGATCGCGGCGGCCGCCCGCAGGCCGAGCGCCACCGCCGACCCATGCCGCAGCCGATACCCGGACTCCACCTCCAGCGCGTGGCCGACGGTGTGGCCGAGGTTCAGGCTGCGACGCTCCCCGGTCTCGAACGGGTCGCGGTCGCAGACGGCCAGCTTGAGGCGAGCGCTGCGCTCGATGATCGCGTATCGCGCCGCCTCGTCGGCTCGCAGCGCCGCACGCCCCCGCGTCTCGATCAGCTGCCAGAGCGCGGCGTCGCCGATGAGGGCCGACTTCACCGATTCCGCCACTCCGTCGCGACGCAGTCGAGGTGGAAGGCTGCGGAGCGCGCCGACGTCCGAGCGAACCTCGACGGGCGGCCAGAAGGCGCCGACCGCGTTCTTCGCATGCGACAGGTCGACGGCGACCTTGCCGCCGATCGCGCTGTCGGCCTGCGCCAGCCAGGTGGTCGGCACCTGCACGAGAGGCAGGCCGCGGGCGAACAGCGCGGCGGCCGTCCCGGCGAGGTCGCCCACCGTGCCCCCGCCGACGGCGAGCAGCGGCTCGTCGCGCTCGATGCGCTGCTCGGCCAGCCACTCCAGGATCCGCTCGAGCCGGCGCATCCGCTTCGACCGCTCCCCGCCGGCGACCTCCATGCAGGCTCGCGTCGACAGCCGGTCGACGAGGGCGCGAGGCAGGCGGCGATCGACCACGGCGACGCCATTAGGGTACGGCTCGAGGTCGAGACCCATGAGCAGGCGCGCCTTCCTCGGGCCGATCGGATGGTGCCGCTCGAACTCGGCGTCGAGCAGGACCCGGGCGCGGGGGCGCGTCGCGCGCGCCACCACCTCCGCCGCGATCCGTACCGCCTCGCGCGAGGCATCCACCACCAGGTCGGCGGCGCGATAGGCGGACGCGCGCTCGCTCCGGACCGCTGCGAGGCGCCCGGCTCCATACGGCTGGAACGTCGGGCGCGCGACCCCATCTGCATTCAGCCGCTCGACCAGCTGCTCCGGCGGCGCGTCCAACCATGCCACCACGCCGTGGTGCCACAGCGCCCACCGGTTCAGCGGATCGAGGACGGCCCCGCCGCCGGCACCGATGACGGCCCCCCGCATCCCACATGCGCGTGCCACCGCTTCGGACTCGGCCGCGCGAAACGCCGGTTCGCCGCGTTCTCGGAGGAAGTCGGGCACGGAGATCCCGTGCAGGTCTGCGAACAGCTCATCGGTGTCCACGAAGCGTCGCCCGAGTCGTTCGGCCACCAGGCGCCCGACCGTCGACTTGCCGCTGCCCGGCATGCCGACGAGCACGATGCCGGCGCCGGGCTCAGGCATCGGTCTCCGGACCCAGCTCCGCGCGGAGGGCCGCACGCATGACGTCGACCGGCGCATCGCGACGGGTCCACAGGGCGAAGCTGGCCGCCGCCTGGCGCAGCAGCATGCCCGCGCCGCTCCGCGCCGTTGCGCCGCAGGCCCGCGCCTCGCGCACGAGCCGGGTCGGGCTCGGTCGATACACGAGGTCCAGGACCGCCAGGTCCTCCCGGAGCAGCTCGCCGGCGACCGGCGTGTCGTCCGACGCGGTGCCGAGGGGAGTGGCGTTGACGAGCAGGTCGGACTCGGCGAGGAGATCGGGCAGCGACTCCCAGCGGGTGCGGTCGACCACGAAGACGGTCGCTCCGATGTCCGACAGCGCGACCTGGGCCGCCCGCGAGGCGCCGCCGACGCCGAGGACGGTCGCCGCGCCGAACGACCCCAGCAGGCGCAGCTCGGCGGCGAGGGCCCGGAGATCGGTGTTGTGCGCCACCAGCCGCTGCCCATCGCTGACGATCGCGTTCGCCGCTCCGACGCGTTCCACGTCGGTCGTCAGCTCGTCCACCAGCTCGCAGACGGCGAGCTTGTGCGGCTGTGTGACGTTGGCTCCCAGCCGCCCGGGCCGACGCATCGACTCGACCGCTTCGGGAAGCTCGCCGGGAGCAACGTCGGCCAGCTCGTACCGAGCGTCCAGGCCGGCGGCGTCGAAGGCCGCGTTGTGCATGAGCGGCGACGCGGAATAGCCGACGTGGTGCCCGAGCAGGACGACGAGGTCGGTCATCCCGGCCGGCGCTCGGTCCGCCGCCGCCGCCGCCCGACGGCGGCGCGCAGGTCGGCCATCGAGTCGCCCCCGAACGAGTGCAGCAGCTGGTCGGCCAGCACCAGGGCCACCATCGCCTCGCCGACGATCGCGGCGCGAGGCAGCACGGTGACGTCGCTTCGCTCGATGTGCGCTCGACCGCGCCCGCCGGTGGTCATGTCCAGGCTGGGCAGCGCCCTGCGCAGGGTCGAGACCGGCTTCTGCGCGCAGCGCACGACGATCGGCTCGCCGTTGCTGATGCCGCCCTCGATCCCGCCGGCGCGGTTCGAGGTGCGCGCCCAGGCGGCATCGTTCTCCTCGACGACGTCGTGGACGACCGAGCCGAGGCGTGCGACGACGCCGAAGCCCAGTCCGATCTCCACGCCCTTGACGCCTGGGATCGCCATCGCGGCCCCTGCCAGCTGGCCGTCGAGGCGCGTGTCCCACTCCGAGGAGCTTCCCAGGCCGATCGGCACGCGCTCGGCCACGACGACGAACGAGCCGCCGATCGAGTCGCCCGCCTCCCTCGCGGCGTCGACCTCGGCGAGCATGCGCGCCTCCGCCTCGGGATCGGGACAGCGCAGCGGCGAGGGATCGCGGAGGTCACGGTCCGGCCAGTCGGCCGTGACGACGCGCAGCGCGTCGTCGGCATCGGGGAAGGCGCGCACCGTTCCCACCTGGTCGACGAACGACCAGATCCGCACGCCGCAGGCGCTCAGCAGCTGCCGCCCCAGCGACCCGGCCACGGCTCGGGCGGCGGTCGACCGGGCCGAGGCGCGCTCGAGGACGTCGCGGACATCGTCGGTGCCGTACTTCAGGGCGCCGGCCAGGTCGACATGTCCCGGACGGGCGCGGGTGATCGGCCTGGGACGGCGCTCGGCCGGGATCGGCTCCACCGACATGCGGTCGGTCCAGTTCCGCCAGTCGCGGTTGGTCAGCGTGAAGCCGACCGGGGAGCCCAGCGTGCGCCCGTAGCGGATGCCCGCCATCCACTGCACCCGGTCGCGCTCGATCTGCATCCGGCGTCCGCTGCCATGGCCGTGCTGCCGGCGCCTCAGGTCGCGGTCCACTCCGCGGGTCGAGACGCGCATGCCCGCCGGCAGCCCCTCCACCACGCCGAGCAGCCCCGGACCATGTGACTCTCCGGCGGTCAGGACGCGAAGCCGTCTCATCCGCCAGACCCCAGTACGTCGCCGCGTGCTCCTGCGGCAAGCATCGGACCCTCAGCCGCCAGAGGATGCTCAGGCTGTGCCGCTGTGGCATCGATCAGCAGGCGGGACACTTGGCTCAAGCGTGGACATCCCCGCTCGCCGTGTGCCCCTTGGCCGATGCGTGCCGCCGTGGCATGTGGTCGCATCACGACGCGATCTCCGCAAGGTCGTCCCAGAAGTCCGGGTAGCTGACAGCCACGCAGTCCGGATCATCGAGCTCCACGGCCAATGCGACGCGAGCGAGTGCCGCCACGGCAAACGCGATCGCGACTCGATGGTCGGAGCGCGTCACGATGCGGGCATCGCGGGGCTGTCCGCTTCGCACGCGCCAACCATCCGGCAGCTCCTCGACCGATGCGCCGATCGCCCTCAGCCCTGCGACCGTCGTCGCGATCCGGTCCGACTCCTTGACCCGCAGCTCACCGGCGTCGCGCAGCTCCGAGGTGCCGTCGGCGGCCGCCATGGCGATCGCGAGCAGCGGCAGCTCGTCGATGAGGGCGGCGACCTCGTCCCCGGCGATGGTGACCGCCTGGAGCGGACGGCCGCCGCGAGCCCGGAGGTCGCCGACCGGCTCGGGGCCGGAGTCGTCGGTCAGACGTGCCTCGACGTCGGCGCCCATGCGGCGAAGCACGTCAACGAGCGCCGTTCGCGTCGGGTTGAGGCCGACGCCGGCCAGGTGGAGCTCCGCCTCGGGGTGAACGGCGGCGGCGACGAGCCAGGGTGCCGCCGCAGAGATGTCGCCCGGGACGGTCAGCGACAGCGGTCGCGGCCGCGCCGGGCCGTCTACGGTCGTGACGAGCCCTTCCCGGCGGATGCGGACGCCCGCGGCGGCCAGCATGCGCTCGGTGTGGTCGCGCGCGACGGCGGGGGACGCGATCCGTGTCTCGCCCGGCGCGCTGAGCGCCGCCAGGCTGGCCGCGCCCAGCAGCTGCGCGCTCGCGACCGGCAGCCGATGCGTCACGGCCGACAGCTCCCGGCGTCCCACCACGGTCATCGGCGCCCGGCCGTCAGTCGTGGTCACGTCCGCACCGGCGGCGCGGAGCAGCGCCGCCACCCGCTCCATCGGCCGCGACCGCAGCGATGCGTCGCCATCGAGCACGACCCGCAACGGCAGTCCGGCGATCGCCCCCGCCAGGAGGCGCATCGTCGTGCCCGAGTTGCTGCAGTCGAGGTCCGCGTCGCGGGACGGAGTGCCCGTCAGGGTGAGCCGCGTGCTGCTCCCATCGGTCGCCCGGTCGACCGTCACACCGAGCGCGCGCAGGCACGCCGCGGTGCTCAGCACGTCGCGGCCCGGCGAGCGCATGACGACCGTTGCCGGGCCGCCGGACAGGGCGTTGACGACGAGGGCCCGATGCGCGATCGACTTGTCCGATGGCACCTCGAGCCCGCCACGCAGGCGCGATGCCGGCAGGACGGGCGCTCGGGCCGTCACCGAGGTCACCGGTCGCTTCCGACCGCGGCATCCTCACGCAGCACGACCGACTGCGCGTGGCGGCGCTGGACGGACCGCGACGCGCGGAGGACGGCGTCGAAGATCATCGTCAGCTCCGTCGGCGTCATCGGTCCGGAGGTGCCCCCCGCGGCACGCTCGAGCAGCGCCCGCTCCCGCCCGACGTCGTGACCATGGACGTGTGGGTCGCGTTGCCGCTGCACCTCGAGCGCCAGTGAGGCGCGCTCCTGGATCAGCTCCGCCAGGCGAGCGTCCATGTCGTCGATCCTGTCGCGCAGCTCGTCGATCCCGCTGGCGACCACCGGCCGCTCCTCCGGGAGCGGTCCCCGCTCGTCGGCCGACGAGCGGACGAACTGCAGGCGGCGCAGCTCGTCCATCAGGGCGCCGAACTCGTCGAAGGCCAGGCTCTGATCGCCGTCGGATCGCGCGTTGGCCGGGTCCGGATGGACCTCGATGAGCAGGCCGTCGGCGCCGACGGCCGCGCCGGCGAGCGCCATCGGTCCGACCAGGCCGCGATGCCCGGTCCCGTGCGAGGGATCCACGACGATGGGCAGGTGGGTGCGGTTGCGCAGGACCGGCACGGCGGAGAGGTCCAGGGTGTTGCGGGTGGCGGTCTCGAAGGTCCGGATGCCGCGCTCGCAGAGGATGACGTTCGGGTTGCCGGCGGCGAGGACGTACTCGGCGGCGAGCAGCCACTCCTCGATCGTGGCCGATAGGCCGCGCTTCAGCAGGACGGGGTGGCGGCTCTGGCCGACCGCGCGCAGCAGCGCGAAGTTCTGCATGTTCCGCGCGCCGATCTGGAGGACATCGACGTGCCGGTCCAAGGTCTCGACGTCGGCCGGGTCGACGACCTCGCTGATGACCGGCAGGCCGGTCGCCTCGCGCGCCTCGGCCAGCAGGTGCAGCGCCGGAACGCCGAGCCCCTGGAACGAGTAGGGCGAGGTTCGCGGCTTCCAGGCCCCACCGCGAAGGACTCGAGCGCCCTCGCGCTGGACGCATCGGGCCGTCTCGAGCACCTGCTCGCGCGATTCGACCGCGCACGGGCCGGCCATGACGACCATCGCCGCCCCCAGGCCGATTTCGACCGCGCCGATCCGCACGCGCGTCCGCTCGCCTGGCTCCTGGATGCTCGCCAGCTTGTACGGCGAGCTGACCCGGATCACCTGGTCGACGCCCGGCAGGGTGCCGAGATGGCTGATCGCCTCGACATCGCCGACGACGCCGATGACCGTCCGCTCCTCGCCCTCGCTGAGGAACGCCTCGAGGCCGTGCTCCTCGATGCTCCGTTTGACTCCCTCGACCTCGTCCGGCGTCGCCGTCGGCCGCATGACCACGATCATTCGATTGCCGCGCCTTTCGTCATCCCGCCCCGCTCCAGGGAAACAAAAAACGCAGGAGCTTTCGCTTCCTGCGTCTGCGGGCACGAGTGCCTGCGCCGGCGAGATCTACTCGCCTGCCTCATGCCCGCTAGCCGTAAAACCACATCTGGAACATTGGTGCGCGGACTGTACGGCCGAGTCGTTCGCGATGTCAACCATTTCGTTCTCGCGGCGGTCCGTCGCCGGACGGAGCCCTCCCGGCATCCGCCGCTGCCAGGACGCTCCGACCGCCGTCGACCGTCCAGATCGCTCCGGTGACGTAGCTTGTCGCCGCGTCGAGCAGGGCCTCGATCACCGCGGCGACCTCTTCCGCGGTCCCCATCCGCCCCAGCGGCACGTCGGTGCGCTCGGCGGCGGGCAGGAGCCGCTCGTCGAAGTCGGTGGCGATGGCGCCCGGGGCGACGACGTTCACGCGTACGCCGTCGGGCGCGCCGATGATGGCGAACGACCGCGCCAGCCCCTCGATCCCGGCCTTGGCGGCCGCATAGGCCGGCGACCGGAGCGAGCCCTCGACCGCCCCCACGATGCTCCCGACGAGCACGACCGAGCCCGCGCCGGCGACCAGCGCCGGCCAGCAGACGCGCAGGGCCTCGTACGGGGCGCTCAGGTCGACGGCGATCACCTCGTCCCAGTGCGCCCGGCTGTCCCACGGCCCGGATGGCGGGATGCCGGCTGAGCAGACGAGGGCGCCCAGCGACCGGTCCTCGCACCGCTCGAGGGCGGCAAGCAGCACCGATGCGTTGCCGGCGTCGCCGACGACGATGTCGACGCCATCGACCTCCGCGCTCTGACGGTCGACGCCGACGACCCGCCAGCCGTCGGCTGCCAGCCGCGCGGCGGTCGACCGACCGATGCCGGCGGCCGCACCGGTGACGATGGCCGAGCGCTGCATCAGGCGGCGGCCCATGAGGGTCGCAGGCGGGCGATCGTCCCGCCGCCGAGGACGACGGGGTGGATGGGGTTCGTCACCGGACAGCGTGCATGGGAGGAGCCGACGATACACCCGGACATGCCGCCCCGAACCGGACCTTGACGCACGCCGCGGCTCGCGCCTAGCATGCGGCTCCAACTTCAGATGGCGACGACCGGGACGAGTACCCGGCGCACGGCCACCGACAGCGAGCCGGGATGGTGCAAGCCGGCGGGTGGTACGGCGCGGGGGAATGGACCCGCGAGCCTCGCTCCGAGCGGGCGCATGCAGGTGCCCGGTAGGCGGCGACGGACGGCCTCCGTTATCCGGGCCGGCGCATCGGTCGCCCTGCGCGGCCCGTGCGTTCAGAGCGCGGACCGCATCGGTCCGAATCAGGGTGGCACCGCGGAAGAAGCCTCCGTCCCTTGAGGATGGAGGCTCTGTCGTGTGCAGCACCAGGACGAGATCCGATGGCGATCCTTCAGACGAACCCGGCGCGCGTGGCCAGCCTGGAGCTGGCGGCGGATACGCTGACGCCCGTCGCGGCCGCCCTGCGTCTCGGGCCGCGCTGCGCGTTCCTCCTCGAAAGCGTGGAGGAGGGGGCGCGCTACGGTCGCTATTCGATCGTCGGGGTCCACGGTCGCACGCTCGAGATTCGCGGTGAGCGCGCCATCCTGTCGAGCCCCTCGGGCGCCGAGGCGCTGGCTCCCGGCGACCCGCTCGAGACGCTCCGTGCGGTGCTGCCTCCCGATGCGCCGGCGTCCGGCGACCCGGCCTTCCCCCTCGCCTCGGGCGTGGGCTACCTCGCCTACGAGGCCGCGGCCCGCTGGGAGCGCGTCCCCGTACCGGCAGCGGATCCGCTGGGCCTGCCCGAGGCCGTCTTCCACCTCCCCTCCTCGGTGATCGTCTTCGATCACCTGGCCCAGGTCGCGCGCCTGGCGACGCTCGACGGGCCGGCCGCCGCCGAGCGGCTCGACGACGTGGCCGCGGCCCTCGCCACGCCGGTCGCGGCCGAGGCTCCCGCCCGCTTCCCGCCGCTGCACGTCCCGGTGGAGGCCCCCTCCGGCGCTCGCGTCGACTACGAGGCGGGCGTGGCGCGGCTCGTCGAGGAGATCCACGCCGGTGAGATGCTCCAGGCCGTGGTCGCGCGGCGCTTCAGCCTGACGACCGCGCGCAGCCCGATGGAGATCTATCGGTCCCTGCGGCGGATCAATCCGTCGCCGTACCTGTTCTATCTCGACCTCGCGGGTATCGCGGACGGCGCGGCACTGGTGGGCGCCTCTCCCGAGCTCCTGGTCCGGGTCCGGGGCGCCGACGTGGTCACCCGGCCGATCGCCGGAACGAGGCCGCGCGACGAGGATCCGGTTCGTGATCGAGCGCTCGAGGCCGAGCTGCGCACCGATCCCAAGGAGCTCGCCGAGCATGCCATGCTCGTCGACCTGGCCCGCAACGACGTCGGCCGCGTCGCGGCACCGGGGAGCGTGGAGGTGACGAGCCTGCGCGGCGTGGAGCGCTACCGCCACGTCATGCACCTGGTCTCCGAGGTCCACGGCCGGCTGCGCGACGACCTGGATGCCTTCGACGCCGTGCGCGCCGTCTTTCCGGCGGGCACCCTGAGCGGCGCACCGAAGCTGCGGGCCATGCAGGCCATCGCCGAGATCGAGGGCGAGCGGCGCGGCCCGTACGGCGGGGCGGTGGGCTACTTCTC
>Ga0299913_10002388_pt1 | contig 14782 bp, 15 predicted proteins | sample RVTome_9_FD_201360 | JGI IMG/M metagenome (GOLD analysis project Ga0299913, IMG submission 201360) | Soil microbial communities from uranium-contaminated site in the Upper Colorado River Basin, Wyoming, United States - RVT155D38 (version 2) ...
GGTCGCGATCGGCGCGGCCTGGCTGCTGGCCGGCGTGAACCGCGGCCGTCCCTGGGACGCCGCGGTGTTCGCCGCCTCCCCGGCCCTGCTGCTCACCGGCCTCATCAACTGGGACCTGCTGGCGGTGCTGCTGGTCGCGGGTGCCCTGTGGGCCTGGTCGCGGGACCGACCGGTGCTGACCGGGGTGCTGATCGGGCTGGGTGCGGCCACCAAGCTCTATCCGCTCTTCCTGCTCGGCGGGGTGCTCGTGCTGTGCCTGCGGCAGCGCCGGTACGCCGACTTCGGCCGGGCCACCCTTGCCGGCCTCGCCGCATGGCTGGTGCTCAACCTGCCGGCGTACCTCATGGCTCCGGAGACCTGGCGCGCCTTCTGGTCGTTCAACGCCGAGCGTGGGGCCGACCTCGGCAGCCTCTGGCTGGTGCTCGACCAGGCCGGGGTGGCGCTGTCGGCGGGGACGATCAACACCGTCTCGCTCTGGCTGTTCGCCGCGTGGTGTGCCGGAGTGCTGGTGCTCGGCCTGGTCGCCCCCGAGTCCCCGCGGCTCGCCCAGCTGGGCTTCCTCGTGGTGGCCGGATTCCTGCTGGTGAACAAGGTCTACTCCCCGCAGTACGTCCTCTGGCTGCTCCCGCTGGCCGCGCTCGCCCGGCCCCGGTGGCGCGACCAGCTGGTGTGGCAGGCCGGTGAGGTCTTCTACTTCGCCGCGGTGTGGTGGTACCTCGGCGGCGACCTCGATCCCGGGGCCGGCTCCCAGCCGGGCTTCTACTGGCTCGCGGTAGTGGTGCGGATGGCCTGCCAGCTCTGGCTGGTCACGGTGGTGGCACGCGACGTGCTGGTGCCGGCCCGCGACCCGGTCCCGCGAGCGGTCCCTCGAACCATCCGCCGAACAGTCCCCGAAGGGGCCGTCAGCTGAACAGGGTGCGGTCGAACGTGGTGGCCGTGAACCGGACCCGCACGTCGATCTCGTCGCCGATCTGCGGCACCGGGGCGCCCTCGGGCAGGAACAGCATGCTGGCCTGCATGTGCGGGGGTTCGGCGAACAGCCTCTGCTTGCCGCCGATGCTGTACGGCGACCGCACCAGGCCCGCCGCGTCGAGGCCACCCCGGGCGATCGCCCCGGCGCGGGCCCGCAGCGTCCCGGACCCGACGGGGGCCTCCAGCCCGATCCCGTGGGCGGTGCCGCCGTCCACCACGAGCACGGTGCCGTCGCGCGGGGCGCTGCGCCGGCGGTAGCCGAACGACTCCCCGCGCCGGATCGGGTGCACGTCGAGCACCGTCGCGCGCACCCGGAGTGCACCGCGGTCACCGAGCCACAGCTCGGTCCCGATCCGGGGCCGGAACGTGAAGTCCGGCCACTCGCGCGCGAGCGTGGTCAGCTCTGCGTCGGTCAGGTGGCTGACCCAGATCGTGTGGGTCGGCAACCCCGCCGAGACCACGTCGGTCATCAGGCGCCGCACCTCCGAGAGGTGGGAGGGGCCGGCCATCGGCAGGTGGAACGCCACCCCCTCGAGCTGCTGGTCGCGCCCGAGCCGGGTGAGTCCGCCGGCGACCTCGCGCAGCTCGCGGGCGGTGAGGCCGTGCCGCAGCATCGACGTGACGTGCTCGAGCACGAACCGGGCGCCGGGGTCCTGGGCGAGCAGTCCCTCGAGGTCCGCGGCCCGGCTCACCGTGTGGATGACCCGCTCGTCGGGGGCCCACGCGGCCGCCTCCCCGAAAGGCCGCCACGGGCTGAGCACGAGCAGCGCGCCACCGAACGCTCCCGAGACCGCCGCCAGCTCGCCGTACGTCCCGACCGCGAGCGTGTCCACGCCGAGCCGCGCCGCCTCGGTGGCCAGCCGCGGGTTGCCGAACCCGTAGCCGTTGCCCTTGGCCACCGGGACCAGGGCCGGGCGGGCGGCCAGCACGCCGGCCTGGTGGGAGCGCCAGCGCTCGGTGTCGACGTGCAGCGTGAGCGTCATCGCCGCCGCCGCAGGTAGAGCTCGAACGCCTTGTAGAGCAGGCGGTTCACCGGCAGGTCCCACTCACCGGCGTACTCCACGGCCTCGCCGCCGGTGCCGACCTTGAACTGGATCAGCCCGACGTGCGGGTCGTCGGCATCGAGCGTCTCGGTGATGCCGCGCAGGTCGTAGACGTCGGCCTCGGCGGCGAGGGCGTCGGAGATCATCGCCCACTGCACCGCGTTGGAGCCGCGGACCTCCCGCTTCTCGGTGGAGGAGGCGCCGTAGGAGTACCAGACGTGCCCGCCCACCCGGATCCCGATGGTGCTCGCGACCAGATCGCCGGCGTGGTGGGCGTGGTAGAGCCTGATCCGGTCGCGCTCCTCGGCGCCGAGCGCGTCGACCATCGTGCGGAAGTAGCCGAGTGGGCGGGGGGTGAAGCCGTCGCGCTCCGCGGTGTGGCGGTAGAGATCGTGGAAGGCGGCCAGCTGGGCCTCGGTCACCTCCGGCCCGGGGGTGGAGGTCACCTCCACCCCCTCCTTGGCGGCCTTCTTGATGTTGCGGCGCCACTGCTGGTTCATCCCCTTGAGCACCTCGTCAGGGGTGCGGCCGGTTCCGTCCTCGTGGCGCAACGGGATGACGAAGTTGAACTGCGGCTGACCGGCCGCGAACCCGCCCTCGACGGCCTGCGGGGACCAGCCGAGCTCCAGGAGCTGGCTGACCACCCGCGCCCCGGCGGCGCTCCGCTCCCTGGGCGCGATCTCGCCGAGCCGGCGTACGTCGTCGCTCGCGATGCCCTGCTTCACCTCCGAGGCGGACCAGCGGCGGGTGACGACCGGCGGGCCCATCCGGACGCCGAACGCGCCGGCGGTCTTGAGGTGGGACACCATCGGGGCCAGCCAGGCAGCGAGCTCCTCGGTGTCCCAGTCGATCACCGGGCCTTCGGGGAGGTAGGCCAGCGAGCGCTTTCCCTTGGGCAGCAGGCGGTAGAGCACCAGTGCCGCCCCGACCAGCTCACTCGACCCGTTGGTCGAGGAGGCGTCTCGAAGGCCTTGGGTTGAGGAGCCGACGGAGGAGGCGTCTCGAAACCAGCCGAGCGACTCCCGCCGCCACTCCGCCTTCACCTCGCCCCAGGCGGGAGTCTGCAGGAAGCTGGCGGACCGCCGGCGGCGCAGGAAGTCGAGGTGCTCGGCCGCGGTGATCGTGCGGACGGAGAGGCCGGGGCCGGTCGTGGCGGCGGTGGTGGTGAGCACGGGCCCGAGGCTACCGGGGCAGGGGCGAAGGGGGATCGAGCAGACCCCCACGCCGCTCGATCTCCCCTTCGCCCTCCAGGGAGGGGCGAGGCGGACGGCCCGGGAGCACCGGTCCGCTCGCCTCGGGGGTTCAGGAGACCGGGGTCCACCGCCAGATACACGCCGGCGCAGAAGATCCCTCGCGCGGGGACGTATCTGACAAACCTCCTGCGCACTCCTGCTGTTTGTGACGACAATGCGAGTGATGGCGCACACCACTTCGCCGGCCGAGAGCGGCCACGTGTGGGCGCGGGCAACCGCCTGCTTCCGTGGCTGGCTCGACGGCGCCCCGGGGGAAGAGGGCCTGGACGGCCTGGTCCGGGTGATGACGCCGGTGCTCTGGCACGTCGTGCGCTCCTACCGACTGGACCAGGAGGCGGCCGAGGACGTCATCCAGACCACGTGGCTGGCGCTGGTCCGCCGCCGGGAGTCGATCAAGGACCCCGCCGCCGTCGGCGGCTGGCTCACCACCACGGCCCGGCGAGAGGCTTGGCGGGTCCGCCAGCGGGCCGCCCGGGCGGTGCCGGTCGAGGAGGAGGAGATCTCCTTCCGCCTCCCCCAGCAGAAGTCCGCGGAGTCCGCGGCCGTCGAGTCCGACGAGCGCGTCCGGATCTGGGCCGCGGTCGACACGCTCCCCGAGCGGTGCCGGCGACTGCTGCGGATCGTCGCGTTCGAGAACCGCCCCGACTACACCCAGGTCGCCGAGACGCTCGACATGCCGGTCGGCAGCATCGGCCCCACCCGCGGGCGCTGCCTGGCCAAGCTGCGGGTCGCCCTTCTCCAGTCAGGAGCCGTGTCATGAGCAGGACCGACCTCAGCCGCGAGGGGCTGCTGGCACTGGTGCGACGCGCCTACCAGGACCACGACCCGGTCCCCGACGACCTCGTGGCCCGCATGCAGGCGGTGGTGGCCGCCGAGGTGGTGCTCGCCGACACCGACCTGGACTACGAGCTGATGCTGCTCGTGGACCGGTCCACCGAGCTGGCGGGAGCGCGGGGCACCGCGGCGTACACCCTGCGGTTCACCCACGACGAGGTCGACCTGCTGGTGCGGGCGGTGACCGACGAGGACGGGCGCACCAGGCTCGACGGCTGGCTGGCGCCGCCGGTCGCGGTGACGGTCCGGGCGGTCGGGGTGCCCGACGAGGGCTCGCCCGTCGAGGCCTCGGCGGGCGCGGACGGCCGGTTCGAGATCACCGGGCTGGCGCCGGGGATGTACCGCCTGTTCCTGACCCCCACCGACTCGGGCTTCACGCCGTTCGGCACGCCCGCCTTCGAGATCTGACCCCTCCGGACGACAGGACGCCCATGGTCTACGACGACGACCAGAACTCACCCGCCGAGGAGCCGAAGCGCTACCCGCTCGACCGGGACCCGGCCCCGCCGCCGAAGGCCAGCCTCTACCCCGTGGACGGCCGCGTCCTCGACCCGGCCACCGCACTGCAGGTGCGGGGGGTGCGCCCACGGATGACCGTGTACGTCGGCCCGCGGCTGCTCGTGTCGCGCGACGACTACGCCGAGACCCTCGACATCCTGCGCGATGTGGCCCGCGGCCTGGGCTGGGACGTCGACGAGGAGGTCCAGACGCCACCGAAGAAGGAGACGCAGGCGCAGGCCCGGCAGCGGGCCCAGCAGGAGCGGGAGTCCACGGGGCTGCGGTTCGTGTTCCGCAAGCTCCGGATCTCGGTCACCGACAAGCGGGCCACGATGGCCCCCGACGCGTGGACGCTGCTCCAGCAGACCCGCGCGAAGTACGGCCTCGCGCGGACCGCCGGCATCGGGCTGGACCACGTCGTCAGCCCGTCCGACGGCACCACCTGGCAGGGCAACCCCCTGTGGGACTCGAACCCGTTGTGGGACTCGAACCCGTTGTGGGACTCCAACCCGTTGTGGGACTCCAACCCGTTGTGGGACTCCAACCCGGCGGCCGAGGGCCGGTCGGCGGCGGTGGCGAGCTACGCCCGCCCGGGGCAGGGCGGGCGTCAACCGGTGTCGTACGTCGGCCCGCGGCCGAGCCGCTGCACGGACCGGGAGCTGCCCGGCCGCCGGCCGGTGGTGGCCCTGCTCGACACCGGGTGCGCGCCGCACCCGTGGCTGCAGGACGTGGTGGACACCGGCGTTCGGCTGGGGTCGCTGACGATCGGCTACGACGACGACGCGACGAACCCCGAGCTGCAGGGCGACCTGTCCGGCCCGCTCGACGGGTCGATCGACACGCTGTCCGGCCACGGGACGTTCATCGCCGGGCTGGTGCACCAGGCTTGCCCGGACGCCGACATCCTCGCCTGGCGGATCGTGCCCTCGGAGGGGCCGATCGTCGAGTCGGACCTGCTCGAGGCGCTGCGTCGGGTCGCCGAGCTGGTGCGGCTGCACGCGGAGGGCGACAAGCGCGGGCGCAGGATCGACGTGCTCAACCTGTCCATGGGCTACTACCACGAGACACCGGAGCGCGACGACCTCGTCGACCAGACGATGATCCGGATCCTCGACGACCTGGCGAGCCACGGCGTACTCGTCACCTGCTCGGCCGGGAACGACGCCACCAGCCGCCCGATGTATCCCGCAGCCTTCGCGCCCTGGGCGAACGGCGGCGGGGTCGTCCGGCCCAGCGGCAAGCGGGTGCCCGTGGTGTCGGTGGGTGCGCTGAATCCCAGCCGCGGGTCGGACGCGCTGTTCTCGAACGCCGGCCCGTGGGTGCGGGTGTACCTGCCCGGCGCGGCGGTGATGTCGACGATGCCGCCGTTCCAGGGCGGGTTCGAGCCGATCGCGCGGACCGAAGCCTTCGGCCGCACGCGCGAGTCGATCGACCCGGACAACTTCGAGGGGGGATTCGCGATCTGGAGCGGTACGTCGTTTGCGGCGCCCCTGCTGGCCGGGGTGTACGCCGCGCGCCTGCGGGACCGGCTCGAGAAGCCGAGCGTCAAGGTCGACGACAAGCAGGCCGTCGACCGGGCGTGGGAGATCGTGAAGGAGCTCACGAAGATCCGGAAGACCGCGCCGCGCCGTAGAGGGGGGCGTGGCTGACTGAGCGCGGCGCCGCCATGATGGGGGCGTGGCCCTTCCGGAGGAGCTCCATCGCCGTGGGCGTGCCGAGCTCAACAGCGGCCGGTACGTCCGTGCCCGCGACCTGTTGCAGCGGGCTCGGTCCGCCGCGGCGGACCCCGACCTGCGCTCGCGGGTCGAGCTGAGCCTCGCGGCCCTGTGGGCCGAGACCGGCGAGCCGGATGCCGCCGAGCAGCTGTGCCGCGAGGCGCTGCTGCGCAGCGGGCTGACCGGGGAGACGGTTGGGCTGCTGCACAGCCAGCTGGGCCTGCTGCTGATGCTGCGGGGGCAGACCGAGCAGAGCCTGGCGGAGTTCGCCCGCGCCGTCGGGACGCTCACGGACCCGATCATGCTGGGCCGGGCTCGCCTGAACCGCGGGAACGTCTACCTCCAGCAGGGGCAGACCGATCGGGCCCACGACGACTTCGCCCGGGCCGAGGAGCTGTTCGCGCAGGTGGGCGACGCCGCCCTGGCGGCCAAGGCGGGACACAACCTGGGCTACACGCGCTTCCTCCGGGGTGACCTGGTCGGCGCGCTCCGCAGCATGGACACGGCCTATCGGGTGCTGGTCGACGAGAGCCCGGTGATGCGGGCGATGATGGGCCAGGACCGCGCCGAGACCCTGATCGCGGCCGGCCTGGTGACCGAGGGGCGTACGGCGCTCCGCGAGGTGGCGCGCGCCTACAACTCCCGCCGGCTCCACCAGCGACAGGGCGACGCGGAGCTCGCACTGGCCCGCACGCTCGTGCTCACCGACCCGGAGGGTGCGCTGACGGCAGCCCGGACCGCGCGACGCCTCTATGTCCGCACCGGCAGCGTCGCCTGGCGCGCGCGGGCCGAGGCGGTCGCGTTGGCCGCGGAGGTGGAGCTCGGGCGGCGCGGCCCCTCGCTGGTGACTCGGGGGGACGCCTTGGGGGACGAGCTCGCCGGGCAGGGCCTGGTCGCCGCCTCCACCCTGGTCCGCCTGCACGCCGCACGGGTGCTCGTCCGACGGAGGGAGCTCACCGCGGCGAGCGAGCGCCTGCGCCGCATCCGGCTGGGGAGGAGCGACCCGCTGGCCGTGCGGCTGCTGCTGCGCACCGCCCGCACCGAGCTGGCGTCCGCACAGGGCCGCCGGAGTGCGGCGCTGCAGCAGGTCGCGCAGGGCGTCTCCGAGCTGCACGCGTGGCAGAGCTCGTTCGGGAGCCTGGACCTGCAGACCGCCGTGGTCGGTCAGGGGAGACGTCTGGCCGTGCTGGGGCTCGGCATCGCGGTCGACTCCGCGCGGGCCGAAGTGGTCTACGAGTGGTCCGAGCGCGGCCGGATGCTGGCCAGCCGAATCCTGCCCGTCCGTCCGCCCGCCGACGAGCGGACCGCCGCCGACCTGGCTGAGCTGCGACGCATCCACGCCGGGTCGGACGGGATCCAGGTGCCGGCCCCGCGCCGCGACGCCGAGCTGCGCCGCCGGGTGCGCGAGCGGGCCTGGCAGAACAAGGGGTCGGGGGAGGTCACCGAGCCCGCCCCCCTGGCCGCCGTACGCGAGGCGTTGGGTCGGGACACGGCACTGGTCGCCTGGGTGATCAGCGGCGACCGGCTGGTCGCCCTCGTGGTGACCGACGCCGGAGAAGGGGTGCACGAGCTCGGCTCAGCGAGCCGGGCGAAGGAGCTGCTGGCCGGTTTGTTGCCGGACCTCGACATGGCGGCCAGCGAGCTCCCCGACTCCCTGGCGGTGGCGGTGCGCCGGGGGCTGGTGGGGCGACTGGCCGAGCTGGACCGGCTGCTGGTCGACCCGTTGCTGCCCGCCTTGGGAGACCGCGCCGTGGTGGCCACGCCGTCCGGTGGCCTCGCCGGGTTGCCGTGGCCGTTGCTGCCGGGCCTGGTCGGGCGGCCGGTGACCGTGGCGACCTCGGCGACCGCCTGGCTGGCGGGACGGCGGGACACCACGGCCCTGCGCCGGGCGGGCTTCGTGGCCGGCCCACGGGTCGAGCGGGCCGAGGCGGAGGTGACCGGCGCGGCGGCGGGCTGGCCCGGGGCCACCTGCCTGACGGGCGCCGAGGCGACCGCCGCGGCCGTCTCGGAGCTGGCCCGCGCGGTCGACGTGCTTCACGTCGCCGCGCACGGTCGGCACTCCGCGGACAACCCGCTCTTCTCGGGCCTCGAGCTGGTCGACGGGCCATGGTTCGGCTACGACATCGACCTGCTGCCGCGGGTTCCGCAGGTGGTGGTCCTCTCCGCCTGCGAGGTGGGGCGCTCGTCGGTGCGGTTCGGCGAGGAGCTGATCGGCATGACCGCGGCCTGGCTGCACGCCGGGGTGCGGTGCGTCGTCGCCTCCCCTTCGGCGGTCAACGACGCCGTCGCGCACGACGTACTCACCGCGCTGCACGGTGGGCTCGCACGCGGCCTTGACCCGGCCGCCGCCCTGGCCGCGGCGGTGCCTGCGGTCGCGATCGACAGCCCCACGGCGCCCTTCGTCTGCTTTGGATCCGCAGGTTAGGCGATTTGTCGTGGGCACGACGTATCAGGTCGTGCGCATACTGCTCCTCGGTCATCGAAAAGGTTCTGGGGCGACGACCGAGGGGTGTGGGGATGATTCAGACGACGACGCTGGACCGTGCGGTCCGGCTGCACACGTTGGTGATGCCCGTTTCGGGGCACGGTGCAACGGTGGTGGCGGGCGACCTGCTCGAGGTGCAGCTGCGCGAGCTGGGGGGCAGCGGCGCGCAGTGGCAGGTGGCCGAGCAACCGCCGGAGCTGCGGCACGACCGCGAGGACGTGGTGGGGCCGGGACCGGGCGCCGTCGGAGAGTTCTCGAGCCGTCTCTTCCGCTTCCGTGCGATCCGGGAAGGCACAGGCGTGCTGCGGCTGGTGATCGGGCGCCCCGGTGCCCTCCAGCCGGCCGGCACGATCGAGCTGCACGTGACCGTCACCGAGGAGTAGGGCCGTGCACCACCGACTCGCCCATCCCCGCAGCGGCAGCATCGTGCACCTGAGGGTCGGTGACACCCTGGAGCTGGTGCTGCGGCAGCCCGCGCTGCAGCAGCGCTGGCGGGTGACGCTGCGCCCCTATGGCGTGGACCTGCTTGAGGACTCCGACGAGGCGGCCGACCGCCGTGGTCGCCACCCCCACCTCCGGCGGCTGATGTTCCGGGCCATGGTGGGGGCCGGCGGGATCCTGCGGCTGGAGGAGCACCGTGACCGTGTCGGTGACGTGTCGGTGGAGCCGGTCGACCTGCTGCTCACCGTCTCGCCCTGACGCTCACCCGATGCGCTCGCGGAGCCAGGCGAAGTCCGCGGCGTGCTCGGTCGCTCCTCCCGGGGTCTCGCAGACCACCGGGGCAGCGGCGTCCCGCACCACCGCGGCCAGCAGGTCGGGGTCGATCTCCCCGGCCCCGAAGTTGGTGTGCCGGTCCGCGCCGGACCCGAACGCGTCGCGACTGTCGTTGGCGTGCACCAGGTCGATCCGGCCGGTGATCGCGCGCACGTCGTCCACGACGGTCTCCAGGGCGTTGCCGCCGGCGTGGGCGTGGCAGGTGTCCAGGCAGAACCCGACCAGCTCGGACTGCGCCGCCGAGCCGATCGCGTCCCACACGCCCGCGATCCGCTCGAGGTAGCGGGTCATCGCGTTGTCGCCGCCGGCGGTGTTCTCGATGAGGAGCGGCACCTTGAGGTCGGTCGCCTCGACGGCCTTGCGCCAGTTGTCGAAGCCGATCGCCGGGTCCTCGGTGTCCGCGAGGTGGCCGCCGTGCACGATCAGCCCCTTCGCCCCGATCTCCGCGGCAGCGTCCATGTGCTTCTGGAGCAGCTTGCGGCTGGGGATCCGCAGCCGGTTGTTCGTGGTGGCCACGTTGATGAGGTAGGGCGCGTGCACGTAGAGGTCGATGCCGGCCGCCTCCGCGTCCTTCCGCAGGGCCTCGGCCCCGCCGGCGTACGCGATGACCGGGCCCTTGTAGCTCTGCGGGTTGCCGAGGAAGAACTGCACCAGGTCGGTGCCGCGGGCCTGCGCCTCGGCGATCGGGTCGGTCTGGTCGACGTGGGCGCCGATTCGCGTGGTCATGCCCCTCATCGTAGGAGCCGCTTCCGACCGCTCACCGGGCCGCCGTCCATCCCGCGGCGGCGCCCACCGCGAACAGCAGCACCCACACCGCCGGCCAGACCGCCAGCCGGGAGTACGCCGACCACGCGGCCGCCGCGCGGCGGTCGGCGCCGACGTCGTGGGTGGGGACGCCCAGCGAGGGCAGTGGGGCGGGTGGTCCGCCGAGCAGGTGGTGCAGGAGGCGCCGGGCGGCCGGTGCGTCGGCCGGGCGGTCGGCGGGATCGGCGGCCGCGAGAGTCGCCAGGAGATCGGCCAGGGGGCCGTCGGGGCAGGCGGTGCCCGTGCCTGCGCGGAGTCGCCGGCCGGTGGCGCCCAGGGCGTAGAGGTCCTGCCGTGGGTCGGCGGGCCCCGCCTCGGCCAGCTCGGGCGCGAGGTAGCCGTCCGTGCCGGCCACCTCTGGCTGGGGAGCGCCGATGGGGAGGGCGATGCCGAAGTCGGCCAGCCGGATCCTGGGCGGGCCCGGTCCGGCGGTGTCGAGCAGCAGGTTGGCGGGCTTGACGTCGCGGTGCACGAGGCCGGCGGCGTGCACCGCGGTGAGGCCGGCGAGCGCCTGGTCGAGCACGGTCGCGACCTGCCCGTCGGGAAGCGGCCCCCGGGCGGTCCGCAGCGCGGCCAGCGACTCTCCGCGGACCAGGTCCATCACGAGCAGCACCGTGTCGTCCTCGGCGACCCAGCCGTGCGGAGCGACCACGTGCGGGTGCCGGAGCCGGACCGCCTGCTCCTGCACGAACCGGACCAGCGAGGCGGGGTCGCGGTCCGTCAGCACCTTGACGGCGACCTCCGCCCGGGCGCGCGTGTCCCGCGCCCGCCACACCCGGCCGGAGCCTCCCGTCCCGAGCGGCTCGAGCAGCCGGAACCGGCCGGCGACGAGGGGGCGACGGTGCGTGACGGGCACCCCGCCACGCTAGGGCGCGCGGCGGATCCGTGCGCGTGGCCATCCACAGCCCACGGACTTCCGGAAGCGCCGCCGGGGTCGCTCGTCCAGGAAACCGCCGGGAGACGACAGCCCAGGGCCGATCTGCGGGTCGTCTTCCGGCACTTTCCACGCGGACCACACCCCGGGGGCGGTGGCTCGCCGTCCGCGGCCCAACCCACCCGATCCACCCACGGATCGGTCACGAGAGCCGGATTTCCGGCAGGGGCGCGTGCGCTGATAACCTGCACTGTCCCGCAGCGCCGCCACTCCAGACGGGTGCCCGGCCGCGGACCAACGCACAGCCCTCCTGCCACGGAGAGACCGTGGCCGCTGAGTCCAGAGGAGGTGGAGACGCTATGCGTGCCTATGAAGTCATGGTCATTCTCGACCCGAGTCTCGAAGAGCGCACCATCGAGCCGTCGCTCGACAAGTACCTCAACGTCGTCCGCAAGGACGGTGGCAGCGTGGAGAGCGTCGACGTCTGGGGACGTCGCCGGCTCGCCTACGAGATCAACAAGAACGCCGAGGCGATCTACGCCGTCGTCGGCCTGACCGCCGAGCCCGCCACGGTCAAGGAGTTCGACCGCCAGCTCGGCCTCAACGAGTCGGTGCTGCGCACCAAGGTGCTGCGCGCCCAAGAGGGCCAGGCCCAGGCGGATCCGGCCCCCGCGGGTCAGACGCCGGCGGGTGCGGTCGAGTCCGGCTCGGCCCCGTCCGCGTGACGACTCTTGTGAACACCCTCTGGCGCATGTCGGAGGCGGCGTACACGATGGGCGAGCACACTCAACCAAGGGAGATCTGACATGGCAGGCGAGACGATCATCACGGTGGTCGGCAACCTGGTCGACGACCCGGAGCTGCGGTTCACCCCGTCGGGGGCGGCCGTGGCGAACTTCCGGATCGCGTCCACCCCACGCACCTTCGACCGGCAGACCAACGAGTGGAAGGACGGCGAAGCGCTGTTCCTGTCCTGCGCGGTCTGGCGGCAGGCGGCGGAGAACGTCGCCGAGTCCCTCCAGAAGGGCATGCGCGTGGTCGTCCAGGGTCGCCTGAAGTCCCGGCAGTACGAGACCCGGGAGGGCGAGAAGCGTACGGCGTTCGAGATCGACGTCGACGAGGTCGGCCCGAGCCTGAAGTACGCCACCGCCAAGGTCACCCGCACCCAGCGCTCCGGAGGGAGCGGCGGCGGCCAGGGCTGGGGCAACCAGTCCGGCGGCCAGGGCGCGGCACAGCCCGACCCGTGGAGCACCGGCGGACAGCAGGCCCCGCAGGGCGGCGCCCCGCAGGGTGGGCAGCCGGGCGGTGCGCCGCAGGGCGGCCAGCCGGCCGGTCAGCCCGACCCGTGGGCGGCGCCGGGGGTCTCCTCGGACGAGCCTCCGTTCTGATCCACCAGCAACAACCCCACCAACAAGCAACCAAGCCACCATTCCGATTCCGTGCGAGCGGGGCCGGGCTCTAGAGACAAGGGAGCACCACAATGGCCAAGGCAGTGATGCGCAAGCCGAAGAAGAAGGTTTGCCAGTTCTGCAAGGAGAAGGCGACCGGTGTCGACTACAAGGACACCGCGCTGCTCCGCAAGTTCATCTCCGATCGCGGCAAGATCCGTGCGCGTCGCGTGACCGGCAACTGCGTCCAGCACCAGCGGGACGTGGCGATCGCGGTCAAGAACGCGCGCGAGGTCGCCCTGCTGCCGTACACCTCCACCGGTCGCTGAGAGGGGCATCGAGATGAAGCTCATCCTGACCCAGGAAGTGACCGGGCTCGGCGCCGCCGGCGACGTGGTCGAGGTCAAGGACGGCTACGGCCGCAACTACCTCGTGCCGCGGGGCGTCGCGATCCGCTGGACGCGGGGCGCGGAGAAGACCGTCGAGTCGATCCGGGCCGCGCGCACCTCGCGTGCGGTGCGCGACCACGACCACGCGGCCGAGGTCAAGGCCAGGCTCGAGTCCGCGCCGGTCAACGTGCCGGTCCGGGCCGGCGAGGGCGGCCGCCTGTTCGGCGCCGTGACCGCCGCGGAGATCGCCGGCGCGATCGCCGAGACCGCCGGCGAGCAGGTCGACAAGCGCACGATCGTGCTCGGCAACCCGATCAAGTCGCTCGGCGCCCACGAGGTGTCGGTCAAGCTGCACGACGAGGTGTCGGCCACGGTCGCCCTCAACGTCGTTCCTGCCTGACGCCGCACCCACGCACACCCGACCCCGTCCACCCCTCCGGGTGGGCGGGGTCGTGCGCTCCTCAGGAGTCGGTACGCCGCTCGGTCGCGACCTCGCCGCCGGCGTACGGCCGGTTGTGGGCGGCGAAGAGGTTCCAGATCAGCCACAGCCACAGCAGGACGAAGCCGACGTCCGCGCCGGCGATCAGGTCGGCGGAGTCGGCGGCGTTGCCGAGCACCGGCAAGACGGCCACGAGCACGGTGGCCCACAGCGCGACGCCGAACCGGCCGGCGAACTTGCGGTCCGGTGGATCGGTCGCCTGGGCCGCCTGGACGAGCGCGCGGCTGAGCAGGAACACGAAGAGCAGGTCGGGGAGCGAGGCCGCCCAGCGCAACGAGAGCTCGGCCTCCCGCAGCGGTTCGTGCACCTGGGGGAACCACAGCAGCACCGACACGGCCGCGGCCAGCGCACCGGCGGTCAGCAGGGTGGGCCGCTCGGGAACCGGCAGCGCCGCCACCCCCCACAGCACCAGGCCCCAGCCGACCCAGTCCGGGAGCAGGTCGTAGCCGCCGAGGGTGTCGGCGGCGACGATCACGAACCCCATGGCGATCCGTTGCAGCGGGGTCACGGGGCGGCTCGCATGGCCGACACCCTAGGGGTGGTGCCTGCCCGGGCGCCCGTCCGCACCCCGGTCAGCGGGAGCCGCCCGTGACCAGCCACGCGTCGCCGCGGGCCCGGAGCAGGAGGACCGCCATCCGGGCGGCCATGAAGCCGAACGCGAAGGCCGCCCAGAGCCACACGAGGCTGCCGGCGAGCAGCGCCAGCGGCACGTAGACCACGAGCACCACCAGCCCGGCCCACGCGAGGTAGCCGCCGTCGCCGGCCCCGATGAGCACCCCGTCGAGCACGAACACCACTCCGGCGACCGGCTGGGCGAGCGCGGCGACCAGCAGGACGGTGGTGAGCCGGGACAGCACCGCCTCGTCGGAGGTGAAGAGGTAGCCGAGCCAGGGGCTGACCGCGGCCAGGCCGAGCCCGGTGACCAGTCCGCTGACCACGCCCCACTGCACCATCCGCCGGGTGACCCGACGAGTGCCGGAGATGTCACCGGCCCCGAGGAAGCGGCCGGTGATCGCCTGCGCCGCGATCGCGATCGCGTCCAGCACGAACGCCAGGAATGTCCAGAAGGTCATCGCCAGCTGGTGGGTGGCCAGGTCGGCGTCGCGGCCGACGTGCGTCGCGGCGTAGGTCGTCACCAGCAGCGCCGCCCGCAACGTCAAGGTGCGGATGATCAACGCCACGGCGGCATGGGCGGCGGCGCGGATCCCGGCCAGGTCCGGGGTGAGCGGAGCGCGCTCGCGTCGTGCCCCGCGG
>Ga0299913_10002389_pt1 | contig 14781 bp, 13 predicted proteins | sample RVTome_9_FD_201360 | JGI IMG/M metagenome (GOLD analysis project Ga0299913, IMG submission 201360) | Soil microbial communities from uranium-contaminated site in the Upper Colorado River Basin, Wyoming, United States - RVT155D38 (version 2) ...
CGCTGGCCGGTGGACCCGTGGAGCGCGCGTGGGGGATCTCGGTGGCCTGGCTGGTCCAGGCGGCGGCCTTCTGGCGGCTCGACGGCGCCCTCGCCGGCGGACGCGATGCGACGAGGGCCTGGTTGGGCGGGATCGCCGTGCGGGCCGGCGGGCTCGGCGTGACGGGAGCGCTGGCGCTGATGGATCGGGCGCGGGCCGATCTGCCCGTGGCGTACGGAATCACGATGCTCGTGCTGCTCCTGGCCGAAGCGGGCTGGCTGGCCCGCGGCCTATCGCGCACCGCCGGACGCGGTGCGAGTGAAGAACTCGACAGGACGCATTCGACCGGATGAGCCTGGGAATCCACATCCCGATCAGGGCCCCCCTGCGCGACCTGGGCGCGGTGCTCCAGGAGCATGCCGGGGAGGCGGCGGAGGCCGCCGGCCACGTGGCCCAGGAGACCCACGCCGAGGAGTGGGGCACCGAGGCCATGATCCACCACGTCGTGGACAGCCACGAATGGGAGCTCGGGCCGTTCGGGACGGTCCAGCTTCCCGAGATTCCGCCGATCCAGATCGCCGGCCTCGAGATCGACCTCTCGATCACGAAGCACGTCCTCTTCCTGATGTTCGCGACCATCCTGACCGTCGTCACCATGTTCCTGGCGGTGCGGGCCTCGCGGCGGCTCGAGCAGGGCGAGAAGGCGCCCGGCGGGATCCTGAACGCGATGGAGGCTTTCTACCTCTACCTGAGGGACGAGGTGGTGATGGCCAACATCGGCCACGGGGGCGAGCGATTCGCGCCGCTGGTGATCACGCTGTTCTTCTTCATCCTGTACGCGAACCTGCTGGGGCTCGTCCCGTTCGGAGCCACGGCGACGGGCAACATCATGGTCACGTCGGCCCTGGCCATCGTCTCGCTCGTCGTCATCGAGACGGCCGGATTCGTCGCGCTGGGCCCGAAGGGATACGCGAAGACGATCTTCTTCCTTCCCCCGGGCCTGCCCACGGCGCTCAAGCCGGTGATCCTGCTCATCATGGCTCCGGTCGAGCTGATCGGGAAATTCTCGAAGATCGTCGCGCTCGCGATCCGGCTGTTCGCGAACATGACCGCGGGTCACTTCGTGATCCTGGCGCTCCTCGGTCTGATCCTGACCTACGGGAGCTTCCAGCCGATCGGGATCGTGACGATCCTCGGCTCGATGTTCCTGAGCCTGTTCGTGATGTTCCTCGAGATCTTCATCGCGTTCGTGCAGGCCTACATCTTCGCCATGCTGACGGCGGTGTTCATCGGTCTGATTCGACACGCGCATTGACGGCCGCGGAAGCGGAATCGGCCCTCGCGGGTGCGGGGGATTGAACAACAACGCAGGGAGCGAAGCCCATGCTGAACATGTTGACGATGTTGCTTCAGGTCGCCGGCGGTGTCGGAGCCGGACTGGCCGTCATCGGCGCCGGCCTGGTCGTGCTCGGGACGGGGGTCGGGATCGGACGCATCGGCGGCTCCATGGCGGAGGGCATCGCTCGGCAGCCGGAGGCCGGCGCGAACATTCAGACGGCGTCGATCATCCTCGCGGTGTTCATCGAGGGGGTGGCCCTGTTCGGTCTCGTCATCGCGATGCTCGCCTCGACGTGATGACGGTGATCCGGAGGGGTCGAGCCATGGCGATCCACACGGCGCGCGCCGCCGTCGCCGTCGGCGGGCCGGCGGTCGTCGCGGCGCTACTGCCCGCAGCCGCGATCGCCCAGGAGAGCGCGGAGGAGGCCGCCGGAGGCGGCATCTTCTCCCTCAACCTGGGTCTCGTCGTCTGGACCTGGGTCCTCTTTCTGTTCACGCTTCTCATCCTCGTCTGGAAGGTGTTTCCGGCGATCTCGGGCGGGCTCGAGGAGCGGCACGCGCGGATCCAGGGCGCCATCGACGAGGCGCGTCGGGCCCGCGAGGAGGCGCAGGCGCTCCGCGTCGAGCAGCAGAAGGCGCTCGAGGCGGCCCGCGACGAGGCCCAGGCCATGATCGACAAGGCCCGCGCCGCGGCGGAGAACGTGAAGAAGGAGCTCCTCGCCGAGACGAAGCAGCAGCAGGTGGCCCTCCTGGCCGACGCACGGCGCGAGATCGAGCAGGAGCGGCAGAAGCTGCGCGAGGAGATCCGCCGCGATGCGGTGGAGATCTCGATCGCCGTTGCCGAGCGCCTGATCCGAAAGCGGCTCGACGCCGATGAGAACCGGCGGCTCGTCGAGCAGTTCCTCACGGAGATCTAGCGATGTCGTCCGGGAGCCCCGTCCGATGAGCGCCTCCGCCGTCGCCCGGAACTACGCCGCCGCCCTGTTCGAGCTGGCCGGCCGGGACGGGTCCGAGACGCGCGCGGGCGAGTTCATCGACGAGATCGCCGGGTTGTACGAGACCGACGTCAGGTTCCAGCGCTTCCTGAACGCGCCGAGCGTGTCGCCCGCCGAGAAGAAGCGCGTGGTGCGCGAAGCCATCGGACCCCGTGCGCCGGAGCACTTCGTCCGGTTCCTCCTCGTCGTCCTCGACCGGCGGCGGCACCGCGTGCTTCCCGGGATCGCGCGGGCCTATCGGGACCTGCTCGACGAGGAGGCGGGGCGGGTCAGGGCCTCGATCACGCTGCCCTTCGAGGGTGGCGAGGAGGTGAAGGCGCGCATCGTCGAGGCGCTCGAGCGCCGCTTCGAGAAGGAGATCGTGCCCGAATTCCACACCGACGCGCGGATCCTGGGCGGGATGATCGTACGCGTGGGGGACGAGCTGCTGGACGCGTCGCTGCGCCGCCAGGCCGAAGCGCTCCGCCGCGAGCTCGTCTGAGGGCGAAGCACCGAACCGAGTCGCGAAACGCCGAAACGAGACACAGATGACCACTTCCGAAAGCACGCTCCGGGCCAGCGAGATCAAGAAGGCCCTGCTCGAGCAGATCGACCGCTACGAGGACCAGCTCAAGGTCGAAGAAGTGGGCGAGGTCCTGGAGGTGAAGGACGGGGTGGCCCGCATCTGGGGCCTGTCCTCGTGTGTCGCGAACGAGATGCTCGAGATCACCGCGAGCGACACGGGCGAGGCCGTCATCGGGCTCGCGGCGAACCTCGAGGAAGACAACATCGGCGCAGTGATCCTGGGCAACTATCTCAAGCTCAAGGAAGGCGATCCGGTGCGCCGGACGGGCCGCGTGCTCTCGGTGCCGGTCGGGCCGGACGTGCTCGGCCGCGTCGTGGATACGCTCGGGAGGCCGCGCGACGGCCGCGGACCGATCGAGTCCGTCAAGTACATGAAGGTCGACCGGAAGGCCCCGGGCATCGTGTACCGGCAGCCCGTGAACGAGCCGCTCCAGACGGGTCTCAAGGCCATCGACTCGATGATCCCGATCGGCCGGGGCCAGCGCGAGCTGATCATCGGCGACCGCGGCACCGGGAAGACGGCCGTCGCGATCGACGCGATCCTCAACCAGCGCGGGCTGGACGTGGTATGCGTGTACTGCGCGATCGGGCAGAAGGGCTCGACCATCGCCGGCATCGTCGAGAAGTTCCGCGAGGAGGGCGCGCTCGACTACACCGTCGTCGTGGCCGCGAACGCCTCCGACCCGGCGCCCATGCAGTTCATGGCGCCGTACGCGGCCTGCGCGATCGGCGAGTACTTCACCTACGAGGAAGGGAAGGATGTCCTCGTGGTGTACGACGACCTCTCGAAGCAGGCGGACGCCTACCGCGAGGCGTCGCTGATCCTGCGGCGTCCCCCGGGCCGCGAGGCCTACCCGGGCGACGTCTTCTATCTGCACTCCCGGCTGCTCGAGCGGGCCGCGAAGATCAGCGACGATCCCGCGGCGGTGGAGGGCCACCCCGACATCACGAAGGCGGGAGGGTCGCTCACGGCGCTCCCGATCGTGCAGACGCAGGCGGGCGACGTCTCGGCCTACATCCCGACCAACGTGATCTCGATCACCGACGGGCAGATTTTCCTGGAGACCGACCTGTTCTACTCCGGTGTGCGGCCGGCCGTGAACGTCGGAATCTCGGTCTCGCGCGTGGGCGGAAACGCCCAGATCAAGGCCATGAAGAAGGTGGCCGGCCGGTTGCGGCTCGACCTCGCCCAGTTCCGCGAGCTCGAGGCGTTCGCGCAGTTCGGGACGGAGCTCGACGCCGCCACGCAGCGGCAGCTCGATCGCGGCGAGCGTATCGTCGAGATCCTGAAGCAGGGCCAGTACGAGCCCATGCCGGTGGAGGAACAGGTGATGGTGATCTTCGCCGCCACCCAGGGCTACCTCGACAAGCTCGACGTGCCGAGGATCGGCGCGTGGGAAGAGGGCTTCCTCGAGTACATGCGGGCGCAGGAGCCCGGGATCGGCCGCGCGATCCGCGACGAGAAAGTGATCTCGGACGAGACCGATGCCGCCCTCCGGAAGGCGATCGACTTCTACGCGGGCGTGTTCCGGAGTGCCTCCGGGGCATCGGAGTCGGCGGCAGCGGAGTCGGCACCGGCGCCGGTCGCGGAGGCGGCCACCGCGTGACCCGGCCACCGCGACCCGGGCGAGGCTGAGCGATGGCCAAGTCGAGAGACATCTACCGGCGGATGAAGTCCGTCGACAACACGCGTAAGATCACGCGCACGATGGAGATGGTGTCCACCGCCAAGCTCCGCCAGGCGCAGAAGCGCGTGATCCAGGCGCGGCCGTACTCCGCGGGGCTGACCGATGTGATCCGGCGTCTGGCCACCCCCGAGCTCGCGGAGCTCCAGCCGCTTCTCCGGCAGCCGGAGACGGTCCTGCGCGCGGCGGTCATCGTCCTGACGAGCAACCGGGGGCTGTGCGGGGCCTTCAACGTGAACCTGATCCGCACGGCGCAGGCGCTGATCGAGGAGCTCGAAGGGAACGGCACGGAGGTCGAGTTCCATGTTTACGGCAACAAGGGCATCTCGTACTTCCGGTTCCGCGGCGTGGAGATGGCGCTTTCCCGGAACGACCTCTCCGACCGTCCCACGAACGAGGATGCGGACGACGTGATCGGCGACGTGGCCCGTCGCTTCGTGGACCGGGGCCTCGATGCGGCCTACCTGGTCCACGCGGAGTTCCGGAACATGGTGAGCACGCCGCCCGCCGTACGGCGGATCCTGCCGGTGGAAGTGGAGGAGGACCGGGGACCGGAGCCGTTCTTCATCCTCGACCCCTCGGCCGAGGAGATCCTGTCGCAGCTGCTGCCCCTGTACGTCACGAACTCGACGTTCAGGGCGATGCTGGAGACCGCGGCGGCCGAGCAGGCGGCACGGCGAACGGCCATGAAGAACGCGACGGACAACGCGGAGGAGTTCCTGAACGACCTGCGGCGCACGTACAACCGCGCCCGGCAGGCCGAGATCACGAACCAGATCGCCGAGATCATCGGCGGGGCCGACGCCCTCGAGAGCTGAGGACGTTCGGCGACAACGGCAGGGGCGCCGCACGCCGTGCGGAGGGCCCGGACAGACGCGATCGCGAGGAGAGCATGTCGGAGTCGAAGCGAGACAGAGTCGGAAAAGTCGTGCAGGTCATCGGCCCGGTCATCGACGCCGAGTTCCCGCCGGAGGATCTCCCGGAGATCTACAACGCGCTCGAGCTCGAGTGGACCGACGACGACGGGACGAAGAAACGCCTCGTGTGCGAGGTCGCGCAGCACATCGGCCGCAACCAGGTGCGAGCCGTCGCCATGGACTCCACCGATGGGGTGAGGCGCGGCCTTGCCGTCCTCGACACGGGTCAGGCGATCACGACGCCGGTCGGTGACGCCGCCCTGGGCCGCATCCTCAACGTGCTCGGCGAGCCCGTGGACGAGATGGGTCCGGTCGATGCGAAGGAGCGCTGGCCGATCCATCGGCAGGCGCCGACGCTCGAGAACCTCGAGTCCAAGACCGAGATCTTCGAGACGGGAATCAAGGTCATCGACCTCATCGCCCCTTACGTGAAGGGCGGAAAGACCGGGCTCTTCGGCGGCGCGGGCGTCGGGAAGACCGTCATCATCATGGAGCTGATCAACAACATCGCGCAGGAGCACGGGGGGAAGTCCGTGTTCTGCGGGGTGGGCGAGCGGACGCGGGAAGGCAACGACCTGTGGCTCGAGATGAAGGAATCCGGCGTGCTCGACTCGACGGCTCTCATCTACGGCCAGATGAACGAGCCGCCGGGCGCGCGTCTGCGGGTCGGGCTGACGGGTCTCACCGTGGCGGAGTACTTCCGTGACATCGAGGGCCAGGACGTCCTCCTGTTCATCGACAACATCTTCCGCTTCAGCCAGGCCGGCTCCGAGGTGTCGGCCCTTCTCGGCCGCATGCCGAGCGCCGTGGGATACCAGCCGACGCTGGCGACCGAGATGGGCAACCTCCAGGAGCGCATCACGTCGACCACGAAGGGGTCGATCACGTCCGTACAGGCGATCTACGTGCCGGCCGATGACCTCACCGACCCGGCACCGGCCGCGGCGTTCACCCACCTCGACTCGACCACGGTGCTCTCGCGGCAGATCGCCGAGCTCGGCATCTACCCGGCGGTGGATCCGCTCGACTCGACGAGCCGCATCCTCGATGCGCAGTACCTGGGCGAGCGGCACTACCGGGTGGCGACCCGGGTGCAGGAGATCCTCCAGCGCTACAAGGACCTCCAGGACATCATCGCGATCCTCGGGATGGACGAGCTCTCCGAGGAGGACAAGATCATCGTGAACCGGGCTCGCCGGATCCAGCGCTTCCTGTCGCAGCCGTTCTTCGTGGCCGAGCAGTTCACCGGCATTCCGGGCCGCTACGTTCCGCTCGAGACGACGATCGAGTCCTTCGAGCGCGTCGTCGCCGGTGAGTTCGACCACCTTCCCGAGCAGGCGTTCTACATGGTCGGCGGAATCGAGGAGGCGGTGGAGCAGGCGAAGCGTCTCGAGGAACAGGCGGCGTGAGCCCGGAGACGAGGACGATGGATCCGAAGCCCGGCGATCGCGATGGCCCCTGGAACGACATGCCCGCGGCGGGTGGCCTGAGCGCCTCCCGCCGGCTGTCGGTGCGGCTCATCTCGCCCACCGAGGCGGCGTTCGCGGGCGAGGCCTCGGCGGTGGTGGCGCCCGCGCACGACGGCGAGGTGGGCATCCTGTACGGGCACGCCCCGATGGTCGTCCTGCTCGGGAGCGGCGAGCTCCGCATCTCGACTCCCGATGGGGACATCCGCTTCCGTGTGTCGCGCGGCTTCCTCCAGGTCGTGGGAAACGAGGTGTCGATCCTCGCGGAAGAGGTCGAGAAGCTCTAGGCTGCTCCGGGCGACGCGCCGCTCAGGGAGCCGCGCCGCTCAGGGCGCCGCGTCCGCGACGTTTGGCGGGCGCGGGGAACCCTCGGGAGATCACGGGGTTCCGGGACCGCGGCACGGCGGTTGCTCGTTCACGCGGGACGCAGCGTCTCTCCAGCACGGGAGGTTGGCGATGAGGAAGGGACTACTGATCTCGGGGCTGCTCGGCGGGTTCCTGTTCTGCCTGCCGTCGGGCGCGAGCGGCCAGGCCCTGTTCGGGGCCGAGGCCCTGTTCGGCACGGACACGGACTTCGGGCTCGGCGGTCGCGTACACCTCGATCTGGGCACTTCGGCACCGCTCGAGTTCCAGGGGGCATTCGACCTGTTCTTCCCCGACGGCCCGGCCGACTACTGGGAGATCAACGCGAACCTGTGGTACAACATCGAGACCAGCGGCAGCTCGACGGCCCTGCCGTACCTAGGCGGCGGTCTCAACATCGGACACACGAGCGTCGAGGACTTCGATGACACCGAGCTCGGCGTGAACCTCGGCGGTGGGGTCAAGTTCGGCTACACGAACACGATCCCGTTCCTCGAGGCCCGGGTCACGCTGGGCGGAGTGGAGCAGTTCGTGATCGGTGGGGGCGTCCTCTTCGGAGGCTGACCCGCAGGATCCCGGAGGCCGGTGCGGGGTACCCGGAGCACACCCGGACACTCCCGGGGAGACCCCACGACGAGCGGGCGGCAGATGTTGACGAAAGCACCCCCGCCCGCTACGTTATTCGGCCTCCCTACCGAGGGGTCCGCCAGGGCCCGGCGTAGGGCGCTATTTGAAAATCAGGCAGTGGAAATCGAGTGCTGGGCGCCGAGTGCGTCTGAGGTGCAGGAACCATCATCGAAGATGGATCAAGCGAGTAAGGGCACAGGGTGGATGCCTAGGCACGGACCGGCGATGAAGGACGTGGCAAGCTGCGATAAGCCAGGGGGAGCTGCAAGCAAGCGTTGATCCCTGGATTTCCGAATGGGGAAACCCGGCCGGGGTGATGCCCGGTCATCCCGCTGCTGAATCCATAGGCGGCGGGAGGCGAACCGAGGGAACTGAAACATCTCAGTACCTCGAGGAAGAGAAAACAATCGTGATTCCCCCAGTAGCGGCGAGCGAACGGGGAAGAGCCCAAACCACGAAGGTGCCAAGGCGGCAGCCGTTGCTTTCGTGGGGTTGCAGGGGTGGTTCGTGGGAGCCTGCCGGCTCTCGGAGTCAGTGTCGTGGTGAGTCGAATCCGGATGGAAAGCCAAGCCACAGAGGGTGACAGCCCCGTAGGCGAAGCCGACGACACGAGCTCGGAACCATTTCCTGAGTAGGTCGGGACACGTGAAATCCCGATCGAATCCGGCAAGACCACTTGCCAAGGCTAAATACGAGTCCGTGACCGATAGTGAACGAGTACCGTGAGGGAAAGGTGAAAAGTACGCCGGGAGGCGGGTGAAACAGATCCTGAAACCGTGTGCCTACAAGCGGTGGGAGCCTGACCCCTTCTTCGGAAGGGTGTTTCGGGTGACCGCGTGCCTTTTGCATTATGATCCGGCGAGTTTGTCCTCACTAGCGAGGTTAAGCCGTTCAGCGGCGGAGCCGAAGCGAAAGCGAGTCTTAACAGGGCGAGCAGTTGGTGGGGCAAGACCCGAAACCAGAGTGATCTATCCATGGCCAGGCTGAAGCGAGGGTAATGCCTCGTGGAGGGCCGAACCGTTGTGGGTTGAAAACCGCTCGGATGAGCTGTGGATAGGGGTGAAAGGCCAATCAAACCTGGAGATAGCTGGTTCTCCCCGAAAGATATTTTGGTATCGCCTCTGAGTGAAGACTGCGGGAGGTAGAGCACTGGAAGGGCTAGGGTCCTAAACCGGATACCAACCCCTACCAAACTCCGAATGCCCGACAGTTGGTCTCAGGGAGGCAGTGCGCGGGCGATAATGTTCGTGCGCGAGAGGGAAAGAACCCAGACCTTCAGCTAAGGTCCCCAAGTGCTAGCTAAGTGACAAAGGATGTGGATTTGCGGAGACAACTGGGAGGTTGGCTTAGAAGCAGCCATCCTTGAAAGAGTGCGTAATAGCTCACCAGTCAAGCGGGTCTGCGCCGATAATGGTCGGGACTCAAGCTAGCCACCGAAGCTAAGGCTGCGGGCGGTTCTTCGGAGCCGCCCGCGGGGTAGGGGAGCGTTGCCTGGGCATCGAAGCGGGACCGGAAGGCCTCCCGTGGAGCGCAGGCAAGTGAGAATGCCGGAATGAGTACGCGAGAAACAGGGTGAGAACCCCTGTCGCCGTAAGCCCGAGGTTTCCTGAGCCATGTCGATCAGCTCAGGGTTAGTCGGCCCCTAAGGTGAGGCCGAAAGGCGTAGCCGATGGGAAACGGGTCAACATTCCCGTACCGCACGTAGTGCGTTCGAGTCCGCGGAGGGACGCAGAGGTGAAAGGTCCGTCAGCAATCGGATGCTGATGCAAGGAGGTAGGCGTTTCCGGGTAGGCAAATCCGCCCGGTCAAGCCGAGATCCGACGCCGAAGGGGTTTTCGGACCCCGTCAAGGGACCGTAATCGAACTGCCGAGAAAAGCTTCGCGAACGAGTAGTGCGTGCGACCGTACCGTAAACCGACACAGGTGGGCGAGGCGAGTAGCCTCAGGCGCTCGAGTGATTCTTGGTCAAGGAACTCGGCAAAATGTCCCCGTAACTTCGGGAGAAGGGGAGCCCGTAGTAGGTGAACTCCTTCGCGGAGGGAGCCGAGGCGGGCCGCAGAGAATCGGCCCAAGCGACTGTTTAGTAAAAACACAGGTGTCTGCAAAGTCGTCAAGACGACGTATAGGCACTGACGCCTGCCCGGTGCCGGAAGGTTAAATGGAAGGGTTAGCTTCGGCGAAGCTCTGAAATGAAGCCCCGGTAAACGGCGGCCGTAACTATAACGGTCCTAAGGTTAACGGCATCGCTAGCCTTAGAGAAACCGAACTATATGCGGGAAAGCCCTCCTACAGCCGATCGGTACTCGCCGGCTTCGCAGCGAAGCGACGGCAGTAAAAATCCGACGGACATGGGGGTAATCCGCAGGGAAGGCCCAGGAGGTGACTCATGGGAACCCTCAGAGACCAAACGTTCGGGGCTGATCGATGAAGTTGAGTGCGGAGTGGATCACGGGATTCGTGGACGGCGAGGGTTGTTTCCATGTCGGGATCAGCCGTCACTCCGGAATGAGCACCGGATACCAGGTGCTGCCGGAGTTCACCGTCGTGCAACACGAGCGTGACGTCCAGGTGCTGCACGCCCTGAAGGCGCATTTCGGGTGCGGCGTGGTTCGAAAGAACCACGGCGACCGGATGGCCTACCGGGTGCGTGGCAGGTCGCACCTGACGGAGCGGATCGTACCGTTTTTCATGAAGCACCCGCTCAAGACGAAGAAGCGTCTGGACTTCCTCAAGTTCAGGAAGGTGCTGATTCGGATGGAGCGAGGAGAGCATCTGACGCTCGAGGGGCTGCGGGAAATCCGCGGCATCGCGAGCCGGATGAATCGCGATCAGTCAAGAGAGAGTCCAGCCCGCTCGGAAACGGGTGGGAGCAACTGAGCGAAATTCCTTGTCGGGTAAGTTCCGACCTGCACGAATGGCGTAACGACTTGGGCACTGTCTCGACCAAGAGCTCGGCGAAATTGGAGTATCGGTGAGGATACCGATTACCCGCAGCAGGACAAAAAGACCCCGTGCACCTTTACTATACCCTGATATTGGGTTTGGGCATCGTCTGTGTAGCATAGGTGGGAGACTGTGAAGCGGGGCCGTCAGGTCTCGTGGAGTCACCGGTGAAATACCACCCTTGCGATGTCTAGATTCTAACCTGGGGCCGTACAGCCGGCCCGGGAACAGTGTCAGGCGGGTAGTTTGACTGGGGCGGTCGCCTCCCAAAGAGTAACGGAGGCGCGCAAAGGTTCCCTCAGCGCGGTTGGCAATCGCGCGTTGAGCGTAAAGGCATAAGGGAGCTTGACTGCGAGACGGACACGTCGAGCAGGTGCGAAAGCAGGCCTTAGTGATCCGGCGGTTCTGTGTGGAAAGGCCGTCGCTCAACGGATAAAAGGTACGCCGGGGATAACAGGCTTATCGCCCCCGAGAGTTCACATCGACGGGGCGGTTTGGCACCTCGATGTCGGCTTGTCGCATCCTGGGGCCGGAGAAGGTCCCAAGGGTCGGGCTGTTCGCCCGTTAAAGCGGCACGTGAGCTGGGTTTAGAACGTCGTGAGACAGTTCGGTCTGTATCCGCTGTGGGCGTTGGAGATTTGAGGAGAGCCGCTCCTAGTACGAGAGGACCGGAGTGGAGTGACCGCTGGTGTACCTGTTGTCCCGCCAGGGGCACCGCAGGGTAGCTATGTCGCGAAGGGATAACCGCTGAAAGCATCTAAGTGGGAAGCCCACTCCAAGATGAGATCTCCCGCACCGTAAGGTGCCTGAAGGACCGCAGGAGACGACTGCGTTGATAGGCGGCAGGTGTAAGGCGTGTGAGCGCTTGAGCCGAGCCGTACTAATCGTCCGTGAGGCTTGATCCTCTTTCTTACGATCGTCAGCACGTCGACGCACCCGCACACGCTCGATTTCCACTGCCTGGTTCACATACATCCACGACGCTACGGCGGCGTGGAGAGGAATCGCCGGTGGCTTTCGCGAGGGGGATACACCTGGTCCCATCCCGAACCCAGAAGTTAAGCCCCTCAGCGCCGATGGTACTTGGGCGGAGACGCCCCGGGAGAGTAGGTCGCTGCCGGCTTCTACCGAGAACGCCTCGTGGTCCGATGAACGGATCGCGAGGCGTTTTCACATCCGGGCAGGATCGCGGAGCGGGGGGTCGAGGGCGATTCAGCGGTCCGGGGTCGCGGCGGCGGTGAGCACGAGTCGACGGACCACGGCGCCGGGATCGGGAGCGTCCATGACTGCGGAGAGGACGGCGACGCCGGCGCCGGTCTCGAACACCGCCGCCGCGTTGGCGGGTGTGATTCCGCCCACGCCCACGCAGGGGAGACCGGAGGCGAGGCGCACCTCGCGCACGCGGTCCGGCCCGGTAGCCTCTTCGGCGAGCCCCGGCTTCGAGGTCGTTCCGTACACGGCGCCGATGCCGAGGTAGTCCGCGCCGGCGCGGGCCGCGGCGCGGGCCTCGTCGGGATCGTCGGTGGAATACCCGATGATGAAGGGCCGCGGAGCCAACCGGCGGGCCGCGTCGAGGGGGAGGTCGTCGGGCCCGAGGTGGACGCCGTCCGCGCCGGCGGCGAGAGCGACGTCGAGGCGGTCGTTCACCGTGAGGAGGATGGAGGCGTCGCCGAGGAGGTGGCGGGTGGCGCGCGCGAGCTCCACGAGGCTACGGGCCGAGGCCCGCTTGTCGCGGAGCTGGAGGGCCGTGGCGCCCGCGGCGACACACTCGGCCACGACGTCGAGGAGCGCGCGACCGCTCGCGGGCCGGGGGCTCGTGATGACGAGGACGCGGAGCCGGGTGTCGAGCCGATCGGGCCCGGGGTCGTGCGGGCCCGGCTCCCCGGGCGACGCCCCGCGAGGGGTCACGGGGGGTCGAGTTCGCGCTCGCGCCGGATGCGGTTCTTCGCGTTGTTGTGCTCGCGCACCGTGCGCGTAAACTCGTGGGAGCCGTCGGGGCGGGCGACGAAGAACAGGAACGTGTGCTCGGCCGGCCGGAGCGTCGCCTCGAGCGACGCGGCGCCCGGCGAGGCGATCGGTCCCGGGGGGAGCCCCGGCTGCGTGTACGTGTTGTACGGATCGTCGGCGACCGAGTCGATGTCCCGGTAGAGGAGACGCGCCCGGGGCTCTCCGAGCGCGTACTGAACCGTCGGGTCCGCCTGGAGCAGCATTCCCCGCCGCATCCGGTTGAGGTAGACGCCGGCGATGACCGGACGCTCCGACTCGACCCGGGCCTCCTCCTCCACGATGCTCGCGAGCGTCACGATCTCCCGCTCGGTCAGATCCAGCGAATCGGCCAGCGCCCGCTCCTCGGGGCCCCAGAACGCGCGGTAGGCGGAGACCATCGTCTCCACGATCTCGCGTACGCCGACGTCTTCCGAAAACCGGTAGGTGTCCGGGAACAGATAGCCCTCGAGCGTGGGGCCGGGCAGATGCATCCCGGCGACCCAGACGCTGTCCGAGAGTACCTCGCGCACGGCATCGACCGAATCGTCGGTGAACTCGGCGATCCGCGGCGCGACCTCGCGCAGCGTGAGGCCTTCGGGGATCGTGAGCGGGAAGGTGACCACCGCGCCCGAACGGAGCCGCTCGATGAACTCCCCGTATCCCATGCCGGCCATGAACCGGTATCGGCCGGCCTTGAGGTCCGCGTCCGCTCCAAGCAGACGCACATAGAGCGCGAACAGTCGCGGGTGGTCGATGAGCTCGGCGGAGTCGAGACGCGTGGCGATGGCTCGTACCGAGCTCCCGGCCGGGATGCTCACCTCGACCTCCGTGCCCCGTGGAAGCGACGTCCCCCGCATGGCGAACCACCCGACGGGGAGCAGAATGCCGAGGACGGCGAGCGCCAGACCGGCCTTACGCGCCCTCTTCATCCCGTCTCGTGGAGCGCAGGTATTCCGTAAGCATGAGCGTGGCCGCCATTTCGTCGGATCGTCCCTTCTCCAACCGTCGCGAGCGCCGCAAGCCGAGTGCCCGAATCTCGCGCTCCGCGCGGGCGGTCGTCAGCCGCTCGTCCCACCCGGTCGTCGGCACGCCGGTCGCTTCTTCGAGCCGGGACGCGAACGCCCTCGCCTCAAGGGCCATCTCGCCCTCGGTGCCGTCCATGCTCACGGGGATACCCACGACCACCACGGAGGGTCGCAGCTCGCGGACGAGCGTCACCAGCGCATCCGGCGGGACGGTGGGATCGCGAGCGTCCTTCGGGGTCGAGCGCTCGATGATGCCGCGAGGCGTCGCGATCGTCCGGGTGGGGTCGGACACGGCCACGCCGATGCGTCGGCGGCCGTAGTCCAGCGCCATCACGCGTCCCGGCGCCTCGGTCAGGACGCGGTCTCCGCCGCCCGGTCGGCCCGCCCGCCGGCGACGCGCGACGCCTGGAGCTCCCGGATCCTCGCGACGGTGCCGAACAGGAACCAGCACGGCTCGGCGCCGCCTGCCCCGCAGCGCACCTCGAGGACGTCGACGGTGCGCGCCGCGGCCCGGCTGAGGATCCCGGCCAGGAGGCCCGCCGCGAAATGACAGCGGGCGTCGCGGACGTCCGACCGCGTTCCCCCCGCCTCGGGCGACTCGCGCCAGGCGATGGCGCCGAGCGTCGAAGACACGGGTTCGAACCGAATGGAGCCCATCCCCGCGCGGCGGAAACGGCGGTCGAGCGCGTCCCAGAACTCGGCCGGCGAGAGCGACTCCGGCACATCGGCGACCGTCGGGAGTACTTCGATTCCCGCCCGATAGCCCGCTTCGCGCAGGGCGCGGACGCCGGGGGGACCGAGCTCCGCGCAGCGGTGCGACAGCATCGTGACCGCCGAGCGAGGGATCTGGACGGAAGGCGTGAGGCGAGGCTCGTTCATCGACGGGAAGCTAG
>Ga0299913_10002390_pt1 | contig 14780 bp, 14 predicted proteins | sample RVTome_9_FD_201360 | JGI IMG/M metagenome (GOLD analysis project Ga0299913, IMG submission 201360) | Soil microbial communities from uranium-contaminated site in the Upper Colorado River Basin, Wyoming, United States - RVT155D38 (version 2) ...
ACCTGCAATACATGGGCGGACTGCTGCAGGGGGACCTGGGCCGCTCGTTCATCACCAACCGCGACGTCGTAGACGACTTCTTCCAGCGCTTCCCGGCCACCATCGAGCTCGCCCTGTCCGCGATGTTCCTGGCCATCGTGTTCGGCATCCCGCTCGGGATGCTGACCGCCAAGCGCCGCGGGACATGGGTCGACTCGGCGGGCACGATGGTGTCGCTCATCGGCATCAGCATTCCGATCTTCTTCCTGGGGCTGATGCTGAAATGGCTGTTCTCCATTCAGCTCGGCGTCCTCCCGGACTCCGGACGGATCGACCTGGTCTCGTACTTCATCCCGCGCGTGACGAATTTCATGACGGTCGACACGCTGCTGGCCGGTCAGCCGGGCGGTTTCGTCGACGCGCTGCGGCACCTCATCCTGCCGGCGGTCGCGCTCGGCACGATCCCGCTGGCGGTGATCATGCGGATCACGCGAGCGAGCGTGATCGACGTCCTCAACGAGGACTACGTCCGGACGGCGCACGCGAAGGGGCTGCGCGGGACGACCGTCGACGGACGTCACATCCTGCGCAACGCGCTGCTGCCGGTGGTAACGGTCATCGGCCTTCAGACCGGCCTGCTGCTCGGCGGCGCCATCCTGACCGAGACGATCTTCACCTGGGGCGGCGTCGGCCGCTGGGTGTACGACGCGGTGATCGCGCGGGACTACCAGATCATCCAGAGCGGGGTGCTCCTGCTCGCCCTGATCTTCGTGCTCGTCAACCTGGTCGTCGACATCAGCTACGCCTTCCTCAATCCCCGAATTCGCCACTCATGAGCAGGGACCGATGACCGAGATCGCCGCCGCACGACCCGTCGAGGACCACGAGCGATCCGTCGGCCTGTGGGGCGATGCGCTCCGCCGGATGCGCCGCAGCCCGTCGGCGATCATCGGCGGCGTCATCATCGTCTTCTTCGTGCTTGTCGCGATCTTCGCCCCGTTCATCGCGCCGTACGACCCGACGCGCGGCGACCTCGGGTCGAGCTACCTGCCGCCGAATCCGGAGCACTGGTTCGGCACGAACATCCAGGGCCAGGACGTCTTCAGCCGCATCGTCTTCGGCAGCCGCCTGACGTTGGGCATCGCGGTGATGTCGGTCACCATCGGCGTGACGATCGGGGCGCTGCTCGGTGCGGTCGCAGGCTTCTTCCGCGGCTGGATCGACGCGACGATCATGCGCTTCGTCGACGTCATGCTCTCGATCCCGGGCCTGCTGTTCGCCATCGCCATCGTGTCGTGGCTCGGCCGCGGCGTCCTCCAGATCGCTATCGCCATCGCGATCGTGAACATCCCGATCTTCGCGCGCATCCTCCGTGGGAGCCTGCTGGCGCTGCGGGAGGCGGACTACGTGATCGCCGCCAAGTCGGTCGGGGTGAGCGGCCCGGCTCTGCTGCTGCGGCACATGCTGCCGAACGCCATCGGTCCGCTCATCGTCCAGGCCACGCTCGCGCTCGCCACCGCGGTGGTGGACGCCGCCGCCCTCGGCTTCCTGGGCCTCGGACCGCCCGATCCACGCACGCCCGAATGGGGTTCCATGCTCTCCGATACCTATCGCTACCTCACCGATGCCGCGTATCTCGCCTTCTTCCCCGGCATCGCCATCGTGCTCGCCGTCCTGGGCTTCAACCTGCTCGGTGACGGGATGCGCGAGGCGCTCGATCCGAAGCTGCGCCGATGACGAGCTCGATGGCGACGCGACCGCCGCTCGACCCCGCCGCCGGCGACGCGCTGCTCAGCATCCGTGACCTGCGCGTCACGTTCGGCTCGGGGGAGCGGATGGTTCACGCCGTGAACGGCATCAGCTACGACCTGGCGCAGGGCGAGACGCTTGGCATCGTCGGCGAGTCCGGGTGCGGCAAGAGCGTCAGCTCGCTGGCCGTCATGCGGCTGCTGCCCAAGCCGGCGGCGCACATCGATGCCGGATCGATCGCCTTCGAGGGCCAGGAGCTGCTCGACTACAGCGACGAGGAGATGCGACGGATCCGCGGCGATCGGATGGCCATGATCTTCCAGGACCCGATGACCTCGCTGAACCCGGTCCTGCCGATCGAACGCCAGCTGACCGAGGTGCTCGAGGCGCACCGGAAGGTGAAGCGCGCCGGGGCGATCACGCGAGCCATCGAGCTGCTCGAGCTCGTTGGCATCCCCGCCGCCAAGCGCCGGCTTCGCGACTACCCCCACCAGTTCTCCGGTGGGATGCGCCAGCGCGTGATGATCGCCATGGCCCTCGCCTGCGATCCGCAGCTGCTCATCGCCGACGAGCCGACCACGGCGCTGGACGTCACGATCCAGGCGCAGATCCTCGACCTCATGCGCGGTGCGGTCGCCGAGCGCGGGACGGCCCTCATCCTCATCACCCACGACCTCGGCGTCGTGGCGGGGATGGCGCAGCGCATCAACGTCATGTACGCGGGTCACATCGTGGAGCGCGCCGATACGGACGAGCTCTACGGGCGGCCTCGTCACCCGTACACCGTCGGCCTCCTGACCTCGATTCCGCGGCTCGACGAGGAGCGCGGCGAGCTCGTGCCGATCCAGGGGCAGCCCCCGGACCTGTCGCGCCGGATCGTCGGCTGCCCGTTCGCGGACCGATGCTTCAATGTCCTCGATCGCTGCCGGGAGGAGATGCCGCCGCTCGAGCAGGCACCGTCGGCCGCCGATGGCCACGAGGTCGCCTGCTGGAACCCGGCGGAAGGGGAGAAGCTGGTGCCATCCGGCTTCGAGTCGGAGGTGGCCTCATGACCGTCGCGAACGCCGGCACGCCGGCCGCTCCGGCGGGCGCCGCCGGCCAGCCACTGTTGCGCACCGACCAGCTCCAGGTCCACTTCCCGATCACCGAGGGTCTGATCTTCGAGCGCCGGGTCGGCGCGGTCCGCGCCGTGGATGGCGTCTCGCTCGAGGTGCATCCCGGCGAGACGCTCGGCCTGGTGGGGGAGTCGGGCTGCGGCAAGTCGACGTTCGCGAGGGCCGTGATCCGGCTCGTGGAGCCGACTGCCGGCACCATTCACTTCGATGGCGTCGATGTCACGACGCTCGGTGGCGACGAGCTGCGCCGCATGCGCCGCCGGATGCAGATGATCTTCCAGGATCCGTATGCGTCGCTCAACCCGCGCATGACGATCGGGTCGATGCTGGCGGAGCCGCTTCGGGTTCACGGGCTCGCCCGCGGCGAGGAGGCCGCCAAGCGGGCACGGGAGCTCGTGGAGATCGTCGGGCTGCCGCGCAACGCCATCAACCGCTACCCGCACGAGTTCTCGGGCGGGCAGCGGCAACGGGCCGGCATCGCGCGGGCGCTGGCCGTGCAGCCGGAGTTCATCGCCGCGGACGAGGCGGTCAGCGCGCTGGACGTCTCGATCCAGGCCCAGATCGTCAACCTGCTGTCGGAGCTCCAGCGCGAGTTCAAGCTCACATACCTGTTCATCGCGCACGACCTGTCGGTGGTCCGGCACATCAGCGACCGCATCGCGGTCATGTACCTCGGCGAGGTGGTCGAGCTGTCGCCGGCCAAGGAGCTCTACGACAGGCCGATGCACCCGTACACCACGGCCCTCGTGTCGGCGGTGCCGATCCCCGACCCCAAGGTCGAGAAGCGGCGCAAGCGGATGATCCTGCGCGGCGACGTGCCGTCACCGGCCAACCCGCCCTCCGGCTGCCGGTTCCACACGCGTTGCTGGCTGCGCCGCGAGCTCGGGGACCCGGAGCGCTGCGTGGAGGAGAGTCCTGCGCTGCGCCAGCTGATGCCGGGTCACGGGGTGGCCTGCCACTTCGCGGAGGAGCTGGCCGGCGCCGGGCGTCGCGAACAGCTGGTCTCCGACGCCGCGGAGCACTCGCACGCCAGCGACACCGCTCCGGACGAGGCCGTCGCACCGACCGACACGCGTCCGGCTGACGATACCGGCGGATTCTTCGGGGATGGCCCCGCCGGCCAACAGGACACGCCGACCTCCTGATCGGGCGCTCCGCCATACTGGCGACGTGGAGTATCGGATCGCTCTCGCGCAGGTCGCCCCACGGCTGGGCGACCTCGACGCCAATCTCGAGCTCGCCGCGGATCGGGTACGTGCCGCCGCCACGGAGGGCGCGGCGCTCCTCCTCCTTCCCGAGCTGGCGCTGACCGGCTACCTCCTCCAGGACCTCGTGCCCGACGTGGCGCTCGCGTCCGACGATCCGCGCCTGCTGGGCCTCGGTGACGGAGCGCCCGGCATGCTCGTGGCCGTCGGATTCGTCGAGGAGACCGCGGAGCATCGGTACTGCAACAGCGTGGCCCTCCTTCGCGACGGATCGCTCGTGGGGCTGCACCGCAAGGTCTACCTGCCCACCTACGGGCTGTTCGACGAGGGCCGGTTCACGCGGCCCGGCGACCGCATCCGCACCCATGACGCCGGCGCGCCGATCGGCCGCATCGGCCTCAGCGTGTGCGAGGACTTCTGGCACCCCTCGCTGCCGATGGTCCAGGCCTTGGACGGTGCGGCGCTGCTGGTGAATGTTGCGGCGGGGCCGTCTCGTGCGCCCGGGGGGCCCGCGGGCATGGCCGCGATCGGCGGCTGGCACAAGATGCAGGACACGTACGCGCTGCTGGGGACCGTGCCGCTCGCGTTCTGCAACCGGGTCGGGAACGAGGAGGGGCTCACCTTCTGGGGCGGCTCGCGGATCGTCGCCGCGGACGGCTCGACGGTCGTCCAGGCGCCGCTGTGGGAGGAGGCGCTCGTCGTCGGCACGCTCTCGATCGATGACCTGCGGATGCAGCGCTACGGCCTTCCGCTGCTCGCCGACGAGCGCGTCGAGCTGGTGCGGCGGGAGCTGGACCGGATCATCGCCGAGCGGGCGGGGATCGAGGCGCCTCCGGAGCCGGAGGCGTGAACGAGGCCGACATGGCGCCGCTGCCGCAGATCGAGCCCGCGCGGGCGATCGAGGTGATCGTCGCCTTCATCCGCGAGCAGATGGCGCAGGCGGGCTTCGAGCGGCTCGTGATCGGGCTCTCGGGCGGCGTGGATTCGGGGGCGGTCGCGTTCCTGGCCGGGCGTGCGATCGGTGCCGAGAACCTGCTGGCGGTCCGGATGCCGTACCGGACCTCGTCGGAGGCGTCCGAGACCGATGCGATGCGCGTCGTCGACGCCCTGGGCTGCCGGACGGAGCGGGTCGACATCACCCCGATGGTGCAGCCGATGCTGGAGCTGATCCACGACGACGATCCGGCCGCCCTGAACGTGCGCCGCGGGAACGTCATGGCGCGGCAGCGGATGATCGTCCTGTACGACCGGTCCGCGGCCGAGGACGCGCTGGTGATCGGCACCAGCAACAAGACCGAGGCGCTCCTGGGGTACGGGACGCTTCACGGCGACATGGCGGCGGCGCTGGCGCCCATCGGCGACCTGTACAAGACGCAGCTGCGGGCGGTGGCACGGGAGTTGGGTGTGCCGGAGGAGGTCGTGGTGAAGCCGCCGTCGGCCGATCTGTGGCCGGGGCAGACCGACGAGGCGGAGCTGGGCCGGTCGTACGACTCGCTCGACCGGGCGCTCTACGCGCTCGTTGACCGGCGCTGGTCGGTCGACCGCTGCGTGGGGGCCGGGCTGCCACGCGAGCTGGTCGAGTGGGTGGAGCGCCGGGTCGCGCGGATGGAGTTCAAGCGCCAGCTGCCCCCGGTCGCCAAGCTCTCGCTGCGGACACCGGGAATCGACCACCTGTATCCGCGCCGCCGGCCGGGATCCCGACGGTAGGTGGGTGCTTGTGTGGCGCCGGGGTGTATGACGCCCCCTGGCGCCCGGGTATATACCGTATCTACGATCGGCCAGACTGGCCGATTGGCGCGGCCCAGGCGCGGTAAGCCGCCGATAACCATGCGGTAAGCGCCTCCTTCTACGCTCCATCCATGCGGCCGACTCGCCTCCGGTGCGCTGTGTTGATGGAAGGAGCCATCGGTATGAACAAGGTGATGCTCGTCGGCCGGCTGACACGGGACCCGGAGCTGCGGTCGCTGCCCTCGGGCAAGCACGTCGCGACGTTCACGATCGCGACGAACGAGTTCCGTGGCGGCGGTGGCGCCGAGCGGACCGAATACCACCCGTGTGTCGCGTGGGATCGGCTCGCGGAGATCTGCGGCCAGTTTCTCTCGAAGGGCCAGCTGGTGGACATCGAGGGTCGCCTCCAGACCCGTCAGTGGGACGACGATGCCGGGAAGCGGCACTGGAAGACCGAGGTCGTCGTCGGCCAGCTCGAGATGCTCTCCGGCAGATCGAAGAAGGAGTACGCCAAGGAGGCCCAGGCCGTCGCGGAGGCACCCGATGCCGCTCCGGTCAGCAACGGCGCGACAACGGAGAACGATCTGGAGGCCGTCGTCGCGATGTAATCCGTCGGGCGACGAGGTTCTTCCCCGGCCACGTCGCCCGGCCATTCCGCCGCCGCACCGCTCGAAGGCTGGTACGTTGTCACCTCCAACGTGTCGTGGAGGCTGGAGATGAGGTCGGTGTTCGCCATCGGCAGCGCGACGTGGTTCCTCGGCGCCGCCGTCTTGATGGGTGACGGCAGCGTCGGGACGATCGGCGATCAGCCGGGCGAGGGGGTCATCGGAGACCCGACGGTCATGGCGGTCCACCTGGCCGCCCGACTGTTGTTCGTGGGTCTCGCGCTGCTGGCATTGGGACGAGTCGACTGGCCCGGCGTCGTCAGGGCCATGGGGTTCGGCAGCGGGAGCACCTGACCCGGCGCGGAGCTCAAGTCGTCGTGGCGTCGTCGTCGGGGACGTTCGTCGTCAGGTTGTGGCGGCTTCGGACCCCGCACGGCGGTCGCCCGCTTCGTCAGTGGGCGGCCAGACGCCCGCGAGGTAGGCATTGATCGCCTTCGCGGCCCGTTTGCCGTCGCCCATGGCGAGAATGACGGTCGCGGCGCCCCGCACGATGTCGCCGCCGGCGAAGACACCGGGCATGCTCGTCATGCCGTGCTCGTCGGTGACGATGTAGCCCCACTGGTTCAGCGCGAGGTCCGGCGCGGTGGAGGTCAGGAGAGGATTGCTCCGGGTCCCGATCGCCACCACCACCATGTCGCAGTCGATCGTGAACTCCGATCCCGGCACGGGCTGCGGACGGCGCCGGCCGCCCTCGTCGGCCTCGCCGAGCTCCATCCGCTGGCAGCGCAGGCCGGTGACCCAGCCATCCTCGGCCCCGACCACCTCGATCGGCGCGAGCAGGAACTCGAAGCGCACGCCCTCCTGCTCGGCATGGTGAACCTCCTCGGCACGAGCGGGCAGCTCCTCGCGGCCGCGTCGGTAGGCGCACACGGCCTCGGCGGCACCCAGCCGTCGCGCGGTGCGGACCGAGTCCATCGCGACGTTGCCGCCGCCAACCACGACCACTCGCTGGCCGTGCAGCACGGGGGTATCGGACTCCGGCTGCCATGCGCCCATGAGGTTGACGCGGGTGAGGTACTCGTTGGCCGAGTAGACGCCCTTCAGGTTCTCGCCCGGAACGTCCATGAAGACCGGCAGCCCCGCGCCGACCGCCACGAACACGGCGTCGAAGCGGTCGCGCAGCTCCGGGAGCGTGTACGTCTTGCCGATGATGGCATTCGCCTCGATCTTCACGCCGGCCGCCACGAGCCGATCGACCTCTGCCTGGACGATGTCCTTCGGCAGCCGGAACTCCGGGATGCCGTAGACGAGCACGCCGCCCGCGGCGTGGAATGCCTCGAAGATCGTCACGTCATGGCCGCGCTTGGTCAGCTCGCCGGCTGCGGTCAGGCCCGCCGGGCCGGAGCCGACGATGGCGACCGTCCGTCCGCTCGGAGCCACGGCGCCGTCGGCCAGCATCTCAGGGTGCGCCTGGGCCCAATCGGCCACGAAGCGCTCGAGGTGGCCGATGGCAACCGGGTTGCCCTTCTTGCCACGCAGGCAGAGGCCTTCGCACTGCGTCTCCTGCGGGCAGACCCGCCCGGTGATGCAGGGGAGCGCGTTGTCGTCGAGCAGCGAGTCGGCGGCACCGGGCAGGTCGCCCTCGCGCAGGTGCTTGATGAAGCGCGGAATGTTGACCCGGACGGGGCAGCCGTCGATGCAGTACGGCTTCGGGCACTGGAGGCAGCGCTCCGCCTCGATGAAGGCGAGCTGCTCGGTGAGGCCGAGGTTCACCTCGCGGAAGTTCACGGCCCGCAGCTCGGCCGCCTGCTCGGGCATCGCGACGCGATCGAGTGCCATGCGCTCCTTGGGTGTGAGCTCCGGGCGATCGGTCACCCAGCCACCTCCGTTTCGATCGGTGCGGGGCGCGTGAGGCCGACGTGGCAGCGCTCGCGGTTCTCGTTCGCCGCCTGCTCGAATGCCCGATACGTCCCAAGCCGGTCCGCGAGCAGGTCGAAGTCGACCTGGTGGCCGTCGAACTCGGGACCCTCGACGCAGGCGTAGCGATTCTCGCCGTCCACCGACACGCGACAGCCACCGCACATCCCCGTCCCGTCCACCATGATCGCGTTCAGTGAGACGGTGGTCGGGATGCCGTGCGGGCGCGTCAGCTCGCTGACGGCGCGCATCATCGGCACCGGCCCGACCGCGTAGACCGCGTCGATTCCGCCGGCCTCGATGAGGTCGGCGAGCGCCTGGGTGACGAAGCCGGAACGGCCGTAGCTGCCGTCGTCGGTGCAGGTGACCACGTCACCGTTCGCGCGCAGCTCCTCCTCGAGGATGACCCACTCTCGCGAGCGGCCGCCGATGACGCTGGTGACGTGGACGCCGCCGCGGTGCAGCCCCTGCGCGATCGGGAGGATGACGGCGGTGCCGACCCCGCCCCCCACGCACACGGCATGGCCCGCGCTGATCAGCTCGGTCGGCTTGCCGAGGGGTCCGGCGATGTCGCGGATCTCGTCACCGGGGTGCAGCTCGACGAGGTCGACGGTGCTCTTGCCGATGGACTGGATCACGAGCGAGATCGTGCCGGCCGTCGGATCGGCGTCCGCGATCGTCAACGGGATGCGCTCGGCACCCGGCCCCAGGCGGACGATGACGAACTGGCCGGGCTGCCGGATCTCGGCGATCCGCGGGGCCTCGACCACGAGGCGGGTGACGTTCGGCGACAGCTGCGCGCGCGCGGTGATGCGATGCATACCCCGAATGGTCGCCTCGACGCGCCCCCGAGCCACGCACCAGCGGTCACATCCTGGGGGGCCGAATGACCCGTGCCGCCCAGGGATCCGTCCTCAACCGCCAGGCGCGGGCACCTGCTTGCCCTTCGGCCAGTAGAGCTCCTTCTTGACGTGGAACTCCGGGAAGCCGCGGTCCATGAGGACGCGCTCCACGTTGAGGATCATCTCGGGATTGCCGCAGATGTAGACGACGGTGCGGTCGGCGCGCAGTCCGAGGTCGTGGCAGACCGATTCGACCACCGCCTCGACGCGGCCGGTGCGCCCCGTCCAGTCGGCGTTGCGCGGATCGCCCGGTCGCGAGATCGTCGGCTCGTAGCGGACCGGGTAGGTCCCGTCGCGCTCCCAGCCATCGACCACGTCGCGATAGCCGAGCTCATCGGCGTACGAGCAGCCGTGGAGCATCACCGTCTTCCGGGGAGCATCCATGGTGTCGCGGATCATCGAGATGAACGGCGCGATCCCCGTCCCCGTCGAGACGTACAGGTGCGTGCGGTTGTCGTCGGGCTCGAGCACGAACTTCCCCTTGGGCCCGATCATCCGCATCCCGTGGCCCACCGGTAGCCGCCACAGGAGCGTGGTGAAGCGCAGGACCGGCACCAGGCGCACGTAGAACTCGTACCCGCCGTCACCCGACTCGCGTGGGGGCGAGGCGACCGAGTACGGACGCTGGACGAGCTTGCCGTCCGCGTAGACGCCGATCGTCATGTACTGGCCGGGCGAAAAGGCGACCGGGTCGCCGTCGTACTTCACCCAGAAGTAGGCGAGCTCGTCGGTCTCGTCCACGCGCCGAACGAGGCGGGCGTTGTAGTGCTCGGATTCGAGCGAGATCGCGCGCTCGTCCTGGTCGAGGATCGTCACCCGGCCAGTGTAGACGGCGGCTCCCGGCCGATGGGTGGTGCGTGCGAACGCCCGGGCGACGCTACAATCGCCGTCGGCCCCCACCCACGACAGCAGGCACCGCATGCCCGATCGCACGTTCTACCTGACCACCGCCATCTTCTACCCGTCGGCGAAGCCGGCGCTGCACTCGATGTTCGAGGCCATCGGCGCGGACATGGTCGCGCGATACCACCGCCTGCTGGGCGAGGACGTGCGGTTCCTCACCGGCCTGGATGAGCATTCGGCGAACGTGGAGCGTGACGCAGCGGCGCTGGGCATCGACCCGCACGAGCTGATCGATCCGTGGGCCGCCACCTGGCAGGCTACCTTCGAGCGGTTCGGGATCAGCGCGGATCGGTTCATCCGCACCACCGATGCCGATCACGCGGACGCATCGGTCGAGATGGTGCGCCGGGCGATCGCGAACGGCGACGTCTACGAAGGCACATACTCCGGCTGGTTCTGCAACGGCTGCAACGAGTTCAAGACCGACCAGCAGCTCGTGAAGGGCCGGTGCCCCGACCACCCGACGCTCGACCCGGCGTGGCTGGAGGAGGCGAACTACTTCTTCCGGCTGTCGGCGTACCAGGAGCGTCTCGAGCAGCTGTACGCCGAGAACCCCGCCTTCTGCGAGCCGGAGCACTTCCGCAACGAGGTGCTCGGCTGGCTGCGCGACGGGCTGCGCGACTTCAGCATCAGCCGATCCGGCGCCACCTGGGGAATCCCGTTCCCCGACGATCCGGACCACCGCATCTACGTCTGGTTCGACGCGCTCACCAACTACCTCACGGGCGCCGGCTTCCCGAACGACGCCGAGGCGATGGCGCGCTGGTGGCCGGCCGATCTGCACGTCATCGGCAAGAACATCACGCGCTTCCATTGCCTGTACTGGCCGGCGATGCTTATGAGCGCGGGCATCCCCCTCCCGACCCAGGTCTTCGCCCACGGCTTCATGCTCGATCGCGGCGAGCGGATGAGCAAGACGACCGGCAACGTCCGTGACCCCGACGAGACGGCGGCGACGTTCGGCGTCGACGGCACCCGCTACATGGTGCTGCGCGAGGTGCCGTTCGACCGTGACGCGGACGTCTCGACCGAGGCCTTCGTGCGCCGCTACAACGCGGACCTGGCGAACGACCTCGGGAACCTCGTGAACCGGACGGTCAGCATGACTCGCCGGTACCTGGACGGGGCGCTCCCCGACGTCGGGACGGCCAGCGAGATCGCCGATCGAGAGCTGGGGGCAACGGCCGCACGCGTCGTCGAGGCGTACCACGCGGCGATGGAGCAGAAGCACCTCGACGAGGCCCTGGCGGCCATGATGGAGCTCGCCGGCGCGGCCAACGGGTACGCCGAGAGCCAGGCGCCATGGAGCCTGAACAAGCGCGGCGAGACGGAGCGCCTCGGGCAGGTGCTGGCCGTGCTCGCCGAGGCGTGCCGGATCATCGGCCACCTGCTGGCTCCGGCCGTCCCGGGCGGAGCCCGTCGCCTGCACGAGCAGCTCGGCGTCCCCCCGCCCTATGACGAGCGCGGGAGCGGCGGACCCGGTCTGGCGGCGCTCGTCGCGTGGGGGGCGGGACCCGCTGGATGGCAGGTCGGCTCGCCCAGCCCGCTCTTCCCGCGGGTCGAGCTGGAGGCCGCGGGCTGACGCGTCGCCGCGCCCCCGAGCGACTCCCCGGGCTGGTCGACTCGCACGCCCACCTCCAGCACGAGCAGTTCGCCGCTGACGTGGACGAGGTGATCGAACGGGCGCAGGCCGCCGGTATCGAGCGCATGCTCGTCCCCGGGTGGGACGTCCCCTCGTCGGTGGCGGCGCTCGAGCTCGCCGAACGGCACCCGGGGACCATCGACGCCGCCGCCGGCGTGCATCCCCACCATGCCGCATCGATGGTCGAGACCGACTGGGACGACCTCGCGGCGCTCACCCGCGACCCACGCGCCCGCGCGGTGGGGGAGATCGGCCTCGACTTCTTCCGCAACCTGTCGCCGCCCGGGGTGCAGCGCGAGGCCCTGGAGCGGCAGCTGGCCCTCGCGGCCGAGGCTGGCCTCCCGGTCCTCGTGCACGACCGGGACGCGCACTCGGCGGTGACCGAAGCGCTCGTGCGCTGGGCGGGCCCGGCGGGTCGACCCGTCAAGGGGGTCCTCCACGCCTTCTCGGGAGACGCGGGAATGGCCGCGCGGCTCGTGGAAGCGGGCTACCTGGTGAGCTTTGCGCTCCCCGTCGCCTTCCACTCTGCGACCGGACCGCGGCTGGCCGCGCCAGCCCTCCCGGACGGCACATTCCTGGTCGAGACCGATGCTCCGTACCTCGGACCCGACCGTGCCCGAAGGAACGAGCCGACCACCTCGCTGCGGGTCGTGGCCGAGCTGGCGGTCCTCCGCGGGACGACACCCGAAGCCCTCGTCCCGGCCATCCGCTCGGCGTACGAGCGGCTGGCCGGCGTCCGCTGACGAACGCTTGCCCGCCGACCGACTCAGGTTGGCACGCCGGTTGCAACTCGAACGCCCCGTGGCAGACGCCACCGAACTCGAACATCGAATAGGGAGGGTCCCAACGCATGGGCCAGGTCAATGTCAACAGCGGCGGCCAGCCGGCCGGGGAGCCCGCGGGCAGCAGCGGCGCCGGGTTCATCCTCGGCATCATCATCGCGATCATCGTGATCGCCGCGCTCGTCTACTTCCTCGTGCTGAACGGGGGCAACGGCGGGAATGACCCGGGCGTGGATGCCGATGGCGACACGAACGGCGAAGTCGATCCCGGCACCGACGACGGCGAGACGGACGGCGGCGACGATCCCGCGCCCAGCGGCTGGCGCCTGGTCGACATCGCCTAGCCCATCGGATGCCCAGCGGCGCCCCGGCCCTCGGGCCGGAGCGCCGCTTCTTCGTGTGCGCGGGATTTGTTGACACCCCCGAATCCGGGGTGCTACCTTTGCACTTAGCACTCTCGATGGTCGAGTGCCAGTCCATCGGTCGCATCGGCCGTGGCGGCGCTCCCGTCGCGAGGCGAATTCAACCGTAACCGGTTTGTATCCGTTGCGCATGCAAGGAGGCACCACGCACTCATGACCAGCACGGTCAGCGGCACGGCCACGGGGCTCAAGCCCCTGGGGGACCGCCTCGTCGTCAAGCCCACTCCGCGCGAGGAGATGACCAAGAGCGGCATCGTCCTGCCGGACACCGCCAAGGAGCGCCCGCAGGAAGGCACCGTCCTGTCGGTCGGCCCCGGGCGGACGCTCGATGACGGCACTCGCGAGGCCATGGAGGTCAGCGAGGGCCAGAAGGTCCTATTCCAGAAGTACGCCGGCACCGAGTTCAAGCTCGATGACGAGGATCTCCTGATCCTGTCCCAGAAGGACATCCTGGCCGTCATCGAATAGCGGCCGACCCGATCCAGACCGATGTGCCGCGCGGCCCCCGCACGGCACCACCAAGGAGGAATGACAGAACCGTGGCGAAGCAGCTGCTGTTCGAGGAAGAGGCGCGTCGCTCCCTGAAGCGCGGCGTCGACAAGATGGCCGATGCCGTCAAGGTCACGCTGGGCCCCAAGGGCCGATACGCTCTCCTCGACAAGAAGTTCGGCGCACCGACGATCACGAACGACGGTGTGACGATTGCCCGCGACATCGAGCTCGAGGACCCGTACGAGAACATGGGTGCTCAGCTGCTCGAGGAAGTCGCGACGAAGACGAACGACGTCGCCGGCGACGGCACCACCACCTCGATCGTGCTGGCGCAGGCCATCATCACCGAGGGCCTGAAGAACGTCACCGCCGGCGCCAGCCCGATGGGCCTCAAGCGAGGCCTCTCCAAGGGAGTCGAGGCGATCGTCGAGGAGATCAAGCGCCTCAGCAAGCCGGTCGAGACGACCGATGACATCGCGCACATCGCCGCCATCAGCGCCCGTGACACCGAGATCGGCGAGATGATCGCCCAGGTCATGGACAAGGTCGGCAAGGACGGCGTGGTCACCGTCGAGGAGAGCCAGGGGCTCAAGATGGAGACCGAGTACGTCGAGGGCATGCAGCTCGACCGCGGCTATATCAGCCCGTACATGGTCACCTCGACCGAGGGCGGCAAGCTCGAGGCGACCCTCGACTCACCGTACGTGCTCGTCACCGACAAGAAGATCAGCGCCGTTGCCGACATCCTGCCGACCCTCGAGAAGACGGTCCAGACCGGCAAGCCGCTCCTGATCATCGCCGAGGACGTCGATGGCGAGGCCCTGGCGACCCTGGTGGTCAACAAGCTCAAGGGCACGATCAGCGTGCTGGCCGTCAAGGCCCCGGGCTTCGGCGACCGCCGCAAGGCCATGCTCGAGGACATCGCCACCCTGTCGGGCGCGCGGGTCATCAGCGAGGAGGTCGGCCGCAAGCTCGACAGCGTGCAGCTCGAGGACCTCGGCCAGGCGCGGCGCGTGACCGCCACCAAGGACGCCACGACCCTCATCGAGGGCAAGGGCTCCGAGGACGCGATCAAGGGCCGCATCGCCCAGATCAAGGCCCAGATCGAGGACACCACCAGCGACTTCGATCGCGAGAAGCTCCAGGAGCGCCTCGCGAAGCTGTCCGGCGGCGTCGCGGTCCTCAAGGTCGGCGCGGCCACCGAGGTCGAGCTCAAGGAGAAGAAGCACCGTATCGAGGATGCGCTCTCGGCTGCCCGCGCGGGCGTCGAGGAGGGCATGGTCGCCGGTGGCGGCTCGGTCCTCATCCACTCGCTCCCGGCCCTCGACAAGCTCGAGGT